>JACCEA011915926.1_pt1 | contig 127579 bp, 116 predicted proteins | sample 7449851 | NCBI WGS metagenome assembly JACCEA01 (sample SAMN15323453, study PRJNA562643) | freshwater metagenome | isolation source: river surface water | place: USA:Blue River Watershed | collected 2017-08-18
GGGTAAAAAACGTTACAATCTAAAGGATTAGAGGGGGAAGATTTTATTATCAAAACCCGTAGGGCTTGAACTTGCAAGCCTCATATCTCGCCCTAACTTTGCATTTATTTTTTTTTATTTCTCGTCAAAGAAGTTTTTATGTTCTTTTTGCTTGACCAAAAAGGAACCAAAAAGTCAAGGCTCTAAATTTCTTTTTGTTCGCAAATCATTGTACTATAAATGTTTACAACTCGTTGCGAACAATTTTAACTCCTTTCTGAAATTGGATTTTAGCGGATGTTCTTACAGAAATCCTCAAAATTTTCCAATTACAGTTCAGTAGTTAAAACCTAGAAATTCAAGGCCGATTATGTTCGCTAACGATTGTTTTCGGTTACACTTATATTTATTGTATTTAACTTTTATTTTAAACGTAGAATTAGGATATAAAAGAAAGCACATCAGTTGAAAACTGACCGTTAACGAGGTTGTAAAACCTACTGTAAGAAAGAAAAATAGAACTGTTATCAATTCAATACATAAACTGCATACGAAGTAAGAATTACAGACCCATAAACTAAAGACAGCCAAAAAAAAGAAAAGGGAAAACAGCCTTGAGCCAGCGTTGGAAAAAAACGAGGAAACACGTAGCTCGACGGAGTGTTTCTGAAGTTGTGCGCGCGAGCCGACCGCGAGTTGAGAGAAGGGGGGAGACGAAGAGTTGCGACGTCAGGAAGCAACGGGAGACGACCTCTGCAGTATGCACAAGGGTCTGGCACATCGACGGGGCTCAGTGCAGGCTTGTTTTTGATTTTTAGCGTTGGATGGAAAAACAAGCGGTTGAGGAACGAAACTGCTTGGTGCGTTGCATAAGCGCATTGTGAAATGGAGCGAAGCAAGGGATGGCTACAATGGGCTTGATGCAAAGGGCAAAAGCAAGGCTGATGTGCAAAGCTTGTGGGAGGACATCAGTCTTGCTGTGTGGTGTGAGTGAATGCTACTGAAAATGAGGGCGCCGAAGGTATCAGCTTGCGTACCGAAAGGCAGACGAATTGAGGTTGCATGAACGGTGGACTCAAAAACTGTGACAGACCCGCAGCCTGAACGATATAGCAGGCGAGCATAACACAAGTAGCGGCAGACCCCCAGCAAACAAAGAGTGAGTGAGAGCGAAGATAGCGAGGAATTTGGGAGGACGAAGCCGAACGAACACCTTGATAGGGTCTGGGGGGATGAAATAGCTACGACTGACGACGCAGGACGAACAGGCGAGAAAAACGAGAGAACAGCCGCATTGCCGAATTCTGAGGCAACGGCTAAGGAACGCTAAAAACAAGGGCGTTGAAAGGCAACCCTGCATTTATGCCTTGGATTTGACGTAACGCTTGTTATACCCTTGTTTTTACGTTTTTTCGAAGCTGTGAGAACAAGGAGGAAGACCGCTTTACCGTTTCTTTGATAAACATTTATTTAGGCAAAATATTTTAAAATTGAATTAGGTTGATATTCATAATCTTCTAAAATATCGTTGCATAAAATCTGAATTTGTTCTTTTTTATCCTCATCAATTTTTGTGAGAACGTTATTTGTGTTTTCAGAGCTGACAATTCGAGTAAATAATATTTGATCATTAATATGACGAATTACCATTATCAACTTTTTTGTGAAATCGCTCGGAATTGAACCTTGATTCAATTTGTAGGTTTCAATAATTAGATGCTTTGCTAAATGAGAACTAAGAGGGACGTTAAATTTTCTTTTCCAATTTTTAATAGCAACATGAATTTTTTGTTGGGTCGGACTCAATTTGGTTCCTTTCAGCCTTACAATGTCAGTTTTAGTATAAGAATCACTCTTTATTAAGGAATTATTATTTATATGTAAATATCCACTAGAATTATTTCCTTTCTTAGCTGTTAATTTGAATGGAACAACATCAATTTTATAATTTCCCCCTTCTAAATCAAATATCAAACCAATTGATTTCTTTTGAGGGCGAATTTTAATTAAATCATAGTCTTTGAAATTGGCTTTTATAGAATAATATAATTCATTATACATAGACTCAGTTGAAGAAAAACTAAAAGGAGCAAATGGAACGCATAGGTCTATATCAAAATCATCAGCCAATGCTGTATTTTCTTCAGTTGAACCAATACGGACAATCGCTCCACCGAGCTTTTGATTAAAATTAGAAAAAATGAATTCTTCAATCTTTATGGCTTTACTTGATAACCATTTATAAGAAAAGTCTTGTTTTTTTAAAGTCAAATTAAAAATTGCAACTTTTAAAATAGAACTAGTATGCAAAGGAACTTGATGAGAGTTGTTCATATCAGTTATACCTCCAGAAATCATACCAATACCCCCACCAATTAAAGCCCCTTTACCTCCTGCTATTAGAAACTCTTCCCAATCAAATTTTAAATCAGGTTTTTCTTCAATCCGATTAAGTTGTTTTATTAAATTGGCAACTAGAAATCCAAGACTTCCCACGACAACCCCATTCCGGGCATATTTCAATGTTTTACTCATTATGGATTTTGATTAAATGTTTTCGTCCATTTCTTCTCCTATTTTATCTAAGTATGATTGCAGATTAATGGCAGGAACAGTGCCAATTGCTTGTTGCAAGTAACGAGTTAATTGCATGAAAAATGTAACTAGTGAGTTTTCTTGTTTGCTGAAATGCAATTCTTTAAATGTTCGATTATCATAGAATTCTAAATATTTTTCTTGTCCAGTTTCTTCAATTTCTTTAGATGGATCATAATCGACAAAGAAACTTCCATAATCAGCAATACATCCCATGTCGATGCTTCTTAAACCTTTTTGGCTTTTTACATGACCCTCTATGGTTTTATTATTATTATTGTGTGAATAGGAATTAGTACTACATAAAATTCCACCTACAATTTTTGTTAGGGGTCTTGGATCGAGTCTCCTACCAGAGTTTATCATGTTTGTACTTGTACGCAATAATTTTCTTACACTTTCTATTTTTTCAGCTGCGTATTCAATGTTTGTTTTACCATCAGAACTTCCACCTATATCAGGTTTTACCTCAAATACTGCATAAACACCTTCAGCGGGAATGTAATGAAATCCATTTTGAGAGAATATGAATGGAGTAAACCAATTGTCATATATAACTATATCCATTTGATGGCTTGTATTTCCCTCATGATCAATTACAATCGCTTTATCCACGCTATATCTATTAGGTAGATAATTTCTCAGCCATTCTATCCAAGCATTCTCAAGTGCATCACCTTTCGATCCTGGATGTGTAATAAATTCCCTGTTCGTACTTAAGGTTGCATTCATTTGGTTTTGTAAACTACCAAATAAAGCCTTAATGTCAATCTTTTTATTTTCAGTCATTTTGTATTTCTTTTTTTAAAGTTTCTATTTGATTTTCGAGATAAAAATCTCCGAGTCTTTTAATATCTAGCCATTTACCTAAATGACATTGTTTGAATTTCTTTTGTGAACCACATGAACAGATTGCATTTCGGTTTGGCCATTTTGAGTTTCTAATTTCAGACAATTCTGAAATAACCTGTTTTTTATCATTTATTCCAAGTCTCTGAAAATAAAATTGCCATATACCATCTATTCCATGTTCGTATTCTCCGTCAGGATAATATCCACTCTTTTCTCTATATGTTTCCCGACTTAAATGAGGAATAAGTACTTTATCTATAAAAAACTTAAAATTGATTCCATTTTTAGTAATTAAATGTTCTTCAGGAGGAACTGCTAAACATAAACTACCATCAGGATTGACATGACGGTTTGAACCCCTTGGAATCTTTTTGCTAGTTTCCTTTACCTTAGGAAAGCAATTGGGATACTCTTTAGGAAATTGAATTACTACACTATAACGATCAAATTCTCCAATGTCATCATCCACCAAAGCAATCTCTCCTTGAACTGAAAAAAACTTACTTTCTTCTAGATATTTAAGGAACGGAAAATGCTCCAAAGTTGCTAAAATATCTTTTTTTGTTTTGTTTAATTTTTGCACCACGGTTGAGATATTACACCACTACGAGATAAATTTAATGAAGCCTGTTTACTTTTTTCTTCTTCATTAATTTCATCATAATCTTTATTTATTGGATAATAGATTTTTAAATTGTCATCATTCAATTCAATCATCTCGAGCATTTGTTTCATATCGATGTGCAGATTGAATTTTTCTGAATCTGTCATAGTATCAGACACTACGTTATTCGAATTGGCTGGATCTACAAGGCGGATACTCTCAACATTGTCCATAATGTATTGCATAACCATTTTCAATTGTTCCCAGATGCCATTTGGAACTTCTTTACTAGTTTCAAAAGCACGAATGGTAATTAGCTCAATAAAAAAAGACTTAACACGTGATTCATTCTTATTTGACTTCCAGATTTTTAATAATCGTATAATACTTCTCTCAGAATTTTTTCCTTTTACAATGTTAATGTGCTCCTGAATATTGGTTTGTGTTGATGTGGCAGGTTGCAATAATTTTTCTCTGACATATAAATTTAGTCTGTTTGTCGCAAGGTAATCATCTACTAACAACTCACGGCCTGGAACAATATCCATTTGGATTTCATTTCCATCTATTACAAATGTAATTCCAGTAGAAACACGTTGCTTTCTTGTTTTGTACTTTACCAAATCATCGTCCTTAAATTCATTTTCGAAAAAATTAAAAACAGCATCAGCCATTTCTTCTAGTGTTGTAAAAGCACTTCGTTTAAATGGTTGACACACATCTAGATCAAATTTTGTATTTATAGCATCATGTTTTGCGTAGGATCCAGAATTTATTGCTCGTGAAACAATCTGGTCTTTAAATTTTTCTTGAAGCGCATCCTTGACGGCTTCTCTTTTTTCAATGTAAAAAGCCATTAGGTCATTCACATGACTCATTCTATGGCTTTGAAGAACTCGGTTTAAGTATTCGTTTTTATTCATTTATTAAGTTTTAGCAATGTATAAAAGAGGGACTCTCACCCTCATTGTTTTTTAAAGTTGTAATTAACAGTTTAATAAACTATCAACAACATTATTATTGCTCTTTTTTGAAATATTAGTTTTAATACTTTAGTCATTCAAACAAACATTCTTGTAAAAAGTAAGCTTTGTTAATCTTAATGTAAAGGTTTATTCATATTTATATTTTAAGTTTCTATTCATTTCCTCTTTAGTAAGCAGAGAGGTTTGCTTTTTTAATAAGTTATCCTTTACTATCTTTTCGATTACTACGGATATGCTCTTTTACTTTAATAGTTTTACCATCAACCACCTTTGTGTGAGCTGGTATTCGATTAAACTTTTTTCCTGATGCATCTTTTGCCATCTTTTAGTTTTTATATTATACAACATACTTTCACCTCTCGACAGAAAGAACTTGTCGTTGGAATTATCGCATACCAAAAACGCTTCTTGTGAAAGAAGGATTTTAAAAAAAAGGAAATTTTAGTGAGAATTTGTAGTTAGGTCAAAAATAATAGTAGTTTTGCACCCGTAATTCAAAACTCAGGTATTCCTTACCTGTTTTTTTTCTATTTTAAAGTCCTTCTGATTTGCCGTCGTAGGACTTTTTTTTCATCGCTTTTCTAATCATATTTTATACCACAAAAAATCCTAACTTTAAATCTGTCATAATGACACATTTTCTGCCAAAAAAAATTATTGTAAATTAAAAAAATATAATTTTAAAGTTCTTTAACAGCTTTTAGTCAAATTGTCATGTTTTTGCTATACTATTTTCAAAGATAATTTCTAGAACAACTGTTTTTTTTCGTTATTACAAGTTGAGAATGAATGTTAGAATCAAAATTGAGAGGATTAAGAAAAGAATAGTACTAAAAGAATAAATCTTTGTATGATTAGGATGCAGCATCATAGTTAGCATACATGAACCATAATATTGGATAAATCGCTTCAATTTTTCAAATACATTAAGTTTAGAACGCATCAATTAAGGAATTCTGAATTGTTTGCCTGTTATTTTTTTTACAAAAAGCCGATGTAAATTTGAAAAGCAATAAAATATGTATTAGGTCAAACATTATTGAGGATAGATATTAGTAATGATATTAAAAAATCATTATTGTCCGTTAAAAACAATTGAAAAATAATGTTGCTCCAATGGCTTTGGGCTACTTGTAACTTATTGACTAATAAAGTATCGTCCCTAAAGGGACTAAAACAATGTGAAATTTCATTTCAAATTGTTTGGCGGACAACAATGATTTAAATAAAACAAACTTGTTTTATAACCTTAAGTAGAGTAAAGAAAATGAGCTAGTTAGTTTCTCTATAATAATAAAGAAAATTAACCTACGATTTCAAAATTACCTTTAGCATTGTATCTTATGGCTGTATAAAGCGGTTGAATTTTAGTTTCGCTAATAATCTCAATTGTTGATTTTGAGTTACTAATAAATTCTACTTTACCTTCTCCAACTATATCAATTGATGTTAATGGGGTGTTGTTTTTACCTTGAATTACAACCGTATTGCCTTTGTCTTGACTGAAAATAACAGTTCCCGATTCAGCTTCAATCACTGCAGAAATTATATGGTATTTATGTCTGTTTATGAGCTTATCAAATCCTTTTTGTTTCCAGTATCTTTTTAATTCTTCATCAATTAAAGCTAGTTTTACGGATGTGTTTTTAATTTGTTTTAGAGAAATAAAAGCACTGTTTTTTGCATTGAATTTCAACTGAATTTCTCCTTCTGCAATTGGTACTTTTGCATTTCCTCCAAATTCTATAGAGACATTTGATTCTGAAGTGTATTTTAAATCAGCTTCATTTGATTCTACAAGTTTTCCTTCTAAAGAAAAACCGTCTATTATATCCTCAATATTTCCCCAAATGAGATGTTGACCATCGTCATTCAAAACAATGTCTCCAACTTTTATCGGACGTTCAATGAAATTTCCAATAAGCCCTAATCCATTTAGTACTTTCTGAGTTTTTTTTAATACTGACATACTTTACTTTTTTAAATTAATGAAAGAATTGATTTTTATATAATTACACTTTAATAATTTTTGCGACTTCGAAGTGCATTCCATCCGGTCTGGAAAAGTGTCCTCCCCAATAGAATCCCCATTTATTTGCTATTGGAACAAGTTCACGAACGGAGCCAGGCTGACCGACTAGTGCCGGTGTTTTTCCAAGCCCATTGTTAGAAACATTAATGTCAAATGCAGTTCCATAAGAGTGATTTGACAATACAGACCGACTTCCTCGAACGAATCTAGGGTAATAAGAACCGCCATAGGATTTGATGAGATGAAGTAGGTTGTTTGTTTCTATTTCTTTAAAAAACTCCTTCAATTGGTATTCACATTCTTTATGGAAACGCATCCTACTGTATTTACCATCTGTCGCTATTCTTAGTTGAGGAAGATCAACTTTAACTATGTTTTTTGATTCAAAATTATTTATAATCGTTATTGCTTCAGGATTTTGTGGAGTTGGATTAGGCTTGAACAAAATTGAACCAAATATTCTTTCTCTTTCAATATTTGAAACTAAGGGTGGGAAGTTAGGTTTTGAAGGAAAATTTAATGAATCAATACCAGATTTTTCATCTTCAATTTCCAAATAAAAACCTAACGCTATAGCCTTAGACCATGTAATCGGACCAACCACTCCATTAGTGGGTAGTTTGTGTTTGTTTTGAAATAACACTGTTGCATCTTGTGTTATTTTGCCAAAATCATTATCAATGATTCCTTGATATAATTTTAAAGATGTAAGAAAGGATTGCCAGTCACCAACTAGTTCATTTTTCATTCCTTTTCTTAAAATAGTTAAGTTTTTCATTTACTAGAATAGTTAATTAGTATTAATTGAAGGACTCAAAATTGATAATAATAATTCTCGTTTGGATTGAGTATAATTACTCATATTTGATTCATTTTGAGGGGTTTTGATTCATTTTGAGTATTTCTACTCATTGTAATAAAACAAAATAATCATCAGATTTGAAAATTATTTAAAACCAAATAAATCATGAAAAAAAGAAAAACTGACTTGTTCAGGTTTGTAACTCTTCGTTCACCTGAATTAATATCCTCGGACCGTAAAGCACTCGGTTTTATCAGTCATCCAGATGCTGGTAGCAGTGTGTTTTTAAACTTGATTGATGAGGGAAATTTGATAGACTCAAGAGTCCTTTTAGCAAATGCAGCTACAACTTATACTCCTTTCATGAAAGTACAGGAGTTAAAAGATTTAGTACCTGAGGTGTGGGATTTTTCAATATGGTTGGCGAAAAGCAAAAACAAATTGGTAAGATCGGAACTTGATGCGAATATTCCAACAAGCCTTCCAAGTAGTGCTGATGTATTGAAAATTTGGGATAATTTATATTTTGATATTCTTACCAATACAAATCCATATATAAGACAAGCGTGTTTGCAAGTGATTGTTAGCCTAAATTTTATACAGAATTATACAACCTATAGCCCTGGTACTACAACTGACCCTGAGGAAATGGCAAAAGAGTCAGAAATCTTAATTCGATTGGCTAACGGTAAAGTAATTATACATAAGGTATTTTCAATAGAAAAGAATGTAAACTTTGGTAAAGAGCTTGTTTTTAATTTTGCAAGTACACGAAGTTTAATGACTCAACATTCTGCTAATCTTGCAAATTGTTGGGTTAAGTTATTGGAATCTATTCGAACTGAAATTCAAGAATATGAAAAAATATATGTATCTTATAAAACTTATATTTACAATGAGCAGTTTAGTGAATACGAAGAAAAAACTGCCTTGATTTTGGAGCAATATCTTAAACTAAACAGATATGAAAAAACATCTGAAGATCAAATTCCTTCTGACCTGATACCACCGTTTATTTTTAAATATCAAAATCCTTTTTCAGAACCACATCCTAAATTTAAATTATCTTATAAAGTATGGGTATTTATTCAGGAAAACTCTCTTGAAAATGCGTCTTTTAAGGAAGTTTATGGAATTCTTGATTCAAAAATTTCGCAATCAAAAGTTGATGCTTCTAAAACAAGACGTAAACGAGTTGGAGATATTTTGATCAATGGTGTAAAAACAAAAGCAAACGTAACACAAAGCCATGATTATGCTTTTAGTTTTGTAGAGAACAGATATAAAGAACCTGATAGTCATTCTGAAGCAAATAGATATAATGAAGATTCCCATAGGTCTGGAGTAAATAAAAATGTTGAAAATTCTGGAGATTATCTTATGTTTTTGTCCATTGATGCAGGATATGATAATGCTTACATTTTAAGTCATAAATCAATTTTAAAAATTGGAACAGAAGAATACAGCAATGAAAATAATTGTGTGAAAATTGGATGCTCAAATGGACAGTTGATTTTTGTAGAATTATTCAATTCAGAATCATTGAATTTTGGGGGATGTCAGGACCTACTATTTCAATCTACTATCGAATTAGATAACGGAAAGCAAATAGTTATTTATAAGAAGGGAACAACCAATGTGCTTTCTTATTCAGGAGCAGCATTAACTTATACTGAAAGTGCAACAGATGTTGAGCTTTATGGTGTTAATAGAATGGGTATTGCTGATTATAGAAGAGTTGAGCAAGAACTTTGTTGTTATATACCTGGAGAAGTTTCTCATATCGAAAATATTCTTGCAAAAGAATACAAAGAAAAATTTACACGAAATTTAGTAAGAACAGAAGATAGTACTGAAACAACTTCTGAACGAGAAATTGAGGAGTTGACTGATACAACCTCTACTTCGAGACATGAGTTGAGTACTGAAATTTCTGAGGTGATTCAAAAAGACAGAAGTCAGAATTACGGTTTTGATGCAAGTGTTAGTGGAAAGTATTTAGGAGCTGATCTTGCTACTAGCGGATACGGAGATTTCAGTTTCGCTCAATCTTCTACAGATTCTAATTCTCAAGCGAGAACTTATGCAGAGGATGTGACTCGAAGAGCAATGGAAAGAATCGTTCAAAAAACAACTGTAAAACGAACTTCAAAAATTTTACGCGAATTTGAAGAAAACAACAAACATGGATTTGACAATAGAGAGGGTACTGAGCATGTGACAGGCGTTTATAGATGGGTTGATAAAGTTTACAAAAATTCAATTGTTAATTATGGAAAACGATTGATGTATGAATTCATGATTCCAGAACCTGCACGTTGGTATAAGGAGGCAATTATTGTTCAAGCAGAGAAAGAAGATGGTGCGATTACCACTGGTGCTGGCGCAGTAGGAGCAGCAAGTATTGTTGTGAAACCACTATCCTTAGCAGAAAATGGTATCTATAGCCCATCAGATATCCAACGAGAAAATTATCAAACTTTAGCTGCACTGTATGGAGCAAACCCTGATGCACCAATGGATGCTTTTGTTTCGATACCAGGAAACGGTGTCAATAGTCCTGGAAATGGAGACTCAGAAAATTCTTTTACACATGATCCCATAATTATACCACAAAACTATATTTGTAAAGAAATTAGCGGAAACGTAGCATTTCATTATAAAGCAAATTGGAGTCCCCGAGCTTATATAAAAGTTGGAGTTGGAGGACAGAATTGGACAGATGATGATCTTAGTGGTGATAATGATAAAGATCTAGATTTATCACCAAAAATAGGGTTAAACCTAAGTGGTAATATTTCGATGAACGTTATTACAAAAAAGATAACTAGTTATTCTTTAACAGTTGAATTGAAATGTGAATTACAAAATTCTGTATTTCAGCAATGGCAACAAGATGTATATAATGAAATTAGACGGGCTTACGAAGAAAAGCTTCAAGCCTATAATGATGCGCAAACACAAGCTGAACAAACGAATTCTAATGATGCAAAAGAAAATAATGAAGGAAGTTTATCTGGAAGAAATCCATTATTCAATGCTGGAATAGTACAAACAGAAATCAAACGTTTGTGTATTGAAATGCTTGCTAAACCCTTTGGATTAGAACAAGGTGTAAATTTTTACCAAACAATACGTTGTGATGTTCCGGAATTACTTTTGAATAAATCATTGGATATTTATTCTTCTTATGTTAAATTTTTTGAACAAGCTTTTGACTGGGATTTATTATCTAAGAAATTCTATCCTTATTACTGGGCAAGCAGATGTGATTGGAAGAATTTGTTCCAAGCACAGGATTCAACTGATTACTTTTTCCAACAATTTTTACAATCAGGTATGGGGAGGGTAGTTGTTCCAGTAAAAGAAGGTTTTGAAGATGCAGTTACCTTTTACATGGAAACAGGAAAAGTTTGGTTAGGTACAGGATTGGTAATTGATACAGATGATGATTTATATGTTTCAATTGTTGATGAAATGACCACACTTGAAGGAAGAATTGAGGGTGAAGAATGGGAAACAATTATACCTTCTTCCTTGACTGTTGTTCAAAAGAGTTCTGTAAAGTTAGAAGAAGGTGGTTTACCTTGTTGTGAAATTGATGAGGATGAACTAGGAACTTTGAATCCAGATACGAATATTTTGTCAGGGGGAAATGTGACCAATCCATAATTTCTTTTTTTAAAAAAAACTATGTGCGGGTGAATAAAATTCACTCGCACTTTTAAACATAAATTTATGGCAAATAACTTTATAGATACAAGTATTATTCTAGATGAAAATAGAGACAATTTCCCAACAAATAATTTAAACAAGGAGGTTGCTTTAAATTCACCTTTTAAGGAAAGAAGTATATTTCAAGAAATAGAAGAGGAAATTTTTCCTCTTGAAAGCCAATATGGAAAGTTGACTCATTTGGTGAAAAGTGAAAAATAATGGGACAGGTTTATGAAGGAGTTTTTAATTTCAACTGCTTTTTTAACGACTTAAAAGCAGCACGTGATGAACGAAGGTTACTTTCTTTCAATTATTTAAATTATATAGAGAGGGAAGACTGTAAAAGCATTCCAGTTGTTTCTTTTTCACCGTTTTTAAATCCACCAGTTGTAGAAGGAATTTTTAGCAGCCCTGCGCCTAGCATCAAGAATTTTTTTGCAGGAAAACTCTTTAAAGATAAATATTTAGAAATTGAGAATGAGGAGGGTCGTGTAGATAGTATTCTTGTTTATGATCGAAATATTAGTTTGAAAAATGGAATCATAGACCCCAATCAAGACACTACATTTGGTATTGGAGAAATGGCCTATACTAATAACGGAAAAGTTATAATCCGACCTTTTCATATTTATTTTCAAGGAGAAAGATCAAGTAGCAATAGAGCTCTTTACCTATTATTAACATACTCCGACTTAAAATTGTTGTTGAGTTATTTAAACTATTCTTACAAGGAGGTATCTATTAATTCTGCAAGAGATTGGTTTAAAAACAGATTAGATGTTAATAAAAATAGCCCAAACTATCTTGCAGTATTGTATGAGTTTTTGCCATTAGAGTTTGTTAAAAGCCTTGGATTTAATTCAAATTTATTTAAATCTGAATTGAAACGTCTGACAGAAGATAATCACTTTAATGCCATTAAGAGTTTGATGAAATTGTGGATGTTGACAGGGGACATTGAGAATATGTACAATTTTTTCAATAATACATCTATTGTTTACATTATCTACATAAAGAATGACAAAGACTATAGTAAGGGAGAGGAGTTAGCTGAATATGTCGGACTTTTATTCCAACTGTATGAATTGTATAAAGATAATCATAAGATTCCTAAGGCACAATTTCGAATGCCTGAAGCAGGAGAATTCTTCTTTGAGGTAAAGCCAACCGCTATAAACTCTTCAAATGGAGGTAAAGATTATACTCCCGTTATTGACATTCTTACTTATGAGGAGTATTACGAGAAGGGTGATTTATTTACAAGAGTTACCCCGCGGAAAAATTACATTCAGTCAATCCAAGTGCAACCTATGGAGACATTTCAGTATTATGTTATGGTTCCTAAAAGTCAATTGGATGAAGATGAATTAATTTACGGTGAAATAAAGGGCGAAAATGTTTTATTTAAACCCGAAATTCCGGCAATATATTTTATGTACAACTATGAAGAGTTGTACAAATCTTACTTTAACAAAGGGAGAGTTGAATTTGCTATCAATGCTCTTTTAAGTATTGCAAACATTGGTATTGCGAAAGCAATTTCGGCGCCAGCAAGTAAATTAGTTTTCCGATTTGCTATAGCTGAAGTTGTATTCGAATCATTAAATAAAGCTATTAATAATCCTCTTGTCGTTTCGCAATTAGAGCAATCACAGGCAGGTAATAATTTTCTGTATATTTGGAATAATTATGTTGCTCCTGCAGGAAATGCTGTGTTTATAATTCACGGATTTGCCGAACTTCTAGTTTCTTTAAGTAGGAGTAAATTTGTTTTAAGAGCATTAAAAAAGTCAGGTGATCCAGATATCGAAAAACACCTGGCTAATCTTTCAGACAATATTGTTGATTTTAAACGAGTAGCTGAAGGTGCAGGTATTTTACGAGGAAAATATTTGGGGCAAGCTTTAGAAGCTGGAGATTTCGATACAATTAAAAACTTTCTAAAGAAATACAATGTAGATTTGCAAATAGGCTCAGGTACTGAATCTATTGAAGTGACTGGATATTTTCTGAAGAATGGTGAAGTTGTTAAATTGTTAGATTCAAATGCTGCTATGTTTATAACTGATGGAAAAAACTGGAAAATGGTTTTGCGTGAAAAGGCAACAATTTATGAACTTTTACATGAAATGATGCATTTTAGGCAATGTAAATCTTTAGGTAAGATGAACTATTTAAAGTATACTGCTAATACACCAATTGAAAGAACTATCCTAAGAGAGCGATATGTTTATGATAAAATAATGAAGCATCGTAAGTACATTAATAGAGAGGAATTAAAGCATGCTAAGCGATATATGAACGAGGTTTACAAGAAAGGGGAGTTATTTGGATTGTCGCCTAATAGTGTAGATTTTGACTTTAACATTAGCTTAATTCCTAAAAAGCGACAACCTTTAAGTATTGATAAGATTTTGAATCTAAAATGAATATATGACTAAAGAAAAAGCAATTGAAATAGCAACAAAATATATTTCAGATCGAAAGCGCACATGTGATAGAATTTTGGAGGAAACTACTTATATAGAGAATGAAGAAGTATTATATGGAAAGTTCAAAGATGAAATTAGAGATTTATGGAATGTTACATACATAGTGGAAGGCTATGATGGACCAATATTTTTCTTTATTTTTATTGATTCGAACACGGAAGAAGTCCTCTATACTATGACCTCAAGTGGCTACGCAGAAGACTGGGAAGAAGATATTACTGTTCTATGACCAAAGAACAAGTAATTAAGTTAGTAACTAAGTATCTCATAGATCGTAAACGTGAATATGAAAAAATTGTTGAAGATCCTGTGCAATTTGAGACAAATGAAGAAGTAATTTATGGAAAGTACAATGAGGAGTTTCGCGATCTTTGGACGGTTTCTTATGAGATCGAGGGATTTGATGGGCCAATAAGTTATTATGTAGTTGTTGATGATAAATCAGAGGAGGTACTTTATACTATGACCCCAAATGGCTACGCTGAGGACTGGGAAGAAGATATTAAAGAACAATAATAATGGGTTTGACGAACATTAGATAATCCCTTTAAAATGAAACAATTATAAACATAAAATATATACGATGATTAAACTATCACACACTGAACAAAAGAAAATAACTTCAAAAGAACTTGAAGCGTTTGAATCCAAATATGGATATAAACTTCCTCAGAATTACAAAGATTTAATGCTAAAATACAATGGCGGACATCCGGAAAGACCGGTTTTTAGTGATACCGATGTTTATTTCCCTCCAATTAAGTATGGAGATGTGACAATGGAAGAATTATTAGATGTAACGGACGAAGATTTTCTACCTAAAGGATATTTTCCATTTGCTGAAGGTGGTGAGAGTTCTTTTTGTTTTGATACAACGATATCTAACTCGAAAATTTATCGAATAGATGAAGATGGAGAAATTGAAGAAGTGAGCAACTCATTTGAAGATTTTATTAATGCGCTTGAAGATGATGATTATTAGTAGGATTATAAATTGAAAAGTAAGATGCTTATTAAATTAAAACATAGCAAACAAAAGGAAATAACTCCAATAGAACTTGAAGTATTTGAATCTAAATATGGATATAAACTTTCCCAGACTTACAAAGCTTTAATGCTCTAATATAACGGAGGACACCCTGAAAGGCGATATTTTAATGAAATGAGGGTGTATTTCACCCCTATTAAATATGGGGCTGTAACAATGGAAGAGTTATTGGATGTAACAGATAATGATCTTCTTCCAAACGGATATTTCCCATTTGCTCAAGGTGGTGAGAGTTCTTTTTGTTTTGATACAACGATATCTAACTCGAAAATTTATCGAAGAGATGAAGATGGAGAAATTGAAGAAGTGAGCAACTCATTTGAAGATTTTATCGATGCTCTTGAAGATGATGAATAGACATTCTTTCATCAGATCTTCCTACATTTGTTCGTAGAATTTTAGTTACTATTTCTTGATTCCTACTGTAATTTCTTCTTCAGCCATTTGAAATGCATATTCAACCTCAGAAATCTTAGCAAAACGCTTTGCATTTTCGATATCACTAATAATTTCATTAGATGCATCCAATCTTGATATTCCATTTTGAAAACTACATTTCCAGGTAGTAGTCAAGCGGCCAACTCTTGACCATTTATATTCTTTTAATTTTTCGTAAAAAGTATTACGTTGTGGAGTAGTAGTATCATTAAGATCAAGTGTTATCAAAGCTTTAAGTCCCATTTTATTTATTTAATTTGTTTTAATTTATCCAACCTTCCAATTGTGTGCTATCATTTAATCACCCATTAGATTCCTTCGAGAAATTCAACTTTGAAGCCTTTTGGTAAATGACAAAAAAAATTCGATTTGATTCTGCTATAAAGTGGATTCTAATGTTTCTATTAAACCGGATTTGAATTTTGCATTCTTATTTAGTGAATTTTATAAGTCGATTTTGTTATTAGTTTGAAAATTGTATTCAATTATCATGAGTCTGAAATATTTCAACAAATATGAGTAATCGTGGGGAGTTCTGCAATGAGTAGAAATACTCATATTTTGTACGTTTTATGTTGGTTTGGCAAAAGTAGAGTAGTTCTACTCATTGTAATTGTGATTAATTATTTTGATTTTTGGAAACTATCTAAATAGAATCCAATTATTATGAAAAAGAGAAAAATCGATTTATACAGGTTCGTAACATTATGCACCCCTGAGTTAAACTGAACTAAAAATGTTCGTCTACTTTTTGATTAACTTACTTTCATTATTATGAATAATTCCATTTTTGATCTTGAAAATATATTCAATTACCAAAGTCCATTTGGAAATTGGTTATTAAGCCCCCCAATAGTTAAATTTCAAGTTTTGAATTTTGAATATATAGAGGAAAACGATGCTCAAGGCAAGACTAAAGATCTAATTAAAATAAATTTCACAATTGAAACCAATTTCGATGATCCTAAAGCTCTCATTGTTTTACATACTAATGAAATTGGCATTAATGATCTTAACCTAAAAAAGGAAGTAAACACAACTCCAATTAAAAAAGGAATTAATGAGTTTTCAATAAAATTTATGAAAACAGCGTACGACACTCATTTTCTGAAAACAAATGGGAATCTTGATTTTTACTTAACCTTGTTATCTAATGAAATAACCTATAAAGGGAAACTTTTTAAAGTCAAGGCGATTAAAATGCTAATAAATAGTATAACAACAATTAATTCATTAAAAGTTATCGAATTCGAATACAAATCAGTTGGCTTATTAAATCAAAAAGTAATTCTACAATTTTACCAAAAAAAAGGAGGGAATTATGAATTAATAACTGGCTTATCTAAAGAGATATTTATAGACAAATCTATACAAAATGAAAAAATTTCAATTCTTGAAAGTGTTATAGCAAATAGACTGAATAAAAATAAATCTTCAATTTACGTTCTCTATTCTACAGTTGATGGGATTGTACTAAAAACGGAAGATTTGGATTTGTCAAAAGACTTTGTAAAAGGAATTTCTGACTCATGTGGAATCGAATATCGGAATCAGATTTATTGTATACAATTTGGCATTAAATATGGTCCTAGATTTCGTGGGGAATTGACACTAAAGAATTATCCTGCTTGGTCCTCAATGATTGCGGACGGTAGAGTTACAGAAAGTGATAAAGTTATATTAATTGCTATGTCTGAAAATGAAGGTAACTTGGATGCTGTTCAGGGCTATGATGATCAAATAATTACTGTTGGAGCAATGCAAAAAGTAATTGATCCAACAGGTTCAGGAGAATTCGCCAAGCAAATGTACGAGTTCAGCCAATCAAATCCTTCATTATTCAAAACATTGTTTTCTGACTGTGGCTGGGAGTCAGAATATAAATCAGGTCAATATAAAGCGTATTATAAAAAAGTTACAGGTAGTGAGTTAAAACTATTAATAACAAAAGGATTTAATTCCTCAAAGAAAAGTAAAACAGTTGTTTGCATTCCAGTTGAACCATTAATCAATGCTTGCAAAAATGCAGAGTTTCAAGCAAAACAATTAGAAGACTTTATTAATAGATTAGAGGAGTATTTAAACAAAAATCCAGTAGGTTATGATGAAAAAATAAATGAATTTGTCAAAACAAATTTGGGTAGAGCCACAGTTCTTGATCATAGTGTTAACAGGCCTGGCCATGTTATAGAATATTTCGCACAGGCGCTTAAACTTTTTTTCAAAAAATATCCAAGTATTCCCAAAAAACCAGAACTGTGGGCTAAAAATCATAATTCATATGAAGAAAAATTCTTAGATATTTATGGCCCTTTAAGAGAGACCAAAACCACCTCATCATTTGGAAAGCCTTTGAATGGAATGACTAATGGAAAGACACGTTATGAATCTTTAAAAACAAAGTTACCTATTCAATAACGACTATCAGAAAATGGGATAATACCAAAATCAACTGTAGTTTCTGTTGATTTATTAATTTTTATTTCCCCTTGGATTGGTTCTTGATTACAATTGTAACTTTCAGATCTAATTTCTTTCAAATACCAGTTACTTTTTTTGCTATTATATTCAAATATCTTATAAATTGTTGTTTTATCACAATCTCCATAAAAACTTTCAAATGTTATTAGACCATTATTTACATCTATAGATCTTTGGGGATCACCAACTCCTCCTCCCCCACATGTACTGCAGTCAATTGCGTAGTCACTATATGTTGCTAAGATATATTGACCATGACCATTGTTAATATAAAAAAGTACTTTTCGAAATTCTGATTCGGATGAATCTTTACATTCGACTTTTATACATGGTCTGATTGAAATTGCTAAAATGTCTTGAACGCCATCAGCATTTAAGTCTCCAATAATTATATCTTTCAGTTTCGAATCCTTAAATTTCGAATCAATAAGTTCTTGAATTTCTGTTTTTAGATCTTTTTCGAAAGTTATGTTATTATTACAAATTTTTTTATTATCAGATAATTTTAACCCTTTTTTATTTCTTGATTTATTTGCTGGTGGACGTGAGCCTGAATCTTCACTGCACTCTATAAGCACCATAAATGACAATGAAATTAACAAAATTTTGATTATTGAATTCAGTTTTGAAATAATTTGAATTTTCATAGTTTACAATGAAATTTAGAAACAAATCAACCGCAGTTATTATGCTTATCAATTGTCCTTTTCAGAAATTGAATCCGTTTTATCCTGATCTTTCTCTGTTTTAAAAAGATTATTGAAAAGTTCATCTAGTTTGTCAGTAGCTTGTTTAGAAAACATCCCAACCAAGCTTGATATTGCTAAAATTCCATGAAAATTGATATCATCTGAAGAGTTTCCTGTAAAAAGGCCTCCACGAATTACAAAGTAAAAAATTAATGCTAGGGCACTTCCAATAAAAGGACGGAGTATGTACCACCAAATCCATCTTTTGTAAAATTTGTCATGTCCAATGTATCTCGAAAAAGAGGTTGCTGTGTGAATAAAACTGCCTAGAGCTCCACTTAAAACAACTAATAAAGTTAGTCTAGATTCTTTTCCAATTTGGGCTTTATACCCCATAATATAAACCCAATTTTCATCATTACTAGGAAGTAGAACCCAACAGAAATAGAATAATATTGAAGCAAATACTAATAGACCTATTCCTAAAATGGATAAATAAAAAGGTGCGATTTTTGTTTTATCGCTGCTTGTAAACCAATTTTTAAATATACTCATTGGCAAAGGGTTAAGAAAAGTTTTTAAATTTTAGAAATGCTTGGCGAGCAATAAATTCCTCTTCAGGGAACATAAATTCTCGATTTATTGCAAATGGTCTATTTTGAGTTAAATAATGAATAATATATTCTTGTAGACTTTTATGTATATTCCAACATTTGATTTTGGGAAGATAAAATGTTTTACCAATTTCTAATTGTCCGGTAAAATAATATTCTAATGGTTTAATTGGATCAGAATTAAAAACAAATAATCCTGCTTGGTTTATTATGTTTAAGTTATGTTGATTAAGCACTAACTTAAAGTTAGGGACTCCTTTTAATTCAAATGAATAACCATCAGGAACATAACCAGGAATATGAAATAACATTAAACCTTGAAATGCCTTAAATTTTAATCCTTCAATATTTTCTAAGACAATAGAGGTGTCAATATTTTTATCTTTATTTCTTTCCAAAATGTCCTCAATTTGAGATAAACTAGAAGAAATATGATCTATAATTGATGGGAAAATACGAGCAGTTAATTCAGTGTCAATTGAATAAATTGAACAATAATTATCAATATCAGAAGAAGGATTATGGATTAAGCCATCAGTTGCAAAAAATGCTGCAGAATCAAACTTATAAGTAAAATCCAAAAGTGGAGTTGGTGCGCCATAATGTTGTAAAAAACTTAAGATCGATAAATCATAAGCTGGATGCCCGAAGGCATTATAATACTTAACTAACAGATTTGCTTGATAAGTCTTAGCATTATCAATTAAGGATTGAATAAACTCTTGATAATTACTTCCCAAATTCGATAATTCCTCTCCAATCCAATATCTTTGCGCTGAGTTAAAAAGTTTATGTTTTGCTTCAGTCAATCCTCTAAAAATATATTTTGAACCAGTATCTAAAGACGGTCTTTCCTTGGAGTCTGTCCAATAGTGAGCGAGTTCCTCAAATTCTTCTTTAGAGTTAATGGTTATACAATCAAAGAAATTTGATTTTTCTTCTAGGTTTTTATAAGTTTCAATTATCATGAGTAGATTTTGAGCAAATATCAAGAAAGTCCAATTGATAAAAAAAGAATTTGAAAATTTCAACTAAAAAAGAAGTAATTCTACTCAATGATATCTGAACTTTAGTTTCTTCTTTAGCAACTTATTAGGTGGCTTAAAGAAAAGATTACCGTTTAATCTGATACGATTTTCCCAGAAGAAGATATTTGAACAATTCCGTTAAATAACGCATACAAAACAAGTCCAATACTATTATTTATCCCTAATTTCTTTCCTATTCTATGTCGGTAATTTTCAACTGTTCTAATACTAATAAATAAACGTTCTGAAATTTCTTTAGAACATAGTTCTAAACAAGTTAATTTGATTATTTCAATTTCTCTTTCTGAAAGAACAATTTTCTCGTTTCTAGATTTGTCAAATTTATTTTGTTGAATCATTTTTCTAAAAGGAAGATTAAAGTTTTCATTTATATAATATCCAATATTCATTACGGAATAAATAGCATCAATTAAATCTTCAATGTCACATTCTTTAGGTAAAAATGAATTTACCCCTTTTGTAAAATAATCACAAATCAAATCAATATCATTGTGAAAGCTTAATATAATGATTTTTATATTTGGAAACTCAGATAAAATGATGTCAATAGCTTCATCACCTGACATGATTGGCATGTTCAAATCAATAATAACTACGTCTATTTGATTTTTCCTTAGTTCATTTATTAAATCTAAACCGTTACTCACATGAAAAACAACATCAAAATTGTTATCGCTGTACTGAAGCGCATCTGCGAGAATTTTTCTAAACACATTGTGATCTTCGGCTATGGCGATATTTACTACTTTTTCAGAGTACATAATTAAATCAGAATTTATAATTCGAATAAAACTACTTTGAAAATGAAAATCATATTTTGAATCAAATTGTATTTTTTTTTATCAAACGATTACTTCTTTCTTAAAGGTTGTTTTAATTACATTTTTAGTTATTCTTTGATAGAGAAATAATCCCTTTGACAATTAAACATTAACTATTTTTATAGTTAACTATATACAAGAATAAAATATTTATTTTAACTCAAGATTTACAATAAATTAGTACATGTACTAGAATAAAAAATAGTACTTATACTATAAATATTAGTATAAATACTAAAATATTTACATGAAAAAAAGCTCGATTTGCAGTATTTTTGGGGTATTAACTAATTCGGGTGTATTAATGCTTAATTGACCTAACAGGACAACTATTTAACTTTGAGAAACTTTAAAAATTTAAATTATGGCATTTAATGGAGATGAGGGTACTGTGGTAACCCTAACCGATGCATCCAGATGGACTGCGAATTACAGAAAAACTGTCTCAGCTGATGAGATTATTGCTCAATTTATTGGGAAGAATCAACTTATGAAGATCCTCAATCAAAAGGGATGCGTAGGAATTCGCTTTTATTACGGAATTGCTGATAATGGTTTAAAAAATATTGTTGCAGTAGGAGCTACAAGTGATCAAAACGACATGATAAACGGTATTATTTTGGATGATGCTTTACCTTGTAAACCTTATTGCTCTAAAGCAAATACTTTAAACTCATAAAAATTGCCGGGAATAATTTACTTTTTAGGACATTTAGCCATAGGAAGTTCATTATTCCCTGTTTTGATATATTTATTCAATAGAAGAAGACTTAAGGTTTCTTTATTTTTTAAATTATTTATTTTAGTAATAGTTTTTGCGAATATTTCAAATCTTGTCTTTTTTCATTTAACAGATATTGATCAAAAATATTTCTTTAGTTTTTACTTGTTGATTCAAAATTGTTTATTGATATTGTCGTTCAATGAGCTATACAATTTTAAAAAGTTTTATAAACATTCATTATATTTTACAATAACATTGAATTTAATATTTTATTTGTTTTCATTAAATTATAGTTCGTTAGATAGTTATAATTTTTATAGTACATTCAGCAAAACAATTATGTCAATACTTTCAATAATTTTCATTATTGAAAGATATAATAATAGCAATTGTGATTCATTATTTGAGGATTTCATTTTCAACTTATCAATTTCAATTATTCTTTATAACGGATTACAACTTTATGTTGTGTTTTTTAATAGTATTATTCTGGAACGTATTGATGACTTGTTTTTATATACTTGGCCAATTGTACAGATAAGTTTGATTGTCTATTACGTTTTACTGACAAGGGCTATATGGAAGTTAAAAAATTAATTTTAATAACTATATTTTCAGGCACTTTATTTAGCCTTGGGCTAATATTGACTCTGATTGGACTAACTTTCACGTACCGAAAAAAACGTATTCTTCAACAACGAGAATTTGAAATGGAACTCAAAAACAAAGAATTGGAAAAGATGGCCGCTGTGGTTCAAGCGCAGGAACAAGAACGAGCGAAAATTGCACGGAATTTACATGATGAGGTTGGATCTGTTTTGGCAATGGCAACTCGAAATTTAAAGGAGACCGTAAAGCACATTTCAAAAGCGGAAAATTACTACGAGGATGTCATTTTTACTATAGAAATTTTGGAGCAATCAACTGATAAAATTCGTTCTATTTCTCACGGGATGTTGCCGCATTTTTTATTGAAATTTGGGCTTGAAAAAACTCTTCAGCGACTGGCTGAACAAACACAAAAAACTTTAGGTAATCCTTGTACATTTAATTCTAAAATTACTGATGAATTGAAATTGAATCAACACTACCTCATTCACTTTTATTCTATTATTCTTGAATTGTTGAATAATTTATTGAAACACTCACATCCTCATTCAGTGCAGTTTGAATTGGAAAAATCACAAACACATTTATTTTTGAATATTAAACACGATGGGGTTGCCATAAACCAATCCGATTATGAATATTTACTCAATCACAGTGATGGAATGGGTTTGGAATCTATCTCACTCCGTTTGAAATTGATTAATGGTGAATTGCTTTATCAACGATATTCACCTGGAGGAACCATTCAACTTGCAATACCTTTAACTGAAACTAATTTGTCAGATGAAAAAATCAATTTATAGAAAGCAGAATTATATCGTACGAGTTGCTGTTGTTGAAGATCATACTTTGGTGCGATATTCTCTTGTGTATGCTCTAAAAAAAGAACCTCAAGTTGTGGTTGCTTTTCAAGCAGCGAATGGATTGGAATTTATTGAACTACTCCCAAATCACGATATTGATGTCGTTTTACTTGATTTGGACATGCCCGTTATGGACGGAAGGGAAACTCTTAAGATATTGCGACGTGATTTTCCTGAAGTAAAAGTCATCATGCTTAGTATGCACGAAGACCCATGGATTGTTTCGGAATTGATTCATGAAGGAGCAAAAAGTTATTTGAAAAAAGATTGTTCGTTTGATGAAATGGTTAACGCTTTATTTGATGTGAAATTCAAAGGGAATCATTCGAATGAATTGGTAGAGTCTTCATTATTTGGAACAATTGATAAATCCCTTAAATTAAATGATAATACGATACGATTTCAACTAACTTCCAGAGAAATGATTGTACTTAAATTGATATGCGATGGAAAAATTAGTGAGGAAATTGCTAATAGAATGAATCTTTCTAAGAAGTCAATTGATGCTGTTCGTTCTGACCTATTGAAGCGAATAGGAGCTAAAAATCCGCTCGAATTGGCACGAAAGAGTACTTTACTTGGCTTGTACAAGGCGCGTACAGATCAAGAAATTGCTGATGAAGAAGAATTGATTGAGTTAGAAAAGAATGAACGCTTACGTTCACGAAGGAAGGATTTCTCCTCTGATGATGAGGTTGGGGATTAGGATTTATACTATTTTTTCTAGTAGTTGTACTATTTTTGTTTTATGTAATCCCCTGTAATTATTGGGGTAATAGTTTATTTTGGTTTTATCAAAATAATATAGCTTGTTTTTCTGTTTAGTTTAGTTCTTAAACTGATATGCAATGACAAAATTTCGAATGAATAAACGACAGTTAAATCCAAACCAAAATCACGAAGTTCATAAGGAAACTTGTCGGTACTATAACCTATTGACTCAATACGTTGAATTAGGCGAGTTTGTGTTTTGTTCTACGGCTCTGCAACAGGCTCGAGCTTTAGGCTACACGAATGTGGATGGTTGTAAGGAATGTTGTGAGCCATGTCATGTGGGGTGAAGATTTAGGATTGCAGATTGCAGATTGCGGATTACGGATTGCGGATTGTAGATAACAGATTATAGATTGCGGATTGGGGATTGAAGATTACGGATTGTAAATTGCGAATTGCAGATTGCGGCACTTCGACAAGCTCAGTGTAAAATTGCGAATTACGGATTGCAAATTGCGGATTGAAGATTACAGATTACAGATTGCATGATTAGGAGTAAAATATAGATTATTAATAGTAAAATGAATTGAAATGGTTGTATATAATCATGTGACAGGTTTCCCATTTGTTGTTATTGGAACTTTGAATAGAAAAATAGGGCAGTACAAAAGAAGTTATGGATTGATTAAAGTAGGTATTACTGGTCAAGACCCAACTGTTCGATTCAATCAACATAGAAGGGATTTTTATTGGGATAAAATGATCGTAATATATGAATCTAGTTCATCAGCTCATTGCAATGTGCTTGAAACTATTTTGGTTGATTGTCATTATAATGATTTAGTAAATGTTCGTTCTGGTGGAGGTTCAAAGCTTAGTGCTCCTGGGAAGAATTATGTTTATGTGTTGTTGAGGTATTAGGGTTAATTGAGAATACTTTTCGGTTCAGCCAAATTTTAAAATGCATTGTAGAATATAAAAAATCAGATGGTTTTACTGATACATCGAAATTTCAGTTATGTCTATTTTAATAAAAAGCTTTCGCATTCAGAATTAAAATAAAATTGAATTTGAAAAGTGAGTTTATTTAAAAAGATAGATAAGTATCTTTTTAAATAAACTATTACAAAAAAAGCGACTACAGAAAACTATAGTCGCTCTAAAAAAACGAATCTTAATTTTATTCTTTTACAAATTTTTGTTTTGTTTCAATCCCTTGTTTATTCTTAAGGGTGATGAAATATACACCTTGTTGCAATTCTAAAACTGAAATTTTTGAAGTGTTTGCAAATTCTCCTTGTTTAGAAATTCTACCGTTAATATCAGTAATTGTAAATGCTGAAAAATCATTGTTTCCTGTCTTTACAGTAATAAAATCTTGACTTGGATTTGGGTAGATTAACATATCATTTGAAAGTTCATCTAAAGCAACTGTTTTAGAAAATTCATAAACCCAAAAATCGGTTTCTCCCCAAGAAGAAACAGTTTTATCGATAGAGATTGGAGAACCTGATGTAGCTATTACTTTATATGAATCTGTCGTTTCCCACATTGAGATTGGCGAGTCTCCTAAACTGCCTCCAATAACACTTTGCCATTCAATTTGCATTGTAGATGATTTTAAACCAATAAACCAACAATCATAAGCTCCTTTTAATGGCTCAGTTTTATTTCCATTTACTTCTGAAGCTGATCCACAAGTTAAAATTAATTGACCATTATCTCTTACTAAAATGGAATATAGATTGTCATAATCTGTTCCACCAAAAGAATAATCACCGAGTATTTCAAGATTTGAATTTAACTTAACAAGCCAACTATCGTATAAACCAAATGAATTTTGTGTTTTTGTTCCAGAAATATCAGAATTAGATGAAGATGCAAGAAAAATGTTACCTTGATTATCTAAAGAAATTGCTGAAACTTCATCACTATTTGATCCCCCAATCGTTTTTTGTCCCATTAAATTTCCATTCAAATCTAAACTTACCAACCACATATCTTGAATTCCATAGTGTACCTCAGTTTTCAATCCCCCAATACCAGATGTGGAAGAACCAACAATGTAAATTCGTTGATTTTGCGCATCCCAAATACCCTTTGCTGCTCCATCACCAGAAGTTCCTCCGATAGTTTTGTCCCAGATTTTATTTCCGTTTTCATCAATTAAAACAATCCAATAATCAAGATTTCCAGAAGAGTTCTCTGTTTTATCTCCTTCAATACCTTGAAAATCTGAAACACCAACTAAACAAAATAAAGTATCAGAAATAGCAACAATATCTACAGGAACATCTGTTCCTGAAGTACCAAAGGTTTTTTGCCATAAAATATCTCCAGTAGCATTTGTTCGCATTACCCAAAAATCATAATCACCTTTTGTATCGACTGTTTTGTTTCCAGAAATTGGAGAATTTGATCTGCATGTTATTAGCAAATCACCATTATTTAATTCTTTTATATTTCCTCTATCATCATACAAAGTGCCCCCGTACGATTTTTGCCAAAGTACTTGATTATTTGAAGTAATTCTCGTTACCCATAAATCAGCCATCCCAAAATTGTCGGTTGTTTTGTCTCCCTCAACACCTGTTGAAGCATCTGCCATTAATAATAAATCACCATTTGCTAATTTGCAATAGTTGTTATAACCAAGAGTAGAAGTAGTTCCCCAACCAAATTGATTATAAACACTTTGAGCCCCAATTATGGAGCTCAAAGTGCAAAAGAAAATTATTAAAATTCTTTTCATGATGTATTATTTTATCATTGTAAATTGTAATGCAGAACCATCTGTAAAAGTAATAGTATTAAACAACATTCCAGTATAGTTTGAAGGAATAGATAAAGAAATTCTGTCGTTTAAAGTTTCATCCTTGTCTAACTTATAACTTCTAGAGAAAACGGATTTTCCTAAATTATTTTTTACTTCATAAACATACTCAACATTAGCTGTTGCTTCAAAATCAATGTGATAAACATTACTTGTTATTGGGTTTGGATATGGATTATAATTAAGGAAATTAGATTGAGTTAAATTCTGAAATGTTGTGTCATTTTTTTCAAAATACGATGATATATAAATTCCATCTGAAAGTTCTAATCCTACATAGTACAAACCCGGATATGTATTAAATCCATTAAAAACAAGGTCTCCATCTTTATTTAACACAGAATCTTTGGAGATAATAATAGGTGAGGATGTTGAATCAGTCATTGAAAAAATCGTAAAATTATTAACTAATTCAGGCCATGTAAACCCAGAACCAACAGAACCACCCTCACAATTCCCTAAGTATTGAATTGAATAAACTAGATTACCTTGGTAATCAAAATCTTCAAAATATACTTCTAAACATGAAACAATTTCGTTAGGCATTTCACCTATATCACCAAAAACATTTGGTTGATCAACGTCTGTTGGAGTCATGGTTTCTCCATTACAAGAAAGTGCTGGAATAGAGTTAGAAAAATTATCTGAATTTGAATTAATTGTATTTTGTGCCCAATTGAAATTTTGACCACAGTTTGACTCTCCTCCTGCAATTACATTTGAAACCAAATTACCGTTAGATGCAATCCATGGGCCTATGTATTTCCTTACTCCATATACATTTCCTGATGGACCAGTCGTTTGAATTATCTTACCTGCATTTACCCAACCTGTACTGAAACTTCCTGATAATCCATAGTATTGATAACTGTGATTATTAATAAAATAATTCCAATCATCTGCATCTACCCATTCGTAAAAATAAGGTGAAAGACCATTTGAAGGCGTCAGATCTGCAAAAGAAACTAAAGAACTTCCGCTACCAATTGAACCAAGATTTAATGAATAAGCATAAGTGCTACCTACACAACCCCACTGGCAATTAAAACCGATTTGACATTCATTACAAATTGCAAATGGCCCTTCTTCTACAATAATTTCATCGTCTCCATTGTAACCCAAAACAGTAATGAAATACTTTTCATCATTTAGATACTTTGAGTCAATTTTTTTGTAAAATGAACGAGACATTCTTGTTGTTTGAACATCTGAAAACACATATATACTATCATTTTCGTCAAAATCTTTTTGCTGAATTTTTATATCCCAATAACTGGCATCAGGATAATCTCTTTCTAAAATTAAGTAATCATTGAATTTGGTAGGTTTAGAATGAACAGCACCAATTCGAGCAACTTGGGAATACGTCCCAAAACAATTTAAAACAAGCATAATTATTAAACTTGCAAACGATAAAAATAAACGATTCATAATGAAATTTTTTAATATTGCCCTACTTCTTTTAGAGGAGTGTTCGGGACAAATTTTTCTCCTTAAATTGATTTTCAAATTTAGAGAGTGTTAAAAATTGATTTTTTACTTCTTTTTATTAAAATTCATTTCTTGATTAACGGCACAGAATTAATGATATAATAATCAATAGCTTAACTATTTATTGATTAATCTCAGAATTTGAAAGTATAGTACTAATACCAAACAACTTTAGTAGGTGTACTACTATTGAATTCAAATTGCGGATTGCGGATTACGGCACTTCACTTCGGCAAGCTCAGTGCAACGCGACAAGCTCAGTGTAAAATTGCAGGTTACAGATTCACTTCGTGGCTGCCTTCGGCGGTGCGGATTGCGGCACTTCACTTCACTTCGGCAAGCTCAGTGCAACGCGGCAAGCTCAGTGTGAAATTGCGGATTGCAAATTGCGGATTGAAGATTACAGATTACAGATTCACTTCGTGGCTGCCTTCGGCGGTGCGGATTACTCTGCGTGAAAAAATAACTTCTGGAAACTGGATTGGTTTTTTGTAGATGATTGAAATGTCAAGTTTATTGCTCCATTAACTTGACAAACGCCCTATAAAAAATGGATAAATTAAAATATATGCGTTTGCGTAATACTACGATTAATGTATGTTTTGCGAATCTTTACTTAGGGTTTACTGAAAAACACAAAACCTTTATTTTTCATTTGTTTTTAGGTTGATAACACTCTTTTGGATGCAAGCTTTTTGTGTTATTTTAAGAAATTTCTTTGCATTAAATGTGATTTTGTTTTGTTAGCCAGAAATAAACCATCTTCTTCGTTGCAGTCAAATTGAAGTATTATTATACATCTTCATTGACTGCGTCTAGAATCTGGTTCATTTCTGACTTTTTCAGCAGACCCTACTTATTAAATATAATATCCAAAAGAGAGGTCAAATATTCTTTCACCTCTTCATACGTTGGGTTTGCGCCACCTGGAATTTGATGACCAAGACTATTTTCCCAGGCAGCTTTAACGCGTTTGTCATTTGTATCATTAAGCATTTGATGTATTCCTTCGAATTCAATATTCTTGAATTTCATCTTTTTATGGAAAGCACTTTTTATTTCACTCCAATCAATAGAACTCTGAATCTTTGAAAGGTACCAGATGTCATAAAAATCTCTTGGAGCAGTGTAAGAACGTTGAATGAGTGCTCGAAGTTTTTCGGCAAGTACCTCACGCAATGAATAACATGGAACGGTTAATTGTGTTTCAGATAACTTGTCAGAATACGGATGAAATACTTCTTTGTTTTCGATTGGAAAAATCATCAATTCATAGAGAATTATCTCAATTTTAACACTTGTATTCCAACGTTCAACAGGAGGTGGTGCTTGATTAGATGAATGATCTGCACCCCAGAATTTCACGATTGCTTTATATCCCGTTAACTTATCATTGAACCGTAATTCTGATATTTCTTGAATGTATAAGGGAACTTCCGAGCGTTCCGAAATGATGTCAGTGATTCGTAGGAGCAATTTCTTATCCAAAACAAATGATGGATCTATAGATGTGAAATCAAGATCTTCAGAGAATCGATAATTCGGGAAATAGCATTTTCGAAGACCAGTTCCTCCTTTGAAAACCAATTTTTCTCGACATTCTGTAACAGAAAATATGGCATCAAGAAAATGACCAAGGACCCAATCTTTATCGATTGTAGACTTCGGTACATTTTGCGCTTCTGCTTTTTGCTCTATCTCCCTTTTTCTTATCATTAATATTGCTTGTTACATATCGATCGAATCTCATTTACTGAGATATTCAATCTTAATTTCCATTTGTTGTTAAACCCTCCTTCTTCTTGACCGAAAGGATCGATCAATATATATCTAGGGTTTACTTTCGATTCTGCGAACTTCAGGAATCGAGACATTTTCTTTTTTTCCAGGAATTCCGCTAGAAAAGCCATTCGTTTTATAGCCGATAAATTGTTGATTGTTTTGCAGTATTCGATAAGTTTATCTTGATCGAGATCTGCATCATTAAACGCACGAAGCAGTTCGGGATATCCTCCTGAATATTGCGGTAAATCAAAACAATCTACGATCGTTTTTTCTTTATCTGTAATGCGATATCGATGATTGCCAAATCCTTCTTGTTGTATGCCATTTCTCTTTCTAGGATTGATTTTAACGAATTGGTATTCAACACCAAAAACATTTTTATCCCCTTTCACCTTGACAGTTTGAATAAAAAAGGTGTTAGGAAATTGCTCTGTTAGTCCGTGAATATTTAATGCAGACCAGTATGAAATAATTCCATCTGCAACTAAATAGCAACCAATGACTTTTTCGTCTCGGAAGTTTGTTCTGCAGTACTTTCCTCTTTCAATTCTGGACAAGAATTCCTTTTCAATCAGATTTTCCAAGATCTCATTGAGATTTGAAAACACATGATCCAGTGTTGATTGGATATCGTCAATACTGAATATATCAATTTCATATTCATCGAGTAATCGTATGAATTGTTGTTGATCTTCAAGTATATTCTTTGATAAATATCTCCTTGCCATTATTACATTTTGTTAAAAGATATGTGGTAAAATATAGGACATATCCTTAATCGAAATGTAAAGGTAAATAAAAATATTAATTTCCCAATAATAGGGAATAAACCTACTTTCCTTCTCCAAATTCCTTCAACAACTTAATTAAGCTCAACTGCGGATGGCAATCTGATTTATCTGCACGGAAAGAAACATGCGTCCAAATACCAGGTGTTCCTTCTAAAGCGCTGTTATTTAAGTTCCACATGTCAGGTTGGTAAGTATTGGGGATATTGTATTTCTCACAAAGGTAATCAAGGAGGATTTTTAAGGATTCAAGCTGCTCGTCTTTGTATTTGTGAAAATAGCGGTGACCGCGCCAATTTATGCCGTAGTCTATTACTTCTTCTTTTGGAACTTCTTTGTTGAATGCTGAGTAGAATCGACCTCCTTTTTCAGTCAAAGCGCCCCAATTACAGATTTCAATTCCAATGGATTGTTGATTTAATTGTAGGTTATTCAGTTTGCGTGTTCCAAGATGATGCGCCCAATGTGCTGAACTAAAACACTGATATATGTTGCCATTTCCATCAATTATGAAAGGAGTAGCAACTCTTTCAATAGTATTGCCCCAATAATTAATGACGTTTTTCGCATCTGGACCACTAACCGTGTGGTGTAAGACAATTTGTTTTTTTTTGAAAACTATTGGATAATATTGTGTTTTGTTTAATGGATATTGGATAAGGTCTTTTATTTTCATAATTTGGTTTTTTAGTTATTTATTATTCTTTTTAAGTTTTCACCCCTCTCAATCTCCCCTCAAGGGGAGAAGGTTTTACCGCTCTTAATCTTTCCTTAAGTTAAGAAGTTTGTCACCCCTCTTAATCTCCCCTCAAGGGGAGAAGGTTGTTACCGCTCTTAATCTTTCCTTAAGTTAAGAAGTTTGTCACCCCTCTCAATCTTCTCTCGAGAAAAGAATTTTGTCACCCCTCTCGATCTCCCCTCAAGGGGAGAAGGTTTTACCGCTTTTGATCTTTCCTCAAGGGGAGAAGGTTTTACTGCTCTTAATCTTCTCTCGAGAAAAGAATTTTGTCACCCCTCTTGATCTTCCATTTCGGCAAGCTCTATGCAGCGCCTCAAGGGGAGAAGTTTTTACTGCTCTTAATCTTTTCTCAAGTTAAGAAGATTATCACCCCTCTAAATCTTCTCTCGAGAAAAGAATTTTGTCACCCCTCTCAATCTCCCCTCAAGGGGAGAAGGTTTTACAGCTCTTAATCTTTCCTCGAGGGGAGAAATTTGTCACCCCTCTCGATCTCCCCTCAAGGGGAGAAGGTTTTACCGCTCTTAATCTTTTCTCAAGTTAAGAAGTTTTTCACCCCTCTTGATCTCCCCTCAAGGGGAGAAGTTTTTACCGCTCTTAATCTTTTCTCAAGTTAAGAAGATTATCACCCCTCTAAATCTTCTCTCGAGAAAAGAATTTTGTCACCCCTCTCGATCTCCCCTCAAGGGGAGAAGGTTTTACCGCTCTTAATCTTTCCCCGAGGGAAGAAATTTGTCACCCCTCTCGATCTCCCCTCAAGGGGAGAAGTTGTGAAAATTTAGTACATGTACTATAAAATTTTAGTATATGTACTATTTACAATTAGTACAAATACTAATTTCTGGTCTATTTTTCACCTTCGTTTATCGGGTGAATTATTTGGAAATGAGATGAGGTTAAACATTTCTCTCATTCTCGATCGTAAGCGATTACCATAAATAGTTTCAAGATCTGATGCACTTAGATTTGTGGTTGCATGCGTTACAATTCCTCTTCTAATCAAAAGGTCATATCGATTAAGTAGAATTTCTGCAAGTGTATTACAATCATTGCCAAAATATTTCATGTTTTGCTCTATTCCTAAATCATCAAAACAGTAAATTTTTGGTGTGTAAGAATATTTATGTATTACTTGATACCCTTCTTCATGGAACTCTGTTGCAACTGCACGTGTTGAACGAATCAAAAAATGATTGATTTCAAATGTAAATTCAGTCATTAATGAAATAAGTGATGTTTTGCCACAGCCAATAGGACCAGCTAAAAGTATGCCTTTCTTTGTGTCTATACCTTTTTGAATGCATAAATCTTCGCATTTAGTGAAGTAAATTATGAGGTTAAAAATTATTGGAAAATCCTCTTTTCTAATGTGAAATTTATTACCGTATTTCTTTTGACCTTTGAATTGTAAATAGGTTATTGAATGGTGAAAATTATAATTTCTAGCACCTTCATCATCAATAAAATAGGGTTTGTCAAATTCTGGGTTATAGCCTTTCTTCATAATTTGTGTTCTTTGCATTTAATTGATTTGGAACAAGTTTGATTGTTTTTTCAGCTTGAAATTTTTTGCTTCGAAGTATCCAATTTTTTGCAGCAGCTTGCCAATTTTTCATTTTAGCTCTTCCGACCATCCAACCATTGGCTTGGTAGTACAGGAAAAAGGGTTCAGCTTCTTGCATTACAAATTCTTGTTCTTTGAAAAAATCTAAAACTTCTTTTAGAGAGGGTGGAGTAAATCTTAATTTACTCTCTTCTTGTTTTATGAGTTTGTTTTGTTTAGAAGATAGTTTACTATCGTTTATAAATGGCTCGTTTGTTGGTTCAATAGGAAGTTTAAAAGGTTGTTCAATACTAGTCTTTTTATTGGTATGCTTTTTTATTGATTTTTGAACATCTTTTTCTGTTAGCTCCAAATTAACGATGGTGACTTTGCTACCTCGATAAGGATTGAATGATGGTTCGTAAATGACGTACTTCTTTTCATGTAAATCACGCATGCATTTGTGGTATGTTGCTTTAGACGCAATTTTGCTCAATCGCATTGCTTCTTCCCTGCTGATGTGAATAGGATTTGTGAAACGTTTGATGTTCCAGAATTGAAATAGTGCGATATACAAACTTATGTGTGTGGGATTCAATGTGTCTTCGTAGATCATCCGTTCGAAGAAGCCTGTAAGGTGCTTAATGTAATTCATCTTTTAAAATTGAGCTGTTTTTTGTTTAAGTTCCCATTGAGTAAGGCATCTATTCCTTTTGCATTGTAGAAAATAATTCCTCCAATTTTAGTGAAAGGAAGTGTGCCGTTAAGTCTTAAATTCTGCAACGTTCCTGTGGATATTTTTAGCAGTTGACGGACTTCATTTCCTTTAAGCCATTCTTTTTGAATTTGAGGTTCGGGTTTTAAGATTTCCTGTAGATCTTCTAATAATTGCCTGCGAAAATGTTGCAGGTCTTCTTTTGTAACGATTTCAATACTCATATCTGTTTTGTTAAAAATTTGATGACAAAGTTCTAGCAGCATGATGGAAATTATTCCCCATGCATACCGATGGTTACGTGTTATTTTTTATCATTTCTCTCGAAATGCTTTTAAATAGTGTGGATTGAAAACAAAAAAAAATATTGGTTCCTGAGAAGAGAAATATTTTGAACTAAAAATCTTCTAATTCAGTTATTATTTTCTTTTTACGCTTCAACACGAAATTAATAACTATCTAATTTTCAATCTAAAAACAGCTTAAAACACCTGACCTTACCCATAGTTAAACAAAAAGTTAATTCATCCCCGCTTCATCAATATTCATTCGATTGTTTAGAGCTTCAGACATAGCATCTATAAATTTGGTACGCGTACCTTTTCTGTTCTTAATTTCTGCATACGCTTTGTAAATATCTCCAATTTGAATATTAAATGTGTTTTCCATCCAAAAGGCAATACGTTTTACTTCGATTTTCCCATAATTGACTGCTCCAACTGCATTTAATCCATAAATGATTTCAACTAATGCTGTTTTAGTACTCGTCCACATTAATTCGGAAGAGGAATTCAGTTCATTTGAAATAGTTGAGGTATTGATTTTATCCTGGTCTTTTTTTACCCTTTCAAGGTATTCTTGTGTTTTTTCTAAAGCAAGGTATTCTGCTAAAATTTCGTCATACCCAGTACTGTGTGAAAAGTCCAAAGATAAAAAACGATGTTCCATTTCGGTATGCAAACGCGCATTTTCTCGGATGAAAAAATTCTCATCTAAATTATTTTGTTTGTTTCGGTAATACATAATAAACGCGCTAAATTGGTTGAAAAACAAAAAGCCACTTTGTAGGTGTGTATTGATGTAATTCATTCGAACATCTTCGTTTCCAAGCGGGAAATTTTGCTGAATTTCATGAATCTTTCTGTAATAAATCAATTTAGCGAGGATTCTTGGCTTAAATTGTTTGAAGTAATAGATTTCATCCGTTGGACTTATGGACTTACTTTTAAGGAAAAAGTCCTTTGATTTTTGCAGGTGCATTTGGCAAACTAACATGGCTTTTTGCACGTTAATAAATTTTTCGGAACTGATCAATTCATTGAGTTCTCGATTAAACTCATTCTCTAATAATTTTAGTTGATTTTGCATTGATTTCTGGTTTAGCAAACAAAAACCGGAGTCCTCTTCATTTTGGACTCACTATCGCAAAATGAATCAAGTTAGCTTTAAATTAAAGTAGGTTATTTTATAAAAATAAGGCAACTGAATTATTTTACATAAAACAGTTGCCTTAAAACAGGAGTTTTCAGATTCTATATTGAAGCTGCTTTTTGAATGTTGTTTTTTGAAGAAAAACCATCGAATTTGTCTTTTAGGAATCGCATATTTGAGTACACGCTTTCGTACCACTAAAAAATAATACAACTGTAATTCATAACTTGAAGGGTCATCACTAATTTTGCCTTTCTTTTTCCTTGATGCAAAAGAAACAAAAAATCAAGGCTCTGAATTTCTTTTTGTTCGCAAATATTTGTTCTATAATTATTTACAACTCGTGGCGAACAATTTTAACTCCTTTCTGAAACTTAAATTTTTCGAAAATGTTCTTACAGAAATTTTAAAAATTACCAGTTTCAGTTCAGTAGCTAAAACCTAGAAATTCAAGGCCGAAGTTAGTTTCGTTAATATTCATCAAATAGCCCTCACTTCGATTAAATTCTTGATTTTCAACATCAAGTTTTTTACTGATACGATTGCGAACACTCAAATCACCTATCATCAGATAAAACATTTAATAAAATCATGATAATTTTTACGTTACGTATCATTTAATTGGGATGACAAATTAGTATATGTTCTCAAATTTAATAGTACTTGTACTAATTTTTTGGATTGAGAGAACTAATGTAAAATACTGGATTGATCAGTCAATTAAAGACTTACAGCTATTTTTCGATTTGAAATTACATTGTTTTAGAGAAAAGTTGCAAAAAATGTCGGTTGTGATTTGGTTTAAATTGGTAGGGTAGAAAATTTACAATGAAATCGAAATGTGAGATTGCATGAATTTGACACAGACATAACCTTTTTAATTGATAAGAAAATGAGACTATTAACAGAATACAACAAGCTAGTTAAAAGCTTATCAATTAATTCAATGTATGAGTAATGAAAGTTTTAAATAATTGAAAAGAACATTAAAATTCAAACCAAAAAAAATGCTACTAAAACTAAACGACAAAGGAGAAAACGTAAAAGTATTACAAACCTTCTTAAAAATCAATGCTGACGGAGATTTTGGAAAAAAGACCGAAGAAGCTGTGAAAAATTGGCAACAAGCAAATGGACTTGGGGCAGATGGAATTGTTGGACCAAAAACATTGGATACAATGAAAAAAGCCGGACTGAAAATCACAGATGGAACAACAAGCACACCAACGCAAAATGTGCCTTTTCCTTCCAAACCCAATTTCCCAGCATTGACTTCTAAAGCAGAACGCGATAAACTTTTCGGTAAAATAGAGTATGTAGCAAATCCAAGCAATGACAATCCGGAAGGCATAAGAATCACAAATGGCTTTGAAACAAATAACATTGTTCGCGTCGATTTATCGCAATTAGCCAAAGCGACAAATGGTAAATACACCGCCATGCGTTTTCACAATAAATGTGTTTTTCAATTAAAAGGTTTCTTTCAAGAATTGGAAGAAAAAGGATTGCTGGATCGAATCATTGGTTACGGAGGTGCTTACAATGCGCGATTTATTAGAGGAAGCAAAAGTGTACTTTCCAATCATGCTTATGGTTCTGCATTTGACATCAATGTTCCTTGGAATCCTTTAAATAGTGAACCTGCAAAATCTGGCGAAAAAGGTTGTGTTTATGAATTGGTTCCAATTGCTCACAAATGGGGATTCTATTGGGGTGGACATTTTAGTCGATTGGACGGAATGCATTTTGAAATCGCGAAAATAATCGAACAGTAAATCATCAAAAATGGAACAAAGCGACGAAGAAAAAGTTTTTAAAATTGGACTTTGCTTGGCAGGTGCCATTTCCGCAGGAGCTTATACTGCAGGAGTCATTGATTACTTGATTGAAGCCTTAGAAAGATGGGAAACGGAGAAAAAGCAAAACGAAGACATTCCTAAACATAGAGTTGTAATTGAGGTTATCGGCGGTGCTTCTGCAGGCGGAATGACAGGAATTATTACCGCAGCCGCATTACAAGAAAAATTTAACTCTGTCTATAAGAGCGGTGAATGTTTAATGCAAGAACAGGAACATAATAAATTGTATAACAGTTGGGTTGATTTGGTGAGCAATGATATGATGCCTGTAATTCTGGACACGAGCGACATCAATGGTAAAGTTGAATCCCTTTTAAATTCGAACTTTATCAACAAATTAGCGGACAGAGCGATTAAAATAAATACAGAAAAAACGGTAGAACGACCTTATATTTCTGATAATCTAAAAGTTTTTGTCACGCTTTCCAATTTAGAGGGATTCCAATATTCTGCAGAGTTTAACGAAAAAATATCTTCATCAAACAAATATGTCATTAATGCTCACAACGATTTTGCCTGCTTTCAATTAACCAAAAATTCTGAAACTAAAACCTTTCCAGGTTGGATGCCACTTAATTTTAAAGAAAACAAAAATACAACTGTTGCAAAAAATGCAGCTATGGCAACTGGTGCATTTCCTATCGGTTTTAAAGCTAGGAGATTGAGCAGAGATTATAAGTATTTGGTTGAAAACCCGTGGCTTAAAGACATGTTTGGCACGAATAAAATAGAAGTGAAAAACCCGTATGTCACTTTGAATGTTGATGGAGGAATGATTAATAATGAACCATTTGAGTTCGTTGCTAAAGCGCTATTTATTGACAAAAATCATGACAAAAAACAGGAATCAAAAGCAAAAAACTATTTGAATAACGAAAAACTTCAAAGCCATGAATCGTTTACAAGTTCCATTTTATTAATCGATCCTTTTCCTTCCGAATCAACTGAATTTGAAGATTCAACAGAGTTGTCGAAAGTTGTTGGAAAGCTATTTGGAACTTTATTGAACCAAGCGCGAGTTAAACCAATCGAAGTAATTAAAGCCTTAAATGAAGAATCGTACGGACAATTTATTATTTCTCCAACTCGATATGAAACCGTTGACGATATTGAGGTTTCCATAGATGGCTCAAAAGCTATTGCTTGTGGCTCCGTTGGTGGTTTTGGTGGCTTCATTAGTAAGGAATTTAGGATTCACGATTACTTTTTAGGTCGTGCCAATTGTGAACGTTTTCTGAGATATTATTTTACAGTTCCAGCTGACACAGAAAATAGCATTTTTCAAAATGGTTATGAAAACGTTTCTGATAAAAAAAGATTTACTGTTAATGACGATGAACTGCAGATCATTCCAATTTTTCACGATGAAAAACCAAATGGGATTTATATGCCAAATTTCAGCAATGGAAAAAAATGGCCAACAATTGAAGAAAAAAAAATACTGAATTTAAAGACTTTAGTTGCTAAACGCGTTCAAAAAGTGATGTTAAATGCCGTTCCATTAAAATGGCATGAACGCTTTTTATTGAGAATTGGAATAAATGTTTTATTGAAAAGAAAAATCTCCAAATCAATTATCCAAACATTACTTGAATTATTAGAAAAACATCAGTTAATCGAAACTAAAACAACATAAAATGGAAACAACAAAGAGACAAAAAATATGGAATGTGTTGCTAATACTTGCCATTCTTGGGGTGGCATTTATCATAATGATAAGTTTTCAGATTTCACCAGATAAGGATTGTGATTGGAAATCATTTTTCATTGCATTAGGGACAGGTTTGCTCATTGCTGGTGCAAGTTTTAGCAGCGGTGCACTTTCTGGATTTCTATTTGGAATACCGCGGATCATCAATAGTTTAGCTCCAAAATCGGCTGAAATGACACAAAATGTGATTCTTCACAACGATAATTTGGTTCAAATCAGTGATTGGTTGACCAAAATAATTGTTGGTGTGGGCTTGACGCAAATAAATGCTTTACCAGGAAAATTGTATAAGCTTGGGGACATGATTTCACCTTGCTTTAATATTTCTTCTTCTCGGCCAGGAAGTCACAATTTAGAAATAACAATAGCCATTTCGATTCTCTTATATTTCTTGATTTTGGGATTTATAACTTCTTATTTGTGGACACGCATCTACTTTGGAAATATTTTAAAAGTTGAAGCATATTCATCAGTAAATCAATCTCAGAATTGATTGCTTAGTAAAGATTTATAACATAAAAGGCGGTATCCGAAAAGCCAACAGAGTAGGAAAAAAATTAAAAATTAAAGCTTATGTCATTACAAAAAGAAATGGATCAATTGGCTAATTTAGAAGGTGTTACAATTGACACAAATGCCTTATTAGCAGATGGTAAAAATGCAAAACAAATCTTTTGCAAAGGTTGGCCTGCAACCAAACTTGTGTTGGAGTCAATTGCAACAATGATTAAAAATCCAGTTGTTAAAATTGTGATTGGGATAATTGTTAAAGCAGGAGATGCGCTTGAAGTGAAAACTTGTGAAGTTTGAGTAAGAAGTCAAACTTCAATTTTCAACTTTATTTCAAAAACTAAAAATCACTAAAATTAATAACCATGGAAATAGAAAACACCTCAAAAACGCCAAAAATCACAACGAATCTTTTTAGCTTTAAAACATTTCGTTCCCCTGACAAGATTGCTTACAACCAGAAAAATCAATTTTTTATTTATCATCCAGACCTAACAGAAGCTATTTTTAATCAAAATCTGCCTTTAAACACTGATGGGAATAAAAAAAGTCTTCGAGATGAATTTGTAAGTAACCTCCAGCCAGTTAAGCATTACAGGGAAATAAGAGCAATGAATACTGATTTTTACGATTATTCTTGCCAATTAATGGAGCAGCGAAGAAATGATAGCTCAAGACCACCGTTTGAAATAGAACCTCCACTACCTTTGACAAACGAGATTTATTTAAATATTTGGAATGAACTGTTTGTTCAAATTGCTACTCAAAAATCAACAACAGTAAGACAAACTTGCATACAGCTAATTATAACGCAGTTTTATATAGAAAATCAAGATCGATTAACTGTAAATGATATCTCAAAACTAGCGGTAGTAATTCCTGATATCTTGATTGATTGGATTAGAGACATGAGGTATTCCGATTGTGGTGGAACGTTATTCGGTGTAAAAAATCTTGGCATACAAGAATATAGAAGGGTTGAACAAACTTTATGTTGCTATGTACCTGGAGAAATTTCTCATATTGAGAATATAATGGCGAAGGAATACAAAGAAAAAAGCACACGAAATTTGTTAAGAACTGAAAATACCACAGAATTTAGTACAGAAACTGAAATTGAAAATCTTAACGATACTACTTCTTCTGAAAGAAATGAATTAAGTTCTGAGACTGCAAAAGAATTGCAAAAAGACAAATCTTTGGATGTGAGTGGTTCTGTATCAGTTTCCAAAGAAACTAATATGTTTGGTACTGTTTCCGCAAATGCAAGCACAGGATACAACAATAGTAGTTCTTCTTCGCTTTCCAATACTGAGGCAAAAAACTATGCTAAAGAAATTACTGAAAGAGCTTTAGAAAGAGTTGTGCAAAAAACATCTGAGAAGCGAACCTTCAAAATGATAAAAGAATTTGAGGAAAACAACAAACACGGCTTTGACAATAGAGGAGGTTCTGATCATGTTACAGGCGTATATCGTTGGGTTGACAAAATTTATGACAATCAATTGGTAAACTATGGAAAACGCCTTGTTCTTGAGATTGATGTTCCGCATCCTGCGCTTTTGTATAAAAAAGCAATGGAATGGAAAAGTAAAAAGAAAGCAGAGGAACAAACTGTTTTAACCCCTCCTAAAACGTTAATTGAACTTGGAATAGAAAGTCCTCGAGACTTAAACAAAGATAATGCTCAAAATGCAGCAAGTATCTATGGTGTGACTGTTGAAAACTATGAATCACAAACACAATATCTCAACATTGATATTCCATTAACAGAAGTGGAAAATAAGAGTTCTTCTCAAAGCCAAACATTAAATAGTATTATCATTCCTGATGGCTTTGTTGCAGAACGTATTGATGGAGTTGGTTCATTTAACTATAAAACTCCTACCAACACAGCCTACATTCAGTTCAAGTTCAGTGGATATGCAACACCTCGTGTAGATTATGATAATCAAGGGCAAGTAAACTTTGATTATCATTTTATTCTAAATCCAAATTTAGAAGGATCAATATCTGTTGTTATTGCTTATAAAAGAACAAACAGTTATAGTGGTTCTTTAAAAGTTAAATGTGTCTCAGATCCAAGACTTGAAGCAGAATGGAAAGAAGATACTTATTCTTCTTTGCAGGCAGCTTATCAAAAGAAATTAGACCAATTTAACGAAGAGCTAAAACTTCAGCAAGCAGCTTTGCAAGCGGAGGCAGATGCAAAAAACAACGAAAGCTATAACAATCCTTCTATGAATCGATTAATTGAAGAAAGAGAATTGAAAAGAGCAGCTGTTGAGATGATGAGTAAGCCTTATTGCTATGAATTGGGGCTTAGTTTTAATGACTGCAAAACCTACACTTGTAAATCAAATTGCACAGATGATGAAGAAATTTCAGCGAATGTTCCTGTAATCATTCAAAATCAAGAATTAGAGGACTATGCTCGTTTTATTAAATTCTTTGAAACTGCCTTCCAATGGGAAATATTGAGCTACATTTTTTATCCGTACTATTACAATGAGAAATGCCGTTGGTATGAATTGTTGCAGACAAAAAATCCAGATCCAATTTTTGAAGCATTCTTGCAAAGTGGTTTGGCTAAAATTTTAGTACCAATCCGACCACAATTCGAAAAAGCTGTTTTATGGTATTTGGAAACTGGAGAAATTACTCCAGAATGTGATTTAGTACCTGAAACCCAAGATGATCGTTATGAGTCTATTTTGAGTGATTTAGGCAATCAGGATGAAGTGATTGTTGAAGGTAAGTGGAAAACACGTATTCCATCTACGCTTACAATCATTCAGGCTGAGTCAGCATATTTCAAAGATGAAAAAGGTTTGCCTTGTTGCGATGACGAAACATCTGCATTTGGAAGTAATGGACGTGTTTTGGAAGAAAAAAAGGACGTTCCAGCTGGATAAAAAAAACGATTGATTAGTAGTTAATTAGAATTTGGAGCGTAATTTTAGTGCGCTCCAAGTTCTTTTTGAGTTTTAAAACCATTAAAATTAATAGTAATGATAGATGAATATTGGGAAAGTAGCCCATTTGGAAAAGATAGTATCTTTAATCCTAGTTTTGATGAAAAGCAAAGAGATGAGAAAGAAAAGAGATTTCAGGGAGGGGAAATAATTGACATTTCAATTAGCAGTGGAGACTTAATTCGAGAAGAATATTTTAGAAATAACAAAAGTGACCGATTAGGAAAAGAGAACGCAATTCAACCAATTAAAAATATATCTCAAATTCAATCTAATTTGAGTTCCGTTACTGTTTCTATTTCGGTCTATACTAAAGGGTATTCAGAAAGCGTTTATGTTACCGTCAATAAGAACAAGCAAAGAGCAGTAAATTTAGGAAGTATATTTGTAGCGGTTTTTAAGCTAAATATTCCAAAAAAAGAAGGTAAAAAAAAGTTTGAAATTACTGCCCAAATAACTGATTTTAGTGGAGACAAGTCAATAGATGCAAAAAAAATGACTGCCACAATTGACAGTGATGGAAAAATAAACAAAAGTCTTATTATTGAAAATAACGTTTCATTTGAAGAACTGGTAAAAGCAGGAGAATTAAATACAGATGAAATAAAAAAATACCGAGAATTCATTAAAGATTTACCTCATGATGAAAAGAAAATTTGGTATTTTGAGTTACAAAAACATACAGCATATCATAGCCAAAGAGATAATAATAATCCTAAAGCAGAAGTAATGTGTAATTTAACATCCTTGGCTATGAATCTAGAGTTTTTAGGTGTTGCTTGTCCTGATAACAATATGCAATTTGAAGATTGGTTAGAACAAAAAAGAGTAGATAAAAAGTATCCTGATAGAACAGACCCGAATTGTTGGATTAAATTAGCAAATGATTTAGGAGTTAAATCAGATAAAATTGATATTTGGTCAAAGAAGAGCAATACAGAGGAAGAAATAAAAAAAATTGTATTTGATAAAATAGAACCATATATTTCTAATGGTCATTCTATTTCAGTTTCAGCTTTTACTATTGCTTCAACAAAAGGGCATATTGTTAGATTACAATCCATTAACAATGATGGGATTGTGGTAGATGACCCTTATGGGAGAGTAAATAACTTCAAGCAAAGGGAAGAAGGAGGTAGTGGTTATAAGGGATCCTTAAATTCAAAAGATAATATTGATATATTTGGAAAAGACAATTTATGGAGATGGAATGATATTAAGATATGTACAATTAAATATATTGTTGTTTTCTACAAATTGGAAAAATGAAAAATTATTTACGTATTTTAACATATTTGTTTTTAACATATGGAAATACAGGATGTGATTATAATCATATAAATAAAAAAAGTAAAACTGAAATATTCAAACATCAAAAAAGTTGTAAAACAAATAAAATTATTCTTGATGCTTTTGAATTATCAAAGTTCCCTGATACTACTTATATAAGTACCAATGAAAAATTTCTAAGGGTTAAAGATTCGTTTTTTATTAAAAAGGTCTTTTATCCTAACAAAGGAATGTACTTTTATAACAAGGTTTTAATAAAAGAAGATTTCTCTTTGAGTGGAGTTGCAGAATACAATTTTCTTCCAAAGGAAGTATATAAGAAAAATAAAACCTCGATTAAAATCTTAGGTAAATTATCTAGAACAAGCTATACGTCATTAATTTTACGTTACTACGATGTTAATTCAGTAAGGTATTACCTAATGAATTTTGATGAAAATCTTAATATTATAGCATCAATTTGTTTTTTTGCTTACTCCACTATTGACCCAAAAGATGTTTATCAATCGAAAGATGAAAATTATTTTCTGCCTTTTATAGAATATAATCACAAGGAAGATAATTTAATAATTTATACTAGAGGTTTTTTAGATATAAATTACGAATTTAGAATTCAAAATGACGGAACAATTAATTTAGAAAAAAAAACATTTGGCAAAAACTGATTTATAATAGTAATTGTTTTTAAATCTAGAAAGGTTATTTGAATTATTTTACAATTAGTATCAATATAAAACCTCAATTTACTTAAAAGAGAAATTCAATAATTAAACTTATTAAAATATTAAGTTTTCATGCAAACATTGTTTTTTTTTAAAAAGGAATTTTAATTAAAAAAAAACGAGCTCACACTATGTAAGCTCGCATTTTCAAATATAACTATCATTAAAAAGAGGAAGCTGTTGCAAGTCCTTTGAATTTGGAGGCTAATTTCTTCATGTCATCACCGACTTTTTTGTCAATGATTTTCGCGTAATGTTGGGTTGTTCTTAGATTTTTGTGGCCTAACATTTTGCTTACGCTTTCAATGGATACTCCATTGGTTAAGGTTACTGTTGTGGCAAAAGTATGTCTGGCAATGTGAAAGGTTAATTCTTTATCGATTCCACAAATAGCAGCTATTTCCTTTAAGTAGGCATTGGTTTTTTGGTTGCTCGAAACTGGGAGAAGTTTTCCAGTGTTAAGGCAAATGGGGTCGTTTTCGTATTTGCTAATGATGTATTCTGCAGGTGGCAATAATGGAATATTGCAAATGGAATTTGTTTTTTGTCGCTTGGTCAAAATCCATTTTTCACCACTCATTACAAAATTAATATCTGATTTTCTTAAGGATGCTACATCGGCAAAAGCTAAGCCTGTAAAACAACTGAATAGGAAAATGTCCTTGATACGGTTTAATCGTTCTGTACTGAATTGTTTTTCCATCATTGTATTGATTTCTTCTTCAGTGAGGTAAACTCGGTTTACTTCTTTCACTTTGGCTGTGTAATTAACAAATGGACTTCTATCTAACCATCCATTCTTTAAGCATATTCGAATGATTTTATTAAAGTTTTTGAGGTATTTGACAGCTGTGTTGTTGTTACATTTTCGGACAGTACGTAAATAGAATTCGTAATCGCAGATAAATGCGTAATCTATGTTTTTGATGTCAATATCGGAAATCTTGTATTGATGCTTCATGAATTCCAATGTATGGGAATAGGATGTTTTGTAACGCTCCAGGGTTGCGGGTGAAAATTCATCGTTAATAAGTTGTTTCATTCGGTCGTTGTGTTCTTGGAAGATTTCCATAAGCATTCTTGGACGGTCCGATTTTCCTTGAATTTTGTTTCTCAACGTTTCAGCTGTGATGGTCTCACCGTTAATCAAGAGCTGCCGATGTGCTTCATAAATGTTTACTTTGATTGTGTCAAGATACATGTTGAATGCTTTTACATCGTTTGAGTTTCCAATTCGTTTGGATGCTTTAGGATTCCAATGTTCAATAGGGCATTCCCTTCCGGTTGAAAATTCTGTTCTAACTCCATCTACTGTGATTCGAACGAAGATGAAAATTTCATTCGGATTTGATCTTTTTCTTTTCCCGAAGAAAAGTAGGTTAAAATTCTTTTGCATTTCAAGCAATTTTAAGTTTGTAAAATTAGATCAACCTAGTGTGTTAAACAAGATGTTCATTCTCTGAACTGCTTGATAGACGGGCATTACATCGAATTCGGGTGCGTCGCAAAATTGAGAAGGTGCGACGCACCGAATGACGCATTTGATGTTTAATGTTATTTGATTCTTTATGAATGCAGAAAAACAAAAAACCCCGTAAAAACAAGTGTTTTACGGGGTTTTGGTTTCTTTTGTAATCTTTAGTGCGGAGAGTGAGGGATTCGAACCCCCGGAACCTCGCAGTTCAACAGTTTTCAAGACTGCCGCAATCGACCACTCTGCCAACTCTCCGCGACAAAAGTAGTAATACTTTGAATACTGGCAAGACTTTGACAAAAAAAAGGAAAATTATTTTTAAAAATCGATATATTTAATCCGTAAAAAAAAAATCTGACTAATTGAAAATGAGTGGTTTCAAAGATTTAACAACCTTTCATTTTTTCTTGAAGAAAAATGAAATTATTTATTCTCTTTCGCGAAAATGGACCAAATAATTGAAAGGGTTAATACTCCAAGAACAATTAAAAGTGAAATCGAGGATGAAAAATGATAAAATGGTGCTATTAACATTTTAACACCAATAAAAGTAAGAATTAACGCTAAACCATATTTTAGTTTTGAAAACAAATCAATTGAATTAGCCAATAAAAAATACATCGATCTTAAACCTAAAATTGCAAATATATTCGATGTGTAAAGAATAAAAGGATCGTCTGGAGCTATTGCAAAAATCGCTGGAATTGAATCCACTGCAAAAATCAAATCAGTTGATTCGATAACTACCATTACTAAAAGTAATCGGGTTGCAAACCTTTTCGTTCCTCGTCGAATAAAAAATTTGTCTCCGTGATAATTTCTGGATACGGGTATAATTTTTCGAATAATTTTAGCACCCAATCCTTTGTTGTAATCCTTTTCTTCCTCCTCTTCTCCTGCAAAGGCAGACTTTATACCAGCATAAACTAGAAACAATCCAAACAATGTTAAAATAATATTAGGTCTAAAAAAAGTTTTCGTCGTAAAATCGGCATGATCAGCCGCAACATTACTTAAATTAAAGTTCATTCCCATGAATTCAAAAGCAGGTACATAAGTCATGTTAATTAACTCTACTCCTGAAAATATAAAAATTGCTCTGAAAATTAATGCGCCAATAATTCCCCAAATCAAAACCTTATGCTGTAATTTCCCTTCTAATTTAAAAAAACCAAAAACAAGTATAAAGACGAATAAATTATCAACTGATAAGGCCTTTTCAATCCAATAAGCCGATTGAAATTGAGCAAATTTTTCAAATCCTGCTTCCCAATAAACCAATCCACTAAATAACATGGATAAAGAAATCCAAACAATGGTCCAACTTGTTGCCTCTTTATTACTTACGACATGACTTTTTTTATTCAAAACACCTAAATCAAGCACTAACATAAAGGAAATCAGGATAGTAAAAACTATTAAAAGACTAGGGTTAGTAGATAATATATTGCTCATAGGTAAAATCAGTAGATAAAAATAGACAAATTAAAATTTAATCAAACTAAATGGAGATTAATAGCCGCGAAGTTAAAGTTAAAAAAACATTAATTTATAGACTGATATTAAATTTGATAAAATACATAACAACTTTCATCTAAAGTCGTACTTTTGCGCCACTTTTAAAACAAGAATAAAATGAGTACAGCTTTAGGAAACCACATTTTGGTTGAATTTATGAATTGCGACCCACACATCATGAATGATGTTGCAGCAATAGAACGTGATATGGTTGGTGCCGCTCAAAAGGCAGGAGCAACGGTTATTAATTCAACCTTTCACCACTTTTCACCTTATGGAGTTTCTGGGGTTGTTGTAATTCAAGAAAGTCACTTAGCAATTCATACTTGGCCAGAATATGGTTACGCCGCAGTAGATTTATTTACTTGTGGAGAAATGGATGCTTGGATCTCTTTTGATTTCTTGAAAGATTGTTTTGGTGCCAAGTCCTATTCCGCTTTAGAAATGAAAAGAGGTTCTGTTAACTTATTGACAAGAAATAACTTTGATATTTCTACGATGCGTCAAAAAGCAGCTGAATGGAGAAATCCAGAGTTTTACACAAGAAATGTTTGGTTTACAGATAAAGACGATGACCAAGCTCTTTCACTTCGTTTTACAGGTGAAGTATTTTACGATGTTCAATCACCATTTCAGCGAGTACGTATTTTAGAATCTTACAAATACGGCAAAATGTTGGCATTAGATGATATGGTTATGACAACTGAAAAAGATGAGTTTCATTACCATGAAATGATTTCACATCCAGCTATGTTTACACTAGAAAATGCAAAAAATATTTTGGTAATTGGTGGCGGAGACGGTGGAACCGTAAGAGAAATTTTACGTCATGAAAGCGTTGTAAAAGTAACAATGGTTGAAATCGATGGAGCGGTAATTGATTCATGTAAAGAATTTTTACCAACAATTGCAGCTGCATTTGATAACCCTAAACTTGAATTGATTGTTGATGATGGAATCGCGTTTTTGAAAAATGCAAAAGCAAACTCTTATGACTTAATTATTGTTGATGGTTCAGATCCTGTTGGTCCAGCTGAAGGATTGTTTTCAGTTGAATTTTATACAAATTGCTACAATGCTTTAAAGGAAAAAGGGATGTTAGTTGCACAAGGTGAATCACCTAAATTCAACGAAAAAGCATTTACAGAATTAAATAAAACTCTTCAAGGAATTTTTGGAAAAGACAAAGCCCTTGTATCCTTGTTTTTTGTACCAACCTACCCGACTGGTATGTGGAGTTTCCAATATGGAATTAAAGGAGATTTAAATCCAAAGAAAATATCAAACGTTGAAAAAATTCAAGAATTTGTAGATGCTAATGGTTTAAGATATTACAATGATGAGGTTCACCTTGGAAGTTTTGCAACTCCTAATTTCGTTAAAAGTTTAATCAAATAGGGTTTTCCCTCAGCTCAATCAAGAAGGTCGATATAGTAAATACCTATTTTTGACATTTAATAATATAATCAAATTTATGCAAATCACATCAAACAAGGTAGTTTCCTTAAAGTACAAACTTTCAAATCATCAATCAGGAGAGAAAATTGAAGAAACCAACGAACAAAATCCATTAGTTTTTTTATATGGTGTAGGTGGATTAATTCCAGAGTTGGAAGATAATTTAGCAGGTAAAAAAGTAGGAGATTCATTTGATTTTCACATAAAAGCTTCTAACGCTTATGGGAATCATGATCCAGAACATATTGCAATGATTCCGAGCAACGTTTTTCATGATGATAATGGCAACTTTGATAACGACATGTTCAAAGTTGGCGCAATGATTCCAATGAGCGATAGTGAAGGAAACCACATGCATGGTAAAATTATTGAAGTAGATTCAGAAAATGTAAAAATGGATTTTAATCATCCATTAGCAGGTACAGATTTACATTTTCAAGGTGAAATTTTAGAGATCAGAGAAGCTACTGAAGATGAATTAGCACATGGACATGTGCATGGTGAGCATGGGCACCAACATTAATTAAAGCAGCTAAGCTACTACTACATTAGTTTCTTTATTTAATTCGCTTAATTAAAACCGATAATGGCTACGATTTTTGAAACAAGGCTAATAGGAAATATTGGTAAGGATGCTGTCGTTAAGTTAATGGACAGAGGTATTCTTGCAATTAATTTTCCTGTAGCACACAATAAAAACTGGAAGGATAAACGCACAGGTGAACTAAAAACCAAAACAACATGGGTTAGTTGTACAATTTGGAAAAAAGAAGGCTCCAACATGCGAATAGTTGATTTTTTGAATAGAGGAACACTTGTTGAAGTAATTGGTACTCCTTTTGCCAAAGCATTTCAACAAGAGGATGGATTTATCAGAACAGAAATTAGAATGAATATTGCAAGAACCAATATTTTACGACCAGTTACCAAAGACGACACAATTCCAACAGAAATGATGATTGATGAATCGAACTTCGAAGTTTCTTTGGATGATTTTTCTTTGGAAGAAAACGATTTTAGTTGATACACAATCAGTTAAAAAAAAGTTTATTTTTTTGTAAATTTTCTTGCGAATTAATAATTATTTAATTTATATTTGCACTCGAATTTAAACAAATAAACTCCTCCTTAGCTCAGTCGGTTAGAGCATCTGACTGTTAATCAGAGGGTCTCAGGTTCAAGTCCTGAAGGGGGAGCTTAAAAATCAAAGGGTTACAGAAATGTAGCCCTTTTTTGTTTTACAATTGATACACATTTATAACACAAATGAGATCAAATAAAGAATCAAGACAAAAATGTATTTAGCCAATTTAGTATTTTTTGCAACTGATTTTTTTAAATTTTTTGTAAACCTTTAGCCTAACTAAAACTTTACTGAATGAAAGTTCTTCCCTACTTACAGTTTTTGTATTATTTACTTTCAAGTCAATCTCACAATTAGACTCCGTTTTTTGGTTTGTTGCGCCTGAAGAAGCTCAAAGTCATGGCGACCGACCTATTGTTTTTCGTTTTGCTACCCTAACAACTCCTGCAACTATTTCTGTTTCTCAATCTGCAAACCCTAATCTCCCTTTCAAACGATCAATATCGCAGCCAATTCAGCTCAAACTCTTGATTTGACACATCGGATTGATATGGTAGAAAATAAACCAGCCAACTCCACATTAAATGGATGTCGTTATGGCTATTTTAATGATTTTGCGACCTTGCGCTATCAAATACAATCAAGCAATGAAACTGTTTGTCAAGGTGATTCGATTGTCTTACAGACGAATGAGTTACCAGGAGTAACCTACACATGAACAGGAACAAACAATTTCACTTATCAAGGTTCAAGAACTTATACTGCAACATTAGTTGGAACTAGTGTATTTGGTTTCATTGACACAATCGTTAAACCCGTAGTTATTTTACCAATTCCAGAAAGTGTAATTTCAGTTATTGAATCTTGTGGTCAAACTGCTAATTTCTCAACAGTTATTTCAAGTGGAAATCTAAATGTTATTGATTATAATTGGTCTGTTCCAAGCATATTATAAAACACACAAACAAGTTTTAATTACACGTTTGTTTCAGGTGGGACCTACGAAGCAGAATTAATTTTAACGGCTAGTAACGGCTGTGCATATGAGTATCCATTCAATTTTGAGATAACCCCAAAAGTAGAATTACCAGAATTACAAATTCCAAATATTATCAATGCAAATAATGATGGAATCAATGATGAAATTGTAATGGTTGCAGTTTTTGAAGAGTGTTTTGAATACGATTTAAAAAAATTCAACCGTTGGGGAAGTTTGGTTTATACGATGTAATTGGCTACTAATGCTTTTAAAAGCTTAGATGAAGCGGGTAAAGAATTGATTGAAGGAACTTATTTTTACCATTTGATTTCAGATCAAGGCGAAAAACATGGGTTTATTACGATTGTTCGTTAATCTAATGCTTAATTTTGCAACATGAAACGAGTAGTTGTAGGTTTATCTGGTGGCGTTGATTCGAGTGTTGCAGCCCATTTATTGATCCAAGAAGGATATGAAGTGATTGGTATGTTTATGCGTAATTGGCACGATGAATCAGTAACTATCTCTGATGAATGTCCGTGGATTGATGATTCGAACGATGCATTAATTATAGCGCAACAATTAGGGATTCCTTTTCAGGTAATTGATTTAAGCGCTGAATACAAAGATCGAATTGTAGATTATATGTTCAAAGAATATGAACAAGGTCGCACACCAAATCCTGATGTTTTATGTAACAAAGAAATAAAATTTGATGTTTTTTTAAAAGCTGCACTTGGTCTCGGTGCTGATTATGTGGCAACAGGCCATTATTGCCAAAAAATCCAACATGAAGATGGAACTTTTGGTTTACTTACTGGTGCCGATAAGAATAAAGACCAATCTTATTTTCTTTGCCAAGTATCACAAGAACAACTTTCAAAAGCGCTTTTTCCTATTGGAAGTTTAGAGAAATCAGAAGTGCGAAGAATTGCAACAGAAATTGGTTTAGTTACTGCTGATAAAAAAGATTCACAAGGATTATGCTTTGTAGGAAAGATTAGTTTACCAACTTTTCTTCAACAGCAATTAAAACCGAAACAGGGAAGTATTATTGAAATTCCTGAGAATTTGGAAATCTTTGAAAAGTATAATTCCATCGCTCCATCACTCGAAAATGTTGAAAAATTAGCTGAACCCTTTGTTTTTAATAGTGAACAAGGAAAAGAGGTTCAACAGCATCAAGGGGCTCATTATTACACAATTGGTCAGCGTAAAGGTTTACACATTGGTGGACGACCTGAACCTAGTTTTGTAATAGGTATTGATACGAAAGAAAACAGTGTATATTCTGGGCAAAAAGAAACCCACCCTGGCTTAAATAGATATGCGCTTCGACTTGAAAATGAAAGCTTTAACTGGATTCAATCAAAGAATCAATTTAATTTAAAAAATGGATTGAGTGCGGATTTTAGAATTCGATATCGACAACCCCTACAAAGAGGCATTTTAATTGAAAAGAATTCTCAATTCTATATTTTATTCGAGAGCAAACAGAAAGGAATTACACCAGGTCAGTTTGCAGCATGGTATCTTAACAATGAGCTAATTGGTTCAGCTATTATTAAGTATTAATTTAAGTTTAAAGAAAAGAAGACTGAAGATTTCGTTTCTTCTTGAAAATTCGAAAATTTCAACATGTCCATTAGTTCTGCTACTTCAAAAACATTCAAATTTGTTTTTGTTCCCAACTCTCTGTGCTTAGATAATTTACTTTGAGCAGACTGAATCGACTTATTACGTAAAGTTTGAATATAAGCTGTCATAATTTTTAGTTTAATTATGAGCACTTTACGTCAATTATTGTTCCAAGGTTACAAAACAATTAAATTTTACTTTTTCAATAAAACAAAATAAATCTAATTCTTCTTGAAAATTTGAATCAGTCTTTGGAAAAATGACTTGTTGGTTTCGCTGAAATACCCATTTGTATATCCACTATAACCATAGCCATACCCATAACCGTAACCATACTTTTTATCAAAAGGATCAGTATAATTTAAAACAATAGCAAGGTTATCTACTAAACCGTCTTCTAAAAAAGATCTTGGAATTGATAGCATTTGTTTTTGTAAATATCCAACCCTTGCGACGTATAGTAATAAATCAGCTTCATTTTTAACGACAGGTAAACAATCAGAAATTAACCCAATTGGCGAAGTATCCATTATGATGTAATCATAGTTTTCTCTTAAGTAGCTCATCAACGCCTTAAATCTAGGTTTTAATAACAATTCGGCTGGGTTAGGTGGAATATCACCTGCGTTTACCATAAACAAATTATTAGTTTCCGAAATTGGTTGTATAATATCCAAAGGGGTTAAAGATTCATCTACAATAAAATTACTAACACCAACTGCATGCGAAACAACCACATAATCATTTAACTTAGGCATTCGTAAATCTAAACCAATCACAACGACTTTTAAGCCTGTTTTTGAAAGTGAATTAGCTAAATTCATAGAAATAAATGTTTTTCCTTCACCGGGTAATGTAGATGAGAGCGCAATTACTTTACATTTCTGTATATCTGATAATGAAAAATTTATATTGGTTCTTAGCATTCTAAATGATTCAGAAAGGAAAGTTCTATCTGTATCATCTATTATTGAATTTGCTTTATTGCTTTTAGGAATTTGTCCCAACAAAGTTAAATCCCCTAAATCTTTAGCACTTTTTAGCTTGTTATCTAACATTTCTGATAAATAAATTAAGCCAATAGGGATTATAAAAGCTAAAACTAAAGCTATAAAATACAGGAAGAATTTATTCGGAGAAACCATTGAACCTTCACTATTTGGGGGAATAATAACTTTAATATTCGTAACAGAGGCAGCTAACTCAATTTCATTTTCCTCGCGTTTTTGAAGTAAATACAAGTAAAGAGACTCTTTGATTTGTTGTTGACGAATTATTGAACGATATTCTCGCTCAAACTTCGGCATCGAGTTAAGTTCATTATTATACTTTCTAAACTGCTGTTCATACGATTTGACTTTGAACTCTAATGAGTTTTTTACGTTTTTAAGCGATTTATCTAAACTTGCTTTAATGGAAGTCAGTTGAGTTTCACATCTAATCACAAGAGGATTATTTTCTTTGGTGGTTTGCAATAATTTTTTTCTATCTAGAATAAGTTTATTGTATTGTTCTGTTAAAGTATTGATAGATTGATCTTGAAGTCCCAAATTTGTAGGCATTAAATCTTCAAAATCATCCGATTTAGAAAGAAAATCGAATAACAAACCAATTAAATTTAATTGAATAGAATTCTCGATTAATGAGCGTTCTGAGGCACCTTTAGAGTTTAAAAATTCATTTAAATCTGCTTGATAATCTGTAATTCCTTTTTCCTCTTTGTAATTTTCTCCATCAATTTCAACTTCATTCAATTCTTCTAGCAAAAATCTTATTCTTTCTTTGATAAAATCGCTAGTATTTGATTTAACTATGTTTTTATCGTTTAAGCCATCTAGTTGATAACTATTTATCAGGTACTTTAAAATTTTATTATTTTTTGTTTGATTAGGACCTGATATTGAAAGTGTTATTACCGAAGATTCTTTATTTTGCTTTTCAATTACTAATTCTCTTCTAAGTTTCTCAATGGATCTTTGTTGCGAAGAAATAATTACTTCTATTCTTCTACCGATCCAAGATTGATTAAAAATTGGAGTTTTAGTTAAGAAAATTTTGTTTCCTACCTCGTCTAGAATAATCGAATCTTTATAGGAACAAACTTTCACTTTCCCATTTGGAAAAACTAATTCTATTTTATTAAATGTATAAAAAGTTAACTCAAAGCTTTTTGTGTAGCTTATAGGATTTTGTTCTTCTTTCAATTTCGTTTTTATAGAAATTGGAGAATCGTCGAATAATTCAAATCTTCTTAACTTTGATTTATCTCCGATAAGATAAATTGTGGTATTTAGATTTAAACTATCTACGACAGGTTTTAAAACAGACTGACTTTTTAAAATTTCGATTTCGTTCATCAAATTACTCGAAGACGGAACAAACTCTAAATCTTCAAGAACAGAAAAAGTCGCTGAATTAGATTTATTATTGTTTTCATTAATAATTATTGATGCTGAATTTTTATAAATCGGAATAGAATATCGTATATATAAATAAACTGCACCTATAGCGAGAATGAGTGAGACTAAATAAATATACCATCTCTTAGTATAAGGTTCGATAAATTCACCAAAATTTATACTATCTAAATTTTTACTTTTTTTCTCTAATCTGTTTATTTGTCTCATCTAAGAATTAAAATTACTGTTGTAACGATTAAAGAGGTAATGGATAGAAAAATCCCTCCATTTGCCTTTATAAAAGTTGAATTAGACCGTGCGGACATATTTGGTTCTACGTAAACCACATCATTTTGATGCAAATAATAAACCTCAGAATTAAAAATAGATTTCGAAGTTAAATCAACTCTATATTCTTTTTTTATACCGTTTTCTTCTCTAACTACTAAAACATTACTTCTAACACCTGTTATTTTCAAATCACCAGCTAAACCGATAGCTTCCAGGATAGTTATTCGTTCATTTGGGATTTTAAAAGTTCCTGCGGAATTAACCTCACCAAGTATGGTTACTTTATAGTTAAGAATTTGGATCTGGACAATTGGATTTTTTAGATAAACCTTTAATTTTGATTCTATAAGTTCAATAGCCTCATCCCTAAATAAACCGGCAATTTTTAACTTTCCAATTACAGGAAGATTTACCTCTCCATTTCTATCAATCAAATAACCAACAGTTGATACATTTCCACCTTCATAACTAGAATTTACATTTCCAATTACCTTTAAATTAAAAAGCGCGACTGTTTCAACATCTTCATCTGTAACGACAATAGATACAAAATCATCTACTTTTAATTTAGGAGTATAAGTGAACATCGTTGATTTTGAAGTACTATCTGAATCTTGATTTTTAGAAAAATAAATTAATTTTTCTTTGGTTTTACAAGATTGTAGTACCATCATAAAACACAAAAAAGCAAAAATGTTCTTAATTCTCATGATTATGAATGATTTTTTTTATACTATTTTTTAATAATCCCATAACTAAAAATAAAGTAAAAATTAGAAATAATGTTAGCCCTAGACAAATCCATTGGTTAAAAAAGTGTATAAATGGAACATAAATTGAAATTGCTACAATATTTACGATTCCAATAAATAAACTTGTTTTAAAATGCGATAATTTAAATTTATCCATTATAATGTGATGAATATGATTTCTATCTGCTTCAAATGGATTCTTACCACTTAAAATTCTAATACTAAAAACTCTAATTGTATCCATTGTTGGGATAAACAAAACAGCAAAGAATAAGAACATTAAATTAGATAAATCAAAGGATAAAAGATGTAAAGTTTTGTTATCATGAGACAAAAATCTAACAATTATAATTGCAATCATAAAGCCAATTATCATTGAACCTGTATCCCCCATAAAAATCTTGTAGCGAGTTGAAAAGTTAAATCTCAAAAAGGCTAAAACTGCACCTAATATGGCCAACGATGTATAAAAAATTGCGTAATCATGAATGATATAAGAAATGACTGAGAATGAGAGGAAAACAATTATTGCAATAAATCCAGCTAAACCATCTATTCCATCAATTAAATTAAATGCATTGATTATAGCAATTATCAATACAATTGTGAAAAATGTACTTGCAAAAAAGTGGATTTTATCAATGTATAAAAACCCATTTAAATCAGTAATTTGAAAGGGTGGGTTAAAAACTAAAAAAACACCTGCAACAAGTTGAGCAATAAATTTTGTGGATGATGAAACTAATACCAAATCATCTTTCAATCCAATTATGAATAAAATTGTCAAACCTGGTAAAATTGCATGGACTATGTTTTCTTTATCAAAATAACTAATGAAATAAAATGATAAAATCAAACACACAAAAAATGCAACACCTCCAATATTTGGTATAGGATTTTCATGCGAAGTTCTTTCATTTGGTAAGCTATTCAAATTTCTAACCTTTGCAATTGTTCTAATTTTGGGTAACATAATATATGCAATTGCAAAAGAGCAAAACACAAAGGAAAATGAAACCAACAGAAATATCATCAAAATTTTTTGTTTTATTTTTGGTTAAAATTATATAAATTAAACCTATTTGTAATATAATTAAAATTTTCTTTCTGGTAATCCCTTAAACCAGTTATAAACGATTCTACTTTCAGAGTTTAAAATTACCCAAGCAGTAATTAGTATAATCTTAAAATCAACAACAAATCCCCGATTTTCTTGATACCATTGTTCTAATTTACCTTTAAAAGGATAAATTGTGTTTTTATAGAAATCCCAAGTATCTCCACCTTGATCTTTGACTGCTGAAATAAGAGCTTCTTCATCTCTAAAAACTATCGAACCAATTCCTGTTAGGCCAGGTTGTGCATTATAAATCACTTTTTGTACTTCATCAGGATAGGCATCAAAGCTTATAGGCATTACCGGTCTTGGCCCTACAAAGCTCATGTCTCCAAGCCAAATATTCATTAATTGAGGTAACTCATTTATTTTACTTTTTCTTAGAAAACCACCCATTGGTGTGATACGAGGGTCTCGTTTTGTAGTAATAATTCCTCCAGCCATATTTGGACTATCCTTTAGCATAGTAGCAAATTTCAAGATAAAAAAACGTTTATTTTTATAACCAACTCGCTCTTGCTTGTAGAAAATATAACCTTCTCCAGTGAATTTTAGTCCAATGATAATTGGGATTAAAAGTGGCGATAAAATCAACAAGCAAATACTTGATAAAGTTATGTCACTAAATCGTTTAAAAATTAAATACATTGTTTCAGTTTTTAGGTTACATTTTTTGATCTAAGGTTTTCCCTGTTTCTATATGATGAAAATCAGGAATATATTTTTGAAGTAAAGAAACAATTGAAGATTTATCATAACTCCCTGAATCCATAAGTTTTTTCAAGTCTGTTATTGTTGCTTCAATTTCAGCTTTTGGTAGTTTTCTTGCGTTTTTAATAACACCTAAACTTGCAAAAGTTTCTTGATCCACCTCATCTGTTTCAGTAAAAAACTCTTCATACAACTTCTCTCCCGACGTATCTGATTCGAAGAAATAAACTGGATAAGGCTCCAATGGATTTAAGTTTCTAGACTTTTCACGCGCCTCATCATCTGATGTACAAATCACAATTTCTCGATTAGATTGCATGAAAAAATCTTCAGTAATTTCCTTGAAATAAGTCATTTCTTCTTCATCTAATTTGGGAAAGAAAATTTCACCTGAATTACCAAGCATACAAGCTAGCATACAAATCTGACCACTTTCTTCAGGCGAAACGAAAAAACGTTTCACATCCGACGGACAAGAAATCGGTTGATTTTTGTATAAACGCTCAATATAACCTGCTAATAAAGAACCATTTGAAAAAGCTACATTTGCAAAACGAGCTGTCGTAATTTGAAGTTCAGAACTATAAGCCATTATCACTTCTTCCATCAGCTTTTTACTTGCGCCCATTACATTCACTGGATTTGCTGCTTTATCCGTTGAAACACAAAAGAAATGTTCTGGTTTATGTTTCACCAATAAATCTAAAAATTCTTTTGCTTTAAAAACATTGTTTTCGATCATTGCCTCTATGGAATACTTATCCTTCTCACTACGCACATGCTTATGTGCTGCAAAATTGGCTACAATATGAAAAGGGCCTTCTTCAACAAACATTTTTCTAAAAACGGCATCTCCAAAACTCATTGGGTAGGTTTTGTAATCCTCTGGAATAAACTGTCCAGGTGTACTTCTTAAATCACGGGTTAATTCCGTTAAACCATTTTCATTGGTGTCAACAACGTATAATTTCGCAGGTTCGAATTTCAAAACGGCTTTGATGTAAGAAGCACCAATTGTTCCAGCTCCACCAATAACCATAACTGATTTTCCTTTAATTTTTTGAGATAGAATTTGTGCATTTTCAGTAATATCACTTTCAAAAAAACTTTTTTCTCTTTTAGTTATATATTTTCCAATAAAGCTTGGAATGTCGATTAGGTTCATTTTTTAGTTTTGTTTAGTTAGTAATTTATTAGTGATTGCGCAGAATCGCGAATTTGCTTCATTTTTGGTAGAATTCTTTTATTTTGTTTACAACTTCAATCATCTGAACTTGAGTAATTCCTGCAGAACTTGGGATGCTTATACAGGTTTCATAAATCTTAGCTGAATGATTTTCTTTTTGAACATAAATCTCCTTATCAAACATAATTAATTGATTCATTGGCATCCAAAATGGGCGCGATTGAACTCCGTTTACGTTTAAAAAATCTAAAAGTTCGCGCATTTTATTTGTTTTAAAAGTAAATAACCAACAATTTGCTGCTACGTCACTTGAAACATGCTGAAACTCAATATCCCCTACCCCTGTTAATTCACTTCTATAAAAAGCATCCATTTTACGTTTGTTTGCCAATAAATTCGGAAACTCTTCCATTTGAGCAACACCAATTGCAGCTAGAATATTTACCAAACGATAATTATATCCAATCTCATCATGAATATACTCCATTTGGCTAGCCTTCGCTTGTGTTGTTAAATGCTTAGCTTTCTTTGCTAATTCCTCATTATCGGTTACAATTACACCTCCACCACCTGTTGAAATTATTTTATTCCCGTTAAAGCTAAAAACACCAAATTTCCCGAAGGTACCCGCATGTTTTCCTTTGTAAAAAGATCCTAAAGCCTCCGTACTGTCCTCAATAATTTCTAAGTGAAATTTATTCGCAATCTCTATTAATCGATCAACATTTCCGATATTACCAAGTACGTGAACAGGCATAATCGCTTTGATTCGTTTATTGGTCGTTAATAAATGGTAGTGGATACCTTTTGAATCTTCAACTAAGTATGTTTGATTCGCAAGAAAATCTTCCAATAAATCCAAATCCATTTGCCAATCGTGTGGATTTACATCTATTAAAATTGGGGTAGCACCTGTGTATTTCACTGCATTTAAAGTTGCTATAAATGTGATATTCGGAACAATAACATGATCTTCAGCTTCAACACCCGCAAGTAGTTGAGCAAGATGTAAACCAACAGTTCCATTCATACATGCGACTCCATACTTGGCACCGACATAATCCGCAACCATTTGTTCGAATTGATTCACGTAAGCACCAGCAGAGGAAATCCAACCTGTATCCAAGCAGTCTTTTACATATTTCCACTCATTGCCGTTGATGTGAGGTACTGAAAGAGGTATCATTTGATTTTTTATTTTGATTCTTAATTTTTTGATTTTTGCTTCTTAGTTTTTGATTCAAAATACAAGATAGGAAAAATTCAGCTATTTATTGACTATTAGCAAAATGTAATTCTCATTTTTTGAGCTTTAGATAGTTACTTATAATTAATTTCCACACTTCTTTTTGATTAAATCTATACTCAATTGAAGCTCTGCATTTTTCTTTTAATGTGCTTCCAAAATTTTCCGATTTTAAAAACTTCAACATAGCTATTTCTAATGAAAGTTCATCTTTAGACTCAATCAAAACTCCATTAACATTTTCGTGTACTATTTCGTCACATCCTGTTATTCTTGAGGAAATTACAGGAACTCCCATCGCATTTGCTTCAATTAAAGTTAATCCAAATCCTTCGCGATATGAAGGAAAAACAAAACAATCCATGGCGACTAAAAATGGTCTTACATCTTTCTGAAAACCAACGTTTATTATTGACGGATGATTATTTATAGTTTCTTTCGTTTTACTTTCAAGCGGATCCAATTCGTCTTCAAAAAAACCTACTAACAGTAATTTAGTCTTCGGAAATTCAACATTTATTCTATCGAAAACTGCTATCAATTCATTTAGGCCTTTATCTTTTACAAATCGTCCAACAAATCCAAAAACGAAATTATCAGCTGGAATATTTAATAAATTTCTTTGTGCTGATTTATCAAACAAGTTTGGGTTAAAGAAATCTAAATCAATACCATTTGGACTTCCATGTCCTATAACTTGAATCTTTTTTTTTGTCAATTCCTTCTCTGCTATATCTTTCACACCATTACTCACAGCAAATATAGATGTAGCGCAAAAACAAGTGATTTTCTCCATGTAAATCAACAACTTTCGTTTCAGTCTAACTGCGCCTTGATACCTAAGTCCATGTAAATAGTAGATTCTCACAGGACGTCTGGTAATAAAAGCAGCAAGCATTGAAAGAAAAGAACCTTTGGGAGTGTTACCATGTACATAATACGGTTTTTCCTTTAAGAATAATACTATGAATGCAATCAGCGCCTTGAAATCCTTTAATAATGAAATTTCTCGAGCCATTGAAATTGGGTGGGCTTTTACTCCTTCAGCAGTTGCAACGTCAAACAGTTTCTGCTCGGGAGAGGAAACAATATGAACGTCAAAGTTTTCATTTAATACCTTTAATTGACCTTTAAAAAAAATAAAAGACAACGGAATTGTTGTTACTACAAAGAACTTTTTTTTCTCTTCAGACATCGATTCCAGGAATTTTAGTTGATTTTATAGTATTTACAGCAAGTTGAAATTCATTTTGTAAAGTGGCTGAAATTTCAAAATCACTTCTTCTTTTCTGTAGCGAATTTATTCTACCAAATAAAGCAAGACCTCTTACAACTAATGATTTTAAATAGGATTTAGCTAGTAATTTGAACTTATTGTTTATTGCATATTTTCGAATCATTGCTCGTTCATTACTATAAGCTCTTAGTAATTTATCTTTTGTGACATTTCCTTCTTCGCGGTATATATACAAATATTCATTGATCGATTTTATTTTAAAATCATTTGATTTAGAAGCTCTTATCCACAAATCTAAATCTTGGGCAATTTTCAATGTCTCGTCGTATTTATTTCTAGTATACCATGATTTTTTAACCATCATTGCCGCGTGGACAACTCCTTTTCTACGACTTATAATATCATCAAATTCAGGTAAATAGTAATCCATTCCTCTTACTCCTTGAATTTTCAAATCGTTTGTAACTGAATAAACACCTGTTGTTACGATATCCAAATCTGGATATTCATTAAAAACGGACAATTGACGCTCAATTTTAGTTGGAAAAATCATATCATCAGCATCCATTCTGAGGATAAAATCATAGTTCGCAAAATTTGGAACTTCATTAAGTCTTCCGGCTAAGCGTTTATTTTTCCCATCACTAATAATTTTGACACGTGGATCAGTAATCTTTTGAACCAACTTTAACGAATTATCGGTTGAACCATCGTCTATTAAAAACAGTTCCCAATCAATATATGTTTGTGCAAAGATGGAACGTACAGCATCCAAAATGTAATTTTCAGCGTTAAAAAAAGGTATAGCTATAGTAACTGGCATTACAAGAAGAATTTGTTAACGGTATAAGGTATCAAGTTGGACATTTTACCGAGATAAATTGTTAAATAAGCGAGATGGACAGCAATAACCAAAAAACGTGTTGTTGGTAATTTAAAGAATTTAACTTCATCAAAAACGATTGGCCAAATCAATACAAAACCTATTGCAAAATAATTAGTTAATCGTATGAAATTCACATCACTTCCGGTGAGAATCACAACCAAATAAACAATGGCTGTAAAAACGGTTAGATTTAAATAAACGTCAAATACATACATTTTCTCTTCTGAAATTTGAGGTCGCAAAACAATTAAAAAGACTGAAACTAGGATAAAGAAAGTAGCTAATAAAAATCCACCTGTAGCTCCTCTGTCCTCATATACTGCATAACGCGACTCAACCTCCGGAGATAAAAACCCAAGTATTGTACTCAAAAAATAAAAGCTAAAGAAACCAATGACTGTAAAAAGCACGAGATTTCTCAAAGAAAATGGAAGTACTAAAATGAAGTAAAATGGAATCATTATTAAAGCGGTGCGGTGGAATAAGGATGCAATAAAAATGCAAACCAAAAACCACAATAACTTTCTTTCTAGAATGTAGATAATTCCAACCGAAGCGATTGAAACTGCGATACCTTGCCGACCTGCATTAAAGAATAACAAATAAATTCCAAGTGTGAAATAGATAAAAATTGATAAAGTTGTATTGTAAGACAACTCCTTAACCACATAGTAAATAGGTACTATTGAGACAACAGCAATTGTTGTTAAAATAGACCAATAATTATCTGAAAATAAGGAAGCTACTAGCTGTAAAAACAAATATCCTATCTCAATACTCGTTTCCATTTTAAAAATAGATTCCTTAAAATTATTGTAGGAAATGAACATACTAATGTAATTATTAGTATCAGTCCCAACAAAATTGGAGCGAAAACCTGCTAAACAAATCAAAAAAATTGCAGAGAAGTAAAACACCACATTTGAAGCTAATCCAGTATCCTTGAGTTTAGAGGATACAAAAACCAGAAGGCAAACTAATGCTAATATTTGAAGATAAATAAACATTAACTTTTAACTTGATTTGAAAGTAATGTTTGAATTACTTCGTTATGGGCTTCGCAACGAATGATATTATGAGATGTTCTCAATTTAGATTTTGGGTAAAACAATTTAACTAAACCATTGTTTGTCAACCTATTTAAATGTATCAAGACTCTATTGTAACCAAAATAAAATGGAAAATATAAGCCTTGTTTTTGTTTACAGAAATTCAACCATTCCTTTTCCAAAAACTGATCATCTTCAATTTTAGAGGACATTTGATTAACTGTTTCCAATAATTTTAATCCCGCAGATTCTTCCATTTTTCGAATTCCATTCTTTGTAGCTTCTATTGGAACTAGTTTAACTTGAGGTGCTTCAAATTGGTTTTTCCAAATTAGCTCAACAAGCAAACCTTGATTCCAAGAAACATCATTTTCTCGAAATCCAAAAACAGAATTTCCTTGACCATAGATTATTTTTTTATCCTTGTAATTATCTATTGTTCCGATACAATGAGAATGCTGACAGGTTACTAAATCTGCTCCTTTGTCAACAAATTTTCTGCATTTCTTTTTCAATTGTGGACTTGGGTACGGATAATACTCAACACCTCCATGATAAATTACAATTAAGTAATCAACTTTTGCTTTAGTTTGCTCAATCAAATCTAAATCATCATATGGATCAAAATAGTTTGCACCATATTCTGTTGAGGAAGCTATATTAAATTCTTGTTCCGCAAAAGCAATCCAAGCAATTTTAACACCTTTTATAGTTGTAAAATAAGGTTCTTTTGCTTTTTTTAAATTTTCAGCAGCACCTAACGTTGTAATGGAAGCTTGTTCACACGCATTCATAGTAGAGGCTACTCCGTCTTCTCCACAATCTTTAATGTGATTATTTGCTAAGCTCAACAGCTTGAAGTTTGCTTGCTTTAAAACGTTAATACAATTTGTTTTTGCAACTAAAACAGGTCCTGCTTTTTGTATTGATTTTGGTGAATCACTTAAAACAAATTCAAGATTTCCAGCAACATAATCAGATGTATGCAGATCCTCCAACAAATCATTAAACAAATTTTTAGCGTCACCAGTTTCAAAAAGTGAAAATGTATCTTTTGTTGGGCAAATATCTCCGAAAAGGGTAATTTTTGAATTCATATTTATCACATTCTACTTTTAACACTTGAAAACTTATCCTTCATCCTAATAAACTTATTTTCAAAAAAATGAAATGAAAGGTAAGAAACAATAATTGTTGAGCCAAAAATCACAGAAAACACCAATAAATAGTTAATTAAAACGTCATTTTTGAATTTGCCAAAAAATTTAATTGTCAAAAAAATTATGATTGGATGGTAGACATAAATACCGTATGAAATTTTACCAAAAAAATCTAAAAATCTATTGTCCAAACTTATAATTTTATTTTTTTCAGTAATTTGATTTAATATAATTATAGCAGTTACTATAGACATAATTTCATGGTCAATCAAAGCAGATGAAATTTGAAATTTATCAAAAATCGCAAGTAGCATAATCATCCAAGCAAAAATTGAAACATATCTATTTGTTAATCTTTCTATCCAAATTGATTTCTGAAAATATAAAATGGCGAAAATACAACCTATTAGCATACAATAAAATCGAGTCACTGTAAGTGCAATGAGTGGAATTTTATAATTGTATTTACTACCTATGATATAAGTAAAATCCTTTAGAAGAATCAATGTAACTAATAGGGAAATGGTATAAAAAAGTAACTTCTGTGTGTTGATTTTTGAAAACCATGGCCAAAATAAATAGAACTGTTCCTCAACTGCAACCGACCACAAATGACCAATAAACGGTAATGTAGATTCAATAATTAGAGGCACATTTGCTAATAAGAAAATATAATAAAACAGCATGCTTTTGTCAAAGTCTATACTGAAAAACCAATAGGTTATTAAGCAAATAATGACGTATAAGAAATACAATGGCCAAATTCTTAAAATTCTTCTTACGTAAAAATTAGAAATGTTAATTTGATTTTTATCACTTGATGTTTTTTCTTTTAACAACAAAAAAGTTATCAAAAAACCACTTAATGTAAAAAACATAGTAACACCTAAAGAAGCAATATTCAATGATTCTGGTAATCTTTTTAATCCTAATTGCCCTAAATCTCCAAAAATATGAGCAAGCATAACACCAACTGCCGCAATAGCACGTATTCCATTTAAGCCTTTAAAATGTACAATTTTACTCATTCAATAAACTTCTATATAACTTTTCAATCGTTTTCACATTTGTCTGAATATCAAAACCTTTTGAAACAATTTTTTCTTTTACAATTTCCAAATCTACAATTTTAAGTGGTCGATTTTTAATTGCATTAACCCAATTTTCAACAACAAAATCGTGGATATAAGTTACAAGTCCTAATTCCATATCCACTGTTCTAGGGAAACCAGTATATAAAACACTTTGTAAACCAGCAGCTTGTGCTTCAACAGCAACCATTCCGAAACCTTCCTTTAATGCCGGACCTAAAAACACATCAAAACTTCTAAAAATAAGTGGCACATCCGATCGAACTCCGATGTACTTTATCTTTTCTGTTAAATCATATTGTTTAGCCTTCTCATTGAATTGATTAAAATAATTTTCATCTTCTACTCTTCCTGCAATTACAAAAAGAAAATCCGAGTTGTAGGTTTTATATTCTTTCAAAACATCTAGAAGAAAACCAATATTTTTATGTGCTACTATTCTACCAACATTGCCAAAAACAATGGTTTTAGAACCAACTCCCCAAGATTTTCTAATGGATTCTATATCGTTTTTTTGAACTTCTAAATAAACGTTGACATCAATTGCGTTGTTTATAACCGCTGACTTAGTGGGAGTTAATAATCTTTTATAGAATAAGCTGGCATTTGCTTCAGGAGAACAACCCCAAAAATTATCGGCATATTTAGCAATTAAACGTTTTTGAAAGTTAAGCTCCAAGTTATTTGCTAAACGACTTTTTAAACTACCTCTAAATTTCAAATCGGCATGTGAATGAGCTATGACATGTTTGACACCTGCTTTTTTTGCGGCCTTAGCTATCACGCCACATTTTGAATTCATATGAATGTGTACAATGTCTGGGACACCGATTTCTGTTATTAGTTGTTGAAAGGCTTGAATATATTTTTTTAAACCAAGATCCCATTGAGCAGGTATGTAATGAATTTTTGAACCTTTTTCTAAAATCTCATCGTCAAAATCTCCAATTGGTTTACCAGCAGAAAGTTTGTAATTAACTAAAAACTCAAATTGAAAATCAGTATTAATTTGACGAAATAAATCCATTAACATAACCTCAGCCCCACCTCTATTCATTGTCCCAACAACTTGTAATACTTTTATTTTCATGTTATTGAATTTGGTAGTTCGAAGTATGACCCTAAAATTTCATCGTATTCAGGTGGTGTAAAGTCTGGCAAACCACTTTTTGGATAAAAAGTTAATTCACCAAAAATCACTTTTCCATTTACTTCATAAAAATCAACCCGAACAAACGGAAATTCTCTCGCCAAATCCTCTGCTATTTCTATCATTTGCTGCATGCAACTTGGTGCATCAATCGTTATATCTGGTCTTGGTTTTAAATCCTTTCCAAATGGTAAAATTTTCCATTCTAAGTCGTAGAAATTTTGAGCATGATTTGGAGTATCTCTGCCTTTATTTGCTTGAATAAACTTAGCTTTACCATTGAAGCAGAAAAACTTATAATCCATTAATAAACCACTTTTATCGGTCATAAATTCTTCGACTATCAAGCGAGGTTTCATGTTTTTATAAGGCCATTCCCGCCCTGGCCAAAAAATGTTATTGTGCAGCCAAATATTCATTATTTTTCTCCACCAAAACCAATTGACTTTCTTTTTGTCAGTACAAATCAAATTCCATCCACTACCATGAGTTGCTTTGATTACAAATTTTTCAGGTAAAGTATTGATGTTTAAATCTTCAACACGTTCTGCCACAAGAATAACTTTACTAAGGATTGATTCATATCCCTTGTTTGTTAGGTAGTCTCTTACTAAAAATTTATCAGCACAAATAGTTTGAAGTGGATTTTGGTAGTTTAATTTAAGCCATTGCAACTTTTCACTAAAAGTAGATGGATTGGTTAAATTTGGTTTTCTACCAGCGTAGGATGAATAAAGATTATTAATTGCCTCTTCATCTGTGAATTTAGCTAAGTTAATTTTACCTTTCTTCTGTTGCTGTTTCGTCCAGATATACAATAAAAAAGGATTTGTATTTTTTAATTTTACTAAAAATTCTCTCATTTAGTTCCTTTTAAAATTCTATAAAAAGATCGCGTTAATTTCCATATTTTCAATTTAATAACTGAAAATCCATCTCCTTTTAATCCAAGAAGAAAAAACTTGGTTTGTGGTCGAACTAAATCTGTAGATTTTAAAAACTGTAGGTGGTCAGAATTGAGTCTATCTTGAATTATTTTTAATGCTTCCTCTTTAAACTCTTCCTTGATGTTGTCATGCATCCCGTGGAAAAAATTCAACTGTTGGGTATAAAATTGAAGTTTATACGTTTCGAAAAGCTGCTCATCTTTCAAATACTTTTCAACCACATCCATTACAAAAGCAAGATGAAATAGTTTCTTATCCTTTTTTGCAGTTGTTGCTTCATTTTGTTGACGATAATAGGCTAATCGCTCGGGTAAGACTTCAATTTTCGACAACTTTGTAATCAAATGCCAATGCACCGGAATATCTTGTCGCGTGAAGCCTTTTGGGAAATGAATTCCGAATGATTTAGCCGTTTCTGTTCGAAGTAATTTCACCCATGTGAATGATGGTCGCTGTAAAAGAGCGATTTTATTGGAGGTATCAAAATTCAACAAATCCGAAGGAATTGCTTTCAATTTTGGTATTTCATTCACTTCATAAAAAGTAACATAATCCCAAAGAACTAAATCTGCTTGGGTTTTGTCAGCCAAACTAACTGCTTTTTCAAATAACGTTAGGTCGTAGAAATCGTCCCCATCTAAAAAGGTAACATACTCTCCCTTAGCTAATTCCAAAGATAGATTTCGTGCAACTGCTAATCCTTCATTAACTTCTTTTTCAACTATATGAATGCGATTATCTTTTGAAGCAAATTCCTTAAGTATGGAAACTGTATTGTCTTTGGAGCCATCGTCGATACAAATTACTTCAAAGTCTTGAAAGGATTGATTCAAGATGCTTTCCATACTTTCACGAATGAAATTTTGGACATTATAAGTTGCTATTGTAATCGATAATTTCATTTTCTATCAAATTTGTTCAAGGTTCCGTCTTTGAAAAAAGCTTTAAACTTCGCTAACTCCTTGAATTTAAAACGCGTCAAAAAATAAAATACATACATCCAATATAGAACAGTTGTTGCTTTTTTAGAAGCATATAAAGATTGATTGTAACCCAAATTCCTGTAATAAAAATGTGAGAAATGTGCTGGTTTTACCACGATTTGAGCATTACTTAAACCTGGTAAAACTTTATCAAATTTACCTTTCATTACAGGATGTTTGTGAACTGCAGCTGTAATTGTTCCTATTTTGAAACCATACTTTCTAACTCGATTCGTATATTCTGTCTCGTCGCCCCAAATAAACATTTCGCGTTTGATCATCCCAATTCTTTCAACCACTTTACGATGGATTAAAGTACCATTGAATGGATTTATTAAATTAGGTAAAACCGCTAACTTTGATGCTTCCTCTACTGATTTGTAACTTCCCAAAGAAAATGCGAATTCGGTTGGATTATCAATTGAAGTAACAAGTGCATTACAATAAAAAAGTTCATTTTTAATCGAGCCTTCTATAAGTTTTTCTAATTGATTTTCAGCCGGGACACCATCGTCATCCATCATCCAAAGGTAAGTTGCTTCTAATTCGTAAGCGTGTTTCATTCCAGCGTAAAAACCACCTGCGCCTCCATCATTTTCGAATTTTCTCACATATGAAATTGGAATTGAAACGGAACTGTCTTTCGTTGATAAAACACTTGAAGAATAAACTTTATTTTCCTTACTTTCTTGAGGTAATTGATTGATATAACCTTTTTCCATTAACATTTGAGGTGTTTTCTCATTGGAATGATTGTCAATTATCACTAGATGACTTGGAATTTCGGTTTGGGCTAAAATAGCCTCCAAACAATCAATTAATTGGTTTTCTCTATTAAATGTTACTACAATTGCTACAGTTCTCACCTTCACTTATTTTAATAATTCTTCTACTTTATTCAATGCACTTTCAATAACTTGGTGCATATCGTAATATTTATATTCTGCCAATCTTCCACCAAAGATATAATTTTGAAAGCCATTCGCTTTTTCTTGATACTTTGTTAAAATGGCTTGATTTTTATCATCATTGATTGGATAATACGGTTCGTTATCGGTTGAAAACTCATGTGGATACTCTCGAGTTATGTATGTTTTTTCTTGTGTCCCGAACTCAAAGTGCTTATGTTCTATAATTCGAGTAAATGGGATAGTATTCTCAGTATAATTGATTACTGCATTTCCTTGAAAATTTGGAGTATCTAACAACTCGTTTTCGAAATGTAAACTTCTATATTCAAGCTCACCAAACTCAAAATCAAAAAACTCATCAATTTTTCCGGTGTACACAATTTCATTTGCTAATTGGTCTAATTCAGTTTTTTGTTCGAAGTAATTAACTCCTAATCGTACTTCAATTCCCTCTTGTAATTTCTCGACCAATTTAGTGTAACCTCCAATAGGAATTCCTTGATAGGTATCGTTAAAATAGTTGTTGTCAAAGGTGAAACGAAACGGTAATCTTCGAATGATAAACGCTGGAATTTCAGTCGCTGGTCTCCCCCACTGTTTTTCCGTATAACCTTTTATCAATTTCTCATAAATATCTCTTCCACCTAACACTAAAGCTTGTTCTTCTAAATTTTTAGGTTCAGTGATGTGTGCAAATTCACTTCTTTGTTCCTCAATTTTAAGTCGAGCTTCTTCCGGTGTTTTCACTCCCCATAATTGATAAAAGGTATTCATATTGAAAGGTAGATTGTAGAATTTACCTTGATAATTAGCAACAGGCGAATTTGTAAAACGGTTAAATTCGACGAAAGAATTAACATAATCCCAAACTCGTTTATTGCTTGTGTGAAAAATATGCGCTCCGTATTTATGGACATTAATTCCTTCAATATTCTCGGTATATATATTTCCAGCAATGTGGTTTCGTTTGTCAACAATCAAGCATTTTTTTCCTTTTTTTGTTGCTTCATGTGCAAACACTGACCCGTAAAGTCCAGCTCCAATTATTAAGTAGTCGTATTGAGTCATTTTCTTTTAAATGGTTTTAAGATTGCTTTTGTAATTAAGTCAGGTCGGTGGTAAATTGCCAAAAACAAATAGTACAAAAACTGAATTTTTTTTCGCTTTAAATAATACAAGGTTATTGACATATAATTATCAACTAATTTGATATTGAAGATTTTCTTGTCAATTCCTAAAATTTTCTCTCTAATCAATTCATAATGAGAAATATAATTCAATAAATGGTTTAGTTGATTCTCGGAAATTCTTGAATGAGACACACCGTTTTCGTGAATTCTATAAGTTGACATTGAATTACTAAAACCTTTTACTTTTCCGAACTCGAAGGCAGAAAGAACGATAATTATATCCCCATTCAATACTCTTTTATCTAAAGCGATTTCTGTAATTTTAGGAACGACTTTATTATGAAAAACAATAGAAGAAGTTGGCGCTATCCACTTTAAAAATAACTCGTTAATAGAATATTCTTTATCTTCAACATAATTTACATTAGCATTTGATTTTTGTAAATCATACAGCCAATTTACATTGTGAAAACACATACTAAAAGTAGGATTTTGTTCAAGAAAATCAACTTGTTTTTGAAGCTTAGTTTCATCTGTCCAAAAATCATCACCTTCACAAATTGCAATGTATTTTCCTTTACAACGTGGAAAATTAAACCTAGCCATCATTCCTCTTAAACCTTTTGAATATTGGTTTTCCTTTTGAATCAGAGGGAAAATTTTTGTAGGATATTTTGTTGCATATTCAAGAATTATCTCGCTTGTCCCATCCTTAGATGCATCATCATGAATAACGATTTCAAAGTCAAAATTTGTTTTTTGACTTAAAAACCCATCCAAACATTGCCGAATGTATGGTGCGTGATTATAAGTAATACAAGAAATTGAAACAAGTGGATTGGTCATTTTATCTTGACTTTGCAGGAATACCAACAACTGTTAAACCTTCAGCAACATCTTTGTTTACAAATGCCATAGAGCCAACGGTTACATTATCCTCCAAGGTTATTCCGTACTGTAAAACAGAATGGGTTCCTATGAAGCAATTTTTACCAATTTTTGCACCTCCGATTTGGTTTTGGCTATTATTTAAATTGTTTGTCATAACGCGAGGACACAGATAACTATTGTCACCAACTTCTACACCTCTTGCTAAAATTGTTTCGTAGCGTAAAGTAACATTATCACCAACCTTGCAATTTCCTGAACTAGAAACTTTTGAATCGATATAGCAATTATTACCAATAACTGTGTTTTCTCTTAACTCTACGTTACTTTTAATGACGTTATTATTTCCAATCCTAACTCCATTTTTTAAGAGACAATAGTGTTCAATTGTAGTATTATCACCAATTTCAACATCGTCTTCAATTATACAAAAATGTCCAATTGTTACGTTTTGACCAATTTTTGCTTTTTCTGAAATTACACTCGTATTCATAATATGTAGGTTTTTAGTTTTTAAAAGGTTTTGGTGCTCCAGTCGGTTTTGATTCAAAATTATTTGTTGCGATAACTTTTGCAGGAACTCCAGCCAAGGTCAAGTATTCTTCAACGAATGATTTATTTACCACTGCTCCTGCTCCAACAATTGTATTATCAGCAATTTTAACACTTGAAGAAACAACACATGCGCTTCCTAAAAAACAACGTTGTCCAACAATTGCATTTCCTGCAATACTTACGTTATTTGCCATGTGAACATCCTCTTTAACTTGAACTCCATGACCTATTTTTGTTCCATGAGAGATAACTGTACCTTTTCCAATTGTTGTATTTTCCGAAAGTGATCCTCTGACAATAGTTACATCAGTCGCCAAAACACAATCTTCTTCAATAATAACACCACCTAATTGTGGTTGAATAATACGATTACCATTCTCGTCCCAAATCCAAGCTAATCCTCCAGCACCAATAATAGAATTACTATCGATAAATGTATTTTTCTTTATAGTAACATTATCTTCAATTACCACATTATGCTTAATTACGACACCTTCCTCAATAATACATTCACCAAGCACACAGTTCTCACCAATCGAAATATTTTTTGCTAATTGAGCATTTTTATGAATTTTGGAACTATTGGCAATTTCATAAACTACAGGTTCTATTACAATATTGCAAAGTTTGTAATGTACTAATTGCGGATTTGAAACAACGATTAAACAATTTTTAGTTTCTGTATTCTTGTTAGAAATTACCACACTCTCTTCAATTTCAAATTTTAATAGTGCTTCACTATTTTCTAAGTAAAAAATGCCATTTTTTATACAATTCTTAACACTTGCAAATGTCAACTCGATATCGCTTTTAAATTCATTAAAAAACAATTCGAAGTCAATATTTTCTTCTTCTAAAAAATCAATAAGTTGCTTTAACTTGACTTTTCTCATCCATTAATAATTTTAACAATTTGATTTAATTCATCAGTTGTAAGTCCAACAAATAGCGGTAAACAAATTATTCTTCTCGCAACACTTTCACTATTAGGCATTGCTGAACCTTTAGTATATTCAATCGTATTTAAAGATGGATTAAAATACCTTCTGGGGAAGATAGCTGCTTTATTTAACTTTTCAAGTGTGATTAACAAAGTTGATTCATCTTCGAATAAAAGTGGAAAATAACTATAATTCCAAGTTAAATCTTCATTGAGTTTCATTGTTTGCACTCTCGAAAAATCAAGATTTTCTAAATAGTTTTCAATAATTTTTTTTCTTTCTGAAATGATGTGATCTAGGTAAGGAAATAAAGCTAATCCCATCGCAGCATGCAACTCACTGTTTTTCCCATTAATTCCCAACCCAAAAAAATCAAGAGGTCCATTATGTCCAAAATTATGACTGTAGAAAATTTTATGTCTTAGGATTTCATCTTTACAAAAAACTGCTCCTCCTTCTCCTGTATGAAACAACTTCGTCGCATGAAAACTACAAGTACTAATGTCTCCGTAATCGAAAATTGATTTTCCTTTATATTTAACTCCAAAGCAATGAGCTGCGTCATAAATTACTTTAAGATTATGTGCTTTTGCTATTCTGTCAACTTCATCAATATCACAAGCATTACCAAAAACATGTGTTGCTAAAATACATGTTGTTTTAGGAGTAATGGCAGCTTCAATTAACTGTGTATCAATTGTAAGCGTTTCAGGGTTTATATCTACAAAAACAGGAGTGCAATTTTCCCAAACAATTGCTGCTGTGGTAGCCACATAGCTAAATGGTGTCGTTATAATTTCACCTTGATTACCGAGTAATTTTAGTGCAATTTGGAGCGGAATTGTTCCATTATTAGTAATCAGAATATTATCGATTTCTAGAAATGATTTCAATTTTTCTTCCAATTCTTTAATTAATTCGCCGCGATTTGTGAGCCATTCATTTTTAAATGCTCTTTGTACTTGAGCAGTATATTCTTGAATTGGTGGTATGAACGACTTTGTTACTGGAATCATTTTTTTAGAATTATACTTTTTAGCTCAATATAAGAATTTAATTTAAAAAATAAAGAAAATGAGATAAAAATCCCTACACCTAATAAACCTAGACTAACTATTCTTACAAAATCAGATAAAAAGTTTTTTGCAAAATAATCGGAAAAGAAAATCAAACCTCCCATCAAAGAAGTAATCACAAGAATCGGCATTAAATCTTTAATTTGGCTAAAAGCATTGTAATTTATTAGTTTTCCTGAAAAATAAGTATTAATAAAAAATGCAATTGTTGAAGTGATAGTACTTCCTATTAAAAGCCCATAAATTCCGAATTGAAATGTAATCAGAATCATTACTACCACTAACGATTTTTTAAGAACCTCCAATTTTAGAAAAAGATCACTTCTGCCTTTTACATTTAATATTTGAAGATTATAAGAATGAATAGGATACAAGATACCGTTATAGCATAAAATTTGAAAATATGGAACAGCAGGAAGCCATTTTTCTGTGAACAAAAATCTGAAAATTGGTTCAGCCAAAACTGCCATTAAAACTAAAATCGGTGCACTAATGAACAAGACTAATTGCATCATTTTTCTGTAAACTTCTTTTAAACGAATATCATCATTTTGAATAGATGCAAATAAAGGAAAAGAAACTTTATTTACTATCATACTGAGATTGGTGACAGGAAACATTTGCAATGTGTTTGCTCTATTGTAATAACCGACCTGTAAAGGATGGAAAAAACGTCCAATTACTAAGGTGTAGATATTTACAAAAATTATATCCAAAAGGCTTGATAACATTATTTTAAAACCATAAGTGAAATGTAATTTAAATTTTTCAATGCTAAAGACAAAATTTGGAATCCATTTCGAATAAAACCAAACTTGAACTGTTGAAAGCAGCGATTGTATAATGGCACTCCAAATTAAACTCCAGACTCCATAATTAGCATAGGCCATATAAATCCCAATTAAACTGCTAATTATAATTGATGGGAGCGAAACGATTAATTGAGTTTTGAAATCCATTATCTTGGTTAATCTTGTCAATTGAACTGCTGACAATGCATTTATTATAAAAACCAAACTATACCATCTAATTATTTCAACTAGTTCGATTTGTTTATAAAAATTAGCAATAAACGGAGCTAATAGAAACATTATCAAATAGATGAGCACACTACCGACCATGTTAAAAATGAAAACAGTAGAGTAATCATCTTCGTTTATATTCTCTGTGCGAATCAAAGAATTAGTAAGACCACTTTTTATTAAACTGTCACCCAGTGCAATAAAAATCCCAATCATTGCAATCAAACCAAATTCATATGGTGATAGAATTCTTGCTAAAACAATTGAGGTTACAAAGGCAATACCTTGTCTTCCGAACTGTTGAAGACCTGTCCAAAAAACTCCCGATATTGCTTGTTTTTTTAATGACATTCAACTTAAGTAAAATGCTTTATACCATTCTATAAAATTACCGACACCGGTTTTCACATCTGTAGTTGGTTTGTAATCATAGTCTTTTTGAAGATTAGTTACATCTGCCCAAGTCTTTTCAACATCACCAGCTTGCATTGGAAGCATTTCTTTTACAGCAACTCTACCCAAATTTGTTTCGATTTCGTTTATAAAATCCAAAAGTTTAATTGGTTTTGAATTACCAATATTATAAATAGCATATTGTTTTGAATTTGGTTTTTCAATTGTTGCTGTGAGCCCTTCTACAATGTCATCTATATAAGTGAAATCACGATATAATTCTCCGTGATTAAAAACCTTGATTGGTCGATTGTTTAAAATTGCATCTGTGAATAAAAACATTGCCATATCTGGACGCCCCCAAGGACCATAAACAGTAAAAAACCTAAGGCCAATTGTTTGAAAACCAAATAAATGTGAATAAGTATGAGCCATTAATTCATTCGTTTTCTTCGAAGCAGCATATAAACTTATAGGTTCATCCACAGTTTGTTCAGTTGTAAAAGGAACTTGATCACTATTTCCATAAACACTTGAGCTACTTGCATATACAAGTTTTTTAACCTTATAATTTCGAATACATTCTAGAAGATTTAGAAAACCAATAATATTACTTTCTGCATAAACCATTGGGTCTTCAATACTGTACCTAACACCCGCTTGTGCAGCTAGATTGCAAACTACATCAAAATCGAACTTTTGAAACAATTGAGGCAAATGAATTTGATCCTCCAAGGACATTTTTACAAATTGAAACTGTGAATCATAAATTATACTTTTTGAAAGTTTATGTTCATAGACATCTCGAATACCTAATTCATTCAATCGTGCCATCTTTAGTTTAATATCATAGTAACCATTGATATTGTCTAAACCAACAACTTTATAACCTAATTTTAACAGATTAACACATAAATGATAACCAATAAATCCTGCCGCACCTGAAATCAAAACTGTTTTCATTATGTGATTATTAATGTTACTTTACTCTAAAAGAAACTCTTCTATTCGCAAGATTTAAATCAACGCCGTTAGAAGTGTATTTTTCAATTTCGGAACCATAAAATTCGATAATCAATCTATCTGCTTCAATACCTTTGGATACTAAATATTTTTGACATGTTTCAGCGCGTTGCCTTGATAATTTTTCATTGTTCTCTTTATTGCCTGTTTTGTCAGCGTGCCCAGATATGATAATCTTTAAATCTTTTTCATTATTCATCAACTTAACTAGACGATCCAAAATCAATTTACTTGAAAGAAGTAACTCACTTTTATTAATTTCAAATAAAACATCATAAACACCATTTTCTTCCAAAATTAAACTTGATTTATTAACGATTGATTCTACCTTATAATCACCTTCACTACAACCATTAAATTTCAATGTTCCTGGAAGCTCAGGACATGCATCCATAAAATCAGGTATACCATCGTTATCGCTATCAGGACATCCAAAACTTTGCCCTTTAATATAGGGACATATGTCCACAGAATTGTTTAGTCCATCATTATCGAAGTCGTCTGAATTTCGAGAATTACTTCTGTGATGTAAAGTATCACTTTCCAATTCCTTTTTTAACATATTCAATTGAGTTGTGAACTCATTGGAAAATTCATTTATTAGTTGAATTACTAATAAAGAATCGCCATTTTTCAAACTGTCTATTCCTTCAATTAATTTCAAACTATTTCCTAATGAAACAGTGTCTTTAGTTAAAGGTACTCCCTTCAAGTCAACTAATGTCCCTTCAGGGGTATTCGGTGAAACATCTACCGCATTAATTACACCATCTGCATCATCATCCTCCAATGACTTTCTTAAAATACTTAATTGACTTGATATTTCTAGATAATTATCTTTTTCTTGAATTTTGCTGGAATACCAATCAGCATGCTGTTTTTGTTTGCCCAAATATAAAGTTGCACCAAGAGTTAAATTGTAATATTTCCCAGTAAATCCTCCCCTCCCAAGTTTTCTTTGACCATCAAAAGTTCTATCTTGTCTCAAATTAAATACAGTACCTAATGTACTATGAATACTAAATTTTTCAGTACATTTAAACATAACCCTTGCACCAAAATAACCACTTAGCATTTTATCAATCTTTTCATCCCCTAATAAAGTATAGGTAGATGTATCAGTAAGGGAAACTACACCGGAGGGATTAAAACATATCGAGTAACCAGCTCCAGCGATTGCAAGCATTCCAAGTCTTTTTGAAAAAGAATTGAATCTCAATAAATCTGTCAAATTATAACATGTTTGCATGGAGAAGCGCATATAATGCCCTGTTCCAACACTATCGTTTAAATCTTTAAACCTTTCCCAACCGAACTCTGGAGAAATTCCAAACCGATTATTGAACATGTATCTGTATCCTAAAACATATGAATTAATTTGTGTTATTCTTGTTGACGTAACACCAGGATACCTAACACCATCTTTTCCACCAATATCAAAGCTAACTGAATGTTTTTTATACGATTCAAAAGAAGTTTGTGAATTATAATTTGAGCCACCTAATGATTTATTTTTTGGATTTTCTTGAGCGAAATAAAATTGAGAAAAGCAAAAAACCAAAAATAAAAGTTTAACTATTTTTTTTGACATGTTCTTTTTTTTACAAAATTAGAATTAATTTGTGGTTAAAAACTACTTTAGTAACAAACCCTTTTTTTTTAAGGGATAACCCTTTATGTTTATTCCCTGAAATTTGATTTTAACAAAAATGTTAAAAATGAACAATGCCAAGCATATAAAAGTGAGTTATATGAACCAAAAAAAAACACTTAACTAATTTATCATTATATACAAAATAATAGATTAGATAATCAATGTATCAGTTAACTTAATTTAGAACTTATTACTTTTTCATTGCTCGATCCATTTCACGTCTATCATCCTTTTCCTTCAAATCTTGGCGTTTATCATGGAGTTTTTTACCAGTTGCACAAGCAAACTCAACCTTAACCCAACCTTTTTCAGATAAAAATAATTTTAATGGAACAAGGGTATTCCCTTTTATTTTCAGAAATTTCTCTATTGAAATAATTTCTTTTTTATTGAGTAACAGTTTTCTATCGGCCTTTGGTTTATGATTATAAAACGAACCATTCACATACTCATTGATGTGCATATTTCGAATCCAAACTTCACGGTTTTCACATATACAGTATGCTTCTAAAATACTAGCCTTTCCGCTTCTAATACTTTTGATTTCAGTTCCTGAAAGTTGAATTCCAGCGGTAAATTGATCCTCTAAATAGTATTCAAACTTGGCTTTTTTATTGCGAATATTTAGTTCTTTCACTGACATAATGCAAATTTAAGAAAAACAATGGTTATTACATTTCACAGTTCACGGCTAAAAAAAATAGATGTGAATCAGAATTATTGTTCTTTTTATTATTGTTGATTATAAGTTTTTACTAAAATCTTTCTTCGCAAAGATTTCTTAATTTTGACTCGAAAAAATAATTCATGCAAATTCCTTCTAAATACCTTGAAAATGCAACGGAGCAAATTGCTTCTTTACCAGGAATTGGCAAAAAAACCGCATTACGTCTAGCATTAAATTTATTAAAACGTTCGGAAATTGAAATCTCAGACTTCACAAAAGCGATTCTTGAGTTGAAGAGTAATTTAAAGAATTGTACAAGCTGTGGAAATATTTCTGATGAACCTATTTGTTCGATTTGTGAAAATCCTGCACGCGACCATTCAATTGTTTGTGTGGTTGAGGATATTAGAGATGTTATGGCAATTGAATCAACATCAACATTCAAAGGGATTTATCACGTTTTAGGTGGACTCATTTCCCCAATGGACGGAATTGGTCCTGCAGATTTAAATATTGAAAGGCTTGTTCAGAAAGCAGCTTCAAACGACCTAATCGAAGTTATTTTTGCATTGAGTCCAACAATGGAAGGCGATACAACCAATTTTTATTTATTCAAAAAATTACAATCCTTCGAAATACTAATTACGACTTTATCTCGAGGAATTTCCGTTGGTTCAGAATTACAATATGCAGACGAGGTAACACTTGGACGTTCAATGCAACACCGTCACCCTTTTCAACTTGCTAATAAATGAGAAACCTAGTTCTAGTATCATTCCTATTTGTTTGTGTCACTATTTTTTGTCAAACTGATAAAATCTATATTGCCACTGCGAAAACGAACAAAAACATTGAAAACTATTTTAAAGAAGTAGATACGTCAATTGAACTAATTGATTTCATGAAAGTTGATAAAAAAAAATGGAATGCAAGTCTCAAAAAATGTTCTGGACTTTTATTGAGCGGAGGATTAGATATTCACCCTAAAAATTATGGACTTGACTCATTAGAAACGTTTTGCAAAACAGAAATTGAAAGAGACAAAATTGAGTTGTTGCTACTTAATAATGCCATGAACGATTCGCTTCCAATCTTAGGGATTTGTCGAGGAATGCAATTGATGAATGTTTATTTCGGCGGACAATTATGTGTCGATATTCCAACTTTTTGTACTAATGACAGCGTTATTGTTACCCATCGCGACCCTAAAGAATTAAATGACGTAATTCATCCAATTGTTGTTTATACTAATTCCGATTTATATAAAATTCTTGGAGTCGGGCAAACGAAAGTCAATAGTTGGCATCATCAAACTGTATCGGAATTAAGTAAAAAACTACGTATTGGTGCCACAAGTCCCGACGGAATTATTGAGGCAATTGAATGGAAAGAAGGACTAGAAAAACGTTGGATTCTTGGCGTACAATGGCATCCCGAAAGATACTACACTGAACAAACTGAAAACTTATTGATTCTGAAAGAATTTGTTAAACAGCTTAAAAATGTATCTACGAGGTAAAAATTTCCTTTGAGCGCCTCAGTCATTAAAAGTTACCTTCGAGAACCTCAGTCAACTTTTAAAAAATAAATCAAAAAATTAATAACTAAAAATTCAATTTTACACCAATTTTTAAGAACAACACCAAATGCGCAGTAAAGAAACCATCCACCAACATTTATTAGTCGAGTTAGAAAAACGCATTGGAGAACTTAAAAACATTTTGAACGAAATGTTTGAAGCTGCTGGTGGAACGGATGCAAAAAGTTCAGCCGGTGACAAACATGAAACTGGTGTTGCAATGGCTCAATTAGAACAAGAGAAATTAACTAAACAAATCAACGAACTATTAAAACTTCAAGAAAATTTGGTTAAAATAAATCCAAGCATCAAAAACACTAAAGTAGGTTTGGGAAGCTTGGTTGAAACTAACAATGGCAACTATTATTTCTCCATTGGATTAGGTTCTATTATAATAGATAAAGAAATCGTTTTTGCACTAAACCCTAAAGCACCAATTGGCGAATTACTCATAGGTAAAACGAAAGGAGACAAAGTTCAATTTAACGGAAAAACTACAGAAATTTTAAGCATTCAGTAAATTTATTCTTGATAAGAGATTAGGTTGGTTTTCAACTATTCAATCTTAGTTAATAGTTAAGCATTGGAAGAAATAAAATAAATGAATTTTTAAATTTGAACAAATTAATTATCAATGACAAAATTATTTACAGCAATTGCTCTGAGTACATTACTTTTTCAAAGTTGCGCTCAAAGTCCATCCAAAGAAGTTAAAAAGGAAATAAAACAACCTGTTACAAAGATAAGTTTTCAATTAACTGATTATTTGGCAGATAATAAAGATTTAGACAAAGAAGTTGATCGAATTTTCAAAGAAATGGACGATACTGCTCGAGTTGCACAATTGATTATGCCCGCTGTTGGTCGTTTAGGAAAAACGAAAGAACAAATCGATCAGTACATTAAAGAGCGAATCATTGGTGGAGTTTTAATGTTAAATGGTACAAAAGAAGAATTTACAACTTGGATTAAAGATTTTGAAGCTAACAATAAGAAAGTTGGAAATTTACCTTTCTTATATAGCGCTGATGCAGAGCCTAGTTTAGTAAATCGTAAAATAACGGGTTCCACACAAGTAAAAAAAGCAAATGAAGTTGCTACTTTGGAAGAAGTAAATACAGTCGCTCAAACGATTTCAACTGATTTAAAATCAATCGGAATCAATTTTAATTTTGCTCCAGTTGTAGATATGTCGGCTAATAAAACGGTTGGATATAGAGGTTTTGGTGCGGTTGCTGCGAATTTAATTCCTTGGTCTGATGCGTTTATACAAGTAACTCAAAAGAATAACATAATCGCAACGGCCAAACATTTTCCTGGTCACGGATTGGTTTCTGGCGATACACATCACTCTTTACAATCCATAGATGGAGAAATGAAAGAAGTGAAAAACTATCCTGAATTAATCAAAAACGGAGTGCTTTCAATTATGGTAGCCCACATCGCAGTTGTAAATAATCCAAAGTTTAATACTGATGGTTTACCTTCTACTTGTTCAGAAAAAATCGTTACAAATCTTTTGCGTGACAGCTTGAATTTCAAAGGATTGATTGTTACTGATGCTATGAATATGGGAGGAGTTGCAAGCGTACCTCAAGCTTCTTTTAAAGCAATTAATGCTGGTTGTGATATATTATTGATGCCTTTAGATGTTAAAAAATCACATGAAGAACTTCTCGCAGCTTATAAAAAAGATAAGAACTTCAAAATAAAAGCCGACGCTTCAGTAAAAAGAATTATTCGCATGAAAATTGCTATGGGGTTGATAGAATCTATATAATCAATTTAGATTATAAATTACAAGGTGTTTTTTTAGAAATACCTTTTTTATGAATTATAAAGAAAAATCAGATTTTTCCTACATAAAAGCATTTACAGGTAATTCAGAAACCTATCACAATGCACAAGTTTTTGAAGGTTATGGCGTTTTATGTGAATTGTATATTCAAGCAAAAGATAAACAAATCAAACAAGATCAAGTTGACAAGTTCAATGAATTCAAAGCTAATTTTAAAAATTTCTTACCTGAAATTGACCGTTATATTTTGGGTTCATTGAGAAATTCAGAAATGAGCCTAATTGATACTATCAACCAAGCAAAATTGTCTTTTGATATCATTGAAATTCCTTTTGAAAATTATTAATACGACAAGGTTTTAGTATGTGGTAAAACCTATAAAAAGTTTGTTTTCTTTATTAAAACGATTGATATCAGGGTTGAATTTAAAAACAATAGCATTAAATCCATTCAAAGAAAAAAGAACACAACTAAAGATAATGAATAAGAATAGTTGAAGAAAAGAACATTTCTAACTTCCATTTGAAATAAGTCTTGAAAGAGGAAACGAATATGGTAGGAAACATTCTTTCAATTTATTTATCATTCTTTATTTCCTGAACTGAAAATTAATCTAAATCAAAAAAACCTGCCACCTTCCTCTAGTTAAATTACTAAAAAACTAAATTCCAGTGACAGGTCCTACCTACATCTTAAATGCTTTTTTCCTTTTTGTAAAATCAATATTATGGACGGTTGAAATGAGTAAAGTATGATTTCGCTCTGCTTTAACGCCATCCGATTTCACAACAAATTGATTCAAATAACCCATTTGAACATTAAAATCTTTGTTGAAGCGCCAACCAAGAGCAAAATTCATTCGGTTTTGGTCTAAAATATTTTTTCCTATTCCTTTTCCAAAACCAAGAAATAGCTCGTTGTTTACGTTTAAAAACAAGGTATTATCTAACATTTCTTTGCGCGATAATGGAACCAAAACCATTGCTCGATATCGGACTCGTTGACGGAATAAATCAGCTCCTTTCGAAAAAGTTCCGTCTTGATTTCTGATGTAATTTTCCAAGAAACGTTGTTCTAAACGATAGCGATGTTGCAATTCAAATCGTCCATATTTAGCCTTAGCATTAACTTGTTGCCAAATACGATGTTCGTTATAGGTGTGTGCGATTGCTTGATCACCATACGGATAAGAAACAATCCATCCATAACCTGCTGTGATAGAAAAATTTGGAAGTAAATTATAATCAATACCAATTCTTGCCAAAGATTGTTGCCAATTTTGAAATCCATCCGCACGACGCCATTGATATTCAGTATGCAAACTAATTTTATCTGTCAATTTATGGTTTCCTAAATAAGTCACCCAAGCATGATTCTGATTGCTAATCGTTTTCTGAGAAAAAGCTAGATTACAAACAGCAATAGTTACCACGAATAAAAATGATTTAAATCTCATTTTTTCTTTTTTTTGGTCGCCAATTCATGCGTAGAACGGTTCATATTTTTAAATTCTTCGATTCCTATAATTGTTAGTGAACCACCTTCTTCTTTGAATTCACCTTTTAAATGATGTATTGATTCAATTACAGAGTGGTCAATAAGTTTACAATCCCGAACATCCAAGAAAATTTCTTCTGTTTTTGGAAATTTATTCAATAAATTTTTCACTTTGATAAAGTTGCTAAACACAACAGCACCATGTACTTCAAGACCCGATTCTTTAACTATTGTTTGCGCGTTGAATAAACTTTTTGCTGGCACACCATGTATCAAATGCATAATCAATTTCAGTAAAATCCCTGCTGCAATACCAATTAATAAATCGGTAATCAAAGTGAAAATAATGGTAACAACAAAAATTAAAAACTGATCTGTTCCAATTTTAATCATGCTTCCAAATTCCCTTGGATGAGCTAACTTCCACCCTACTCCAATTAACATAGCTGCCAAAGCTGATTTTGGAATTAAATCTGAAAAATAGACAGCAAACAGTAAGAAAATCAAGATAAAAAATCCGTGAAAGAAATTGGCCCAACGCGTTTTTCCGCCATTGCTAATATTTGCAGAAGAACGAGCAACTTCACTAATCATCGGTAATCCTCCTAACACACCAGCGATAATATTCCCAATTCCAACGGCAACCAAATCTTTATTAGAATTTGATTTTCTTTTAAATGGATCTAATAAATCGATTGCTTTTAAGGTTAATAAAGCCTCTAAACTTCCAACTAAAGCAAACATTACCACATATTTGATAAAAACGCCAATTTGCGAAAATCCTTGAAACGAAACATTGATTCCGATAATGTCCAATAATCCTTTATCAAATTCTAAAAGTGGTTTATACCCTTTATTTATCAGCATCCCAGCAGAATTTCTCAGTTCCATACTGTTGTGAATATCTAAGATTTTTGTGAGTGGAATTGCAACAACTAACACTACCAATGAAGCTGGAATTTTCTTTAATAATTTAATCGGGATATAAGGCCAACCAAAGACGATGATTAAACTTAGAATTCCAACAATGGCAACATGTTCATGCAAGAATATGTGTGATAAAGTCGTTGGAATTTCTTGTAACAGTTCCATCGGTTCAACCATCGCTTTTCCTTCGGATGTTAATGGATTCATTCCAACAAGAATGTGTATTTGCTTACTTATGATAATTATCCCAATAGCAGCTAACATTCCATGAACGGCAGGTAAAGGGAAAAAATCACTTAATCCTCCTAACTTTAAAAGTCCAAAAATTACTTGCAAAACACCAGCCACCACTACAGCACCAAGGGCTAATTGCCAACCATAACGGCCAATTTCTTCTGCTGTTGAACCTTGCGGTGCACCTAAACCAAATTCAGCAACTGCTCCCGCAACAATCACAATCAAACCTGCTGCTGGACCTTTGATTGTCAGTGGTGAACCAACAAAAAAGGTTACTATCAAACCACCAATCATTGCAGAAACTAATCCATAAATTGGTGGGAAATCACTTGCTCCTGCAATACCTAAACTTAAAGGTAAAGCTAAGAGAAACACTAAAAAACCTGAAATTGCGTCACTTGAAAAATTTTGTTTTAATCCTTCAAATCCGTCTTTTGGAATTATATTTTTCATTTATTATGTTTTAATTTTTGAATACTAAGAAGAGCGTTTTGCTACCTCGTGATACGTTTTAATATGTGGACCAAGAAAAACACGTGCATAAATACGTATCGTTGCTAGTCCATTAATAATCAAGCTCAATGCAGTGAAAAAAGCCAAACCTATTTGATTGTAGTGAATGTGTGAAAAAATCAAATCCTCCCCAACAAATGAAGGAGTTATCGGAAATCCTGACAATCCAAGTGCGCAAAGCAAAAACAGAATGGCAATTTTTGGATGTTCATACGAATGACCATAAAACTGATTCAAACTTACCCATTCTTGTTTTCGTAGGTTGTTTAACACTATTAACCCAATAAACCAGGCTGTTACGATTCCACTTAAATACCAAACATGATGCATCCAATCAAAATGTTCGTTGAAAGAAATGGCGATTGCGATTGTTAGGTGGTTCAATAGAATTAATGTCCAACTTTTGCGAACACTATCTCTTTCTGTAAATGCCTTGATAACAATGAGAAAACCAACGATAGCAAACAAAACAGGAAAATTACTTTTGTATTTCTCAGGAATAATCGTTGCGAAATTTAGTAAAATCAAACCAATAAAAACTACAATTCCAGCAAATACAAAAATATACTTAAAGTTTAATATTTTCCAATATGTACCTATTCGCTTTAATGGATTCCAGAGATAAGCATAAAGCATACTATCTAAATTCCACTCTTTTAAACTCAAAATATAAAGCGCATATTCAACTCGTTTTGGCCAAGAATCTTCAATTGTTTTAGCTCTAGGAACGAAATTGTAAAACTGCTCTCTGATTTTATAACTTACAATTGAAGGCGAAACCAATAATTGATACGTTCTTAAAAAGGCATTTCCTGTTATGTGAACTAAAGCAATATTTTCTAATCCTAAAGCGATTTCAATGAAAATCAAGCCTATTTGAGCAATCGAAGAATAAGCGATTTGACTTTTTATAGAGCTTTGAACTCGACCAATGAAGGTGGAAACAATTGCAGTTGCGAACCCCGCAAAACCAAGGAAAATTCTAAATCCGGTTTGAAATTCCCAAAAAGGATAAGTTCGCAACATCAAAAATGCGCCAATATGAACCGATAAGGATCCATAAAAAATAGCACTTGAAGGTGTTGGTCCTTCCATTGCACGAGGCAACCACGATGAAAAAGGTAATTGAGCCGATTTAGCAGCTGCTGAAACAAATATCATCATTGAAATTGCCAATCCAACTAGTGAATTTTCCGTCAAATGTGAATGGACAAGTTCCGCATTATTGAGTTTAAAAAATGAAATATTCTCATGCCATAAATGATGTGATAACCACATTACCAAAATTAATCCAACATCCCCAATACGATAGATTGAAAAGACCTTCACCGCATTTTTTACAGGTAAATAGCGATCGCGATAAAAGGCGATTAACAAAAAGGAAGATAAGCCCAAAATTTCCCAACCGATAAATAAAGTTTCAACATTTCCAGAAAAAATAATGATGTTAAACCCTAGATAAAAGAATAAAATGGTATTGAAAAATCTTTTGTAACCTTCTTCTCGGTGAAGATAATAACGACTATAAATGGTAATTACAAACGTTATCATTGAACCTAAAATCAAGTAAACTAAGGTGATTTTATCAAAATAAAAATCAATAAAAAAGTCGTAATTGGAAGCTTGATAAACCGAAAACTCTTTCAAATTGATAACCGGCATTTTATTTATAATCCAAATAACGGAGAACACCAAGGCTGTAAAAAACTGGATTCCAACGGAAGTGTAAGCCAATACAGAAAGTGCCTGTTCATTTTTCTTCGGAATCAATAGACTCAAGAAAAAACTCACAAATGGAAGTAAAATAAACAAATGAATAAATCCTTCCATGGCTTAATGAGTTTGAAGTTCGTAAACTGGCAAATTAGTATGTTCCTTCTTAAAAACAGGTAATAAATCATCCACTTCAGGAAGTTGTCTATCCACTAAATGATACGGCTCAAAAGCACCATTTTTAAAAAGAAATGGCTTTTTAGAAGCTGGATCAATTACCACTAATCGAACCCATTCATTTTTAAACCATTCATACGTTGCAGGATTGATTTGCATGGTTTTCAAAACCACTTCTGAAAAATGTTCCACAATCGCTAATAATCGAATTGGATCATGAACTTCAATCATTTGACTTGGTAAACCTGTTCGTAAATCACCATCAATCCCGTTTGCTACACCAATTAAACCCATCACATTATGCGGTAATTTTGTGCCTGCACCTAATTTTTGATTATCAACTCTTGAGAAATAATATTCTAAATTAATTCCTCCACAAACAGGAGCGATTGCATTTAATATCCCTAATAAATACTTACCTTCTGGATCCACTTGGTAATCAAATGAATTTAAGAAAGCTCTTCTATCCAAGAACAAATTTCGAGTGATTTCTCTGCGACCAACAATACACAATGTATTGTTAGAGTGATTCAATTCTGGTCGAGGTTCAAACAATGAAACAGAACGTAATTTAACGGCTTCATGCACTTTTTTAAGGTTTTTATGAGAATCCACTAAGACAAATCTTCTTGAACGCTCCATTGCATTCAAATTCAATGCGCGATTAAATGCATCATTATTAATCTCTTGTCTTATTTTATTGGATTCACTTAAAATCTCTGTATCGAAATAGGAAAACTCATCGCGGGAAGTATCGTGGAGAACTGGTAAAAACTGTGTGGATGCAGGAATAACAATTCCTCTTTCAGTTAAAATTGCTCTCACTTTCGGATTGTTTCCAATTTTTGAAATTACCCTTGCATTAACAGAACCTGGACGTCCAGAACAAGCACCACAATCATAACCTGCATAATGAGTATTATTGGAACTACTTGAACCATGTCCAACGATATAAATTATCGGAGCAAAACAATCAACTAAACCAATGCTTTTTAGCAATCCCTCCAATCGATCAGCCATTTCTGAAATTGTAAATCCGATTTGCAAACCATCCTCTGTTCTTTCACCATTAAGATTTTCATAAGTCAATTCTGAATCTGTATGCATGTGTCGAGCAGCCGAAACAGCAGCAGCATTTTGAATAGGTTTTAAAATTGAACCAACTAATTTCAATGCTGACCAAAATCCAATCGTGTGCGTAATCAACCAACCAAAAACTAAACCATGCGCTCGTTTATGGAAATGAAAATCAGTGGATTGCTTTTTATCGCCTATGATTTCTTTTACTAGATATTTGGGAGTTAATGGCGCAGGACAAACTTTTGTTCTAAAATCAGAATTAGCGGGTTGAAAATAAAACTCAACATTGAAAAACCCAGCTGTTCCATACGTTTTAGCACCTGGCAGTTGTTCTTCGATGTGTCTTCTAATTGAACATTCGCGGTCATCAATACAAAATAAGGCCTGTAATTCTGTTTCTGCTAGAACGCTTTGATGTTTGTGTAAAATACCATTTATTACTTCATCATAATAAGTCCATTCATAAGCTTCTTGCCAGATTCTTCTAACTTCATTGAGCTCATCTACTGCTACTGGTGCAAAAAGCGGAACTAAATCCGTTGTCATTTTAACAGAAATCGGTGCCCAAATTTCACCAAAGTAATTATCTAAGGTGTCAATTTCAAGAAGCAACTCAAAAAACATGAATTCTGTCAATGAAACGGTACGATTATCAATTAACAAATTTGGATTATCTTCTAAAACTGCAACAATTCCTGAATAACCCGGATGCGCAAATTGTTGATCAAAAAGGTAATATTCAAACCATTTTTCGTTTCCAACAACCAATTTTAAAAGATCTTCAATTGTTGTTTCTTCTTTTGCTAATAAGGCTTTTGCTCTTTTCGTTTTAAAAAAACTAACTGTTCCATTGGATTCTAAAATGCGAATTGCTTGCAAAAATCCAACGTGATGAACAGGGAAATTCCAAATTGAAATACCTTGATCGAGGTAACTACTCACAATTCTGAATAAAAGCGGATGTGTCATTGAATCCAAATCGATATGGAAATTTTCTTTCCACTGATTTCTGAGTAATCCACAACGTGGGACACTACTTTCATCCCATTTTTGATTCAGTAATTTATCCATCCAAATCGCTTGATTTTCTGATGGAATAAATCGCATTACAATTTCTTTATCTATTTTTCCTTCATTAAAAAGTCGTCGAAAATCCTCAATCTGTAAGTAGGTTTTGTATCCAAAAATTTTATTAGCTTCGTTTAATGCATCGTGAAAATTGTCACTTTGAAATGCATGAAGGGTATTGTGATGAATAAAATCTTTAAGAGGTGCCTGTGCAGGTAAATAATGTTTGAGGTGATGAACGACTTCCGATAATTGGAAATTTTTATTTGTGTTCATAAATTAAATTTTACATTCGTAACTAAGTATTTTACTTAAAGTTGAATGTAAATTCTAAAGTCTAAAATTTTCGTATTGAATGTAAAGTGGAAGGCTGTGAGCGTGTTTTACACTTTGATTTTCAATTGAATTTTCATCGAAATCATTTATGTAAACCGCTATTAATTGTTGTTCTAGTGTTGCAATTAAATGGTCATTATCCCCATCTTCTTCCGCATCTCTTTCATTTTCAAGTTCTAAATTTCGTTCTTCAGAGTCAATAAATGAAACCAAAACAGAAGATTTTATCTCTTCACCACTTGAAATTTCTGTCGATTGAAGTTTGGAAAAAGTTCGAGGCTCTATAGGAAAATGTTGAAATCCAATGCTGTTGAAGAACAGACAAAAAGCTGCAACAACAAGAATACATTTATGGAAGACACAATTTTTCACAGTGCAAATGTAAAAGGATTTCTAGATAAAGGAAATTTAAATAACAAATAGATAACCATAAATAAAATTTACAGTTAATATAAATACACTTTAAAATTTTTAGAAATAAAAAAAAGCCATAAGGAAACTTATGACTTCTAATTAAAATTGGTTTGAAAATTTTACTCTCCGAATTTATCGATAACTTGCTGTGTTACACCTGTATTTGAAAATCCTCCATCATGGAAAAGATTTTGCATGGTTACGTAACGAGTTAAGTCAGAGAACATGGTAATACAATAATCAGCACAAGCAAGTGCAGAAGCATTTCCAAGTGGAGACATTTGTTCCGAGAAATTTATAAATTCTTTAAATCCTTTAATCCCTTGCCCAGCAGTTGTAACAGTTGGTGATTGTGAAATTGTATTCACACGTACTTTATTTTTAATTCCGTAGTGATAACCAAACGAGCGAGTGATAGATTCCAATAAAGATTTCGCATCAGCCATATCATTGTAATCTGGGAAAATACGTTGAGCAGCAATGTAAGTTAATGCTACAACAGAACCCCACTCACTAACTGCATCATGTTTGTAAAGTGTTGCTAATGTTTTATGTAAAGAAATTGCAGAAACATCCATTGTTTGATTATAGAACTGATAATTATTTTCAGTGTAATGTTTTCCTTTTCTTACATTTGGTGACATACCTATAGAGTGAAGAACAAAATCAATTTTACCCCCTAAAATCTCCATCGATTGTGTCACTAAGTTTTCTAAATCTTCAATACTTGTTGCATCAGCAGGAATAATTTTACTCCCTGTTTTTTCAGCCAACACATTGATTTCTCCCATTCTCATTGCAATAGGAGCATTTGTAAGAACAAATTGAGCACCTTCTTCATGAGCTCTTTCTGCCACTTTCCAAGCGATTGATTGGTCATTCAATGCACCAAAAATAATCCCTCTTTTTCCTTTTAATAAATCGTTTGCCATGTGTTTTGTTTTAAACAAAAGTAATAAAATGTGGTAAAGTCGTGAATGATAAAAGTATCTTATTGCTAATGTTACTTTTTAAAAATAAAATAAACTGCCATCACCAAACAAATCATTCCAGCAATGTGATTCCATTTAAATGACTCATTTTTAAAAAACAACAAAGAAAAAATCAAAAAAACCAACAAGGTTATTACTTCTTGTATAACTTTTAACTCTAAGAGTGAAAAAGGACCTCCGTGTTCTTTATAGCCCATTCTATTGGCTGGAACTTGTAAACAATATTCAAAAAATGCGATTCCCCAACTGATAAGTATAACTGCGAATAAACCTAAACTCGCTATTTTTTTGTTTTCACTGAATTTCAAATGTCCATACCAAGCTAAAGTCATAAATACATTCGATGCTACTAAAAGTGCAATTGCTCCAAAACCCTTCATATATTTGCTTTATGGTTACTTCTTTGAACGATAAAAATAAAGATTTCTTTGAGCAAGTTCATGCAATTGTGAAATTAATACCAAAAGGAAGAGTTACATCCTATGGTGCAATTGCCAACTATCTAAGCGCAAAAAGAGCTTCAAGAATGGTTGGTTGGGCAATGAATGCAGCACACTCAAATCCTGAAATTCCAGCACATCGCGTTGTAAATCGAAATGGTTTATTGACTGGAAAGATGCACTTCGCTACTCCAACCGCCATGCAAGAAAGATTAGAAGCTGAAGGAATTGAAATTATAGAGGATGAAATTCAAAACTTTAATACCCACTTTTGGAATCCTGAAGAACTTGATGAAATTTGAATCGTTGTTTTATAAATTACTGATTTGCTGATTCGCTAATTTGCGGATTTGCTAATTCGCAATCATCAATTCACTATCTACAATTCTCAATCATTAAGTAATTCTATTATTTTTGCCAAAAAACTTTTTAAAATGAAATTCGGTACAAAAGCAATCCATGCGGGTGTTCACCCAGATCCTACGACAGGTGCAATAATGACACCAATTTATCAAACTTCAACGTATGTTCAAGAAGGTGTTGGAAACCACAAAGGATATGAATATTCAAGAACTTTGAATCCGACTCGTCACGCATTGGAAAAAAACATTGCTGCTATCGAAAATGGAAAATATGGTGCTTGCTTTGGTTCGGGTTTGGCTGCAATTGATTGTATTATCAAAATGTTGAATCCAGGCGACGAAGTAATTTCAACCAACGATTTATACGGTGGATCTTACAGAATCTTTAAAACAATTTTTGAAAAATATGGTATTAAGTTTCACTTTGTGAATATGCAACATCCAACTGAAGTGGAAGCTTTAGTGAATGCTAATACAAAGTTGATTTGGGTTGAAACTCCGACAAATCCAATGATGAATATCGTAGATATTGTTGCAATTGCCGCGATTTCTAAAAAAGCTGGTGCAATGTTAGCTGTCGATAACACATTTGCAACGCCTTACTTACAAAACCCTTTAGATTTAGGTGCAGATATCGTTATGCATTCAGTGACAAAATATTTGGGTGGACACTCAGACGTTGTGATGGGAGCTTTGGTTACTTCAAACGATGACATCGCAAATGAAATGTACCGTATTCAAAATTCATCGGGAGCGGTTACTGCACCAATGGATTCTTTTTTGGTTTTGAGAGGAATAAAAACGCTTCATTTAAGAATGCAACGTCATTGCGAAAACGGCGAAAAAGTGGCTCATTTCTTGAAAATACATCCGAAAATTGACAAAGTATATTGGCCAGGTTTTGAATCGCATCCAAATCACGATGTTGCCAAAAAACAAATGCGTGGTTTTGGTGGAATGATTTCGTTCAATTTGAAAGGAAATAAATTGGAAGACGCACTTGAAATCGTGAAAAAAGTGGAGATTTTTGCTTTGGCTGAATCTTTAGGTGGTGTTGAATCATTAATTGGACATCCAGCTACCATGACGCATGCCTCCATTCCGAAAGAAGTTCGTGAGCAAAGTGGCGTGGTTGACTCTTTGATACGATTAAGTGTTGGCGTAGAAGATGCTGAAGATTTAATTGAAGACTTGATGCAGGCTTTGGCGTAATGTCGTCTTCGAATACGCAAATCAAATAATCATACTCAAAAGTTTCGATAACAAATAGTTAGTTAACTAGTATCAAGTATTAAATTTAGTGTTCACTTTTATCAAAAAAAGGAACAAAAATTGATGCTTGCGCATTTTGTTGATACTCAAATATATCCTATCGATTTTATATTAAAATCATATTTAGTTTAATATAGATGGGAGTAAGTGAATTACTTATTTCATAAAAAAGATTAAGTAATTGATTAGTAAATCAAAAATAGGTCGTAATGTTTTAAATTTATTCACCTCAAGGAATAAAAAAGAGAAAACGAATTAATTTTAACCTATGCAAGAAACCTTAAAATTGCCATTTTACGCAAAAATTGCATTAATTTTCATTAGTCTATTTGGACTTGTTTATGCGCTTCAAATTGCACAAGATATATTGATTCCAATTGCTATGGCAACGATTTTTTCGGTGCTTTTAAATCCTATTGTCAACTTTTTGGAATCTAAAAAAATCAATAAGTTTTTTGCTATTTCATTGACCGTGTTTTTGGGATTGTTAATTGTTTCAGGATTATTGTTTTTTCTAATTTCACAAGCATCCAGTTTTAGCGACGCACTTCCAATTTTAAAAAAGAGATTTAATGAAAGCAGTGCAGATATTATTACTTGGATAGCTGAAAAAACAAATTTAAAAGAGGCTAAAATTCAATCTTGGATGCTAGATGCTCAAAAAGATCAAATCAAGCAATTTAAAATCGGTGAAAAAATTAGTAGTGTTGGAAATGTTTTAATTACAACCGTTTTATTACCTGTTTATATGGTTATGATTCTTTACTATAAGCCCTTATTACTTGAATTTTTTAGACGACTTTTCCGTGACAGAGATTTTATTGCAGTGGAAGAAGTGCTGTTAAACACAAAAAAAATCATTCAAAGTTATGTGGTTGGTTTATTCATAGAATTCATAATTATAGCAATTCTAAATTCACTCGGACTGCTGATGATGGGAATTCGTTATGCCTTTTTACTTGGAGTTGTTGGGGCTTTGTTCAACCTCATTCCTTACTTCGGTGCGATGATTGCAGCCACCATTTATATGTTAATTGCATTTATTACGATGCCTCCGATTTTTGTCGTTTATGTTTTGATTATGTATGGTGTAATTCAAGTAATCGACAATAACTTTTTAATCCCTCGAATTGTTGCTTCACGTGTACAAATCAATGCTTTAGCATCTATTATTTCAGTTATTGTTGGCGGTGCGATTTGGGGAATTCCAGGAATGTTTTTATCAATTCCGTTGATTGCAATTGTGAAAGTTGTGTGCGATCACGTTGATTTTTTAAATGCTTGGGGATTTTTACTAGGTGATAAATTCACTGATTAAGCTTGAAAAAATAGTTTTTTTTAACAATCAAAAAAGAACCAAAAAATTGTTCTCTTTTGTAAATTTAATGCTTTAAATTGTCAATTTGAAAGCAAAATTAGAACTTACAACTTTACTCTCCGCTTATTGCCAAGGAATTTTTCCGATGTCGGATGAATCCAATGAAATTAGTTGGTTTTGTCCGGACCCGCGTACAATTATTCCAATCGAAACATATAAACCTTCAAAATCCCTTCGGCCGGTTATCAATCGGAAAACTTTTGAAATCAGAATAAATCAACAGTTTGAACAAGTGATGCGTAATTGTGCTTTACCCCGAAAAGACGACGGTGGAATTTGGATTTCAGAAGAAATGGTTCAAGCGTTCACACAATTACACAAAATTGGATTTGCTCATTCAGTGGAAGCTTATCAAAACAATGTGTTAGTTGGAGGACTTTATGGTGTTTGTATCGGAGGAGTTTTCTTTGGAGAGTCAATGTTTTCAAAGGTTTCAAACGCTTCAAAAGTCGCTTTTCATTACTTGATTAAAATCTTAAAAGACAATGAATTTGTACTGTTAGATTCTCAATTTATGAATGATAATGTCAAAAGATATGGCGCCATAGAAATTCCGAAGAAAAAATTTGATGAAATATTGCCTTTAGGAATTAATAAGAAATGTGAATTTACATTGCGATAGTTACCTTTTCACCTGAATAGATTGGTTTTTTATTTACAAGAAACTCAAAAAACAAACGGGTTCTTTCTAGCTTTTCAATCATGTTTAATCGAAATGAATTATATCCTGAATACTCACCAGCATTGAACGCAATAGCATTTAAACCATTCTTTTTTGCAATGTAAATGGCACGCTCATTTTGTTTTCTTTGAGCAATGACAATGAATTCTTTTTGACCATAAACCTTATACATTCTGTACATTGAATCATAAGTTCTTAATCCAGCATAATCGAGAATAATTTTATCCTTTGGAATTCCTCTTTTAATTAAATCTTTCTTGACATCATTCACCACATTCCCCTGATTTCTACTAACAATGATAATATCTATTTTCTTTGCATTAAACAAATTTACCGTAGCATCTATACGATTTATGTAAAACCGATTCAGCTTTCCGTTGGTAAACTTTTTTTCCATTCCGAGTAGAACAGCGGTTTTGCGATATGGAACATTTTCAATTTTACTATAAATCAGATTTTGAGCTGATTTTTGAATTGAATAATGGTTAAAAAACACAATGATTACAAGCAAAGTGAATAATACGATAACACCAGTAATTATTTTGTGTTTTAATAAAAATGGTCGATGTTTTCTTTTCAAAGTGTCTATTTTCAATGATTTGATAGCAAATTAACGATATTTTTATTTAAAAAACGCTGATTTAAGTCAGATTTTTATTAAAGTTATTAACTCATTGATGGTTATAAAGCTTTTATCGAAAATCCTCTTTAACACATCTTTCTACAATTTTAGCACTATTTAAGGCTAATGGAATTCCTCCCCCAGGATGAACCGTAACGCCAGCGAAATAAAGCCCTTTCAATTGTTTTGAAAAATTAGGGTGACGATAAAAAGCAGCAAATGAACTGTTAGAAGAATTTCCATAAATTGAACCTTGTTTTCCACTGTAAATAGCTTCTATTTTTCGAGGTTCATTGATTTCCTCGACTTCAATTAATGGTTCGATGTCTTCACCTAAAGCTTTACTCAGTTTTTTTAAAATGTGAATTCGTATTTTTTGAATTTCTTCGTCCCAATTTTGTCCAACATTTATTGGAGAATTAATCATTACAAACCAATTTTCTCCTGATGAAGGTGCATCCGTTTTTTCAACTTTAGAGCTGATGTGAACATAAATAGTTGGATCATAATACACTTCCTTCGTTTCAAAAATAGCTTTAAACTCTTCTTTATAATTTTCAGCAAAGAAAATAGAATGAACCCCTAATTTTGGAAACAGCTTCTTAATGCCCCAATAGAAAACAATCGCCGAACTCGATTTTTCTTGCTTTAAATTCAGGCTTGGTGCGGCGAAATTAGACAACAACTTTTCATACGTAAAATGAACATCCATATTACTCACAACAATTTCAGTGGAATATTTCCCTAATGAAGTTTGAACGCCAGTAACTTGATTATTTGTATGTAAAATAGAAGTTACTTTCTCATTAAAGCGAAAATTTACACCCAATTCTAAACACAACTTATACAAAGTATCAGAAATTGCTACCATCCCTCCTACTGGCATTGCTGGTCCAACGTTTAATTCCAAATGCGAAATAATGTTCAACATTCCAGGCGTTTTATAAGGACTGCTTCCATTATAAGTTGCCAATCGGTCGAATATTTGTGTCGTTTTTGGATTTGAAAATGTTTTTGAATTCACCTTGTGCATAGAGCTAAGAAGACCATATTTTGTCAATCGAAGCAATGCGTTTGGGATATGTCGATTAAACCAATGCTTGAAACGATGCAATGAAACTGCAATAAAAACAGGATAAACTGCTTCATAGTTTTTGCGTTGACGCTTTAGAAAATTAGCAACAACCGTTTTGTCTTCACCTAAGGCTTTTGAAAAAGTTTCAGCAACTTTATCTTCCCCAGCAATTACTGTTAATTCTTGACCATCAGAAAAGAAATAGCGGCAAGATTCTTCCAGCTGATGAAATTGAAAAGTAACTTCTTTTGAACCAGAAAGTGAAATTAATTCATCAATTAAATGTGGCTCCGTGAAAACAGAAGGTCCCATATCAAAACGATAATCGCCAAATTGCTTTGAATTAACTTTTCCACCGGGAAATGCGTTTGCTTCAAAAACAGTGACTTGAATTCCTTTTTTAGCCAAACGTATTGCTGTAGCTAATCCGCCAACTCCAGAACCAATAACAATTGCATTTAACTTCTTCATAGTTGGCAAACAAAAATTAAATTGATATGTTCGCTGGAATGCTAATTGCTACTTTTACGCAATCGCCAGAGCTAACAATAGAGAAAGTAAACTTATCCTGATATTGCAACTTTAATCTCTTTTTAAGATTATCCAAACCAATTCCTAAATCCACTTTTTCACCTAACGTTCCTGAATTAACAACCACAATTCGACAAAGGTCTTCTTCCTTGTAAACATTAATTTCAATAAATCCACCATTAATCAGCATTGAAATGCCGTGTTTAATCGAGTTTTCCACCAATGTTTGAATGGTAAAAGCTGGAATTTCAATGTAGAGACAAGTATCATCAATAAAATTTCGCACTTCTAATCGCTCCTCGAAACGAATTTTCTCCAATTGAAGATAAGCGTCAACTAATTCCATTTCCTTGTGAATCGGTACTAATTTATCGCTATTTAATTTTAAAGTTGAACGCAACAAATTAGATAATAGATTGATCCCATTTTTTGCTTTTGCTGGTTCTACCTCAATCAAGGCGCGAATTGCATTTAATGAATTAAATAAAAAATGAGGATTCAACTGCGCTCGCAAATTTTGAAGTTCTAATTCTGTTTGTGTTTTTGTAAGAAGTAAGTTATTAATTTCCTTTTTACGTGACTCTTCAAATAAAAGAAAGGTGATATAGATGGAACTCCAAAGAATAAAAACTACATAAATTGAGGCAGTATTTAACAAGATGGTAAATAAATCCCATTTTGAAAAAGTTAAGTAAATAAAGGAGGCGATTAATTTGTTGGAGATTGTATAAATAAAAGATACTAATCCTGAGTAAAGTATAATTCTAGAAACTAGAATTGGCGCATTGAATTGAAAGTATTGTTTTTTAAGGTATAAATAACGTAAAAAATGACTTAATAAAATACCTAGAAATATATAAATGGAAAGATTAAGGACAATTTTCAAATTAAATTGATTGTTAGCATTTCGATAGGCAGCAAGAAAAAGCAAGGTTCCATACATCAACCAGCCTATAATTTGCAAAATCCAATAAATTATTTTTTTTCTTTTCTCTTCCATTTTGGCTCGAAGATACTATGAAAATTAATACTACATTTCAAAGAAAAGTCGGCATTGAGATGGGAAAAACCCTACCTTTATCAACAAAATCAAGCTTTTTTCAACATTTTTTGACTTTTTTTTTGGTGATTTGATTATTCGCATTGATATTCAGATATATTTGTTCTAATAAAAAATATTAATTAACTCATTAAAACAAATTACTATGAACAAAGCAGAATTAATTGACGCTATTGCAGCAGAATCTGGATTATCTAAAGCAGACTCTAAAAAAGCATTAGATGCATTTGTATCAGCTACAACTGGTGCATTGAAAAGTGGAGATAAAATTTCTTTAGTTGGTTTTGGTTCTTTCGACGTTTCTAAAAGAAATGCTCGTAACGGTCGTAACCCTAAAACAGGTGCAGTTATTGAAATCGCAGCTAAAAACACAGTACGTTTCAAAGCAGGTTCAGACCTTTCTTCTAGCGTAAACTAATTAGAATATTTTCTAAATTGAAAGAGGTTTCATTGTGAGACCTCTTTTTTTTGTGCATTGTTTTTAAGTTTTAAGACTAAAAACAATTTAAACTTCTTGTAAATCTTGCATTTATTAAAATTCATTGTTCTATTTTTTTTTGCTTTATCTAAAGAATCACCACGAAGTAGCAGCGAAGCTAAAAAATCAAGGCTCTGAATTTCTTTTTATTCGCAAATCCTTGTTCTATAAACAATTAAAACGAGTAGTGAACAATTTTAACTCCTTTCTGAAACTGGATTTTGGCGGAAGTTCTTACAGAAATCTTTAAAATTTGCCAGTTTCAGTTCAGTAGTTAAAACCTAGAAATTCAAGGCCGCTTAGTTTCGGTACTATTATTCAAATAGTTCTCACTTCAATTAAATCCTTGACTTACAAGTTTAAAATGTACTTTGATAAGCACAATATCGACTATTAAAATTCAATACAAAAAAATGCATATCCGTTTGTTTCCCCAAACAAACCTTAAACTTACTCAAATGAATTTAACTACGTTTCTGCTAGCGCGGTCATACTTTGTTTGAAATGACAAATAAAAAGATTCCTCACTTCGCTCGGAAGGACTTGCACTAAGAGGGGGTTGCGAAAATGCTTCGCATTTTCGCCTACTTTCCCAACCCAAAAGTCCTTCCGAGCACAGCGAGGAATCTTTTGAAAAGAGTAACTATAAGCTGCGGATTTAACATTCTAAAGTTGCCATTGTTGAAAAATAACTAAATCGCAAAGCATCTCCGAAGGAAAAATATAAAAAAAGCGTTGTTTTAAAATCAATTACAAATCCATTGGGGAAAGTAAAGGATAAGCATAAAAAAAAAACAATTTTTTCTTTTCAAATTCAAATTTTAATTTAACTTTGCAACTCAAAGTACTTTTTAAAATTAAAATATGGAAGAAAACAAACAGCATTTAGAAGCATTGACCGAGATTCGAGCAATGATGGAAAAATCGACTAAGTTCATTTCGCTAAGTGGATTGTCTGGTGTAGCCGCTGGTATTTTTGGTTTAATCGGTGCTATTGCTGCTTATGTTTATTTGGAAATCGACTTTAGCTCAGATAATTATTACGATTATGCGTATCGCAACGACGGTACACCCAACAAAAATTTCTTTACTTTTTTTATTATCAATGGTTTATCTGTTTTGACTTTAGCTTTAACATTCGGAGTTTATTTTACTTCCAGAAAAGCAAAGCGAAACAATCAAACGATTTGGAATTCGAGTTCCAAGAGATTACTTACAAATCTACTTTTACCCTTGATGACTGGTGGAATCTTCTGCCTTATTCTATTTTATCACGGAATGATTGAATTGATTGCACCTGCTACCCTAATATTCTACGGTTTAGCTTTGATCAATGCGGGAAAATATACCTTACACGACATTCAATACCTTGGAGTTTTAGAGATCATTCTCGGACTTATTGCTTCTATCTATATTGGTTACGGCTTACTTTTTTGGGCTTTAGGTTTTGGAGTTTTACATATTATTTACGGTACTTTAATGTATTTCAAATACGAAAAATGAAAAACTACATTGAACACCTGAACAAAGCCTTCGAAAGTAGAATTCGACTTGGAATTATGTCCATTTTGATGGTCAATGATACCGTTGATTTTGCAACATTAAAGGAAATGCTAGACATCACAGATGGGAATTTAGCAAGTCACGTTTCAGCATTGGAAAAACTGGAATATGTACTGGTAAACAAACAATTCATTGGAAAAAAACCTAACACAACTTACGCAGCAACGAGCCAAGGAAAAAGTGCTTTTATGGAGCATTTGAGCGCTTTGGAATCGTTGATCAAAAAGACGAACTAAAAAAATTTGCATTTTAACTTTGAAATACAAAGTACTTTTAAAATAAACTAAAAAACAAATAAAATGAAAAAAAACGATTGGATTATTCTAGTTGTAACAGGAGTTTACAGCTATCTATTTTACAAAGAAATGTTGGGAATAAACCTCAGTATTTTAACAGTAATTCTTTTAATTTTCGCTCTCATCAAAAATGCAAGCTTGCTCAAAAACAGAAATTGGTTGATTGTAGCTTTTTTGAGTTTAATCGCTTCTTTCAGTGTTGCTTACTATGGTAACTTACTTTCAATCATCGCATCCTTAACTTCGCTTTTAGTTCTAACAGGAATGAGTGCAAGTGCAAATTCAAGTATTCTAGTTGCGAGTATTTATGGGTTAAACTCGTGGTTTCTTTCAGGAATCGACGACATTAATCAACTTCCAAAACGTTTTTCAAAAGATCAAACTCCCAGCGCCAAAAAACTGATGCTCATTGGAATCCCGATACTAGTTGCGTTTCTATTTTTCGGAATGTATCGCGTTTCAAACCCCATTTTTGAATCATTGACCGACAAAATCAATTTAGATTGGATTTCAATGTATTGGATTTTCTTCACCTTGTTTGGATTGTGGTTGATTTATGGCTTTTACAATGTCAAATACATCGAAGACTTACAACGATTCGATGAACCTGAAACCTTAAGAATCACCAACTATAAACACGAAGAATGGTCGCTATGGGGCAAAACGCTGACTTTAGTTGATGAATATTTCTCTGCCAAGGTATTGTTCATCTTACTCAATTTATTGATTCTAATTGTCAATCTTGGGGATATGAATTTTCTCCTTTTCAATCAAGAATTACCTGAAAATGTGACTTTTGCATCGTTCCTACATCAAAGTGTGGGAACGCTGATTTTTACAATCCTCATTTCTATTGCTATTGTTTTGTTCTATTTCCGCGGAGCAATGAACTTCTTTACCAATAATAAGTTCGTGAAAGTGCTAGCATACATTTGGTTGATTCAAAATCTAATACTACTTGTTTCCGTTGGGGCAAAAAACGCTATGTACATTGACTTATACGGTTTAACTCACAAGCGAATCGGTGTATATGTATACACTTTCTTGACCTTTGTTGGTTTGATTTCAACGATCTTGAAAATCTATTTAGTGAAAAAGAATCTGTTCTTATTTAGGATGAATGGTTGGTCTTTCTTCTTAGTACTAATCTTTTCATCTTTAATCAATTGGGACCAAATAATCGTCAACAACAATCAATCATTGAAAAGTGAAATCGATTTATATTACATGCTAGCGCTCTCAGATACCACAATTCCAAGCCTCTTAAAAATGGAAGCAAATATCAAAAGTGAAGGTAAAAAAAGATTTTTCCATAAACGATTAATTAGAAAAATCAATGTATTCAAAACCAATCAAGCTGAAAAAACCTGGAAGTCTTGGACTTATTTGGATAGTGAGGTGGAGAAGGAATTGCTGGATATAAATTGAGATTTATTCAAAACTTGATTAGGTTCTATACTTGGTAAAACTAACCTTAATCAATATTTCTTTTGCCATTCTTTTTGCTTGATCAAAAAGAATCACCTCGAAGAAGCAGCGAAGCTAAAAAATCAAGGCTCTGAATTTCTTTTTGTTCGCAAACTATATTCTATAACTATTTACAACTCGTGGCGAACAATTTTAACTCCTTTCTGAAACTGGATTTTGGCGTCAGTCTGCTGACTGATTACAGAAATCATTAAAATTTGCCAGTTTCAGTTCAGTAGTTAAAACCTAGAAATTCAAGGCCTAAAATGTTCGCTAACGTTGGTAACTGGAAATAGTTCTACTGAATTAACCAAAACTTAAATAACAATGACTACTATAAATATTCACTTTCTATGAAAATCAAGCAAAATATTCCTTATTATTTTTTTCTCGCTGTTACGTTCCTTTCACTTAAAATTCTTTACACACAAACAGAAACAAGTGATTTAAAACTTTTGTTACAGCCAACTTCAAAAGCAGTTGAATTTTTAACGGCTAGCACTTACTTTTTTACTTCTGATAATGGTTATTTCTTCGAAGAATTGAATGTGACTATCAATAAATCCTGCTCAGGTTTTAATTTTTTTATCCTAAGTTTTATTTTACTGTCAGTACTTTCAATAGGCTATTTGAAATTTCACAATCAAAAAGTCATTTCCATTAGTTTAAGTCTTTTTGGAGCTTACATTTTAAGCATTTTAGCTAATTCCTCACGAATTTATTCTTCAATTATTTTACAAGAAAAACTTCAACGTCTCACCTCACTTGACGCTTCAATCATTCACGAATCTATTGGGATTATTAACAATTTAACCTTTTTGATTGTAGCCTATTACTTCACCGAAAAATTACTAATTAAACTTCAACCAAATGAAATTCTTGCTTCATCCTAAATGGATTGTTTTTGTAACAATCGTTCCTTCCTTACTTTTAATTTTAGTGTTTTGGGGAGATTATAACGTTATTCAGCCTTTACTCAATTCTGAAACAAAAAATCAATGGTTAGCTTTTGGATTCTCCTTTAGTTTCATAACAGCTATCCAAATCGCGTACACAATTTATGCTCTATTTAAAAAGCAAAAAACAACGCTATTTTGGGCATTGGGAACTTTATTTTTCTACCTAATTTATTTGTATGCTTTCAGTTATAATTTCGATTTACTTATTCCGAGATCTATTCCAAATTGGATGCTTACAGGAAATTTATTGCTTTACACAGGGACTTTTCTGATGCCAACAATGGCTTTTGCTCTTTTTATTTTGGTGACACTTTCCGTTCCAGAAAACAAGAATATTAATCCGTGGTCTAATGTGCTTTATGCCATATTATTTCCAATGATTTCATTTGTTTATTTCTTTATCATCGCGCCATTTTGGAAAACGGTTGATCAAGGCTTTGGAGTACATTCTATTCTTATCATTGTTATTACAGCAATCATTTTGTTTTTGTTTTTTCTGGTTCGCTTCATTTATACATTGATGTCAAAAAACGCCAAGAATTACAACGAAAATGTGCTAATTTGGAAAGTACTATTTGCGATAATTCTGCCACTTATCGGTTTATCACTGTGTAGAAAAAGTAATTCAGGGCTTGATTTCTCTGATGTTATTGGAGATTTTTCTAGTCTTTGGTTTCCTTTTCTTGCGATTTTAAATGGTGTTTTATTATGCCTTTCTAAAAAAGATAATCCGCGACGTCAACTCTTAATTTTTAGCTTTCGGATGCTAACCTTCGCTTATACTTTCTACTTTTTCATGGTGTTTTTGCCTTTTCTTCCGCTTTCAGTAATAGCCATTTTTGCTTTAGGAATTGGAATTTTAATGTTGACACCTTTAATTCTTTTCATTATACATATCACCGTACTTCATAAAGATTTTCAATTTTTGAGTCAATTTTATTCCAAACCAAAACTTAGAATCATAGGTTTAATAGCATTTCTTGTAATACCTAGCATTATCACTTTAGATTATTGGAACGATAGAAATAATTTGAGTCAGGCATTGAATTACGTTTATTCACCTGATTTTTCAAATAACAAGAAAATAGACGAAAAAGCACTGTTAAGGACTTTAGATGCGATTAAAAGCAACAAATCCAACTCTGATTTTTTCACCTCTAGCAATCAAAAACCTTATTTATCAAGCTATTACAATTGGCTTGTATTGGATAATTTGACACTTTCAGAAACAAAAATCAATACCTTGGAGCGAATCTTTTCAGAAGGAAAATACTTTCGAAGTTTCCCAGAATCTAAATTGGACTCAACAGTTCAAATTTCAAAGCTTTCTTCGAGAAGCACCTTCAATAAAAAAGAAAACTATTGGACAACTTGGGTTGATTTTCAGTTAACAAATACTTCTGCTGATTTTGGTAAGCAAGAATATGCCACACTCTTGAATTTACCTGACGCCTGCTGGATTAGCGATTACTATTTATACGTTGGAAAAAGAAAAGAAATGGGCATTTTGGCAGAAAAGAAAACTGCATTTTGGATTTATTCCAATATCAAAAATCAAAATCGTGACCCGGGAATTCTATTCTATAAAACAGGTAATAAAGTTGAGTTTAGGGTTTTTCCATTTAACAACCAAGAAGTGCGGAAAACGGGTATTCAATTCATCCACAAAGAACCTATTCAATTAGAGATAGATGGGGAAATTGTAAAGCTTGGGAACGAAAATGAAAAAAGTAATTCCCATTTTGAAGACGAAACAGCAATTTATGTTTCGAGTAATGAAAAGCGAAAACTAAGAAAAATCAAACGTAAACCTTACATTCATTTTATGGTTGATGTAAGTGATCCAGCTAAGAAAGAGAAATATACACAAGTCATTGAGAATTTTTTAAAAGCCAACAAACAGCTTTGTAAAAACGCAGTAATCAGTTGTGTAGCCAGTTATAGTACTCTTTTTTCCATTCAAGAAAATTGGAAAACACAAATCAAAGTGGCGGATTCAAAAGGAGGATTTTTTCTTGAAAGAGCCATTCAAAAAGCTTTTACAGAACAAAACCAATATTCAACTTATCCCATTTTTGTGGTTGTTACAGATAACATAACAACTTCAATCATCACAAAAGACTTTGCTGACTGGAAACACTTGTACCCAGAGAACAACTTTTTCTATCATTTAAAAAATCATAAGGTGCTTAACGCTCATTTTTTAGATAATAATCCTTTTGAAATTGCTTTAAAAGACACATCTATTCAAGTTGGAAATGAGGTTTTGGAATATCCAATTGATTCAAAAAGCAAGGTGTATATTCCTGATAACCAAAAAGGAAGTTTGATTTTCAAAAACGCAGCTATCATAAAATCTACAAAGTATGCAATGCAAAAAGATTGGTTGTCGGGTTTACATTTACAAGCAAACTATAGAAATCACATTGAGCATCCAGAACTAGTAGATTCAAAATGGGTGCAACAAGTAAAATTTAGCTTTCAATCGCGGATTTTGACTCCTTACACTTCTTATCTAGTTGTTGAAAATCAAGCACAAAAGAACAGTTTATTGCGAAAACAAAAGCAGGTTTTAAACGGTAAACAGTCCTACGATATTGAAGATGAAAATACTGAAATGAGTGAACCAGGTTGGTTGTTTTTCTTAATGACCATAGTCTTATTTCTTTACTTTTTTAAAAAACCAGGGTTTTGGGAAAAGAAAGAAAAAAAGATTTTTTAGAATAAAAGGTAAATGAAAGAACAAGCTACAATTCTGAAATTAGATATTATTAATGATTCATCAACTCATACAACGTAGGATGCTATCTATCAAATTAAAGATTAAAAATCATCCTATTTCTTTCTGGAACGTTTGTGACTTCTTATATTCCATGTTTTAGGTCGGAAAATACTAAATTTAGACTTAACCACAACAACTGCAATTTCTCCTTTCAAATCGATTTCACTTATCTTTTTACTGATTATCTGCAATTTAATATCTGATGTATTTGCCTGAACATTATTTATTCTTAATGTATCATCTTGACTAAATCCTTCCAATTCCTTAGAAACAGCAGTTCCATTAAACTCTAATGAATAACTTGCCGTAGCATTGCTTTCAAAGACAAACTTAAATTTACCATCAAAGTCTGATCGAGTCATTAATCCAAGTTCTACTAATTTTACTTTAATTCCCTGAACAGGTTCATTATTTTGGTTAAGAACAGTTCCAGAAATAAAAAATTGATTCGTGTCAACATTTGTCGTTTTCAATTCAGGAGACACTTATATTGGTGTTTGTGCTTTGATAGAATTAAAAGGTGAAGACAAAAACAACCATAAACCCAACCAACGCGCTGAGATATTCGAGAAAAATGATTGCTTCTTGTAACTTGAAATCAATTCCCTATCTAACTGATCTTTAGTGAATTTTCCGCAAATGCGACCTTCATTCTCTTCAATCACTTTTGTTAAAGCAGCGTCTGAATAATACGTGAAATCAATAATTTGTTTCTCACATTTGTTACAGAAACGATTTGACACACGCTTGCATTTCACTCCATTTTTGGTCACATGGCTCAGGAATTGTAATCTTCATATATGCATTTTTACTAAGATGCTAAACCAACTATTTTTCCATAAATCTAACAATTCCTTGGAGTTAAAAGTTTGTTAGGAACAATGAACGCAAATAGGTCTAGTTTTGGTTCATCTTTCTGCGATTAAAGAGTGTTTAAATTCCTCTAAAATGAAACTGAAACCATTAAAACGAGTCGAATCAAGCTATCTCAATTCACATTCTCCTTCCACTTTTGACAAAACAATTCAAACTCAGATGAGACTTTCATTTCTTGCACACAAAACTCAATGAATGAAGGAGTTTCGTAAAAGATATTTTCCATTCGTTTGCGATAGGCAAGCAATAATTCATCTCTAGAAATCGAAGCATCAGGATTGCTATAAAACTCGGTATCCCAACCATTCAGAAAAAAAGTGCGTGACGATTCATACAACTCCATCCATTTTTTATCTTGCGAATAAGTGTTTTTCCATTTCGGTGGTATCACCTCTTTTTTTTCTTCAATTACTTGTTTTTTTGTACTTGCTTGTTTTTTAGCAATAGAATTTGAAAGAGTTGAAACAACAGGTTCCTTTGAATTTACTGAGTTTGTTTTATTAGATTGTTTTGTTTGTTCTTCAATGATTTGTTCTTCTTCAGAATCAGTAACTTCTTTGTCTTCAATCTTATCTTTTTCAACTTCCAACAGTTCTTGTTTAGGCTCATTCGGATTTGTTTCTTCACAAGCAAATGCAAGGAAAGACAGGGTTAAAACAACACCAAAAGAATAGAAGTTCATAATTATGTAATGTAATTAAGTCAAACGAAATTTGTGGAAATCGGGTACAATTTAAAGTGAGAATAGAAAAAAATCACTCTGGTGATACTAATAAATCAGATTCAAACAATTGACTTGGGGCCACCATCGATTCATCATAAGGAATTTGATTGCCATACCTTTTTTCCAAAATCCGTCTAACTTCAATTGCATCAATATTAAAATCTCGAAGTGGCATAGGTTTCGCTAGTTTAATCCCTAATTTTTCAAAGTAAACTTTCCAAACTAATTCTGAACAGTACAATTCTTTGTCATTCCAATTGAAATAACCATCGTAATTTTTTCCAAATTGACTTGCGGCAAATTGTTTCATCGCTTTGATATTTTCAGGTGTTAATTTCGATATGTCTTTCAACCTTTTGACTTCGTATTTGCCACCAACTCCTGATGCAATCCAATCTTCTAATTTTCGTTTTCCAACTGGTTGAACAGCCTCATAAACATAAGCTTGACCGTTTTCATAAAACAAAATTCCACAATGTGAATAGGGAGAATTGGTAGCAATTTCAACCGCTTTACTTTGCAATGAAGTTGAAGATTGAAAGAAAATATCGCCATCTTTAAGTTCTGGTTGGCTACAAGCACTGAATGAAAGTAGCAACAAAAAATAAATAAAAAATGAAACTACTTTCATACAGAATTAATTTTCGTCTTGGTTTATTTCAAATACCTAAAATCTTGACCTACTTTTATGGTTTTCAAAGTTTCAAAAATCAATCGGATACAATTTTCAACATCTTCTTTTTGAACCATTTCCACAGTTGTATGCATATATCGCAATGGTAAAGAAATCAATGCGCTCGTTACTCCTTCATTAGAATACGCAAAAGCATCCGTATCTGTTCCTGTTGAGCGCGAAACTGCCGCACGTTGGAATGGTATTTTGTTTTTGTCTGCTGCTTTGATGATTAATTTCAAGAAATTCGTTTGTACTGCAGGACCATAAGTCAACACTGGACCTTTTCCTGATTGTTGGTCGCCATTTTCAATTTTATCAACCATTGGTGTCGCTGTATCGTGGCAAACATCTGTGATTAAAGCAACATCAGGCTTAATTTTATGCGCAATCATTTCCGCTCCACGTAAACCAATTTCTTCTTGAACTGCATTTACAACGTATAAACTGAAAGGCAATTTCGTTTTTGATTCTTTCAATAAACGTGCGACCTCAGCAATCATAAACCCTCCTACTCTATTATCTAAAGCTCGTCCGACATATTTATTTTTATTTAAAATCATAAACTCATCTTCGAAAGTCGCTACACAACCTACATGAACACCCAAAGCTTCCACTTCTTCTTTTGAAGCACAACCACAGTCTAGAAAAATGTTTTTCATACTTGGAGTTTCCTCTTTGGTATGACGCATATGAATTGCTGGCCAACCAAAAACAGCTCTTACAATTCCTTTGTCAGTGTGGATATTCACGCGCTTTGAAGGAGCAATCATGTGATCAGAACCACCATTTCGTTTTAGGTAAATAAAGCCGTCTTTTGTGATATAATGAACGAACCAAGAAATTTCGTCAGCATGTGCTTCAATCACTACTTTGTAATCCATTCCTTGGTTGATGATTCCTGCTACTGAACCATAATTATCAACAAAATAGTCATCAATATAAGGTTTTACATAATCCAACCACATTTTCTGACCTTCTGATTCAAAACCTGTTGGACTTGCATTATTCAAGTAGTTTTCTAAAAATTTTTCTGATTTTGGGGTGATAATTTTCTTCATTTTTAATTTTAAAAGTTATTTCATTAACGTAACATTTCCTTTCGTGATGGATTGCAAACCTCCAATACACGTAACATCTAAATAATAATCGTAAACATCTGGATCTAATTTTTTCCCTCTAAAAATTCCGTCCCAACCAAAGTTCGGATCAGTAGATTCAAAGACCATTTCTCCCCAGCGGTCAAAAACCCTGAAAATCATTTTTTCAATCCAAATACCTCTTACATACAAAACATCGTTGTTATTATCTCCATTTGGAGTAAATGCATTTGGAATAAAAACATACGGATCTTCACAAATGATAGTGTAAACCTTAACCTCCACTGTGTCGGAAACCTCACATATCCCATCGGAAACAGTCAATGTGAAAATTGTTGTTTCGTTTACCAAAGCATTTGTCGATTGAGCGTTAGGCGTTGCTAACCCAACTGTTGGTGTCCAAGAGTAAGAACTCATCCCTGAAGGTGTTCCACTCAAAACTACAGTAGTTCCTGGTGAAACGATTGTCTGCGAAGCACTTGCAACTACACTTGTTGGATTTATGGTTGAAACTGAAATATAAATTGAATCTTCAATGAAACAACCATTGGAAGAACTAGCATTTAAATATAAATATTGCGAAGTCGTTGGATTTACTTGAACTTGGTTACTTGTTGTTGGCGAAACAATAATAGTAGAAGGCGACCACGAATGCGTAAACGTAATAGATGGATTGGCACTTACAGCAGTGATAGTTGTTGTTTCACCTAAACAAATTAAATTATCACCAGTTAAAGACAAACTTGCACTTGTAAATTCAACATAAACACTATCGCTATTTTCACACTCATTACTACTTGCTTGAAAATAATAATATCCAGTTGCTGGGTCATTTACTGTTAGTGAAGACTGGGATAAATCGGTATTTAAGGTATCGCTAAATTGATTAGTTGAAGACCAAATGAATTCTGTTGCTCCACCACCCACAATTGGATTAAAAGTAATAGGAACAGAAGCACATAAGGAAATTGTATCCACTAAATTTATAGTTACTCCAGGAGAAACAACAATGGTGACAGTTTCGGTATCGTTTGTAGAACAGACATCATCAACTATTGTGAGGGTTATTTGATAGGTTCCTGGCGTTGAATAAGTTACAGATGTTGTTGTGTTCACTGAATCAAGGGTTCCATTTCCAAAATTCCATAAGAAATAACTTGTTTGTACGGAAGAATTTGTAACCGTGACGGTCAAAGGAGCACATCCTTGTTGATTATTTAAGGTTATTTCGGCAGTTGGCGGTACATCAAAAATTACCACTACACTATCTATTCTATTACAATATTGATTTCCAACTTTAATATAATATTTACCATCAGGAGGAGAAACTGTTATTATTGAATCTGATGGGATATTTAGGGGATTTGTAAAATTCGGAGACGTTGACCAAATGAAATAATCGCCTGTTCCGTAGCTATTTGCAATCAATTGAGTTGGAAGTGAGTTACATAATTTTAAGGTGTCTGGAACATCAATTTGGATAGAGTCTAACACAGTAATGGTAACGCGAGCAGTGTCAACTATCAAACAAAAGCTATCTGTTACATATAAATTTACTTGGTAGGTACCTGGTGTATCGTAAGTTATAACTGGATTTACGGTAACTGAATCCAAATTTCCGTTGCCAAAATCCCAAAGAAACGAATCGTCTTCCGAAGAACTGTTGTCAAAGGTTACTGTAAAATCTTGGCAACCTTCAACTTGATCGGTAGTAAATTCTGCATTTGGAATTACACCCGTGTCGAATTTATAGATTGCATTGTTACAATTGCTACTATTATTTGTTGCCGACCAAGCACCTGGAGTGGTTGGAAAATCATCGTGATTACTGCATCCTGCACAAACTGATTGATACACAATTCCATTTTTATCGAAGCGAGAAGTTCCACCATCAACGTGTTCTTGAGATTGATTTCCGCCAATGTATGAACCATAAAGAATACCACCGAAGTCTCGTTCAAGTACCAACAAATAAAAATCAAAACCATTTGGAGGTGTTAAACGAAATGCATCGGGTGTAACCGGCATTCCGTTCAATGCTGTACTTTGTAAAATATTCGCTCCCCAAGCGGAAACATAGATATTTCCACAAACATCGACTAAAAATGCCGCTGGCGAAACATTGATTGCTGTACTTCCATTTCCAAATCGAGTTGATGCTAGATTGGTGTTTAGGGCAGGATTTAATTTGATGATAAAATTGCTACTGTTTCCATTTGAATAAGGCGCATTGACAACTGGAAAAGTTCCACCAACGGATTGACCAAGTAGAAAGATATTATTATCTCGGTCCACTTCAACAAAGAAAACTTGATCGTATTGATTTCTCCCGATGTAACTTGCTTGGGTAATATTATTTCCTGTTGGAGGTAATTTCACTACAAATCCTTCAGCCGTACCTCCAGCATTTGCAGGCTGCCATCCACCTGTTGTTGCTATTAAATTTGTTGATTTGGTTCCTCCTGCAAAAATGATGTTATCAAAATCATCCACTTTGACGGAATAACAAGCATCATCGGCAGAACCTCCATAATAACTTGAAAAAAGCAAACTTTGAAAATCTGCTGCTAATTTGAAAACAACACCATCTTGTCCACCTCCATTTGTTCCTTGAACGGCATTTGCAACAGGAAAATTAGATGATTTTGTACAAGATGCGACGAGAACATTGTTATTTTGGTCGAGCATTATTTCCCCTCTAAATTGGTCACCGTAGTTTGAAATTAAACCAGAATAAGCATTTACAGAATTATAAGGAAGTGAGGCATCTGTATAATTAACTCCATCATTTGCTGAGCCTCCTACAAGTGTTGAACCCAATAAATTATGACCATTTGTGCTCAACTTAGCTACATAAATATCTGAACCTTGACTAGAATAATAAACACCATTAAAATAGAACTCAGCAGTTCCACCGCCATTGTGAGTTTGATCAAAAGCATTTGCTGTGGTTGGGAAATCTGAACTTGAAGTTGCACCAAAAAAATAGAGATTATCATCTAAATCACAAATCATACTGTGAACCGTTTCTGTACCTGCAGTATTATTTCCTCCACCAATGAAAGTACTCCATAACATTTGTGTTCCTGTCGGATTGTATTTTGTAATGAATACATCTGTAACTCCATAAGAACCTGACAAGGCCGTAAAGTTTGAAGTAATGTCATAAGTCTGATTATCTGGAATTGGAAAGTTATTTCCGTAAACAATTCCGCCAGAATAAGCAGTTCCATCATGACCATAAGTGGCTGTCATTCCAAAATTATCTGAGGTTGCACCTACATAAGTTGAAAAAATAAGCACTGGATCTATAACTAAAGGAAAATTTGGATTGTATTTACCCAAATCAAACGTAACATTATCACCTTCCAAAACAAATTTAACTGCCACTTCCTTTTTTTGACCTTCAATAATTTGATACGCATAAGGTTTATTTTCAAAGATTTTTCCTAATTCGGTATCAATTACCAAATTTCCTTTTCGGTCGATTCGAAGATTTTTTTGTCCTGCATAGTTCAATTTAATTACAGAAGGATCTATTTTAGGTTGAACTATAAATTCATATTTAACTTCATCACCTTGACCGATAACTTTAAAATCAATTCCAGTGTAAAACTCTTTCATCACAGCAGATTCAAAGCCGTGTACATCAGATGCCCACTTGCTTTGGTCAGTACCGATAAAGTAATTGTAATAAAATTTAGTTGGGTTATTTTTTTCAATTCGAGTCGCTTTTTTGGATCCAACAAAATTCAAATGCACCAAAGTTTCTTTAATTGTTTCTCCAGTAAATCCAGGCGTATTCATAGCGTGTGCTTTGTGCATCGCCGAATAATCTTGCAAGTGGAAAATCATTTTATTTTCGAGTACCCACAATTTTCCGCCATCCATATTTGCTCGAAAAACAACACCTTTTGGCCACTGACCTTTGTTTTCTATGAGCGTTTTTCCGGTATTATTGTGCGTGTGTAATTGTTTAACACCTGCTAGTGACTGAGCGTTTATTTGGAGAGAGCAACTTAAAATGATTAATACTAAACTTATATAAAATTTCATTTTCTGAGTTTTGATTTACTAAAATAGGAAAAAAAAGTGAATTTATTAGAATATGTAAAAAACAAGGTCTGAATTCCAATGAATAAGATTGAATTAAAAAGAACTTATTAACTAATTTCGTAAAAATTAAAAACGATGGAAAGCAACAGAATTTGTACCTTGTTTAACATACACTATCCAATTATTCAAGCTGGAATGATTTGGTGCTCCGGTTGGGAATTAGCAAGCGCTGTATCTAATGCTGGCGGTTTGGGAATTATTGGCTCCGGCTCAATGTATCCCGAAATTTTAGACCAACAGATTCAAAAATGTAAAGCAGCAACAAATAAACCTTTCGCAGTGAATCTCCCAATGCTTTACCCAGATATCGACAAACATATCGAAACAATTATCAAACATAAAGTGCCAATCGTGTTCACCTCAGCGGGAAATCCAAAAACGTGGACAGCTCACTTAAAAGCACACGGAATTACAGTTGTACACGTTGTTTCAAGTGTGAAATTTGCTAAAAAAGCAGAAGAAGCTGGTGTTGACGCTGTGGTTGCAGAAGGTTTTGAAGCAGGCGGACACAACGGTAGAGACGAAACGACGACTTTGTGTTTGATTCCAATGGTGGCGAAAGCGATTAAGATTCCATTGATTGCTGCAGGTGGTATCGGAACAGGACGTGGAATGCTCGCTGCAATGAATCTTGGAGCCGACGCCGTTCAAATCGGAAGTAGATTTGTCGCAACGCCTGAATCGAGTGCGCACGAAAACTTTAAGAAAGTGGTTGTTGATGCACAAGAAGGCGATACTTTATTGACCTTGAAAGAATTAACTCCAGTGCGTTTGGTGAAAAATGAATTCTTCAAACAACTTGAAAATGCCTACGAGCAAAATGCAAGTGTTGACGATTTGAATAAATTATTAGGCAGAGGTCGCGCTAAAAAAGGTATGTTTGAAGGCGATATTGTGGAAGGAGAATTAGAAATTGGTCAAATTTCAGGTTTAATCAATGAAATTATTCCCGCGAAACAAGTTGTAGAAGATATTGTTACAGAATTTACGAACGCACTTAAAGAACAAAACTCACCTAAATTTCAATTTTAAATGATACAATTTGAAAGGTTTGAACTAGAAAATGGACTCAAAGTTCTTTTTCATCAAGATATAACAACTCCAATGGCGGTTGTCAACACACTATACGATGTTGGTGCTCGCGATGAATCCGAAGAACATACTGGTTTTGCGCATTTATTTGAGCATTTGATGTTTGGTGGATCCAAAAATATCAGCGACTTCGATACGCAATTGCAAATGGCGGGCGGAGAAAGTAACGCTTTCACTAGCAACGATATCACGAACTATTACGACGTGCTTCCCGCAAACAATTTAGACACAGCGCTTTGGTTGGAAAGTGATCGAATGTTGTCGCTTGCCTTCACAGAGAAAAGCTTGGAAGTACAACGAAATGTGGTAATTGAGGAATTCAAACAACGTTATTTGAATCAACCATATGGTGATGTTTGGTTGCAATTACGACCACTTGCTTACAAAGAACATCCATACAAATGGGCAACAATTGGTAAGGAATTAAGTCACATCGAGCAAACGAAAATGGAGGATGTAAAAAACTTTTTCGCGAAGTTTTACAACCCTTCCAACGCAATTTTGTGCATCGCTGGAAATTTTGAACTAGCAACAATAAAAGAAAAAGTCAATTATTGGTTTGGAGCTATTCCCAAAGGATTAAAACCTCCTCGCATTCTTCCAAAAGAACCCATTCAAACGGAATACCGCGAGTTGACTATTGAAAGAAATGTACCTGCAAATGCTTTTTACTACGCCTTCAAAATGGCGGAACGTAAAAGTCCAGAATATTATATTACCGATTTATTAAGCGATTATTTGGGAAGTGAGAAATCTTCCAATCTCTACATTACACTGAAAAAAGAAAAGAAATTAGTAGCAGAAATCAATGCCTATATTACGGGTTCTATCGATGAAGGTTTACTGATTATTTCAGGAAAATTAAACGACGGTGTTAGCTTTGAAGCCTTAGACGAAGCGCTTTGGATAGAATTGCAAAAAGCGACAGAAAATGAGTTACCGGAAAAAGAATTGAATCGCTTGAAAATCAAACTAAGAACAGCTAAAGAATTTCAAGAACAAGGATTGCTCAATCGTGCAATGAATTTGAGTTTCTTTGAGTTATTAGGCGATGCAAATGGAATCAACGAGGAACAAGAAATCTATCAACAAATCACTTCCAAACACTTGCTTTCAGTTGCCAAAAATTTATTGATTAAGAAAAGATGTTCACTTTTAAAAGTTAAAGCCCTTGCCAATGCTGAATAGAAAAAACCCACCTTCACTTGGAGAATTAACTGACATTTCATTTGTTACCCCTGAATTGGTAAAATGTACGCCAAGCTTGCCTTTGTATTGGATGAGAAAAGTTCCAAATGCTACGTCACGTATTGATTTTTATTTCGATGCAGGAACTACAGTTGGCTCCAATGTAATAAGTGCCTTAACATCAGGATTGCTTTTTTCGGGAACTAAAGACAAAACTTCTACTCAAATCCACAACGAATTGGATAGTTTGGGAGCTTACTTTGATGTCGGACTAGGATTTGAAACAGCTATTGTTACGTTTTACGCATTAAATGAGCAACTTCCTACCGTTGTAAAACTTTTCGTTGAAATGATGGAAAACGCAACTTTTCCTTCAACTGAAGTCGAAGAATTAATAAACGATCGCAAACAAAAACTTCAAATAAACCTTGAAAAAGTTAGTTTTTTGGCGCAACGTAGATTTCAAGGGTTGATTTTTGATGGAACGCATTATAACCGAACAATTAACTTAGAAGATTACAATTCAGTAAGCCGAGAAGAAATTGTTAGCTATTTTGAAAAGAACTATAAAAAAGGACTGAAAAAAGTATTTTTGGTCGGTGATTTTAAAGAAGAAGTTGTTTCTGCTATTGCCAATTCGATTTCAAGTTGGGCAGTCGAAAAACAAGAAAAAGCAACTCTTAATTTTCAAAATAAAGTAGCAACAGTTCACGTTGAAAAAGCAAACGCTGTTCAAACAGCAATTCGAGTTGGAAAAACACTTTTCAATAAAACGCATCCAGATTATTTTGGATTTATGATTCTAAATACAATTTTGGGTGATTTCTTCGGAAGTCGTTTAATGAAAAACATCCGCGAAGATAAAGGCTACACTTACGGAATTGGTTCTTACTTAAGTGAAATTAAAGACAGTGGTTATTTCGTCATCGGAACAGAAGTTGGAAAAGAATTGAAAGAAGCGACCTTGACCGAAATTCGTAAAGAAATCGAGAAATTACAGCAAGAATTAGTGAGTGAAGAGGAATTGAACTTGGTTAGAAATTACTTGCTTGGTCAAACTCTAAAAAACGCCGATGGACCTTATGCCTTGATGGAATTGTTTTTATCCGTTGAAAATCAAGATTTAGACTTGGATTTCTTCAATGATTTCATTCATAAAATCAAATCGATTCAAGCAGAAGAACTAAGAGAACTTGCCAAAAAATACTTGGATTGGGACAGTTTTTCAATCGTTTCGGCAGGATAGCAACTTTATTAGATTGATTCCGTTATACTACAACGCCGTTAATAACGTTTTGTTACTATGATAAAATACGTGTTGTTTCTCTTGCTACTGATGCAAACCTTTGCATTTAAAGCTTCCCACGCAATGGGAGGAGAAATAACTTATCGATGCGTTGGCGGAAACACCTTCATTTTTGATTTGATTTTTTATCGTGATTGCAATGGTGCGCAAGTAAATACTTCGACTGAAAATCTGCGTGTTTGGAATCATTCAACAGTTACAAGTATAAGTTTACAATTTGTCTCAAGAGAAGATATTTCACCGCAATGTTCTCCTGTTGTTGGTTCACCTCCGATGCTAGAATGTGGCATTGGTGCAGGCGGAGGAAATGGAATCGGTGCCATTGAGCGTGTAAAATACAGTAGCGATCCTATAACTTTATTAGGAACACCACCAACGCAAGGTTGGATTTTTACTTACGAAAATTTCTCTCGAAGTAGCGCACTGACCAACATTGTCAATCCTTCCACTTACGGAATCACTTTAATGGCAAAAATGTATGCAATTCCGGGTAACAACGGAATTTCTTGTTTAGACTCCTCTCCTATTTTCTTGCAAGAACCGTATTTTGTGAGTTGTGCCGGAAGTCAATACCAATATAATATGAATGCGGTTGACCCCGATTTAGATTCAATCCACGTTGATTTTAGTATGCCTTTTAACTATTTCCCAACTGGCGTTTTTGACCCACCAACCAATCCAATTGCTATTCCATTTGAAAGTGGTTTTTCCTTTTCAAGCCCAACGCCCGGAACGAGTTTAAACCCAAATAATGTTCCCGCAACAGTTGACCCTGTAACTGGAGAATTGCGTTTCACAAGCTACACAGTGGGAAATTTTGTAGTGAAATTAAGTGTGAAATCCTACCGTTTAGGTTATTTGATTTCTGAAGTTGAACGCGAAATGCAGCTTGTTGTAGTGGGTTGTAATCCTGCCAATAATGCCCCAACAATTGTTGCTCCTTTCCCAGGAAATTCATTTGAAACAACGGTAAGCGCTGGTGACCCAATAACTTTCACTTTGAATGTTAGCGACACTGATTTATTGCAAGATAATTCACCTCAATCGGTTTACTTAACTGCTTCTGGACCAATGTTTGGTACCAACCTTACAGCAGCAACAGGTTGTGATACTGAACCTTGTGCATTTCTAAACAGTCCAGTTCCAATTTCAGGAGTTACGAATGCAGGTGCAACTTTCACGTGGCAAACAGATTGCGATCATCTCATCAACGATTTTGGAATTGTAGCAGATGTGATTCCTTATAATTTCGTTTTCAAAGTGCAAGATAATTACTGTCAAGTGCCGCGTGTGACTTACACAACCGTTAAAATAAACGTGCTCAATCCTGGAATTATTCCTGCGACTCAAATCAATTGTATTGAAACTGCAAGTAACGGAGATTTAATTTTGAAATGGAATCAAGTAAACAACCCAAGTTTATCTTTTCTCTCTTACGAAGTTCGCTCCGTTCAAGATGGCCTAATTGCTACAATTAATGATATTACAACTGTTCAGCAAACAATTTCAGGTGTTACCAACGTTCGCGATTATTTTATCGTAGTTCGTTCTGGTTGCAATGGAAACGTTAAACGCAACAGCGACACGATTTCCAATATTCGTTTATCCGTCAATAATCCATTGAATGGAACCGCCGTTTTACAATGGAATAAACCGAGTGCAACACCTCAATCACATTACAATTCCCACTATCACATTTACAGAGAATATCCAACTGGAACTTTTACATTTTTAGACAGTGTTCCTTACAATACAACGCTTTACCGCGATACCATAGACATTTGTGAGGCTTTTATTTCCTACAAAGTGGTGCTTCCAACTTCGATTTGTGATTTCACTTCAAACGTTGTCGGCGATTTGTTTACAGATATGATCACACCAAATATTCCAATTATTTATTCAGTAGGTGTGGACACGAGCAATAATCAAATTTTATTGACTTGGAATCAAAATCAACAGCCTGATACGTATGGTTATGTAATTTACACCTTCGATGAAAATGGATTTTTATTTGAATTAGATACCGTTTGGGGTTGGAATAATACCTCTTACACGTATCCCACCGACTTAACAAACGGACCTTTTTCTTATTCAGTTGCAGCCTTCGATTCTTGTTTTACATCCGCTGTACCTGTGACTTATCAAACCTCAGCCAAAAGTCCGATTCACACGAGTATGACCATTTCTCATTCGATCTTAATGTGTGACCAAAAAGCAGTAATTACTTGTGTTCCATACATTGGAAGTACGACCGTTAATTATGAAATTTGGGGTAAAATCAACAACAATTGGGAGCTCTTTAAAATTACAACCTCGACAACAGACACGATTAATGTTTCCAGCACAGAAACGTATTGCATTTACGTAAAAGCCAATTTCTCCAACGGAAAATACGCTTTTTCAAGTCCCGATTGTTTCAGTGTTCCTTTGCCAGGAAGTCCGAGTTATCATTATTTCAAATTAGCGACAATCGAGGATAAACAAGTTAAACTTTACGATTACATTGACGCTTCCGTTGGTATTTCAGAAATCATTTTCCAACGAAGAAGTGAACAAAGCGCTTGGTCAGAAATTGGTCGTGTAAACGTAACTGGAGATGTAACTTATTTCTTAGACAATACAGCAAATACCGAGTTAAATCCTTGGTTTTATCGTACAAAATTTACCGATAGTTGCGGAGGAGATGGAACTTTTGCTAACATCAATAAAACCATTTTCGTCACTGGGACAACAGATGAATACAATATGATAAACACGATTTATTGGAACCCGTATGAAGGATTTAATGGCGAAATAATTGAATATGAAGTTTATCGCAGCGTGAATGGTGAATTTGAGCAAATACCTATTGGAAATGTAAACGGAGATTCACTGTATTTCGTGGACGATGTCAGTTTAATTCAATCTGACGGTGAGATTTGCTACCACGTGGAAGCAATAGAATCTTTCAACTTTTATAATTTCTCGGAAAGAAGTCGCTCCAATGATTTCTGTTTTATCTACAAACCTTTAGTTTTTGTTCCCAATGCATTTACACCGGGCGGATTGAATCCAATTTTCAAACCCGTGCTTTCAAATGTGGCAATGGAACGCTACTCTTTCACAATCATCGACCGCTGGGGACAAATTATTTTTCAAACATTCGACACAGCTGAAGGTTGGGATGGAACAATTTCAAATTCAGGAAAAGATGCCACTTGTGATATTTTCCAATATGAGTTAATTTACTACGATCAAAACGATGATAAATACATCAAACGTGGAACAGTAGCTTTGTTAAGATAAACGGATGCAGAAAATTTTAATTATTCAAACAGCCTTTATCGGTGATGTAATTCTTGCGACTCCTTTGATTGGAAACTTAAAAACGCAATTCTCCGACGCTAAAATTGATTTCTTAGTAAAAAACGGCAATCAATCGCTACTAAAAAATGACCCGAACTTAAACGAAATACTTGTATTTGACAAAAAGAAAAAAGTCGCTTCTTTACTCGAATTACTGAAAAAAATCAGAGCCAATAAATATGATTTAGTCATCAATCTGCATCGTTTTGCCTCTTCAGGAATTTTGATTTTTTTATCTGGTGCAAAGCAAAAACTGGGTTTTAAAAAAAATCCATTTTCTTTTGCTTACACCCAATCATTTCCGCACGAAATTAATAATGGAAAACACGAAGTAGATCGCAATTTAGAATTAATAAAACACCTTACTTCGAGCGTTAACAGACAGCCAAAGCTCTATCCATCTTCAGAAGATTTTGAAGCAATTAAAACGTATCAAACAGAAAATTACTACTGTTTAGCACCTGCTTCCGTTTGGTTTACGAAACAAGCACCAAAAGAAATTTGGTTAAAATTAATTGCTAAATTGTCAGCTGAAAACTCTACAATTTATCTGCTTGGAGGTCCAGATGACAAAGAATTGTGTGAAGAAGTAAAAGCAAAAACTAACGCTGAAAAAGTTATAAATCTCGCTGGAAAACTAAGTTTAATGCAATCAGCGGCTTTGATGAAAAACGCAAAAAGAAATTTCGTAAACGACTCAGGACCATTGCATTTAGCATCAGCAATGAACGCACCAGTTATTGCTTTTTTCTGTTCCACCACTCCTCTATTTGGGTTCGGTCCACTTTCAGATAATTCAGAAATTATTGAGGTCGAAAATCTTTCTTGTCGCCCTTGCGGCTTACACGGACACAAAGAGTGTCCGAAGGGAAATTTTAGGTGCGGCAACGAATTAAAGATTTAAAAACTGTGCAAGTATTCAAAACTTTCAACATCTATTCACTTATAGTTAAAATTACTTTAACTTTGAATTAATATAAATGAGCAAAATAGAAACGATACTTCAAAACTTTAAACCAATTTCTCTAGCAGAAATGGATCGGGTTAAACTGATGAATCGAACGGATACTAAATTTGCTTTTTCAGTTGAAAAGTTCACAGGATTTCTTGAAAGTTTAAATCAATTTTACGACGTACTTGAAATTGCAAATACACGCACGCCTCATTACGAAAGTTTGTATTTCGACGATGAACAATTTTCGTTTTTCAAAGACCATCACAATGGAAAAACCAATCGTTTCAAAGTGAGAATTAGAAAATACGTGGAATCAGAAATTCTATTTTTAGAGGTAAAACATAAGTTTAAAGGTAGAACAGATAAAAAACGAATTCCTGCCAATGGATTTGATGAAGTATTTGATGAAAAACAACTTCAATTTTTGACCAAACAATTGCAAGCTGAAAGTCAATTGATGCCGACGATGTGGAATTCTTTTCAACGCATCACACTGATAAACAAAACGCTTAACGAACGCTTAACCTTTGATTTCAACATTAACTTTCATCATCAATACACCGAACGAAACTTTAATAATTTGATGATTGCCGAACTCAAACAAGAGGACTTAGATAGAAACTCACCATTTTATGTCTTGATGAAAAAACAACAAATTCGTCCATATCGCTTGAGTAAATATTGCTTAGGTTCGATAGAAATCTATGGCGAAAATCAATTAAAATTCAACCGATTCAAAAAAAAATTACTTCATTTAAAAAAAATTGAAAATGACATTCTTTAACCTATTATTCCTACCACTAAAAAAAGCAGTTGTTGAAACCAATCAAATTACTTGGTTTTCAGAAGATTTCTACACCTTGATTTTTAGATTACTTGTAAATCTTATTTTTCTAACCATAATCATTCGTTTCCTCTATTACCCTCGCACCAAACGTAAAGATTACCTTTTCACTTATTATTTGATTGGAACGATTACCTTTTTCTTGTGCTTTGGACTGAAAAAACTAGACATCGACACAGGAATGGGCTTAGGATTGTTTGCCATTTTTGGAATTATCCGCTACCGCACCGATGCGATTGAAATCAAAGAAATGACTTATTTATTTTTGATAATTGGGATTAGTGTGGTGAATGCTTTAGCTTCTAATCAAATCAGTATTTCAGAAGTAGCTTTGATTAATTTAACCGTAATTGCCCTCACTTTTGTGCTGGAAAATCTGTGGTTGATGAAACACGAAACGCGCAAAACCATTAACTATGAGCGCATTGACTTAATCACACCTGACAAAAATGAGCAAATGAAAGCTGACCTTGAAAAAAGAACAGGCTTGGTAATCAACCGAGTTGAGGTTGGTAAAATCGACTTTTTAAACGACACCGCACAAGTTCGTATTTTCTATTACGCCAATGAGCAAGAGTTGTCGGATTATCATGTGAGTTGATTTTCGATTCTTTATTCTTTATGTTTGATTATTAATCGTTTCCACATTAATTTTTACAGTTTATGATAAAAGCAATTCTTACCACTACTATTCTGATTGCTAGTTTGAATACTAGTTTAGCACAACTCTCTTTTGAAATTCAAGGAAAAGGTTCTTACAACTCCACTTGGATTGTCAACAAAAATATTTCTGATAAAGGTGATGATCAAGATTATGATTTAGCTTGGGCCTACAATTATGGAGCTGGATTCAATTTGTTTCTTGGCAGAATTGGGGTTGGAATAGAAGGATTATTTGGGAATCACAAAGCAGCTTATGCAGGTACTATTGGCACTACAATTCCATTGAATTATTCTTCGGTAGTTGACTTAAAAACATCTCATATTCCTCTATTATTAAAAATTAAAGGGAAAAAAGCAGGATATTTTGAAGCAGGAGTTCAAATGAATAGTATTTCTAAAGCAACTTATACTATTTCAGGTGATGTTGTTTTTCCTACAAATAACAATGATGTGTTGAATCGTTATTCCAAAACCTATTTATCAGCAGTTTTAGGAGCTGGGGCAAACATCAAGCCTATAAAAAAGTTTCCACTTGGAATCTTGATTGGTGCTCGCTTACAATATGGTTTTGAAGATGTTAAAGGAGTAGATGCATTAGCTAATGACTTGAATAATTCACTTATCTATCCAGAAAGACAAGATTCTAATGTTATTTCCGGAGGAATGTTTGTTGGATTGACTTATACGTTGTCAAGGAATAATGATCGTTGATTTAAAAAATCAAGAATAGAATTCAATTTACCTTACTTTCAATACTATTCAATACTTCAAACTAGGAGTTAAAATTGTATTTTTGTAACAATGCAATTTTTAAATTTCTTATTGCCCCTCACCTACCTTGCCTTTTTTTTGTGGCTAATTGGGAAATTAAACTATTTCAAAACTGCAGGCTTTAGTACACTTTCCTTACAATTTGCCTTTTTAATCAAAGCCTTTTGTGGATTAGTAATTTACCTCATTTACACTTATTACTATCCTGTGCGAATGGAGGCTGATACTTTCAAGTACTTCGATGATAGTAAGTATTTATACAATGCGCTTTGGGAACATCCTTTAGATTATTTTAAAATGCTTTTCGGAATTAATTGTGAAAATGACTATTTCTTAAAACAGTATTATTCAGATATGTATAACTGGTATCGTTCCTATGACAACGGTTTACTTAATGATAATCGCCTTGTTATCCGACTAAATGCCTTTGTTCGTTTGTTCTCCTTCGGTAATTACCATGTTCACAGTCTTTTTTTTAATTTCCTGACCTTTATCGGTTCTTATTCGCTTGCTCGTTTGTTCCTTGTTTTTTCTGAAAGTAAATGGAAGACCTATTTAGTTGTTTTCTTAATCCCATCTTTTGTATTTTGGAGTGCTGGAATTTTAAAAGAATCAATTTTAATTTTTGCTTTAGGTTCATTTACTTGGAATGTCTACAAACTGATTTCTGGTTCGCACAAAATCTCCACCTATTTATGGATTCTATTTCTGATTCCAATTTTATTCATAATGAAGTTTTACGTTTTTGTGGCTTTAATTCCTGCCATTCTAGCATGGTGGATTTCTCAAAAAACGAAACGAACAATTAGCATTCATTTGGTCACTATTGTCGCTTGTTTACTAGTAGCATTAGGAATTGGAACCATTTTCCCTACTTACAATTTCTTAGTGATAATGGCTGCTAAACAAGGAGATTTTATCAATTTGGCTAATTTTTTAAATGTCAACAGTTCAATTTATATGGATTATCTGGAACCAAACTTGTGGTCATTTATAAAAGCAAGTCCAAAAGCGTTTATCAATACGTTAACGCGTCCATGGCCCACCGAATTGAAAGGAATTTTGTTCTACCCACCACTTTTTGAAAACTTATTTATCATTTTCATTTTATTCATTGGTTGGTTTTACCGAAAAAAAGTGAATCCACAACAATGGAAATTTATCATTTTTTGCTTGACTTTCTCCACTCTTTTGTTTGTGATTATTGGTTTAACAACACCAATTATAGGTGCAATTGTTCGATATAAAATCCCAGCAATTCCCTTTTTAATTTTTGTTGCTTTACTATTTTTAGACGATTCTAAACTTCCTCAAAAATTACGTTCAAATAAATTTATTTTATGGCTTCATTCGCATTTATAACTGGTGCAACCTCAGGTTTCGGAGAGGCAACTGCTCGAATTTTCGCAAAAAATGGTTATTCATTGGTATTAATGGCGAGACGTCAAGATCGATTAGAAAAACTTAAAGAGGAATTATGTTCCGAATCAATTCAAATAGAACTGCTTTGTACTGATGTTCGCGATGAACAAGCAGTAAATGAAGCAGTTGATTCGCTTTCGGAATTTGTAAAAAGCAATATCCGAATCCTTGTAAATAATGCTGGTTTAGCAGTTGGCAGAGGTCCTATCGATGGTGGACTTACTGACGATTGGAATAGAATGATTGACACGAATGTGAAAGGTTTATTGTATGTTTCAAAAGCTGTAATTCCATATTTAAAAGTAAATGGAAATTGTCAAATTATAAATATCGCAAGTATTGCTGGAAAAGAAGTTTATGCTGGGGGAAATGTTTATTGCGCTACTAAACACGCTGTTGATGCACTTTCACAAGCAATGAGAATAGATTTAGTTGAGTATGGCATCAAAGTAACGAATATTGCTCCAGGAGCTGCGGCAACTGAATTCTCAATTGTTCGTTTTAAAGGCGATAACAAAGTAGCAGAAGCTGTTTATGAAGGTTATGATCCTTTATTAGCTGAAGATATCGCGGAAACAATTTGGTTCGTTGCAAGTCGACCGGCACATGTAACAATCAATGATTTAACGATAATGCCAACAGCGCAAGCGGCAGCAACTGTACTTTGGAAAAAATAACAATTTAATAAGTTCTTATGCGTTTAATCTATTCTACAATCTTAGCCTTATTTATAAGTCTTCCTTCCTTTTCACAAGATAGTTTATCTGTTCTTTTTATTGGAAATAGCTATGTTTACACCTTTGATTTACCAGCTGTCCTAAAAAGTCTAGCCGAATCAAAGGGAGATATTTTAGCCGTTGCTTCTAAAACCAATGGTGGTTTTACCTTTCAAAATCATGTCAATGATCCAGTAACCTATACTAAAATTAACTTAACTGATTGGAATTATGTGGTATTACAAGGTCAAAGTCAAGAACCAAGTTTTCCATATTCGCAAGTAAATTCAACAACGCTGCCATTTGCACTTCAATTAGCTGATTCTGTTTATGCCAATTCTCCTTGTTCTCAGGTTCAATATTTTATGACATGGGGACGACAGAACGGTGACTCGCAATGGGATTCAATCAATACGTTTGACAAAATGAATGGAAGACTTCGCGATGCCTACTTGAGAATTGCAGAAAATGCAAATGCAAGTGTCGCTGCTGCTGGTCCAGCGTGGAAGTATGTTCGCGACAATCATCCAACGATTAATCTTTTCTCATCTGACGGTTCTCATCCGAGTTTTGCTGGAACCTATTTGAATGCGTGTGTGTTTTACAGTTCCCTTTACCACAAAAGTCCGGAAGGAGCTAGTTACATTGGTTCACTTGACCAAGCAACGGCTCAAACGCTACAACAAGTAGCAAAAATGACCGTTATAGATAGTTTATCAACTTGGAAATTAACCCATCCAGATTCGCTAGCAGACGTTTTGGTTTCTTATGAATTGAATCAATCACCTTCAACGTATCAGTTTTCTTCTAATGCTTCTTTGATAACAAATTACAACTGGAATTTTGGTGATGGAGAAACATCAACTGAAGCAAATCCTTTACATACATTTACAACAAATGGAACTTATATTGTACAATTAGTAGGAGAAGGACCTTGTGGTAGTGATACTTCATTTGTTCAAATCGTTGTAAACAGTGCCAATATAAATGAGCATTATGGAAAATTAAATTTAACTGCAATTGGAATTAACACCTTTAAAATTTCTGGCATTAGTAATTCTTCAGAATTTCAAATCTTTGACCTGACAGGAAGAGATGTTGCCTTTGAAAAGATTCAACAATCTGAAAACGAAACTATTTTAAAGTTGACAAATTCAGGTGTATTCTTTTTAAGGATTAAATCCTATTCGGGTGCAATTACAATAAAACTACCCTTTACTATTGATTAAATTAATTTAGAAATCTACTTAAAGAACTCCCTGGAATTAAAGCGATTTTGGATTAGAAAATAATTAAGATTACAAACTGCAGATTGCAAATTAAATCTTCAATTTGTAATCTTCCAATCTGTAATCCCTTCTCCCCTATCTCAACAA
>JACCEA011996547.1_pt1 | contig 126785 bp, 136 predicted proteins | sample 7449851 | NCBI WGS metagenome assembly JACCEA01 (sample SAMN15323453, study PRJNA562643) | freshwater metagenome | isolation source: river surface water | place: USA:Blue River Watershed | collected 2017-08-18
CTCCACCTCCACCTCCACCTCCACCTCCACCTCCACCTCCACCTCCACCTCCGCCCCCACCTCCACCTCCCGGAAGAATTCCGTCTTCGGTTAAAAACATGCTTCCCCAGGGCGTGTTCGGGTCGACATCAGGGTCTTCATCCGGCAGAGCGTTCATAAAATCTTGAATATAATCGTCCAAACGCCCCTGTTGTTTCTTGAGGTAAAAGATCATGTTCCTGTCTGTGAGCTCGGTGCGAGCCGTGGGTGGACGTCCGGTGACGAGTCGATAAACATCCGCTTGATTCATTCGTGTTTCTTTTTACATTCAGACAAGTTGAAAAAATTTAAGCGACTGTGAACCCGCGCTCGGTCAAAAACTTGCGCACGTCCGTTTCGAAAGAGTCCGCGCAAGACCAACACTTCAGACTCGCATCCCACTGAGCACTAAACTGGCGTTTGAGGTCATCTTTGACATCAAACGTCTTTCCCTTGAGCACGAGCTTGTTTCCGCTCGCACGCAGAATGGTAATGGTCGATCCTCCCCCACCGCTAGATGACTCCGACGGTTGAACTCCTGCAGCCACCGCTGCGGCTTGTGCCACTTCGGGTTCGTACGTGGGCACACGGCCGTTTTTCAGCATCAGATTTGTTTCAATCGCACGACTTAGGAGTTCGTGCATGCTCGCGAGCTTTTGACGGAGCTCGTTCACGGTGAGCTCGAGCTGATTGAACCGTTCGAGGTTCACCATATTTTCAGCCGTGGTCGGGATGGACATCCGGAAAGTCACCTGCTTACGGCTTGTATTTGTTGTTGTCGACGGGGGGCACGCGGGATCCTCTTGCTCCATCGACGTGGACACTTCGTCGTCGTTCACAAATCGGTCCGCCATTCTGCTTCGTTTTTAGTATCTTGGTCATCCATTCCGTCTAGTCAGATTTCTTAAAGGCCATCACCAACAACATCACAAAAATCATAAATACCAAGAACAACAAAATGTTTAACTTCTGTTCGTGAATGCGGTGTGAGTAGTTGCACTGACCGCATCGGCATCGTTGACATGGCGTCGCCCGCACGATAATCCGTTCGAAACCCACATTTTCTTCGGCGACTTGGATGCGTCGGATTTCCGGCGTTGATAGTAGTTCCGGCGTTGGCGTTGGTATTGGTGGTGGTAATGGCGGAGACATGGCTTGAGGTTCGTCTTCACTTACATTTCCGAACGCAACACGGAAAGATGTTGGACGGAATCGGCTCATTATTTTTTTATTTGGAAAGAAGCAGTACTTTTTTTTCGGGCGACTCGAATGTCGTCCGAAAAATGCTTTTTTGGCTCCCTCTGTCTTAATAAAAAAGAAATCATGGATCCGTATGTGTTATTGTGGAACAGCCCGTACGCGCTCATATTTACGGGCGTGCAACGAACGGCCCCGTCACTCATCACACCGACATTTGTGCTTGCGATTTGTATATTGGTTGTTCTGCAAACGTCGCTGCTTGCGTTTTCGTCTGCTCCCCTCTGGACACGCGCGCTTCTTTTGTATTTGTTTCTCCTCGCATGGGTCTTTTTGCTAGCGAGCGTCGTCACACAATTTGTTTGCGGCAAAGATTTATTCCGTCTTGGTTGTTCTTTACTGCGTACACAGGAAGAACAAACACAAGAAGAAGAAAATGGGCGACTTGCTACGGCCGTTTGAAGTCATGCGACATCCAGAGTGTCAGCGCCTGTCCATCAAACTGCACCAAACGCCGCACGCGGTTGTTTGCGGTCCTTCCGGATCGGGCGTGAGTATGTTCGTGAATGCGCACGCGGATATTTTCTGGACACGTTCGGGCACACGTATGTGCGACGTGCTCAGAATTGTACTGGACGATGACAACACGACGTCGACCGAACTCTTTCAGACCTACCCGGGTATACTTGAAAACTCGTACAAAGGAATTATCGTGGACCTTCCAGGCACATGGAGCCGAAATGTGCTCCGTTTTTTCATGCACAAAATTTCAGAGCGCGTGAAAGTCGTCATTGTTTGCTCACAACCCGTGAAGGACGTGCCGTGCATTGTGGTAGACACGACGGACCCGAACGAGACCTACCAGTTTCTTCGCACCAACGCCCACTTTTTCAAGTATCTTCCTTCGGACCCGCGCGTTGTTCACGACGATCTTCAGTCTGCACGGGGTGTTCTTTCTCAAATCATGAGTCGCTACCGTTTTGGCTGTTCGGGTATGGATGAGACGGATCCGGATAAATACGCCGTGAAGAATATTGACGAGGCGCGAAAACTCGTCTGTCCCAACTTCGACGTTTCGTGCATTGGCGATTTACGTTGGCGAGCGAATGCTTTAGAGTTGCGGTCGTTTGTGGACAGGCCGGTCGTGCCTAGTTTGATTTACAGTGCAGATCAACAAAAGGAAGTTCGCGAGACGCTCATTGCGTCTTCTTGGCTCGCAGCTCTTCGTACGTTTTATTAACTGGCTAATTTTTTTTGTCTGAGTCAAAAAAAATGTATGGGTTTCTTACAATAAAAAATCAATCCAAACAAAAGAATGTCTGACTTGCATTTTAGCAAAGCGGTCGGGAGTCGTATTCAAGTGGTGAATGGCACCGCGCACCACACCGCAGGTGGTCTGACGAAGAAGGACATTAAGATCAAGCGCAAGAACGGCGAGATCCGGTACGTTTCAAAGAAGAAGAGCGCGCGTGCCATGAGCATGCGTCGTTCGGGCAAGCTCCGTAACGATGGCTGGATCAAGGCGATTAAGAAGGCCGCGAAGTTGCACCCTCATTGCACTGCCCCTGAGATCGCGCGGTATGCGAAGCCGATCTACGCGGCCATGAAGCGCCGCCAGAGCAGCCGCAAACATTAAATTCGTCCCTAAACAATTACTATGTATTTGAAAATAAAAAAAGAGCGTCCATGAGTTCTTCTGCAATCCTTGCGTGGGACGTAGGAGTCAAAAATTTAAGTTTTTGCGTGTACGCCTGCGATCATACGATTCTCGCGTGGGATGATCTCGATACATCCATTCGGCGCGGAACAAGCCTTTCACAAACTGTCCAGAAGTTTACTCAATTCCTGGACAGTTTTTGTGCATCCGAACGGTTCACAAACCTACGTGCACGAATCACTCATTGTGTGATCGAGAACCAGCCGAAGCGAAATCCCACCATGCGTGTCGTCAGCGGCATTCTCGGCACGTATTTCTTCATCAAGTTCGGATGGGCGCCCGTGTACTACAACCCTACGCACAAACTCGCCGGTGTCGATTTGGACCAAGCATTCGAGTTCGGGAATGCACGTCGCCGAAAGGGCAGGTGGGGTTCGAAAGAGGCCGGAAGTGCTTATCGGATGCGCAAACGGGCGAGCATTGAAGAAACACGTCGATTGCTACAGACGGACCCGCGCTTTCGCGATTGGCTCGTTTTCTTCGAGCGGCACCGAAAGAAAGACGACCTGGGCGACACATTTTTGATGGCACGCGCGTTCTTGCACGCGCCTCCTGTTGTTGATGTGGAAGAAGAATCATCCTCGGACGAATCGTCAGACGAATCCGCAGAAGAACCGACTGCTGACGAACCTTCGGCTGGAGTAAGGTGTCCTCTACATGTTTTCATGCGTGCCCGTCCAAGCCCGGGCAAGTCTAAGACGGCCCCGTCCGACTCGGTCGAGCATTTTAAATTTTGTTTGGAAGATCGTTTGCACAAGGAATACGGTAGTGACAAGTCTCTGCAGACGTGCATCGATCATATCGTGAAAAAATCAAAGGCGAAAGGCATTCAAGATTTTCGTACGAACTTGAACTGTTCGTGCGGGCAATGTGACTGGGTATCTTGGATCTTGCACGAACCCCATTGGAAAACCATGTTTCGCGCGTAATTTTTATAGATCGATTATAGCGTACTCTTCCATGTGTGAAGTAAAAGAACGATGGAGTACGTCAAGCACGTCGTGTACTGGGATGACGTTGAGGATTATCGTCCGGAGTACCGCACGAACCTTGTAGGGGGGCCTGCACATCGACAAACCTTGGTCTTTCGCCTGCTGGACAATGAGTGGGTGCTTCTGTACCATCGTGACTTTTGCGCTCCGGACGAGGGCATGCTGGCTCGCATGAACGCCACAACGGGACAAAGTGCGACCGCGATTCACTATTCGTGGCATAAACGTTCTCCGCTCGTCGAGCGCGCTGAAATTGCGGTCGAGAGTGGCAAGATCGACATGGCTCCCGTCATTGATTTGCGTCCTTCGTGAAAAAATACTTACATGCCTTCCCTTTGCATAAAAAAGGAAAACATGGGTGTATACGTGCGATGGGTGGGTTCCCTCATGGGGAACGTCGTATATACATTTACACCGGACATTCGAAATGAAGAAATCACACTTTTATTTCGTTACATGAAGGAGGAACGAGTTTGGCTGTTGACACGGCATCAAGAATTCATACAAGGCATTCAACTGTCGGACAGCGTTCCTTTAGCCAACTTGATCGAGATTTTTAACGAGGAAACGTACGAGCACGCCGCTGGAATTCACTGGAACTCCGGTCCATACCGAACCGAACTCGATCGAACTGCGGAAGACCTTATGCGATTCGACCGCATCGACGAGTTCACCGATTGTCCAGTTGTACGTTTTATCGAACGGTTCTAATAAAAAATGTTCGCAGACGTGTGGATCGGAGCGGTGTATGCAACGGGGGCGTACATCATCAAGTACTTTTACGAACGCGTGCCCGAACGGCTCGCATGGGTCGATCCGGTCGTGCAAAATTATGACGAAGTCGCTTTGCCTTTTTACACAGCGGTGTTGGTGTGTGTCTTGTTTGACGTATTCACCGAACCAGCGATGCAATTGTTTTACGCGTCACGGTACTTTGACTACGTCCAAACGATCGCGCTCGTGCGTCGTCGTCAATTTCGTTTTTGGAACCTGCACGTGTTCCATCATTCGACTGTTCCGACAGTCCTGCGCGCGAGCTGGGACGATCGGTACTTGATTCGCTTCGTGGTTTTTTTAGTTGGTTCGAGCGCGGCAATTTATGCGAGCTCGAATCAACACGTACAGAAGAAACTATTTTCGTCGGATTACTTATCCGAACTGTCGCCCGTCCAGTGGACGCAGTACCTGATCATTCTGGTTCACACGATCCGTACGACGAACAAACGGCGCCGTTTCTGGTTCGGCATGTACGCCTGTGTGTTTGTGGTGTGTACGTACCAATATTTTCATTCGTTTTAAATTTAATTTTAATAGTAGAAGTTACCGAACTGCGCGGGAACCGTACCGATAGCAGCCTTGGGGCTCTCGAACGCCGTCGGGAGCATGGCCAGGTACTTGGTAATAAACTTGTTGTCGATAGGCACGGCGGGGTCAGCCACTGAGCGCTTCACACCGTCCATCCAGTACATGCCGTTCGGGGTGTTGAACACGGGCACGATCTTCTGCCAGATGGGCACAAGCAGGAAGAAGAAATACATCCAAGGGCCGAACATGAAAATCGCGAAAATGCACAGGATCGAAACGAGAATACCGGCCGTGGCATTCGCGCCGCTGTAGCCCAGCTTCGCGCGGACATCCACGTTGTTGTTCAGGGTCCACGACGTGATAATTGCCAGAATGGTCAGAGCGAACACCAGCCAGTCCCAGAAGGAGTACTTTTTCCCACCGCCCTCCTTAATTGTCTCAGTTGCAACGTCTTCCGCCGACCCGCCCATGGACGCCTGGTCCGCCAGCGCAGCCGCGTCCTCCACGGTTTCGACGGCATCGCCTTCCGCGGCGAAGCATGAAACCAACTTGCATTTCAGATCCGTATAAGCCTTTTCATACGCCGACATCTCGTCGGCGTTACCGAACAGAGATGTATAGTTTCCACCGCCGGTAGCAGATGAAACAAGAGCTCCTGCCACACCGAATAGGTTTCCAGCCATGTTGAATTTACTTTTTTTTTAAAGAAACGGTCGTGGATATTTTTTTTTCGCTCTCGGAATCACAAACGTGCTTCAAAAAAAATCATCCGTGTCATTAAAACAAAAAATAAAACAAAATGTTCAAGTCTCCGAATGACATGTATTTCGAGTCCAGGCAGGGCCAGGGCGCTTTTATTTTCAAGGGCCGTATTAAGGGCGAACGTGTCGAAGCGACGAGCCTGTCGGCGCCTGAACTCGATACGATCGCGAACCAGATCGAAGAGATCCGTTCGCGCATCCGCACCCTAACCATCCAGCAACCATCTCCTCTTACTACTACTAATACGTCCGTCCCGACTCCAGCGATTGATGCTACGTCATCGGTGAGCGACGTCGACATCCTCACGCAGATCCATGAGATGCGTGACCAGATTCGTTCGGCAGATCTTCCGGGCATTTTGTCTCAAATGGACGAGATCCGTGCGAGTGTACGTGCCATTCCTCCTGCCACCACGCCGGCGGTCGCAAGTGTGCCCCAGGTTTCGATTCAACAGCTGAGCAAACTACAAGACCAGGTAACTCGGCTCGTTGGCCAGATGAATACCCTACAGGACCGTGTCAGCATTCTTGAGGGGCGTATGCGTCTCGAGGCGTCGTCGTCTTCCGTCTCAGCCAGGCCTGTCATGGAAACGATTTCGGACGTGGCAAGCGCGGCCGCCGGTGCAGCCGCCAGCGCGGTCGTGAACAGGGCCGCGATGAAGCTTGAGGATATGGTTTCTCCGGGCGCTTTGTACAATCTGCGCAAGGTGTCCGAACGGGGCCCGATCAAGTATGCGTGGTAAATGGCGCACATGTTTTTTTCTCATGATTTATTACTAAAAGGAATTCACATGTTTGAAGTGTATGCGCGCTTTTTAGCGGCCGTCATTCTCGTCGTATGGTGGGTCATACAGGTCGTGCGGAAGCCGGACGCGTTTGGCGTGATCGCTGGCGCTGCGCTACTGTATGTCGTCCTGCAACGCGACTTTTACCTCTTCTTCCTGGGACAGGCCGCGTTCCCATGCGGACCCATGCAACCGAAAGAACCCGAAGGTGCCAATGCGGAAATTCAAATCGAAAACCTCCGTCCGGACTCGAACGTCGTCTACTGGGCCGCGGAATCAGATGACGAAATCCGTCCGGACCCGTGGAAAGCTTATGGCATGAACACAAACTCGGGCGTGGCTCGCACGGATCCGTACGGCACAGCGATTCTCCGTGTCCGCAAACCGGCGTCGTACAAAGTGCCGTACAAAGGCACCCTGCAACCCCACATTCATTACCGCGTGTGCGAACAGCCCGGTCTGCTCGGGCCCGTGCAGACAGTTAGTGTCGACTGAACATAAAGACGGACGCGTCTGGGATTTCGCGTTGTACGTCTTCGATGTTCGTGAGGAGGTCATCGACGAACACAACATGGTTACAATGAGAATATTTATGTTTCCACAACCACTTCGTGATTTTTCCTTTCGGGCCGCCTGACGTGCACACGAGTGAAAAGGGGACATTCACGCCAACTTTGGAAAGTTGCGCGCGGGTGATTTCGGTCAGTTCGTAGTCGCGAGCTGTCACAAAAAGTACACATGATTCCTCGAGCACAATCCGCTCGAGGAACATGGACAAAAACAGGGGATCTGTTGGCACAGGCTCGCACGAGCGAACGATCCTCCGAAAGTCTTCCATTACTTCTTCCCGCGGTCGGCCGTCGTCCCAGAATAAACGTGAAATTTCGTGAAAGTAGAGTACCGTTTCGTCGACATCGATGACGTACAACGTACGTTTTTGAACGGGCACGTGTGCAAAGTTTCGAACGGTGGCGATGAATGAAGTCATTTTAATTTTTACGATTCGATCAAGTGCAATAATGTTTTCGGGACGTGACGCAAACTCTTTGGAATGTTTCCGTCCTTGACCCATTCGTAAACTTCCGGCACCACGTACGAGTTCTTGAGAACGGTTTTGGTATTGTGAAAAAACTGGGCGGTTTCTTCGAGCGCTTCTTTTACATTTTCGGCTGTGATGGCGCGTCCGAGGAAGGTGATGTTCGCGTAGTACGTCCGGAGGTCTTTCGTGGTGATGCCGAGTTGTTTGATACAGTCATTTACATGGGTAGCAGACGCGGTGAAGACTTTTGAATGTTTGGGCGTGTCTCGCACGAGTCGTTTGAGTTGTTTGACGGTTTTGGAGCAGTTCACGATGGCTTCGTTGTGCACGCCTTTCTTGCCCACGAATGAAATTTTGCACGAACGAGGCCCGAAATGAAAATGTTGAGGCTCGAGCGTTGTCAATCCAAAGTGCTTATACTTACGACAAGAGTCGTCGCTTCCGATACGGAAGTTACAAAATTTGATAAGTCGAAGAATGAGAGCGCATTCGTCATCATCGTTCATAAAATCTTCGACGCGTTTGATCACCTTGGCGACTTTCTGGACGGTCGCTTTGCGTTTGTTCGTACGGGCTTGTTTGTGCTCGTGCGAATAAATGTATTGCGTGCGTCCTTTCGTATCGACTCCGGTCGCGAGTAATTTCGGTGTCAGAAAAAACCGCACGTCCTTGTACCCCGGTGGAACATACACCGCGCGAATCTTTTCCAGAACGTTCGTCGGAGCTGGCCGGCCAGACCGTTCATCGACGTATGTCCGCCCGTGCTTCACGTACGGCGGCATTTATTTTTATTTTGTTATCCACAAAGGATTTTTTCGCAATGTCGTTTTAGAAAATCACGGTAGGGAAGGGGATCTGGTCCCACAGACGCACAACCGGGTTGACGATCCACTTCTTGATGCGGTTCAGGACGGTCTTGCGCTCCTTCTTCCAGCTCACGTGGATCACCACGGCCTCGTCCGGGTCCATACGGGGGCGCAGCTCGCACTTCACGCCGGGCATCTCCTGGCGGATCAGCGCGCACACGTCGCGCACACCATTCTTCGCCAGCACGCGGCGCGCGAACTCAATCTTCAGGGCCGCGAAAGCGGCGTCCAGGTGGACGGAGTTGCCGCGGTCGCGGGTGCAGGCCAGGTACGTGATGGCCGCGCGAGACCGGGCGAACTTCTCGACGTAATTCGCAAAGTCAATGTTGCGGGTCCAGGTCAGCTCGAACTGGCAGTACGACTGGTCCTCCTGGGCCGCAATACGAGCAGCCGCGGCCACCTGGTCCGCGATGTTGTTCAGGTGCAGCGACGAGGTGTGCTTCAGCACGTTCGACCACCACTCCGACTGGGCAGCCAGAGAGATCGAGTCCTCCGCGTTCTTGCGCTGCACGCGGATCGAGCGCGTAGCATCCTGCACCGAACGCAGCGCGTCGGCCGACATGACCGGGCGGCGAGGGATGGGAGCCAGCTCGTCCACGGGCGGGGGCACCGCAGTGGCAGAGGGGGACGCGGGAACTTCAGCGGACACCACCGGCGCCGCAGGGATTGTAATTTCTTCAGTAGGGGCGGATGACATTTTTTTTACTGTTCGTCGTGAAGAATTTTTTTTTACAAAATCCAAAAACGCCGACTGTTCAATTTTAGAACACTCCACCCAAAACAAAAATGTCGGGTGTCGTATCGAGCGAGTTACGCACCGTGCTCGCAAAAATTGCACAGAATGAATCCCTTACGGAACTCGACCGGATCATCGCGTGGGAAACCACCAAAGCACCCGAGTACGCAGACGTTCCGCGTTGGAAGCGCGCCTTTCGTGAATACGACCAGCTACTTACGGACGCGACGCTGCCTCCCGTCGAGCCCGTTCGGGGCGGTATGAAGTGCTGGCACGGAGCGGACGAACTCACGTGCACCGCTATGGACGAAGGCGGGTACGGGTACTTTGCAAATGCGACGGGAAAGTTCGTGCAGCGCCTGCACACTTCCGACGTGACCACACGTAGCCCGATCGGAAACTTTGTGCGTCTGCGCGACGTTCCCGTTGGAACCACTTTCTACTGGAAGGATTCCACGCACTGGCGCCCGCTTCAAGTCACGTCCTTCCAGCCCGACCATGTCTGCACACTACCCACGCGCGGCGGGAACGTCTTTATCGACAACGGTCATCTCGACACGCTGGTGTCGTATTTCCCACCCGAGTGGTGCGGTCCGGGCTGGAGCCTCAACCCGTTCACACGCGAACTGTTCATTCAGATCCCGCCCGGCGTCCGCACGGCCGCGTCCGAACACCGTACACGGAACCAAAAGGAGGTAGAAGGCCACGTGAAGACCACATGGACAATTTACCCGGGTCTTTACTACGCGTTCGAGTTCCTCACGAACCATCCGGACTTTGTCTTTCGCATCCCGCACTTTGAGTACACCGTCTGGACAACGGTGAACACTTGGGCGCCGAGTTCTTGCTGGACACGAGCACAGGCGATCCCCGAGCTTGCCGTTCCTGCGTGCTGGAAGCGCGGAACCTGCAGGGCTTGTCACACCGGGTCGGCGATGTACGAGTGTGGTTGGTACATGACCCCAGGTGGTGTCCGTTTCACAGGCACCAATTGGAAAGTCCCATACGGGGCCGATCGGGTGTACATCGTTTCGAAGAAAGAGACCCGTTTCGACAACGTCACGGTTTCGTTTGAGAACGACGAGGACTTCCAGCAGTTTGAAGATGCGTACATCTCGAACTCGAACGACTACACCGGTGTTGCGCCCGCGGTGCGCGTGCAGGCAGTCGAGATGTGCTGCGGTGCTGGTACTGCGTGAAGAAAAAACGAACGGGAGACTTATGAGGTATCTGTAAATTATCAATGAAAGCAAGTATGACGAATTTTATTGTGTTGGATGTCGAAACGACGGGGTTGGATAAACGAACCAGTCGTATCATTTCCATCGGTGCCAAACGGCTTGGCTCGGGACCGTTTGGACACGAACACCCCCTCGCGCCCGTACGGACGCGTGACGTATTCCACGCGTTCGTAAACCCCGAACAGTCGAACGCTGCGTTTGAGATCAACAAAATCCCGGACGAGCATCTCGTCAAGTTTGGAACGTTTGTCGACGCCATGCATAGTTTTTGGAACTGGGTCTGGGACATCTATCACGCCCGTCCGGAACCGATCGTTTTCATTGGACACAATTTCGACAGTTTCGACGAGGCGATGCTCATTATCGAGCATTCCAGGCATTCGTGTCAACACCTCATTCCCACACGGGAAATCCCCATGTTCAAACTCGATACGATGAAACTCGTGAAATACGTCCTTCCTCAAACGATCAAGTCCGTGCCGTACGGCTTGCCGGTTTCGTTCCATGGCCCGCAGAGTTATCGCCAGGCAGATATTCACGAATTTTTATTCGGCGAGCCTCCTGCTTCTCAACATTCCGCCCTCGGGGACGTGCTTGCTCTCGAGCGAATTCTCGAGCACCCGACATTCGCCCGTTTATTGACACAAATCGAACACCCGGATCCTTTGGTTATGGGTTATCTGTAAATGTTACTTATAAATACAAAAAAGAAAAAGATGATTTACGTGGCTGATCTTGGTCGTTGGGTGAAGATCCGTCCGGACTCAAACCTCCGAGGACTCCTTTGGGCAGTGCACGACACCCGCCCGTACGCACTCGAGCGTGCATCCTATGCACTCGGAAACAGCGTCGTGAGCCGCTCGAGCAACCCCGGCGACACGTCGTACACGTATTACTTCATCTCTCCCCGTACGGCCGCGGGACAGTTCGGGGAGGAACTCGATCTGACGCGACAGAATGTCGCGGACTTTTACGACAGGCGCGACGCCATCCTGCTCGAGAATCAGATTTATAACTCGAGCTGGTGGTCCGATGAGCGGTTCGAGGTAATCGAGACGGATAAGGTGAAGATTCCTACAGGATCGATTCTGGACCGCGACGACTATCCCATCCTAGGCTATCTGTACAATCACAATACCGGGAAGTACTTTCCCGGTCCGCGCTTGGCACGGATGCTTCAGGACCGCAAGATTCGGACAGCTGAGCCGGTCGTTGCGTTCGTGGAGGTTGATGCTTAATGTTTGCGTGCATTGAAATAAATTTGAGAAAAAAAAATGCAACGAGGAATCGTCCTCCTTGAATTTCACGAAGATGATGTAGTACTGCAGATGAATGAAATCATTTGTGTCACCCAGCGAGCATACGAACGAGTCCTGTCAAAACTTTGCGACAATGATTTCCCCGAACAAGTCGTCACACAAGTTCCGACCACACCCGTCCAAGTCCGATTTGGTTTGGGCGGCGCGCCCTTCGATTTCACACAACTCCGTACGGATTGTACACTTCGCGATTTTCTTCCGAAACCGCCTGTTGACATCGTGGTCCAGGATCTCCGGAATCTCTGGAACTTCAAAACCGAGTACATCCCATCTCAAAAAGACACGTTTGCAACACCGAACGGAAGTTTGTATTCTCAAACGAGCACATTGCTTCCGGGAGACGACCACATCCTCGGCTTCCTCGAGCTTGCACGATGCCTTTTCGCTCGGCAGATTTTGCATCTTTTCCAACCAAACACATCCATCCTGACTCCCCGAACGCTCTACGTACGGGGTGGAGGACAACACGGAACTGTCACATGGGGGGCTCTTGCTGCCGTGTTGAGTGTTCAGCAACAGGCCGGCCAAACCACATTCGACCGGTTCGCGGGCGATAGTTTCGGAGCAGCTTTGGCCGTCATCGCAGCGATCGACGCGTCCGGCTCAGGACCGTTGTACTACGACCGGATGATCGAGGTGTGTCACCGAATGAAGTTGGACGAATCTGACCGGCCGCTTGACCGGGAAGCGGCTCTGGACTTTGCGAAATTCAGTTTGCACGAGTACGTCGACAAGACCTTAGGCGAGCTTAATCTCCCCGTCGACATTTTGGTGACAGGTATTGAAACCGGGATGGAGCACGCCGTTTGGAACGCCCAAACGAAGCCGGAGGTAACTTTGGGAGACGCGTTGGTGGCGTCTATGAGCATCCCAGTTTTCATCGGTGCCCATTCGGGTTGTTTCGACGGCGGTATCACTGCCTACGAATACACGGATCGACTCGGTGCGAACAGCACCGTGATCACACTTGGTGCTGCAGTCGACTTGTCGAAATTACAACTGTTTGGTACAAGCGGCGAGGTCGCTCGGGAGATCGTGGCAAATTGGAGAACGTTTTCCGGATTCGAGGAAGTGCGGTCCGTACACGGGGCAAAACAAATTTCGTTGACGGTCCGTGATCCGAGCTTGTCCATCTGGGGCGGGTCCGTCGGGACCACTTCGTGGCACGTCTTGAATTTTCAGCACGGATTTGACGAAGCGATTTCTCAATGTTAATAAATACCCGGACGGTTGCAACGGAGCATGTCGCGCGGGTCGCGCGGGTCGGACGTCTGCACGACGCTACCGGTCTTGCAGTTCGGAAAGTAATCCGGAGCCGCAACGAGTCCGTGCTTTTCCAACGCTTTGACGTCCGGGTTTTGTTTGACACCCTCGTCCGACAAGAACGGCTGGCTCGGATCGCGCAACGTTCCGACAAGAACGTGACCCATGCTCGGGAAATCAGGAACAAGCTTAAGTAGGTCTTTCGGTTTGGCAGTTCCCGAAATAAAATCGCCCATCGTCGGACGGCCAAACGCAAATACGGGCGACGTGTTCAGTTCTTCCAGTTTGTTCATGTTTGCACTCAAGAGATCTTGTGCGACCTTTGCTTCGATTGCCTCGTTCGGGTCCAAGTTTGACGCCCCGTCATATTTTGTGGTTGTAACTGTTGTCGTGGTTGGTTTCTTCGCCGCCTCCTGTGGTTCGGCAGATTTCGCTGTTTCGCCCGCGCCGAATTTCGACATCGCTTCGCGAATCATGGGCGCCCAAGCATCCGTTCGTGTGATGATGATGCACACGAGCAATCCCACTACGAAAATAAAACTGTTTTGGTGTTTGAAGCTTGCAATAAATGACAAGAAAAGAATCACGAGCGCCAAGAGCGACAAAATAAACTTCGACTCGAGAAACATTTTTTTTTATTCTTTTAATTTGAAACGGGGCCACACAAATTTTTCAAACAGACCGCTTCATCTCCTCCGCCAACACCCGGATGCGCTCTTCGTCCAGGTTCCATACGAAATCCTCCTTGTCCAGCCACACTGAACGCAAGTAACGCACCATCGTCGACGCGTTCTGTAATGAGTCTAACACAGAAAACACGACGCAATTGGGAACGGCGCCCGTACGCGTAAACTCCGCAACACGTTTCCCGTCCTCGGACTCGTTCGGTTGGTCCATCAGGTTCGCGACGTACAACACCCGCGCAACGAGGATGTAGTCCTTCTCGTCCGAAAAATCAGGCGAAATGCCCATTACCTCCAACAACCGAGAGAAGCCGCTCGAGCATTCGGTTGAGCTTGACTGCGACATGAAGGTCGAGAAAGGTCTCGATCTGGTGTGTGGACAACAAACAGTTGCTTCTACCAAACGGGTAAATGGTTTCAACACCGCGCAAATTCAATACGAGATCGCGAACGTCTTGCACGAGCAAACGAACAGCTGATTGCAAAGTAAGTTCTGGAAACGAAGCGGCTACGTACGGAAACAAACGGACTGCCTCAAGCACGTCCCTGTAGAGTTTTTCTTCCCGAAGATCCCCGGTCACCTCGTCTATCCACCGTGTACTTGAACGGAAGTGGATGCGACTCAATTCGACACGAATGGACGCGGACGTGTTCATTTTTCTTTTTAAACGTGATTCAAATTGAGTAACGCAATCACACGCCTCCAATTGGATCCGAAGTTTTAGCGCAGCAGCCCCACCTCGATCGAAAGGGCGTTCATGAGTTCCTTACAGACCGCCTGTTCCGCCTCGGCAATCGTCTTGGCGGAACGTTTGACTCGGTGACGCTCCAAACGGAGCCCGACCGGAATGGATTGAATCGTCTCGAGCAAGTTCGGGTCTCGGTGGCCGCGGATGCGGAAGTACTCGACACGTTCCGGGCTGTACTCGCACACGAGCTCGACATGATGCGTGATCTGGCGGCGCGAAGTTTGCGTCGCTTGGACAACCGTCTGGGTATTCGTCCATGTCAAATTTTGCAGAATTTGTTTTGCCTTGAGGCGCACCACAAAATCCTTGAAATTGTTATCCACACGGAGGTCGTGCAGAATGTCGTCGAACCGCGAACGGAGCGTGCGCCAGAGGAACTCCGTGCATTTTTGAAGTCCGCAGTGCAAGAACTTTTGTTGGTCCTCGAACAGAGCCCCAACAAAACCTTCAAATACATTTTCCAACAAATCGTCTGCGACGTTCATGCCTGGAATTTTTTTCACGAAATTCGCAATACCCGTGTGGCGACACAGCTGCGCAAGTCCAGACTTTTGTTCGACGTTGATGCGCACGCGTGACAAAAATCCTTCATCCTTGTCCGGGAACAGACGGATCAGAATCATCGCAAGACTTGCGTGGATGATCGAATCGCCGAGAAACTCGAGCTTCTCGAAATTGTTTCCGTACACAGGATGCGCGCCCGCGTGCGTGTAGAACGGGTGCACGATTTCTTGCTCGGACATGAATGTCGGGTTGTACACGGACGCGTGAGTGAGCGCGGCCCAGTACAAGGAGAGGTCGCGCGGGATGATGGGGTATAGAATCCGTTCGAGCTCCGCGCGACTGATCGGCGGCGCTTGCAAGTGTGCAGCTGATTCCATTTTCTTTCTTTTTTCTTCAAAGCAAAAAAGATAATTCACAATGGCCGCAGCACCAGAAGCAACGAATCTTTACGGGTCTTTAAATCGAAACCTGTTCGGCAAGTCGGACGCGTTTACGACGATTATCGGCATGCAATTCATGACGGCATTCGTGATGCTCGTGTTCGATCCGATCATGTTATGGCTCATGCCGGACAAACGATGGTCACATTTCGATATCGTACTCCCGGACGACGACCCAACGAATGACGAAGTCACAACCGTGAAGATCGCGGCCTTACTACGAAAAATTATTATGCTCGTCGTCGTCATAGCCATTTTTCACTACCTCTAAAAGTAAATAAAAAAAAGAATCAATGAAAGAATACGAAGTCGTTGTGGAGGATTCTACCATGAATCACCAACTCATTCGAGACACGGTTGAAGAAGTCGTGTACAGCACAACAGTATCAAACTCCACCGTCTTTGTCGTACGAACGTCGTATATCCAACGTTTGTACGACGTTCTTGATCACACGGGATTGGCGTATGTCATCGAAGAAATGAGCGACGATGAATAATTACGGGTCGTCCTCGCGTCAGTTTTACGAAAACAAACATCTGAATGTACGACTTCCATCGAACCATGAAAAACAAACATGCTTCTTCGTGGAATCGTAGACGGTGTTGAACACCCACTCACGAATCCCGTGCGCGATTTCGCCTGGGAAGATTTCGTTTCGCGCCAGCACGCGCCGTTCGGCGTACCGCGCTTCGAATCACGCGAAGCAGCCCTCGAAGCCTACCATGCCATCCCATCGAGCAGTGCCATCGACTGTATCGACTCGTGGGACGTTTTGGAGAAAATCATCATTCCGATTTTGACCTGTCCGGTCCACGACTTTATCCATGCGGCACCGTCCGGCGACATGCCCGATATATCCGAACACTTTATCGAGCGCGTCATGCTTCCGAGCATGGCCAAGATGGAGCGGTCCGTGCACTCCAACGTCGCCGCGCGTGACATTCCAGGCACGCTACGATTCTTGTTCGAGTACATGCGCGCTGGAATCGTCGTGCGGATCGTCAAGGGGAAAGTCGTGTGCTTCTGCCCGTTCTATAACCCGCATTTCCGAAACACGTGGCCCGAACAAGTTCCGCACGGACACGCGTCGGCTCGCACGGGCCTACCTAAGGAGAAATGGTGGGCGAACGGTGGCATCCTTTGTACGGAAGCGTCGCCGTGGGGCACGCACTTCGTCATGCAGATCAAGGACATGATCGCCGAAGCCGCCCACATGTTTCAAATCGAGAACGCCGTGTTTTGTGTAAACAAACGCGACTTCCCCCAATTTAAGTACAACGGCCGGACGGATTCGCTCGTGGAGCCGTACGGGTTTTTGTATGACAAGGACGATCGCGACTTCTATCAAGACCTTCCTCTGGCCGTCGAACCGCCACGTGTCGTTCTGCCCATGCTCAGTTTCTACGGGACGCACACCACGCGTTTTACTGATCTACTCATCCCTCCCACGGAAGACTGGGAAGCGTCTAGCAGGACCGTCTACATGCCCTCGCAGATCATGAAAACCGGTCTGACCCTCTCGGCCGTACGCGATCTCACACGGACCGTGCCGACCCATCCGGAGCCGTTCGCCTCCAAGAAGGAAAAAATCTTCTTCCGAGGAAGTGCGACCGGTTCGGGCACGACCGAGGTTTCGAACCAACGTATGCTGGCTTTTCGCATGGCGCAGCGGCTCGCGGACCCGCGCGTGGATGTACGGTGTGTGAGTTTGAGCAAGCGCTTGCACAAACACTTTTCAGAAAGTGTCGCGACGATTTCTGCCGTTCACTTCCCCGTAAGCCAGACGTTTTACGTTCCGATGGCAGAGCAGATCCAGAACAAGTTCTTGCTCTACTTGGAGGGACATTGTGCGGCCTGCCGTTTGGGGTCCATGCTCGGGTCGGGTTGTGTTGTCTTCAAGGCCGACTCGACATGTGCGCCCAGCGAGCTATGGTTCACTCATCTCCTTCAGGAGAACATACATTACGTGCGAATCCGTGCGGATCTGTCCGATCTTGTCGAGAAACTTGACTACTTCATCAAACACCCGGCCGAGGCCGAACGGATTGCTGCCCAGGGCCGCACGTTCTACGAGACCTACATCTCCCGGTCAAATTTACTGACCTTCGTTGGCTGTGTGCTGATGACTGTTTCTGTTTGAAAAATAAAACCATGTACAAAAATGTTTGCCACTCAATCGAACAAAAATGGTTTGCGTCATTTGTCTTGACGAGGAAGTTCCGTGCTCGTTGGTGCCTTGTGGAGTGTGTTTCACCACGATGTTTCACAATGAATGTTTCGAGTTGTACCGACGAACAAAAAACACTTGCCCGACCTGCAAGGCCACGTACGTACCCATACGGACCCCCGCGGTGCAGCAAACTGTAGAAGAAGAACGAGTGGCCCGAAGATTTCCGTTTTACCATACCTGCATGGTCACGCAATTTCTAGTGTTGATATTCACGGTAGCGTTCATGCCGCGCAAGGACTTATTCGAGTTCTGGACACTGTTATTGACCATTTTGTTTTTGACATGCCTAAATGTTTTTGAACGCGTCCCCAGTGCATACGTGTTTTTTACCATATGCGCAGGCATGTCGACTGCGTGTACAATCACCAACACGATTTTGTTCAATCACAAACCCATCTACATTGTTTATTCCGTTACGACAACTGCAAATTGTTGTCTACACGCCGTATCTACTCGTCGTGGGCAACGAATCCATCCTGTGCAAAACGACGATGCATCGCGTCGATGACCGCGACCAGGTGCGGGCCCGCTCGGTCGCGGTGAAGCTCGTCAATTTCGACCGCACGGACGCCCTGTGCATCCGTTACGAGGCACGCATGAACCTCAAACGTGCCACCCACATTGCCCGATATCCACCCCGTCTCGGTAGGGATCTGCCGCACGAGCCCGCGCTCGTCGATGGAGAACATCATCCGGCTCCCAGCGATGCCGTACGGGTACGAAAAGTCACCGGGGACGCGCGACAGAACCCAGAGGTTGAGGCGCGCAATGTCCTCGTGTGTCGACAACGATTGAACAAGCTCGTCCGCGTACCGCATGCACCCTAACACGACTGCCGAGCAGTACGGGTGCATCGACGGAGTATAAAAAGTCACACCGGACTCGAATTGATTGTTCACCATGTTTGTTTTTGATGTGTATGTCTGTAGATGAAAAATACGGAATCGGAGGTGAGATATTTCGGAAACTTAACAGTGTCTCTCGAACGCCCGTAACTTTTTTATGAAGACATGTCCCATGATATCTCTAATGCAAACCCTTCAAACGCCTGAACTTTAAACTCGAGTTTCGTGAGTGTCCGATACAAGTTTTTTTGAAACTTTGCCTGAGGAATCGTGATGCCGTTGAGCGATGGAGGGATTCGTAACAAAATACTCTGGACACCTTGTCGCTGTAGGAAATGAATTTGCTGTGCGACCTCTTTTAAATACTTTTCGTATTCTGCCTCTTGAAGCAATCGAACACGCTTGGCCTGTTCGATCGTCTCACGAAGTAAATCCATGTTTCTTTTTCATTGCGGCTCGTGCACAACTTTTTTCATCTCGAAAACGTGTATTCATTTTATTTACGCACCGAACGAGTTGTGTGGGACAAGTTGAGTTTACACAAATGTTTTTTTTACACAACGTCTGCAAGGATGGCTGCATGATAAGCGATCATGGCACAGGCAATGAGCTGCAAGACTTCGCGCGACACCTGCGGATAAATACCGAGCAGAAAAATGGCCGGAGCGACCGTGAGAGCATGAAACAAGTAAATCCATCTCTTTGTGTTTTTGAGATACTTGGACATGTGATACCCGCCGATCATCAAACCGATCAGTGCGAATAACCACCACTTGCTCTGCACAAACGTCTCCGAGTAAAACTTTTTCAAAACAACAAGCAGCACGACGCCGCCGATGATATGTGCCACGCTCACGGATTTCATTTTTATTTTCCACTCGTGAGAAAAATAAAAAAAGAATGACTTCCATCGAAGCAAACGCGTCGGTGCTTGTGAGCGAGGCATTCCTCGCGCTGTTTCCGCAAGTGATCAAACAGAATGAGCTCGCGACCGTTCAGCTACAAACATTAATCCGTGTGCTCACCATTTCGGGCGCGGCATGGATCTATGTACGGCACATTCAAAAACAAAAGGATTGGAGTGTGTCGTACAAATCGGGGTTCGTAAATACTTTGCATATTGTTTCGTCGTACACCGCGTTTCAGAATCTCGATTCGTCAGACGCCCTCTCGATTTTTTACACGTATCCATTATGGAACATAATTCTTACACGGCTCTTGCTAGATGAGAAAATCGACCCGCGAAGAATCCCGATTATCCTGCTCAACTTACTCGGCGTCGGATTGATTCTCCAGCCGCACTTTAAGATGACGACGAAACAAATCGTCGGAGCCGTGGCGGCGCTCGTGAGCGCAATCACAGAATCCTACATGTACGTCTTGTTTCACGACAAAGAGAACGAGGAAACCCCGTCTGAACGTCTTCTCGGCCAGTACGCTGGCACAATACCGTTCGTGCTCGTATGGGTGATTCTCACCTACAAATTTTTCACAAAAGCCGCAACGACGGAGCAGCAAAATATTCTCGTGGCACAGATTTTTGTGTTTAATTTGATTATCGGGTTCGGCATGCATTTGTTGCGCGCGTACGGCGCCTTGCACGCCCGACCGGAGTCTTTCGCAGTGTTGAGCACGGCCGGTGTGTTGTTTGGGTTCTTGTTCCAGTTTTTGTTTGAGAAAAAAATACCGACGACTCCGAAACTCGTGGGTGGCCTCTTCATTGTCGCTGGAGGAATCACGTCGGCGTATCTTGATGCTCAGGAAGACAAGTAGTTACATCTCCAAAACGATGTGATCGATAAGCGGAGTAAGAATGTCGCCCGTATACACCCCGTGCCAGTAAAACATCGCGCGCTCACGAATGGTCAAGCCGTAGTTGAACAACGGGTCCGTACAAAACTCAATCTGTGCATTCGGGTTGAATGTCGGGGCGTACGCGTTCCAGATTAAAACCGGTGAAGGATTGGCCTCGTACGGTGGAACGAACTTGTATGTTGAGATCATTTGGTTTTTGATTTATATATGTACGGATCACAAACAAAACAAAAAAAGCGAAACGAATGATCTTTCTCGTCGACCTTTCACAACCCGACCTTTTCCATAAGGAACTCTTTCCTGTTCTCGCTGGTACCTTTTACGTACTCGTAGAAGGCCCCGCGTCGGCTGCAAGAGTCGAACAGGTCAAGAGCGTTTTCCCGGACCTCTCGCTCGGAACCGTCAAGGTCGTGTTTGTGAAATCGTTCGCAAAAAGCACGATCGGGAAATTCGCGGTCGACAAATGCGAACACCCAGACAACGTTGTCGACCTCCGACCGACCGAGTGGATGCTGCACACGCACCTCTTCCCACCATCTGTTAGTCGCGAAGTCATTCGTTCGACCCCGTTCAACCCCGAACTGCGCGACCTGATCCTCAAGATGATACTCGATACCATGTGCGCCGTTCTCGGAGGTATCGGAATCCCGCCGAATGAATTCCCTGTGCTCGCGCACATCCAGGAGAAATTCGCAGAGTTCCTCGAAATCGGGAATGAGTTCGAAGAATCTTTCGACCCGTACAAACACTCGGTCTTCTGCAAGCCGCACGAGCACGTCTGGGCACGTCTCGACCCGAGTGGAAAGTTTCGGTGGCCCGTCTTGCAGAAACGACTCGAACAGATCCGGCATGTCGTCGACCGGATTTCGTTCGAGGACCTTACCCATCTTGCAGACCACGAAGAACTTGTTTCCATCAACTATTCTTCGGTCCCGAATCTGCCACCAAGTGTGGACTTGCCTGTGGAGGAGATCCGGGAGTTTGTTTGCTCTCGATCCCAGGCGAACGAATCGTTCTCGTGCTTGTGCAACGAAGACGGCTCGAATTGGGCCAAGGAGGTTACGACTGGATTCCCGGAGTCGAGCATGATCGACCTGCTCATCGAAACCCGTACGAACCCATGCACGCAAGTCGCGATTCTAAATGAATTTTTTGACAAGTTAGCGCCGGGTGGCATTGTGTATATTCGGCACCCGGACATTTCGCTGACGGTGATGCTTTCGACATGGAGCACGCCCGTGCCGCTCGGTAGTTTGTACGGAAACCTACAAGGAGTGTTCGAAAACTTTGCACACTTCCATCTGTGTACCGACGGCAGTCTCTTGATTCAAAAGCGGCTCGCGAACTAAACATTGTCCGAGTAAGAGAATTTTGTCATACGGATCGGTGTGTACCCGTGCCGCCTCACTTTTGTTTGTGCGATATATGCGCCCAGCACAACCAATGGGAGCGCAAACAAAAATGTTGACGAAGTCGAAGCAGAAGTTGCAGACGACACCCCCGAAGAAGCCACAAACGACATTGTCCCGTTCATCGGAGGCGGCGACGGCACAGGATCTTCCGTTGCCAGTTCGAATGAGGCATTTACGGGCGGAGGAGGCATTGGGTCTTCTCCGAAGAAGTCGAACGAAGCATTCACGTCGATCGGAATGGGTTCATTCACTTTCGTGGATGGCCGTGTCGAAATCGTCGGTGTGAAAGAATGATGATTGTGGACGGCCGCTGCCGTCGGGGCCACTGTACGGTGATGTACAAGAGACGACGACGGTGTTGTTGTGTGGTGGTGAATGATTGTCGCCGTCGGGGTCGCCGTGCTACGTCGTTTGTGTTTCTCCTTCTTGTTTTGAGACGAATCCATGATTTTTATATCTTGTACGTGAGATTTTTTTCAGTGTGATTTGGACTGGACTCTTCTTGTACTAATCGGCATAGTGTGACTGAATCATTAAACAAAAGGGATGTCGCTTCATCTTATATTGGGACCGATGTTTGCTGGGAAGTCGACGGAACTGATTCGGCGTATCCGCCGACTTCGATCCATCGGTAAAAAGGTGTTTATCATCAACCATGCAATCAATGTTCGGTATTCGGAGCATGCATCCGTGACCACGCACGATTCGACCGGTATCCATGCGGACCTAAACACTTCCAACCTGGCAGAGGCCGAGTCCATCCCGGCCTTCGCCGAGGCCGATATTGTCGTCGTCGAAGAACTTCAATTCTTCGAAGACGCGGGTGCGATCATTCCTACATGGGTCGACCATATTGGAAAACACGTGATCGCGTCTGGTCTGTCCGGGAGCGCCGAACGCACTCCGATGGGTGACGTCCAGATGCTCATTCCGCATGCGGACGAGATTTCTTTTTTAACCGCTCTTTGCCCGTACTGTGCAGACGGCACGAGCGCTGCATTTTCAAAACGCCTGGTCGCGTCCGGGACGACTGTCGACGTCGGTGGAGGTGACAAGTACGTCGCGACGTGTCGTGCGCATTTCTTTCAGTGATTGTATGACGACATCGACAGTAAATGAAATAGCAATTTGTACTTCCTCCGTTTGTGCGCCGACAAGTTCTTGTTCTTGAGTGCGCGGCCGAACACACTGCGTGCGCTCGCACTCGTGAAACCACATCTCCGGAACAGCTCCTCCAACTCAGCTTCGAGACGCGCAACGTCAGCGGCAAGCTCGTTATACATCTCAAAGTCTGCAGCATCGGCCTGGCCCCTAAATACACCTTGGCGTTGTATTGCAAGCGTCTGGCGCGCACCCTTCAATTGATTAATCACACGCACGATTTCGTCGCGGTGCTCGGCGCACGGGGCATGCGTCGTCTCGAGCTCTTGCACGATCATGTCAGCGGAACGACGAGGCTCCCGGGCAGGCCGGGCAGGATTCCGAGGACCCCGGTGGTGGGGATTGAGAGTCAGAGGTCGACCGACCGTCTCGCCGTCGTCCAAAACGAATTCGTGCACATCCGCGTTCTCCGCCAGACGCACCCGGCTGTACTCGCCCGGACGCGAAGCGCCAGCTCCCTCGCCTCGCTCCAAGACATGACGTTCGGGGTACTGTGCAGACGGGAGGACACCCCGGGTTCTCCGTTGGTAACGTTGTGCAACAACCTCGACGGGTGGTTCGTCCACGTCTGTTGCGTCCTCGGTTCCGTCTTCATCGTCCGAGTCGACAACGACGACAGCTTGTGCTGCTGCCGCACCTCCCGCACCCGCACCTGCTGCTGCCGCACCTCCCGCACCCGCACCTGCCGCTGCCGCCATCGGAGCCCTGCGGGCGGCCGAGCGGCTCCTCGCGAGGGACTCGAAATAACGCTCCAGTTGCAGATCAAAATAACGATCCGCGTTATGAGGAGTGAACGTTTCCTGTCGCACATATAAGTTAGGATCGTCGTCTTCCGTCATCGCTTGGAACCCAGCCGCTGCGACGGCACGCTCGAGATCAGTGCGGGGAGGGCGGTTTGCACGTTCCGGCCTCCCGCGCGCACGACGTTCTTGGATAACGGTCCGCCAGTAGTTTAATTGACGCCTAGTCGCGTCAGCAAGCGAGTCTCCACTCGATGCGTCTTGACGTGTTACAGGAGGGAATGGACCATCTTCTTCAGACCAATGCTGTCCGCCTGCCAGTGCAACAAGCTCTTGCAGGCTCATCAGTCCCAGAGGTTTCTCCTGTGCAGAGGACACGGAATCGTACTTACGTTTCGAAGACATTTTTTTGATTCGTTTGAATTTAAATATTTCGCCGCGATTTTTTTTATCGTCTCGTTCCGGTACCTCACGCACCCTTTCATATATCCGAATAAATAAAAAAAAAACATGGAAAATCATTACGAATTTAAATTGTGGTCAACCCGTTCGCACGACGCCGGACACGAAATCTTGGTGATACCGCCATATGCATCTATGGAGTCTTTGCAACACGCATTCGAACTCCTGGACGGGCCGTTCGACTCGTACGTCTCGTCGGACTTCACACAAGTTTTTGTGGGTGGACAGTTTTACAAAACGCGGTCAGCAAACGAGTTTGTTCTTGCCCTTCTCGTTTCGGATGAGCAGCTCGATGTGTTTCACGAGACGCTCGTCGACAATCGTTCCCTGGACGAGCTTCTCGAGAGGATTCAGAAAGACTTTTACACCAACTGTTAATTCATCGTTCGGTGTGTCAAAAGTTTTTTCAAACGGCAGAATCTAAAAAAGACATGTTCGTCATAAGTGTAACCGGGCCGGCCGAACGAAGTCGTGCTGCCACAAACGAACTCGCGCACGAACTCCCGGACGCACTCAAAACAAACATTCAACCCACGTGCATCGCACGCGAGACCACGAATCAAATGCCGTCGTGGCGATTTGAATTGCAACGTGTCATGTCAAGTGGTAAGGTGATTATCAATGACATGTCTCGTGCAAACTGTGAAGAGATCACAGACTTTGCACGGTCCGTGCGAGCGCTTTCGAACACGTACCACCCGTTTGTGTTTTCTACGGAGCCGTCCGATTGCGCGCAAGTCAATGGAGTTTACACGCTCGAACGTGTTAAGCTTCTTCTTGAGAATTAGTGATAGTATAGTTTGTGCATGAAATACAAGGGATAAACCCTGGCGTCATTCGGGCCGGCACGGTCGGTCGAATAGGAGTTCAGAGTAAGAAAATATCTCGTCCTCCCGTCGGCGATCCGACGGTCCAGTTCGGCCCTTATGTCGCCGAGTGTTGTTTCGGTTGTGATTGGAATCGGATCAGCGTCCTGCCAATTGTAATTCCCGTCTTTATACCTGACACGAACGGTTGCTCCAGGTGCAAGCGGTGGGATATATTGAACCTCAAAATCTTCGCCCGTTCGGAGATCGTATACCAGATTTTCGGGACGGGGTCCTGGTTCTTTTTCACGACCAGGTTTTTTGTACTTGAAAAAATATACGCCTCCTTCTCCCGATCTTCGAACTGTCCGTTTCACATATTCGATTACATCTGCACACGTCGTGCGTTCATTAATCGGTACCATCACTTGACGTTCGATCGCTCCGAATTTATAAAATACACGAATTTGATTAGATTTATAAATGAGAGTGATTCCGTAGCGTCGTCTCGGTGATGTGAAATCGTATAATCGTGCAAGCGGGGCAGTGTTCGTAATCAAGGGCCCATACTCAGGTTTCATGACAAGCGTGTAGGCAGTTTCGTCCACTGGGGGATCAAAGCCTCTTCCGATATCCCGGACGAATTTCGTATTTAAAAAGTGAGTACTAAAAATAAATTCCTGAAGCTCGGGTTCGTTCTCAAACTTGTCTTCTCGCGCAACGAACATCGACACGTTGACAAGATTTGGCGGGAGCGGTTCAAGGACGGCTCGGCATGGGGAGGGTATATCGGCCATGCACTCCAGATTTACGTTGTCGTCCATCGGAAAGTATGTAATATCGTCTTCAGATGAACCAGCACCGCCTATACGGACAATCTTGAAACGGTAATGATAAGGATTAAATGAAATTTGGTTCGTTGACGCAGCTCGTGAGAGTGCGTAGCGAGAGAGCCCCCACACAGACACGGAGGATTTGCGTTTCAAATACACATCGGTCCACACACGATCATTAATCCCTTCGATCGACACGTATTGCCCGTAGGTACGCTCCTCGGATAGTTTCTCTTCGCGAAAGTTAGTTTTAGTGTTGAACGCCTGTGCTAACATGGACGTGAACACGGCCAAATGACACTCGATGTCGTCACGCACAAAATCAAACGGGTTTGAACGGGGTTGTTCGTGCATCTTCAAAGCGATGTGCGCCGCACGCATCAACGACATAAGTGTACACGATCCTTCGGCTGGCTGGTCACCCCTGTAATCTCGTCCGTAGTACCTGTCTACTTCGCTAAAACCGTGAACAGATGCTTGTGGCAGCTTGTACTTATACACCTGTCCAGGCTCAATCGCTTCAAATCGCGCAGTCCGTGCGTCGTTCGTCAGATCAAATAGTTGATCCACGGAGACATTTACCGTCTCGTAAACACCGTTTATCTCTGGAAATCCTTGATAATACACGTCCACAGTACCATCTTCGTTGCGCTTGACAACTTTTACTTTTATGCCGTCGGTGATGGAATGAAATACACGATTTAAGATGATGCTATCCATCCGATTTTTGTCTCTTAGTACAAACGATCCATGTGGATCCAAAAGGAATATCACTCGCCTCACGCGGTCTTTTACAACAAAACGCATATGCGCGGGATGATCGTCGTTGTGTCCAATTAGGACAGAATAAACTGCAACATCGTAGTTGTCGTTTGTAAAAAACAGTCTTGCCGACTGCTCGGACAGTTGATGAGATGATGACATAATTTCGTACGGAAAAAGACGCTCGAACCCCGGCACGTGTTTCAAGTACATCAACAAGTCCTTATGAGGAATTTCACACGCTCCGAAATAGTAAAATACACGAGGCGCAGCACACATACCGCCCTTATCACTCGACCAGCCGGGACAAAAATCACGTAGGAACACGGGGAAACTCATGTCAGGCTTCGGTTGTGCTAACCGCTCCTGGTCCGTGAGAGCGAAATAGTCACGAACGACCGTGTCGACACTCTTCCTAAAAGTTTGTTCAACCTCCACGATGGCCTTGTCGTATTCATATATGTATTCGTCTTTGTCTTTGTCTTTGTCTTTGTCTTTGTCTTTGTCTTTGTCTTTGTCTTTGTCTTTGTCTTCGTCTTCGTCTTCGTCTTCGTCATCATTGTCAGTCGTCCACCCGTTATCATCTTCCGCCTCTTCTCTCCGTTCCTCCCGCTCAACCCAAAGTCTCCAGCTTTCATCCTCATTTCTATTATAAGAGCTCTTTATACTTTCGGCAACGGATACCGATGGGAGATACGCTAACATATGAGCCGGCAAGTCGCACGCACGGATGTCGATAGACTTTACAAATCCATACTCGTCCACTTGGTCCGGCCGAAACAAAGGAGGTGTCACTGGCACACCCGTTGCCGCACGGCTGCGTGTGACTCTTGCGGTCGATGGATGCGGACGCAACGTGTGCACAAACGCTCGTGCACTCGGGAAGACCGTCTGGGTTGTCGCCGCCCGGAAAAGATTTTCTTCTGGCTTGTGTCGTTTCGCGATGGGCAAGTCCTTTCCGTTCCCAAAAAAACTCACGAGACCCCTAAACTGTCCAAAACGAAACAGAGCCGATACGTACTTCTCACGGATCGCCTTCCTGTTTTCTCCTCTGTACTGCCTTTCGAATTCTTGGAAAGTCAGCATTTTTTTTTTAATTTATCATGAATGGATAATTTATTTAGATTATTTGTCGTCCTTTGATGCACGCATCCAAACGAAACCACCATGCCCGTATGTGGGAGAGAGACGACTCGTCCCACCCCACTCGTGTTCTCGACAGAATCGTCTGACTGTACTCAAGTTGAACCGAATGTTTCTCTCATTGTTGTACCGGTAGAAAAATGGATACGTTTTTTTTCTCGAATTAGTTTAAAAATAACAAATGTCGTCCGTTCTTGATTTCTCTAACCAGAAGAACTATCACGTTGCAGCACTCGCCAGTGCGTTTTGTATTTGCATCGGTTTATTGCTTGGGTATTTCATTTTCAAATGCAAACAAGGATTCGACACCACTAAGGACGATACGAACAGCGGGTCGGTCGGATTGCCCGTGATCGCGAACGCCACATCGATAGCTCGTTACGCTCCAGGGGGTGCGACCATGGTCTTCCAAATCCGTGTGCCCCACAGTCAAAATTTCTGGGACCCACCCACCCGCAATCTATTCTTACAAAGCGTCGATAATTACAACAAGAAGGTTGAACGGATGATCAAAGCAATTCCTTCCGATAAGCGTATCACGGTGAGCAGAGACAAAAACCCGCCTGTTGAATTGATCGGAATTAACGTATTATTCGACAAAGATGTTGCGAAGGACACTTGCACTTACAGTGTGTACAAGGCAAATACGAGCTCCAAGTGGATCCCGACCTCCACACCCGTTGCGTCAAAGCCGAAGGATGCAATTGCCTTCGTTGAAAAATTAAATGGACGTATTGATAACATGATAGGCAACCTCCAGGCCGTGCAAGCGGTTCTGGCAAATTATCCGCCCGCATGAACCCTTAGTTGGTTTCTTATATACTTAAAAATAGAATGGAAGCCGAACGGTACACGGTCGAGTATATTCAACCTTTATCTGTACACGAAATTGCAGAGATTCTCCGTCAAACTTTTGAAGACGGACAACAACATCTTCTTTTCAATCCACAGAACAACCGGTTTCATTCGGCAGATTCCGAACTGCGAACGATGGCCCGGACAGACTTAGGCGGGTTTCCAAAAGACCCCCCGCCCTACCCCAATCTGTCGCACTTTTTCATCAATACCTCCAACTAACCACAAAAATGATCAGCAAGAACGCCGTCAAGCGTGCACTCAAGAAGTCGAAGAGAGTCGGTACACGTATCTTTCGCAAAGAGTATTCTCGCATGCGGAAGGCGCGAAGGTTCGCGTTCGACCGTCTGAAGAAACAATTGGACAGTGTGAGAGGTCGGAACGTGCCCCGAACGTTGTGGCAAGAGAGAACTGCACAACGTCGGAAGGATCTTGCACAAATGAAGATTGAGTTTAAGATGCTGCAGTCGCTCTCGAGGCAGAAGCAACTGCCGAAGGATGTTCACTACAACATCTCACAATTCCTGTGAACGAGTTGTTGTTATATGTAGTATCATGTAACCATGAATGTAAAGAAAGACAATGAAAATCGACGTGTCTGGATACTATCTTCATGCGTCTGAACTGACGGCTCCCGTGTGGAAACGTTTGCGTGACCTTTCCAAAGTCGCCCCGGTCCTAAACGACAAGTCGCCCGTCGCCAAACGAGCCCGTTCAGCCGGACGCGGAGGCGGAGGACCGCAGTTCGGGAAATCGTTCAGCGTGCTCAACGACGTTGAAGGGGGTTACACATGGATCCCGCGCACATGGTTCGAAACCATGCCCGAACTCATCCGGTTCCGTCCGGAAATCCTCGCGCACCGAACAACCCAGATCGAACAGACACGTCTACCCACACCGCGCACGTGCGGGTACACGCTCAAGCCCCAGCAAAACGATGTGCTCGGTGAAGTATTTTCGTACCCCGGGATTACGTCCGGCTGTCTCGCGCTACACACCGGATTCGGCAAGACCGTCGTGGCCATGGAACTGATCGCACGACTGAATGTACGCACCCTTTGGTTATCGCACACGTCCCAACTGCTCAAACAGTCGGCCGACCGTGCCCAGACGATCCTCAACGCCACGACCGGAAGTCTTACGGATGCCGACATGGGCTCTGGGAAGGATTTCGTGACGTGCACGATCCAGTCATTGCTCAAACGTGACTTTCCCACCGATGTGCTCAATTCGTTCGGGCTCTTGGTCGTGGACGAAGTTCACCACATGTCCGCGCCGAGTTTCTCACAGGCCTTGCACAAGGTCGGAGGCATTCCTCACACGATCGGCCTTTCGGCCACGCTCGAGCGCAAAGATGGACTTGAAAAAGTTTTCCAGTGGTCGATCGGACAGGTGCTGAGTGTGCGCCACCTGGAAGTGAAGATCATCCCGGAGGTCTGGGTCGTGCAGAAAGGTTGGGAGGTCGAAATTAAACTCGGCAAGGGTGGCGACCCGATCTTCGCACAAGCGATCACCGACATGGCGCGGCTGGAGGATTACAACCAAACGATTGTAAATACACTCGTACGCATCTTCACGCAAAACCGTGAGCGCAAGATTTTGGTCCTTACGGATCGTAAGGAACACGTTCTGCTCTTGCACGCGATGTTGACGGCGAATGCGTTCTTTGCGGATCTTCGAGTCGGGACGCTGCACGGTGACATGTCCGAACGCGCCATCGAGGAAACACTGTACCCGGAAGAACCCATCCACATTCTTCTGGGCACGTACGGCATCTGCGGGGAAGGCTTCGACTGCCCAGGCTTGAACGCGGTAATGATGGCAACGCCACGCAACGACATTCGTCAGGCGGTCGGACGCGTGTTGGGTGAACGTGTCGGGGCCGTACGGCCTCTCATTGTGGACATTCGGAACACGCTCGGACTGTTTTACAATCAGGGACGCGAGCGCGTCAAGTTCTACACGGCGTCCGGATTCGACGTGAAAACCATACGGACCCGTACGCCTGCGGACCTGCTTGCAGGAGAAGCAGTGGGTGTCGAGGACGAGGCTGTCGAGGAGACTGCTAGTGCGGGCGCGGGGGGTGCTGTTTTAAATTGTTTTTTCGTAGACGAATGAATCGTTTGTGTACATTACAAGAATAAAAAGATGCCGTCGATTCGTGAGGGTTGGGGCGAACTATTCGTGGAGCCCGTCAGTACGTCGCAACAATTTTGGGCCATCATCGACGAAATCCAGAACGACAAGTCGAACTTTTGGTACAACCGAAACTCTTTGCTCGACGCGTATCATGAAGGCCGTATGTACAGAATGACAGTGGAAGAGAACGACTTTATGTTCGAACAACGGGCGTACAATGACCCGATCTTCTGCCGGACGTACTATGATGAACATGTGTGGTACACGCTTCCTGCATTCTGCACGTGGAAGCGTGGCGAGGACAACGTGTGCGAGATGATCTGGACGCACTCCCGCGCGCGCCGCTTGGGCATCGGACGGGCATTTGTGGAACAGCTCGAAATCGTGCGAGCTGACAGACCCATTGAGGAAGCGAAGCCGTTCTGGGATTCTGTCTTGACTGAGCAGGAGGATTGATTGGGATTTACGGGGCCTCCTCGTGCAGAACCGGACGGACCCGGTACGGGTTCCGAATGGGCGGTGTTTGTGTTTTATTTTTCGTACCCATACCAATCGAGAAAAGCAAAAATGAGCGTTGCCGCGAAGCGTCGTCTGCGTGAAGACTCGACTGAATGTGAGTACGTGTATGTGTTCGATGACGCTTCGTTCCCGACCCAGCCGTGCTTCAAGGTGGGCATCAGTACCCGTCCGCCTGAGGTGAGACTGACGGAGCTCAATCGTGGCCGCCCAACTAAGCTCGGATTCGTGTACGCGGCGACGTGCGTTCACGCGCATCCTGCCGAGCAAATCGTGCACAAGTTGCTCGAGGACTTTCGTGTGCCGAACACGGAGTTCTTCGCGGGCGTGCCCGAGCACGTCGTTGTGAACCTCGTGCGGTCCGTGTGCGACCTGAACAAGGTTGTAGACGGACGGGGGGCATTGCCGCTCCCCGTCCAGGCGGAGCCTGCGATGGACGAAGTAGTGCCTCCCCTTCTTCCTGCTGCTGCAGGCGGCGGTGCCGGAGCTGGTGCTTCGGACTCGCAGGATTCCGACGATGAGGTGTCGGCGATGACCGGAGCCACGGCGCCCGACGACGGTGGTCAGGTGCAAAAGTCGGCCGATCTCGAAGCGGTGCGCAACGCTACGTTCTTCCAGGCAAACATGCCCCCGGGAACTTCGGTCGAGGACGTGCGGGCTGTGTTTGCGTCGGCCAAAAAGTTACAGAAGCGCAACCCGCAGTGTGCGCTTTTCCTCGAGAAGGATTCACAAATTGTGTGTTTCTTCTGCGAGGGATCGGATGCGGGCGCGAAGCAGAAGGCACTCCGCACCATGAATGCAATCATCGCTCCGATCAGCACGTACAATGTGCTCGTCCGTACGATCAATGCGATCGTGAAGCCTCCGGTCGGAGTCGGTGCGAAGTTGCTGGGACACTTCCGTTGCCCGGACGTGCTCGTGGAGAAGTGTAGCGTGGCCAAGTAAGGAAGGAGTAGTAGAGTCCGGACTGGCCCGGTCAGGGTTCCGAATGGGGCGGCGTTTCTCGTCTTTTTTACATAATCAATATCATCACGATTCACAGCGGTGTTCAGCAAATTGTGTGAGTAATGGAATTCAATGGGCTTTGTTGCAAAAAAAATGTTTTGTACAAAAAGAAAAAGAAATGTTATCCTTCGGTCGATTCTTGGATCGTTACACAAAATATAAGGGTCGGAGTAGATTAAATTCGATCCGTGCGCGTGCGAAATACAACGCAGCACTTCTTCGGTTTGGGATCGATTTGCAGGGACTACCTGATGACGTTCTCAATACAATCTCAGGTTTTTTGAGTGATGCTGACTTACGTACCTCACGACTTGCGACGAGAAAAATGAACATATCAGCTTTAAGGAACCTCCGCAAGGTAATCATTGACATCCCGTTTCACGAAATAGAGGGCGCCACCAGAGGAGCCGGTGCCTTCAGTTATTCCAATCATTTCGATAGCGTAGAAGATTTTGCGTCTTTTCTGCGGGATACAGGGTTGTCAGAGCATGAGATTAGTCGGCGCATTCGTGGAGGATATCAAGAATACTCAAACCTGATGCTTTTGATGGATATTCTGAGTAGCGGGAGATGGAGCAGCTTAAGAACTGTGGAAATACTACCATCAGCGAAACTGACCGATGCGGAAGCAATTGCAATATTTTCTGCGCTTGAAAACAATCGAACGGTCTCTACTATTTACATGAAAGATGCATCTTTTGATATCAATAAAGTGTTGGAAGTGCGGGAACTGTCAGATCCACCCCGGTCATTCCGTTCGATAACACTCATGCCATCACTTACCACTCTTGACATATCCTCAAGTGTTCATGGCATTACTGCAGAAAGTGCAACAACGGTCGCGCATTGTTTATATTCAAATACACCACCACTACGGACACTTGCATGTGCGTATATCGGGCTTGATCATCATACTTTGGCTCCGCTTATGAATGGGTTGCAACGCAATTTAACACTGACGCACCTGGATATTACCGCAAACCCTATAGGCGATGAAGGGGCGGTCATGATCGCGGATATGCTACGAACAAATAGTTGCCTACAAAAACTAGAAATTAGGAAATGCAGGATCACAGGAGGTGCAGCCGCGATATTCGATGCCCTCGTTGAAAACCGGCACTTGACGTATCTTGATGTTAGTTATAACTGGGTTGACAGTGCAGGGGATGCGCTCAGTGCACTCATTCAACAAAACACTCCGCTTCAATCTCTCATTTTACAGATTTGTTCTTTGTCATCTGCTACGGTGAGTAACCTCGCATCGTCGCTCCAACATAATTCAACTCTACGAGAGCTTGACTTACAACATAACGGGATTACCACGGAGGTAGAACATGAGCTGCAGCAGAAAAAAAGTGCTACACTCACTAAACTACTCACATCGACAAACGATTTAGTATTCCTTCTAGCAGACGATTAATAACATATATACACACCTGAAGCGGGTTCTGATTCACACGCAAGTGTTGCGTGGCCAAGTAAGCCACTCGGACCCGGACGGACCCGGTGCGGGTTCCGATTGGGCACGGGAATCGATTGTGTTTTTTATTCATCAACAAATGGAAGAAGAAGATTGTACTCGGGCGTGCATGTGGATTGAAGAAGTGACGCGTGGAAAGAACCACGTTTCTTTTGGTGCTGGGATCAGGTACGACCACCGACGCGTGCTGGCGGAAATCGGTCGGAACAAGAAAGCAGATCTTCGGCTGTGGTTCGAGCAGACCTTTACGAGGAGCAGGTTTTCGAATGACCAAGTTGTTTCGACGGCGGTTCATGTTCTCAAGTTAGAACACGTGCGGTCGGTGATTTTTTCCGGGGAGGACTTCCGTGAGTACGATCTTTCGGAGTTGGTGGATGTGATTATGGAGTCGTCGACGCTCGAGTGGGTTCGCTTTGTGGCGTGTCGATTCACGGCCGCCAACAAGAGCAAAATTCTAGAGTTTGGCGTGATCCAGGAGCAGACGGAAGAGAGTTACGAGCTGATTACGATCGACCTTGCCAAGGCTCAATGGGCCCGTACGGCGCGTTCGATCCCGGCGGATCAAGGCGGAGTTGCACATGCCGTGTATGCTTGGATGAAACTGCTTGCGTGAAGTTTTCGTGGTTGTGTGAAAAAAAATGGCTGCCGAAAAATTTTTCGGACGGAGTTCGTTCGGCAAAAAAAATCGGCCCAAAATGTATAAATTTTTTGCATTTTTTTTTCAGAAGAAAAGTGCGTTCAAAGTTGAGTTAGAAAAAGGTGACCACCTTGTCATTAAAAAAAGGAATTAACATCCCCAAACAAAAAAAAATGTCTTCCACTGAGTCTACCACTGTTCAGAGCAACGTTGAGGTCGCTGCCGCGAAGAAGCCTGCGTTCACTTCGGCACTGTCTCCCATTGCCGATCAGATCGCGACGATGATTGCGGACAAGCGCAAGGCCGATCTGAAGTTCGAGCAGGACGTGCTTAAGCTTGTGAAGCAGATGGTGAGCGAGTCGACCAAGCGGGAGAAGGCTCTGGACCGTTACACCAAGCGCGAGGCTGCGCGTAAGAACCGCCCCAAGAAGCCTGCGCACTCGGTCGTGGGTGTGAACCAGCCCAAGACGCTGAACCCCGAGCTGGTGACCTTCCTGCGCGCCAACGCCGAGAAGATGTCGGAGAAGGCTCGTGGCATGGTGAACGACATCATGTCGCTGAACCACGTGAAGCAGTGCGTGCAGTCGCTGGCTGCCGCTGCGAACGTGATCACCAAGGACAGCAACTACGACTTCCGCGCGGAGGGTGCGGATGCTGCGTTCGTGGCTTCGATGCGTCGCCTGCTGGTCGACCTGGTGCCTGCGGGTTACTACAAGGACGCCGAGGGCAATGTGACGGGTCTGAACTTTGACGAGAAGGTGAAGACCAACAAGATCACCAAGTTCTTCGACCACCTGCTGACCACGACCGACGCGTCCAAGGCGTTCACTGCCCAGAAGATTGCCGAGCTGACCGAGAAGGCCGCCGCCGCCGCTGCTGCTGCGGTTGCTCCTGCTGCCGAGGAGGTTGCTGCTGCCGCGGAGCCCGTTGTGGTCGCGCCTGCACCCGTCGCGGCTGCCGCCGAGCCCCAGCCCGAGGCGAAGAAGCGCAAGATCGTGCCCAAGGCGAAGGCCGCTGCGAACTAAATGATGTGTGTTGTTGTAATCAACCCGTCCGATAACCAAATTTGAAATGATTTCCTAATTTATCAATTCATATTGATCGATTCGCACAACTTGTCGAAAAGTTTCTTCTGCTCTTCTGTCTTGACATACAACGCTCTTGCATTCGCAAGAGTCTGCGGTGCGTTACGAAGCGTCTCCTCAATACGCTCACGATTGTAAATCACTTTCGACCCCACAGCAGCCAATCGTCGCGCAGAGTCTGCGATATACTCGGGGATATACCGAACCATCAAGTCTTGGAAGAGCGCGTACTGTTCCAAGAGCTCCGGACGTTGCCCATGGAATTTAAAGAGTTTCTGGAAACGCTCCTCACCACGAAGGAACGAGTACGTCTTCTTGCCGTACGGCTCGTAGCACTTCTTTACATTCGCAATGTCGTTCTTCGCTGTCACAAGGCCCCGTTCGAAGAAAAAGTCCTCGAACTTTTCCGTCCATGCCGCCGGACAAGGGTCAAACGCGCGCTTGATATCCTCCAACGCGCGGTCGTACGTTTGCCACAACGCGTCCAGTTCGGGTTGGAGATGTGCGTTCGCGGGGTTGATAAACCTGCGATACCTTACATCAAACGTTTGTATAAACTTCCAACAGTTCCCAAACACAATCGGACTTGTACGTTCTTCGGCAGAAAATTTAAGTTCCAACATGCCGTCGAGGTATTCAAACACTTGTCGGTACTGCTCGCCGTCCATCATGTACGCCTCGCGATCCAGACGGCCCGCTAGATCGCCGAACGTCACAACCAACCAAATGAGACGGTCTGTTTGTGCATCGCCCGAGGGCCCGTTCGGGTTCGCACGGATCAAATCGAGCAAGCGCTCCGAGTTTCGGACGAGCGCGTTCACGAGTCGAAACTTGTCTTCCACACCGATGTGTGTAAAACAGATATAGTCGTCCGTGTCTTCTTCGAGAAACGAGTCGTGGATATAATCCATTTTGTTGTCGTCTTCTTTTTTCTATTAGACTTGAAAGGTTCATCCATCGACAAAATAAACGCAATGGAAGAAGAATTCGCACAACTTAAAACTGTTTCATACCACCTGTCCACGACTGTACCTCCGTCGTACGCTGTGAAAAAAGAATTCGTGCTCCCAAAATCTTCACGCACGTTTGAAGATTTACAAGCAGGTCAAGTCGAGAACGTACGTGTGCCGTTCGTTCACCCACTCGGACCCGAGCAAAGAAACTGGACGATCCCACTGGATCTTTTTCGGTACCCGACGAAAATCTACGTTCACACACCCAACACGCGCATTTACGCCAGCAAATCGCGTTCGTGTTTGGACGTCGTCATCTTGTCTCGGACCGTGCCCAATAAACTTTTTATGCAACTCTACTGGGACGCGCACGAATTCGGACGGGAACGGTTGCCTCAAATTATTTTGGTAGCGCTCGATGGATCCGAACAACCCGTAGAACTTTACGGGTCCTCGTAGAAAAAAGTCTGACAAACTTTCCAATAAATGTACCTTTACCGATTGAATCCAAATTAAAAAACAAATGTTACCAACCGCTCTTCTTCGGGCCCAGCTCGCCATCTACAATTACACAATCAATCCGTGCGTGACTTCGCTCGTGCAGCTTCACGAGTCTCTACGGGTAGCCACGTCGTTGCTACCGCCTGTTCCTGCACCGGCAGTCGACATTCCGGTCCAACGCACAACGGCCGTTCCCAAATTTTACGGCGACGTGTGGAAGACTGTCGATCTCGACCGGTTTTACGCTCGCATCTTCCAGACATGTACGATCACCCCCGTGGCGCAAAGCGTGCTCGTGCGGCTCCATACCACCAATTACGTCTTCACGGAAGTCATCCTCGGACGGATCCTGTACCCTCTACAAACGTACTTTGAGACCGTTTTTGGTTCGTTCGAACACGCGTACATTAACGTGGTCGAACGAATTTTTTTATACTTTACTGCCAACGAAGGCAAGGCGTACAGCGCCGAGGACGCGTTTCGAGCGGTGCGGCTCGCAACCGGAAACGTCCAGGACTCGATCTACTTGATCAGCGTGCTTGAGCAGTACGACCCCACGCGGTTCCGCAACTCGTCGCACAGGGGCGTCATCCACATCATGTTCAGCCCGTCCGCGACCCGCTCGGCGCGGGACCTTACGCGCGATTATTTCATCGAACGCTTCCGCGCCGTGAAATCAGCGATGACCAAAAAAGTGGTCCAAACGAAGCCGACGGGGCCGGAACGGTGTGCTACTCCCTCCAAAATGGGCGCTTGCACCCATGCCGGCGCCGCGGCTGCTCCTGCCGGGCTGCTCGTCTGCGGTCCCCTCAGAGACCCCCTCGAAGATGTCCCCGACGTCGTCCACGGCGTTCTCACCAACATTTTTGGTTAGTTTAGCCTGCTTGTAAATAGCGCGCTCGGTCGTGCTTGTTTTGTCGGCCGGCACGCCGGCAAGATCCAAATGGAAATTCGTGCGGCCCGCGTTCCACACAATCGGACCCGGTGGCAAATATTTGTCTAGATTACGACTACCTTCTTCGTCGAAAAAATGATGCGCGATGTCGAGAAGGAATGAATTCGTCTGTTGATTGAACTTAATCAAAATATTCTTCTTGCGTGATTTCTCGCCTTCCCTCTCGCCGAGCTCGGACTCGAACGTCGACATGTACTCCCCAAACAAAATTGACACGATGTATTTCTTCTTCGATTCGTCTTTTCCGTCGCTGCCTTCATCCTCATCCTCCGCGTCCTCCCCTTTGCCACCCGACTTTTTCACAACTTCTCCGCGCGGCACCACACGGATCCGTTCAAGCAGTGGAGACAGATCCTTGCCCTTCAAGAGTTCCTTCAGAATGAGATATACATCCTTCTTGTTTTCGCTCAAGTGATTGTAAAAGTACACGACGCGATCCATGGTGGCCGTTCGAATCCGCTCGGACAATTCGCTCGACAGTTGAAGACCCGTTTTCGACGAGTTGTACACACGGGCGAATTGAATCTCCTTTTTCGGAATCTCCAACTCGAACGGGTCTGCGGGTGCGTGCGTTTTCAAAAACTCCTTGTACTCATCCGTTTGTTCTCCCTCTTCGTTTTGGAACGGGGAATTCTTGTGCCCGCGGTACTTCGCTTCGAAACGTACCAGCACCTTACCGTCCGGCAAGAGTTCCCGAACGTGACCGTACCAAAACGAACGGGGCTCCGGACGGACTATCTTTACGTAGTCACCCACCTTTATTTTCTCGACTTGCTTCAAAATCTCTTCCGTCGTAGGTGCAGAATGAGCCGAGGTGTTACAAAACAGTTTTGCGATCGACGTGCGGAACGCCTCGATTTGTTCATGGTACAGCGCATGGAAGATTTCGCGATCGTAAGCCGCGTCGGCAAACGAACGATTCATACGGCCCCAGAAGGACAAGTACGTCTCCAAACCTTGCTTCCAGTACACCGCGTCTGAAAAATACGGGGAGTAATCTTCTTCTTCCGGACCCGTTAGGTGGTAGACGCGCATTCGGACGCGCTGTTTCGATTCGACGAGGCCCGCGTGCGAACAGAAGCGCGGACCGCGACCAAGGAATTGCAAAAAGTCCTGGAACGAACGGAACGAGTCGACCAAGTACAAATTCGTGATCCCCAAAAAATCCACACCCTTGTACGACTCGGACGTCGCCAGGATGATCGGCACGTGCTCTCCGTTCGTGTTAAACTTCGGGTCCTCCATCATCTTCTTCATTCGCCCAACGACCATCCGCCGATTCAGACGACGCACGAGTTCCACGTCCGCACCCGTCCGCGGACTCACGACACGCACCTTTTCAAACTGGTCGCGAAGTTCGCCCACGTCTTCCTTCCACTCTACAATCGCATCGGCTCGGTCGCCTTCGCCTAGTTCGTCTTCCGATCCGACGCCCGCGCCGAGAAACACCTGGCGCACCGTCGCTTCTTCTTTCTGGGAAAGAAAGTCCGGTAAGGTGTTGTTCGGAAACCAACGTGAATTCTTCGGGTCCGCGTACGCATAAAACGCTTTTTGCGTTTTGGAAAGTGCCGACTTTGGCTCACCACGGTACATCTTCATTCCCAAAAACTTTTCCAGGTAGTACGCAATCATTCCCAACGTTCGGATGTCCGATGCGTACACGTAATGCTTACCAGGCGATTTCTTGAGGACACGTTCGCCGTCGCGCATCCCCGAAACGCCCCGCACCAAATCGCGCACCACACGCTCCACCTTCGGACTCGGTGCCAGAAACCGCCCATTCCCTAACGGGATCGGTTGGAAGTCGAATGCGAACCCGTCCGATTCTTCTTTCGGCGGATCTGCGATTGTGCGCGTCTTGGGGACGCGGGTGCCGCGCCGTACGGGTCCTCGTTCCACAGGTCCGTCGTCGACGTATTCTTCGTCTTCGAACTCACGTTCGTCCACAGCGTCTTCGTAAACTCGCCCGCGCGTTCGTCCACCTTCACCCGCACCACCGCCTCCTTCTTCTCCGGCAGGCTGTTGTGAAGATTGTTCGTCTTCCTTTTCACTGTCACCGGCAGCAAACGTTGCGTACATGGAAAGACGTGCGAACTTCGTGAGGTACCTTTTCGATTCGGGATTCATCTGTTCCTTGGCCAACCGTACGGCTTCCCGCGCGGTCGCGCTCATGGGCGGCTCACGGTTTATGTTCGAGACGATTGTGCGAATGGACTTGTCGTAATGGTCGTCGTAGTAGTCTTCTGTCACCGGCACGCACACCAAATCCACAGTGACCTTTGGAAAGGCAGACACGTCCGAACTAAAGTCCGCATACGAAATCATATCCTGGAACGAGTCGAGCGACGTCGTACGAACGGTCGATCCTTTGATCATTCCTAAAACTTCCTTGACAGACTCGTCGTCGTACCCAGGCGTCGCCGATAAACCCACGACCCATGTGGAACGGATGTCGCGAAACGTCGTGAGCGCTCGGACCAGCGCAAAAAAGTTGCTCGTCTGTTCGCCTGGAGGCGGACGCACCAAGAGCTGGACCTCGTCTAAAATGAATACCGAATTCTCCAAACGCGACCCGCGCAAGATCGAGTGCGAAGAAATCTCAGGAACGTCGTCTTCTTCAAACGCTCGGCGCTCCGCATCGAACTCGTCCTCGTCGTCATCCTCGCCACCCTCTTCAGCTGCCGCTTTTTGGGTTTTCGGCTTGCCGAAATCAACCCTATCGGGCTCGTCCGATTCATCTTCAGGAGGTGCGTGTTGGAAAACATTTTGCGAATTGAAAGGAATATGTTCAGGCGCGTCTTGAAGCGCGTACGACAACAAAATGTCGGCCACGCTCTCACGCACGGTCGAGTCGTCTGAGAGTTCACGAATCGCTTTGTCGAGCTCTTTGCGGATTTTACGCATATCTTCGCCACGCTTCGCCGCCAACACGTTCGCGACGCTTCGCTGAACCGTTTCGTCCACATTCCTCAACGAATCGAGAACGGCGTCTCGACCCTCGACAATCACAAACGAAAAATCCGAACGAAGTTTTTCGTCCAGCCGTGTGACATACACGTCCGACCAGTTCTGAATATCCGTGCGCGACATCCGGCTGTCGAAACCCGCGGCACGCAACCAAAGGTTCTTGAACGGTCCCGTGAGTAAAATGTTTAATGTATTCGCACCTTCGTCACCTTCAAAGACACGATTGCCGTCTGCATTCGGAACAAACTTGCGACTGCGCGCAGGCGAAATCAGTTTCTCGAACTCCACGCCGAGTTTTTCGCACGCAGAGCGTTGGAGGAGCTCGTCAAAGTTCGGCCGCTTTCGGTCTGGGAACGTAATCGTGCCTTGCTTGAGCACCGCGTCCCTGTACAATTCGTGAGCAACCCGGACGATTTCTTTCATCTGGTCAGCATTCAGATGGTGTTCCTGTTGTTGTGAAGGGGAGTCCAGACGCCGCTCAAATTCGTTCGTAAACACATCAATGCTCTCCGACAAAAGTTCTTTCTGATCCTCACGGGGTAGGTTCGGACGCAAGTCAAAACCCAAACGGCCGTAGTACTGCAAACCCATTCCCTTTCGACCCAGAGCGCGCCGCGCAAGGATCCGATCGTACGCCGCGCGTTGGCCGTCGGTGGTCAATCGAGACTTTTGCTCGAGGAAACAATCATCAAAGCCAGCACGGAAGCGTTCCTCCACCAAGTTTGTGAGGTACGTTCGGTATGAGACACCCGGGTTCAGTTCTTCATAAAACTCGCGGGACATGAACGGGAGGCCTTGGAGGTCGCGCGCCCAGAAAAAATACTTTTCGATGTTCGAAACAAGCTTGTCGATGTTGTTGTCCCTCTGATTTTTTAGTGTACTCGCAAGCATCAAATTCCAAAAACGAACGCGTATGACCTCCGCACGTGAATAAGTAGTTGCAGAATCTTTTTTGGAAACGAAACGGACCGTGATCCGGTCGCCTTCGATTGCTTCGACGCGGCCGTACTTGGTATGATCCGACTTGGGGACGACATAGTTACCAACTTGAACCAGTTCGTCTTCTGCAACTTGATCGAATGGGACGTGCTTGTTCCAAAACGCAATCAAAATAGCAGTCGCAATCACTGTCTTACCCAAACCGGTTGTATGCTTCACGAGCAAACCGGGCGTTGTGAGTTTGCCGGCCGCGCGGAGCATCGCAACCCCGAGGACAGACTCTTGATTCGGGTTCAGCTGTGTCACGCTGCATCGGTCTCTCATCCGAACGGCGCCGGACGTGTAGTTCTTGAGTTGCTTGATTTTTTTCGGAGCGAAAATTTTTGACATAACCGTTTGGACATTGTCATTTTGCTGGACCGCTTTTTGAATCTCTTGGATGCGTTTCAGATACTCAGACGACTCGTCAAGTTTTCGTTTGAGCAAGTTTGAGTAGTTGATGACTTTGGTGGGCACGGAAAACTGCTTGCGCAAGAATTGCTGTAAATCGAAATCGAAGGAAGACGAGTCGTCTTCCTCGTCGGCCATTTTGTTTTTTTTATTGTTCACGAAAAACAAAATAAAATTGCGTTTGCTGCGAACCAAAAACATGTTGTTCGGATGGGAGTAAAAATAAAGTTGGAATGACCGACGCAGACGTTGAACTTAACATTCGAAAATTCGAACCGACCCTTTTGGAGCACTATCGCCTGCACGGACGGCCGCCAAAAATTTTGGTGCTCGGAAAATCGGGCTCTGGTAAAACATCGCTCGTGCAAGACCTTTTGTTCTACATCCGAAAAATTCACGCGGGCGTTGTCGTTTGTCCGACAGAAGCTTCGTTAGTGGACTACCGCGTCATGTTCCCCGAAAGTTTCATCCACGATCGCTGGGACTCGAATGTGATCGCAAACATGCTGCGCATGCAGAAACGAATCCGTAAAACCAACCCGCGCTTCCATCAACTGCTCATGCTGGACGACATTATGTACGACAACAAAACCATTTTGAAAGACGAGTCGACTCGTTTTATTTTTATGAACGGACGAAACAACAACATTTCCGTAATCGTCACTATGCAGTACTGCATGGATCTCACGCCCGACATTCGTAACCAAATCGATTTTGTTTTTGCCTTGCGAGACAACGTTCACGCAAACCGAGAAAAACTGTGGAAACAATTTTTCGGCATCATCCCGTCCTCAGACGCGTTTCATCAAATTATGCAAAGGTGCACGTCCGGGTTTAACGCGATCGTACTGGACAACAACGCGCGCTCTGGAAAAATCGAGGACTGCATTTTCTATTACTGCGCCGACTCCAAGTACGAACCCGCGCAGGTCACGCGCGTCTACCCAAGCAACAAGTGTGACCTCCTCTTTGAAGACGGGTTTCAAGCAGAAGCCGTTGACGCGGCGTTTGTGAAACGTCCGAACGACGAGGACCCCACGCTTGATGAAATCCCGATTCGTACCGGGGAAGTTCTAAATGCAAAGTACAAACGCACGTGGCTCACACTTGTGCCGGACAAACGCAGGTGTTTCCACCGGAGCATGTGGGCTTTTCACCGCCAACGCTTCAACCCGTTTTACGACGAGGACGTGCAGCCCGAACGAGCATCCGCCGGTGCGGGTGGTGCACCGCCTGCTTCCGCTCCGAGTTCGACAGATTTTCAAGCACAATTTAGAAGAGGCAAACGCGGCGAACGGACAAATGTGAAGGTGAAAATGTTGTAAAAAAATTGTGTGTCGTGGTTTGTAAAAAATAATATGCCGCTCCCGGAACTGTTCATATCTGCAATCGAAAAACCAGGAAAAAGTCGGATTGACCGTTGGGCATTTGTTCAAGGCAGAGATTGGGTTTTCAAACCGCTATCTTGGAGCCTTCCAGATGGTTACACAGTTCGACCCTGTGAACCTCTCCGATCTAGACCGAACAACGCCGGCAAAGTAATAGTTGTATTTCCTGAGAACATGACAACAAATGGCATCGTCATGTTTACAAAAAACAACAAAGGCGATATTCAAATCTGCGTAGCTACACCATCAGCATCAACCACACAACCTCCCGAACGCCCCGTTGCAGCACCTGCACAATCTCTCGAGAACCCCGTAGCTACACCAGAACTAACCACACAACCCCCCGAACGCCCCGTTGCGACACCAGCGCCGACTACACAACTTTCCGAACGCCCCGTAGCTACACCAGAACCAACCACACAACCCCCCGAACGCCCTGTTGCTACACCCGCACAACCTCTCGAGAACCCCGTAGCCACACCAGAACCAGCGCCGACTACACAATCCAGTGAGTCTTCGGGCTCTGCACCTGGATCGGAAATGAAGGTACCAATAAGACCGAGGGGCCTGCGTTCTCGAGAGCCAGATACGAGGCCGGAAATCATATTCGGACTTGCACGAAAACGGGCACAATTGCCCTTGGCAGTAAGTGCAAGGCTTCTTTTCAAAGATGAACGTGAGATTGAAACTATCATTGAAGATTTCAGAGCGAGCAATCAAGGAGCTACGATAGAACAAGTTGTAGAACATCTGGCGCAAATAATTCGGGGTCGTGGCGAGCAGCTACCCGACCTTGAGCCCAAAAACTGGTTTGAGAATATTCGTTTAGAAGGTAAAGAGTTCTGGCAGTACCTGACAAAGCACGGGCTGTGGTATTTTATAACAAAGGATGCTTATTCTCCCGAAATGGATCGTTTGTCAGACACGTTAAGTACAGAGGTGAGTCTGCTAAACTCAAAACGAAACATGCAAATGTACGAGGCCCAGAAACGACAAACGGCTTCTGCTCCATTCGTAAGAATTATCGAATACGACAGGTCGGGCGAAGAATGGGTTTCATGTCCGAAAACGAGAATTCAAAGAGAAAACCTGCACAACTTGCTCGAAATCCTAGAACATTTTAAAACAAGAAGAACGACGACTGTCGAACCGAGAGAGGTCAAACTAACATATGGCGTACATGAAGTCGATGTTTTGTCGAATAGGTCTCAAGAAGACATCGACTTATTGAATTCGCGCCTACGTGAAATCTGGAATTTATGTGGACGGTTTCAATCAGACCTAGACCGCGAACTTACGGTTATGAATGGAGACTTGTTCATGGGCGAAATTGTCTGCCAGAAAAACAATACCGTTATGCAAGAAGATCTCTACCGCGTGGATGGAACATCTTTGGTGTACCGTCATGATTTGGCTCATCCCAATTACAAAGCATACGAATTACATACACAGTGGGATGAATTTGAAACCGAATTGTCTACATGGGTTTGTGGTGATGCAGAAGAAGAAGAAGAAGAAGGAAGCAAGGACAAACTGAGGAAATTATTTCATGTATTCAAGATTCATGCTGTCCGTGGTGCTCCAAATGACTCCGACAAGCTTCTGCTCTACGACATCCGTGTGCAATCGTTTCGGCGACTTTCATGGTTTTCTGTCATTCAGGTCATGCTTCAGTGGATCACAAAACACGGAGGTGAAATGGCAGTGATTGTTCTGTTCATTGCTATGCTCGGAATGATGTTGTCTGTGATGTGGAGGAATAATCCAACAGGAGCCGCCGCGTCTTTGACACTTTCGAATGGAGAGGCTTGGAAATTTACGGCACCGGTCAACACATCGACACCTTTCGGTGTTACGGAAGCCGGATCGGCTGCGGCGACTGGAGGAGCTTGGAATTTAACAGTCGACACATCGACATCGGGTGCCGCCGAACAAGAGGAAGAAGTCGGACTTACGGAAGCTGAAAAGAGATTATATGGCGATTTGAGCAGAGAGCATCGTAATCTAAAGTTAGCAACTCGAGAAACAGCTCGCGGACTTAATGAAACGAATCGAGTAGTCACAGAAACGGACATTATCATGTATACACACAAGTTGGCTGCAACTTTGTCTGCGGGCGAAAACCCGTACGAACCGTTTCGTGATATGTGCGGTGGCGTACTTGCGTGGTATTCGAACACATTTGAAGAATGGGAAAAAGAATTTCCGGACGAAGAGTCCGAGGTCCGTATAGGTGCACTAAACAGTGAACAGCGTCGCAGCCTTGGATACCTGAATATCGGATGGTTATTTAAGAAGCAGTGTGACGATTTACTACCTCGTTTGGCGCCTTGTGGAAATGTGTTAGGGTTCACTTGTCCGAAACCTCTTTCTCCTGCAGAAAATTTCGAGTTGACTCAAAACTTAGTAAAGGCGTCCGCGGCTGTTCGTGGCGATGTCAACACAGATGTTGATAATCTCGCAACAAAACTCTTTTGCCTTATGAATGGTCAAGTTCCGTGTATTCCCGAAACAGCAACGTACAACAGCGAATCAATCTCACAGGTTTTGGGACAGATTGGTAGCGCTCGTTCAGAGCCGCAGGCAAGAGTAGAAGGTGAGGTTGTGGCGAGAAGACCACCGGCACAATCAGCCGTCACCTGGACAAGGTCGTGGGTTCGACCTGTTCTGCTGACAAATGGAAAAAGTTTTTCTATCGCAAATTTTGGATTCGGGTTGGTCGATCCGACTACACCCTTGACCAATTTGTCACTGGTCGAACTCACAAATCGGGCACGGGAACTATTGACTACAATCCGTCGTAAAAGAAACCAATTTTCGGACCAACAGTCTCGAGGACGAGGCATCATATTATTAATAGATGCGGAAGGCTTGTCGAAAGACGAATTACTAGAAAAGTATGTCCGGGAAGTCGTTCAACCGTCGACTGTCGAAGTGTTAGAAAAATATGTTCGGACTGTATTTACAGCGACTGCCCAAACAGATTGGGAAGTAAAGATCAATTCGACGATCGCTTACCTGCAAAGAATTCCAAATATAGAATTATTCGATGTTCGAGACGTTTCAACGTCCATGTCTGAACTCCACTGGGTCGTTCAAGCATGTATACAGAATGAAGCGGCATCTGCAACCGAAACAGTCCAAGCCTTCAATATATGCAAATGGATCGCGTACGAAGCCATGATAGATTTTAACGCATTGATGACCCAACACTTGGTAAGTCTTGAGCAAATGTTTTATAATGCTGCTGCTGCTGTGGGACAACAAATGCCGGTTCAAACATTGCTTCATGAAATAGGCACGAACTTTTTAAGGATAAACACGAGATTGCTCGAAGATAACGAAAAGATTCAAGAATTGATCGATACCGATAGAGCCAGCCTCGGATTGTCATCCTCCTCACGTTTTGGAATGAAACTATCCACCCCTTTCACTGCAGCTCTGCTCGCAAGTGCTGCGACATTGCCAGAGACGTTTGCACAAACTCACGAGTCTTCGTCTCTTTATAAAAGTCGCGCAGCTACTCTCGCAGTTACGGGTTTGGTTGCTGGTACACTTGCCCCTATCACCTATTCATTCGTTCAAGCAGCAAGGGAACCTGTGTTCAAACCTACATATAATAAGGACTTGTTTATTCCCCAAGCACAGTCAGTAGACGATGTACGTGGAAGACTCCAACTGGCAGAACAACAGCTCCAAATTTTCAAAACGATGGAAAAGAAAGCGTGGCATCAGAACTTCTGGAAGGAAGTAGATCTTTGGTTCAAAGGTACATATTCCATGGTTTGGGGTGAAACTGTTTTTGAAATAGCATCAAAAGATGCAATTCTTTTTACGGTACTCGAATTTTATTTTGTGCTCATCCCTCGGTGGTATATCCCATATAAGGCGTCTGTATCAACAACACTATATACTGGATTCTTTAACCTGCTGTGGTTTGTAGTATTTTTATGTGTCAATTTTGTTGTCCTCGCATCCGTGGAAGGCGCTAGAAAACAATTACTAGAAAGAGAGAAGTTTAATGTAGTACAAACAGGCTGGTATTTGACAGACTTGTCTATTCGAACTGTTGGTAGATATATTCAACCAGACCTTACGAATCTTTACGAGACGGACATGAGCCAATATCTCGTATATGTGTTGCGATGGCACTTGTTTGCAAAGTCTGGCGTGTTTATAGGGGTCCCTACGATTCCGAATCTTCTTAACTCTTGGTTATTACGAAATAACACGTTTGCGCATTCCTACGATCAAGCTCTTGAAAAAGATCTAGAAATAGCAAAATCAAAACTTAGAGACGCGATGCGATCTCAAAAAATCGAGGGGAAGGCAGAGGCTATTGAGCAAGCATCAAATGACTACCTTCGAATTCTACGATACAAAGGCTGGCAGGAATGGTGGGCTGACAAGTCATCGCTACCAACATTCGAAGAAGAAAGAGGCGTTCAAGGAGGAGGGGGAAGCTTTATCCTACCCGACAGGGACTTGGAGATAGCAAATGTGAAATTCATCCTTCTTCGTATGTTAACGTCATGTAAAGAACAGACTGAACCGAAGCCGAAGCCAGCGCTTATTGCGAAAATAGACAAAATAATAAAAATGTTGGGATCCCCAGACATTGAACTTAGCCAGATCGAGTTCGGAATGAATCTTCGAGACTACGCAAAAAATAACCGGCAAGATGAAGGCGGAAAAACTTGGGAAGACCTGTTAAAAGAACATAATTACGTGATAGAACAAAACACTTTCACCAGAAAGTACATGGGGAAATTTAAACCACAACCGAAGCCATAGATTTCTGAAAAAGCTTTCGTGTATCATAATAAAAAAAACAAATCAAAAAAGCACGAATGAGCGGCCGTTCATATAGATCTCCGGGCGCAGGTGGCAGTGTGGGTCTATCAAGTGGACTTCCAGTACCACGATTTCTGCAAGAAGAACTTCGTCGCCAGAGTCTGGGAATATCACAACCTCCACAAACTCCTCAACAAACTTCACAACCTACCACCACATCTGTCGTGCAGGTCTCGAAAGAAAATGCCGGATACTATATTGCATGCTGCAAAGACAGTACGTCATTTGTTTATCATATCCCTTATACAGGTACGATCAGAACCAGCAACCTAGAATTTGTCGTTTATGCATTATACAATAATGGTTGTATGAACGGCACGATTATGCCTTCGAGGCACGACAAGTTAAAGGGACATCCGATAATCATGAGGGTTGACACAACAAAGTCTACCGAACATGTGGAAATTCGAGATGCATTTACTTACCTCCCAAGCCGAAGCAGTACAGACAATGTTTGGAATCAGGAGGGCCGTGCGAGAATTTTAAGTGAAAATAGTGACGGGGTGACACAAATCCTCGAAAAATGTGCTGTGTTGATGGAAAAGTCTGCCAGTGATAACACTCGTTTGATAGAATTGTACTTCAAACATGCTGGGCTTCCCGGCGATATCGTGCAACAGTATTACGAACAAGTCCGTTTTACTTGTAACGATGCCGGAATGAACTTCAAAATTATGTCTCTTTGTATGATCAGTGGATCATTTAGTTGGTATAACTTTAAACAACTCATATTTACAATTCTTGGGGTAGTTCATTACGCAAGTCTTTACGCAAGCCGTAAATTTGGAAAAACAATCGGACGCCAAGATTACGATATGGAGAATTTTTATTGGACAAAGACAATTTCATACCTCCTCCTTTTTAGGATTGGTGGCAGTATCATAAGTACAGACGCAGTGGCTATTGACGAGATCGAATTGGCAGCAGAACGTGTTCGCAGGGATTCGCGGACTATGGCCGAAAAACTGTCATGGTTAGAAGAGTTAGAACGAAGCAACTGGTGGGTATCGTCGCATGTTCGGGAAATCGCATTAGGAGTACAGAATCAAAAACCAAACACATGGACTCGTTGGTTTGAGAAAAATTTAGTCCACAACCTCGGTTGGTATTATGTTTATCGAGGAAGAGTTGCCAAACCGAAACACTTACCTGAAAAAGGATACATTTCGCGAGTCTACAAGGTTTTGTTGAAAGCGAACTTGCGTGGGGAACACCATCCCAATGTTTTGGCGGAAGCAAACCGTGCATTTGAGCAAGTGGGCGGATGGTTCACCGCGTCTCCTCTTCCGCAAACGCACAGACATATAGGCGAACTGTCAACACAGACAACATTTAGTTTTGTGAGTCAGTGGACAGGAGGGACCGTGCGTGACCTCTCGGACACAATGTTAGTCCTCGTAATTCTTGGTTTCCTTGCACGGACTCCGTGGGTTTGGGGATTCCCAGTTGTTAGTCTGGTATTACGAACGCTGCGAGGCGAACATACCATTCCCACGAGAAAGCAACTGGGTGATGTCGTATTAGCGAGAAATAAGGCTGTTGGACGAACCCTTCTTCCCTGGGAAGAGCCGACAGAAGAACGTCCCTTGCTCGAAAACGGTCCCGCCGGGGCAGCTGCGGCAGCGCCTGCCGCCCCTTTCCGTATCGAGGATGCAAAGAAAAACTCATTCGGCCGCCGTAAGAAGAAAACTTCTTCGTTCGGCCGTCGTAAGAAGAAAACTTCTTCGTTCGGCCGCCGTAAGAAGAGAAATTCTTCTGCACGCAAAATGAAAAATTACCGTCGGAAGTGAAAAAACAGATAACCATGATTAAAAAAAATGTGTGTGGATAATCGTAAAAAAAAGAGAAATATGCTGATTGAAGACATCGAGCGTGCTCGAACATTATTACAAAATCTTCATGGGACTACGAAGGTCGATCCGCAAGATGTTTTATCTGCTTTGCGTACGGGGTTTCGTTTCGAAGAAAACCGTTTGGGCCTAACCGATTTGCAGTTGGTCGGATCAGTGTGGGGTGGGCTCTCTTCCATGCTTGTGCCGTTCGAAACAGACGAAACCTTTCGGAGCACCCGGGACAGTTGTCTGTCATTCGCAGAACAATTCACAGACCCTACTCCGGCAACACTGTACACCATCATCGCCGTCCGTGTTTTTTGGAATTGTGTCGAAGCCGTGACGAAAAGCACATCACAACACGCAAGCGAAATGATTTTATCAAACGTTCCGTCAAACAACGTTTATGCATTTATTATGCGCACTCAAATCGGCCTCGCGATGTTCGAGTTCACAAAAATGTTAAACAATCAAGTGGTGGTCGCCATGCAAAATAAGTCGTCCTTAGAGCCTGAAAATCTAGTAGGATCGTTCGTGACGGGTGCGGGTGACGGCTTCTTCCAAAAACAAACGCCGGAGACCGTTTCGTTTTTTACGGGTATTCCGATGGAAACTCCCACGTTTCAAACCGTGTTCAACCTTGTACGGACGGACACACTTACACACAAAGCAGTTCAATCGATTCTTCAGAAAGCATCTTCTTCACTTGCCGGTCATAGTAGTTTCATGCCACAAATTTGCGCTCATTATTTAGCAAGCATGGCTGTAGTCACTCTTCAGTACCTGCACACTTTGCACCCAAGACGTTCCGCGTTCGGTCGGCGCAAGAACAAGAAATCAACGAAGAAGGGCAGGAACGTCCGCACTGGCCGAAGGTAGACGGATTGCGATCGGCGTTGAAAGCTGGAAGAGACGCGCGACTTCGTCCAAATGTTCATTGACTTGTCGGATCACCCCTTCGATCTCGTCCGGATCCCATACAGACTCGTGCACGTACTTGCGCTGGTAGTGTTGGAGATATTCCACATACACACCCAGATGAAACGCAACCGACTGAGCACACTCAAACGATTTGTGTGCGGCGAAAATTGCCGAACGGAAGCGCTCGGGTGTAATTTCGTTCATCAAATATTGAATACGAAGATTGATGAGCGTGTTGTCACGCTTCGTTCCAATCACGTTTGCATCGTAATACTTTTCCATCGTGAACCGCACGACGGAATAGTCGTCCCATAGTGTCCTGCGAACATTCGACGAGTCCGGCATTCGAACAAAGTGCCGACGGATGTCGTCCGGATCTTCGCTCGGACAATCTCCTCCACCCGCCCCTGCGGACGATCTTATAGTCACCTCGCCCGCACGCATGTGAACGGCATCATGATAGTGTCCGTTCGTGCTGACGGCAAGCGTTTCGCCAGAGTTCCAACTGAAATGTGTGTTGCAGTGCGTGCAGTGCATGTGGTCGCAACCCGCAATTTTGAAGATGAGCGCGGCGCATTTCGGGCAAGGACGGGAATCGCGCTGCAGCAACGAAATGGATTGGAGCACGTCCGGGTTGCAAACGTGTGCGTCCGTTTTGCTTTCGCGACATAGCCGACACACCTGTTCCCGACACGCCCCGCATCGATCCGTATGCTCTTCCACAAACCCGCGACAATCCAGCTTCGGACATGCGAAGAACGTCTGGATCGACTCTTGGAGTTGGGGCCGCTCACGGACCGTCATGCGCTCCCCAAAACGAAGACGAGCGTGTTGACGGCGGTACTCTTTTTCCCATTCCACTAATGGTTGTGTGTCCGGCAAGAGTTTCAACTCTTTTTCCAACAGCCGAGCTTCTTCGACCGCTTTCCAGTCCGGATACATTTTGAGTGAAAGAGCATCCGCACGACTGTACGGACGCTTGCACTGCAGACACGCAAACGTTTTTGCCATTTCGTTTTGTGTGCGCTGACACGTTTTGCAGCACACCAAACCGCAATTTTTGCATTCGACGGCCGAACGTGTCCGTTCGCAACAAACACCGCAATTCATAATTCCCTTGTTTTGTGATCACATCAGAACGAAAGCCCGTAAAATGAAAAATTTCAGAAAAACGACTTAAACGGTTACGGAAAAGATTGTCAAAAATGGAGATGGAAAAAAAATGGCAACGTCGGAACTGGTGCTGCAGATTTTGTTCCAACAGGAATCCCTGAAACCCCATTTGTGCCCAAACATTGCCCGGGCATGCAAATCGTTTCGTGAACTCACGGACAAGTACCGGAAAGACCACCCGTACGAATCGTTTCAGAACCTTGTGCAAAAATACGGGCACTTCACATCGTCGATCCCCGAGTTCCAGTTCGCAATTGAACACGGATACCTCGTGTACGACTTGACCATTTACTACCTCGTTCGGCACCGTGCGCCCATGGATGTCCTCGAGTTTGCGATCCGCACCAACCAAAACCGCATACCGGCATGCGCGGTTGTAGAGGCGTGGGCGCAAGACCGAGACGAACTCTTTTGTATGCTATACAAGCGCACCACCGACGAACTGCGTGGGCAAGTAGATGCATGGATTGTCGATCTACAAAGACGAAACAAAAAGTTAATTCGTATTTAATATATATTGATTCTATGTGCAATATCTCCTCCCTACAAAGCTTCCGCCTCGGGAGCCGCGGCGGGTTCCACCGGGGTTCCGTCGGGATTCACAAGAAACACACGAAACATGTCCGCACGGAAGTGCCCGCCCAGCAACAGCACGGGGAACTCCTTCGGAGGAATCCCGATCTCCGCCAACAGCAAAGGCATGTGCTGGACCGCCTCTGCCGAAAACCGCGCCGCTAGCATCATGCTCGCCAGCACGAGCACGTCCGGGTCCCGCTTCCTGCTCGGACCCCAAAAGGTCCCGAACACCACCCGCAAAGCCCCCAGCAGATCCCCGTGACGCACGATCGGGACCGCATTCGCCATGCGCACATGCTTGTGCACGCGCTGGCATCCCGCGATAAAGGCGAACAGTCCGATCGCGATCATCAACTTGAAATCCGTCGCGGGCACGCCCAGTGCCCGCACAACGCTCATGTCCAGCATATTTTCCGTCAGCCCGGATCCGATGAACCAACTCTTAAACTCGAACGGCCCACGCATGCCTTCCGCACCCACCACCGCCAACACCACCATGCGCTTCACCATGTCGATCCACACCGGGTCCGTGCACGTAAACCCGCACGAAAAACGCCCATCCACCAACTTGTACACATGCTCGACCACCGTGTTACGCCGCTTGCGCATCTCCTGCAGCTCTGCCATCTCGACCGGTGTCAGGTCCTTCTTGCGCGGCTGCAACATCGGCTCGAACGAGACACCCTCGCTTTCCGAAAGGACGTCGCGCCGGCCCAACAAGTGCAAATCCTTGTCCGACAACATCGACACCGCACTGCCCCATCCGGGGTTCGCACGCAGAATCGCACGAATGTCGGCCTCGAACGATCCCGCGGCACCTTCAGCAGCTTGCGCCGCCGCACCTGCCCCCGCGCTCGGAGTTCCCGCCACCACTTCTTCTGCCACAACTTGTTCGGTAATCTTGACCTTCTTGTTCTTCGATTCACTGTTCGGGCACGAACGCTTGCGGTTATTCGCCATTTGATAAAGTTTGATTGAGTTTGGATGAAGAATTACGGATTGGCAAAAAAGTGGGTCTCCGGTTTCGGAAACGTCTCCAAGAGTGTCTGCTTGAGACTGGACAAGTCCTCGTTGTACAGCACATAGTCAAAGAATGTGTTCCTCAAAAAAAAAGCAGATTCGTCGTTCCCTCCACGCACGCGCACAAAGTTTGCCTCTAGTTCCTGCACGAACCGTTCGGATTCGTGCGTGCATACACGAGGCATGTGGGAAGGACGGGCGATGAAAATGCATACTGATTTACCAACCGACTTGGCCGCACGAAGCTCGTTCGCGAACCGCGCATCCGTGACCACCACCACGTCGTTCTCTTGCACGAGCCGTTCGATCCGTGCAAGCCCCACACGGACCCAAACTTCTCCATCGACCTGGTTGCGGAACAAGTCTGTACCCACGAACTGGAGTGCACGGCGCGGAGTCCACCCCGGACCTAGAGTAGGCGAAGGCGCGGACTCCTTCCGAACGTCATCCATAAAGTCAGATTGCGTGTACCCGAACACCAAGGAGCAAACTTCGCGCAAAGCGTCCGCGAACGCGAACTGTGCCACGCGGTACCCTCGAGACTCCCATTCAGTTTTCAAAATCTGAAAGGTCGTGTCCTTGCCGGATCGTTTGCACCCAGCCAGAATATAGATCATTATTTTTTTATACAGTATATTTCATTTACGAAACAAGCCAATGTGAAAACTAAAAAAACAAATGGATCGAGAGGAACTCGAACGAATCGTGCTTGGCCTCCACAATGCACATTACACGCCCGAGTCCCCGCACGGCCTGTGGAAGCCGAACGAGGCTCCAAACGCAAACACCATCTATAAAATATGGCAGGACGGAGAGATCACGTACGAAAAGGGAGGAGACGCGTTTGGCGATCGTTCGTTAAAACAGATGTGCGGCCCGATCGTACACGTAGGAAAAGACTTGATGCCGAACTTCCCCATCAAACTCGATAACGGAAACTCGTATGCCATCCTCACGACGGACGAATGCTTCCGCGTCTACGACTTGTTGAAGCAACACTTCGACCCGTATATATCCAAGCGGGTCGAAGTGCGCATAAAAGATGCATCGGTCGATGTCATCAGACAGCTCATCCATAAAATGTTAATGAGCGATTTGCGCGTAGTGTACCGGTCGCCCTTGAATGATGTATTTGTCGTCCAAAGTTTAATCGGCACGGCAGAGGACGTTCGGACCCGACTGGACACGCATCTCAGCACGACGCTGCCCGAGGGCTCGTACACGTACACATTTGTGCATTAACTACTTCGCAACTAAAATTTGCAGTTCGTCCGAAGCGCGGCGACACACCCCGCACGTCTCCGGACATCTCGGACAATGGTGGTTCAGCCAAACCGTACCCCCTTCGTGTCGGAACGTAGAAGGGCAGAGGCGTATGATCCGTCCAATCCACTCTGGCGGACACGACGGCCGAAAGGCAGTCACGATCCGTACGAGTTCGTCAAGCGAAATGAGTTTGTGATGAGCGACAATGTCATGGATGTTTCCGTACATGATGAGGATGGTCACGGGGTCGTGAGGAAACTGCAAGATCATCTTGTTTTGAGAATATGTAAATGTAAACCGAGTTATCCGAACAGTGTGAGAGCGCGAACGTACTTTCCGACAATTTTCCGTGCGCGTGCGCGCGGGTGCTTACGGCGGTAGTTTCCAAAGAAAGCAAGCAATCCGACCACACGACGCCGCCCGAACGAACTGACATTAAATTCTCTCTTAAACTTCTCGATCGCTTCCGTTTGTGCTAGACCGCTATAAGCAGGATCCGCCGCGAAAGCGCGACGAACAAATTTGCTTACCATAAAATTCTGCACGCGCGTGTTCATCCGATCGACCTCTGCAGGAACCGTGGCGAGAACCATACGGGCTTCCTCTGCAAGATCCGTAAGACGTTTTACTTCTTCTTTGAACGTCGCGAGTTTCGTAGGAATCATTTCTCGGTTTTCATTCTCCAGTTCAGTGAAGAAGAATTGGTCTCGCTTGTCTTGGTTCGCACGGGTCGGGTTTGTTTCGTGTGTGGAAGCTGCGGCATCCTTTTCGGCCTCAAATGCTCTCCGCTTTTCTTCGATCTTGGCATCGACAGCATCGACCGCACTCGCAAGAGTCGACTGAACCTTTTCGATCCGCGCACGGGCTCGCATGAGTTCCGCAAGGTGCTCGAGTGCACGCCGATTGACCACAGACGGGTCTTCGCCTGGACTCGGAGGGTTGAAATCTCCAACACCTTCTCCCAATGCCACCCTCGCGGCCGCAGCAGCTGCAGTCAACCCTTGTTCAAAGCCCGCGGCAGCTGCTTCTCCGCCCGCACCTTGTGCAACCGCCGCAGCCGCAGCTTCTTCGGACGAGTCGTCATCAATTTCGACAACACCCGCCGCTGACGAAGTTGAGCTACCACCAACCGGTTTCTTTAAAGGCGGGGGCGGAACGTCTTCTTCGTCGTCATCTTCTCCGGACGTAATCTCGATAAATACGGCTTTTCCGTGGATTTTCGGCATGGCACGTCCGGAACTCGCAGGCGCCTTTCCTCCTCCGCCAGCCCCTGCACCACCGGATTGTGCGGCCATCGACGCCGTACGCTTTTCTAATTCCGCGTTCAACGCCTGGAGGCGCGGCCTATTCTTCGACAGCTCTTTCTTGTCCATCGCCTGGATCGACGCGATTTCTTCTTGGATCTGGTATGTCCCCATTGTTCGAACGACAGGGCGACGCTTGGCTCCACCGCTCTGAGCAGCTGCAGCACCCGTGCGGCCTTCGCCTTCGCCTTCTTCGTCTTCGTCTCCGTCTTCGGCAGATGCACCGGCAACCTTGCGTTTCTTCGGACGGGTCGAATCACGATCGGCCGCTAAGACAGACCGAACCCGTTCGATTTCGTCACGGATACTCTCAAGTACAAAGTCTTCGTCACCAACCATTTCCGCGTTCGCGAGCTGAGCCTCGAGGTCGGCTAGATCTTGCTGCAACTTCTTGCGCTCTTGCTGAGACATCGGCATCTTTTTGTTTCAAGGGTTTTTTATTTTTGAAAGACTTGCCGTAGAAAAAAAGTTTACGGGCGGTAGCTGTTTTTTTTTCAAAAAGAATAATTCGAGCTTCATACAACACGCACGGATACTTAAATCAACTAAAAAGGATGTTTTTATTGTGTCAACACGGAGAAGGGAGTTGCGGCTACGACCCGATCGTCGCTGCACAGTTCCAAGAAGCTGTTCATTCCGCACTGGACCGAACTGCTGCACCGAATCCTGTCAGCACTTGCAAGCACACCGGCTGTACGGATCCGGTCGACAAAGACACGGAGTATTGTGCAAATCATTACCCGTGCAAGTACCGGAAGGCGAACAAAACCAGCGAGAAGGTCTGCACAAACTTTAGCGTATTCGGTACGTGCTACTGTGAGGAGCATTACCCGGACGTGCGCAAAGACGTCATCCGCTCGTTTTTCAAGCGACACTCCATCTTCGTCCCGGCGTCGACGGAACTCCATTCGGACTTTGCACATTTGTCAGATCGGAGCTGGGACACCTTCAACCAAGTTCTCACGCGGGCGGACGGGACGTCTTCACTAAACACCTTGAGTCTGATTGTTTGGATTGAGCACCCGGAGGACAAGCTCGACCTTGGAAAAATAACATCCGCGTTTAAGCAAGCCGGCGATTATCTCGGCGCGGATGACGCGGCGTCGTTCGTGAACGTCATCGAGTTCATCGTGGTGTTCCAAGGCGAAAATGACCCGACGGATTTGTTCAACGCGTCCGTGAAGCTCTGGAGCAATAACCAAATCCAAATCAGCGGCTGTAAAAGTGTGACGTCCGCACTGAAAGTCACATCGGCTGTACTGAGAACGTTGATCCGTGCGGAACTCGTGCACGCCGACGCGAGGATCACGACCGTGAAACCGGTGTTTGCAAACGCGAGTTTCGACTTTTTCGACCGGCCTGTCACGATCGGCCGCATGCAGACGCGCGGGTTCTTGGAGCAGCTCGAAACGGAGCTCGCGGGAACAGCCGTGCGCGTCGAGCTCGGGGCTCAGCGCGACCTGTTCGTTCAGTTCCAATTTTCACGGGGGGCGTCTAAAACCACCGTGAAAATTTACCCGAGGGGCAATGTCATCATCACGTTCAATAATTTCGACGGCCTGCTTTTGCAGCAGGGTCTGCAGAGCATCAGCAAATGTGCCGAACGTGGCCGGATCTTCGTGGAAGAGCGCTTGTCGATCCGTATCGACACGCCTGAAGCGTTCAAGTCGGCCTCGCCGGCACAGACGTTTCTGTTCAGCCCCGTTGTGAAGCGGCGCAAAGTCTGATTTTTTTCGAGTGTTTTGTATTTTAAATGTGTGAATCTATTCAAAAACATGGATTGCAACGAGTTGTTCGGTGGCGTACATATACGAGTACCAAACGCGCGCATGACAACGATTGTGTCCTCACAAGCCGGAGCCTGTCCGGCAACGCACCCTTACAAAATTCCAGGATCCGAGTGCTGTGCAGAAGGCCGAGATCTTTTTTATCGGAAAGAGCGTACACGTGCAGCCAAGCGCGTTGCAATCACGGGCATGGAAGGAGACCCTGGGCGTACCAAAAATCGCCGTCCGGACGAAAATGACTCCGACATGGACGATTCCGACTTTGGCAAATCCAAACGCTTCGTAAAGTTTCGCAAGGCGTACAAACGACGCCACCCGGAAGCGTCCGAGCACCGTATTTTACTCAAGTATACGGCGGGGTTACTGCGTGGACTCTATTAACACTTGATAATGTAGTTTGTTTGTACACCCACGATCGGGAAGCCGTCCGGATCCAGCGTGGTAATGGCACCACCGCGAATCTTTCCAGATGAGATACGGAGGTCCGCCTGCACAAACGAAAGAACATCGTTCTTCTTCGCGAAGTACACCGTCAGACCGTTCGTGACGGCGTTCGAATGCATGTACAGGTACTCCCCGTCCGAATGCTCAGTATAAGGCTTTTGCACAAATTCGTTCGGATTGAACGGGATGAAATAGGCGTAAAACTTCTCGATGTCGTCGCCTTCTTCGACGTTCTTATTGTATGTGATCGGGTAAACCGTTCCACCCACCGTGATACTTCCACTCGGGTTTGTGTTGACAGTAGAACTGTCCGAACCCATATCGCCGTACGCACCGAAGCGGAACGAGTTGTTGTCGGATGTGCATACGATCTCGAAACGGTAAATGCCGCGCGCGCAGTAGCCGTGTGTAATCGTGAAGGAACGCTCGAATGCACTCACTGTCTGTGTAGCCATCACGCCATCCGCAAGGTTGATATCATTCAGGATCAAAAACGCGTACGAACTCGAACCGGGGTCGTACAAATAAAAATAACCCCAATTGTCAAAAATATCGTTGCCCCAATCATCCCAGTACGACGCATTCGAACCAGACGTACCATTGCCATCCGGAGCGAACTCACTCGGAAGGTTCGGAATGCCACCGTCCGTCATGTCCTTGTCCACACCATAACCAACTTCGATCGAATTTCCCCCCGAATTTGTGGTTGACGGACCCGTAAGAGCAGGAAGAGTGAAAGTTGTAGAACTGTCACCCGCGCCGTAACGAGTACCAATCACGGAGAACAAATCTGGAAAAGCACTACGGTAAACCTCCGCACCATTGCAAAGCAGATAGCCACCAGGAGCCGAGAGGCCCGCGTACGGCATTAACGTGCCAACCGGTAGCAGTAAGAAAGATTCTTCACCACGCTTTTCGTAGAACCGTCCGGAGTCCGAACGAGAGGTGATCACGCGGTTGAAAACTTTCGTGCCGCCGTTTGCAGCAACCGGTATGGCTGTGTACGCCCAAGAATTTGTAGAACTCATCTTGTTTTTTAGTTGCCCAGTACAATTTTTTTTCAAAAAATTAAAAAGTGACACCCGAATGGCACCGTTTGTATTTCTTGCCTGACCCACACGGGCACGCATCGTTCACTGACACTTTATGTGTTGGAATCGGGTAGTCTTCGAAGCGCAAGTTTAACTGCTTCAGCACGTCCTTGTACACCTCGACACATTTCTTGTTCACGAGCATCCAATACCCGTCCGAGTTTGATTGTGCAAAAAAGAATTCGCGCACGGATTCTTCTTCGGTCGGCGTGTGTTCGTACAACGCTTCATGTGAGTTGGAAAGAGATTGCTCGAGTAACTTGGGCGTGAAGTATGTCGGATCGAGTGTCTCGCCGTTTGCGAGTTCCATATAAAAGTGCCGAACGGAAGCCGTTTCGTTTACATTTAGAAATCCTTGGACGAATGAAACGTCCGAATGAAAAAGACGCCTGAAGATCATCACGTTCATCAATCCATTGCCGTACACAAAATGTTTTTGTGCGCTCGCCAAAACCGCCCGTGCAACCGTGTGGGGATCGAACGGAGTATTCATTTATGATTTGCTTGTTTTTAAACATACACACGCGGAAACGTCATAAACGGCACAGACGCATAATCAATCGACAGCACACCGCCAAACATGCGCGCGGGAACCGCAACCATCTGAGCCTGCTGCATCGGAACAGGCGCGCTCACCTGGCTGGCAGCGTACGACGCAAGCACCAAAGGGTCGATCGGTACGACACTCGCTCGCGCGAATAACAGGTCGTTCAAGACAGGTGCGACCGGTTCGGCCGTCGCTGAACTCGTGCCGCCTCCGCGTTTACCACGTCGCCGTTCACGTTTGGGTTGCGTCGGTTCTGTTGCCGCTGGAGTCTCCTCAACCGCCTCAGTAATTGGCGCCGCACAAACGCTGCTGGGCTCAGGCTCTGACTCGGGCTCAACAACAGGTTCGGGTAAGGAAGGTTCGGGTTCGAGTGGAGAAACAGACTCGACAACAATGGATGCCGGCGGAGCGGGTGAGGGTGCGGGTGCTGCTCGAACGGGGTTGGGAGAATGACCACGAACTCGATCTCGACCTGATGATGCTGAGGCTGGGGAATGATGTCGCTTTGATTGTGAGTTTCTCGAATTCGACGGCGGTTGAACCTTCTTCGTCTGCGTAACCGACTTACCTCGCGTGCGTTCATTTTTCTTTTTCGGGGACGGGTGTTGCTCCTTTGATGATTCAAGCGGAGACTTTTTCTTTGATCGAACTTCTTCCCAACCCGATTCAAAGTCTTCTTCACACACGTTTTCGTGCTCGAGCGGTGAAGACGGTTGCGGAGCGGCGGCCGCAGATGCTTTTTCGGACGAATGGTTTGGTGGTCCTTCCATCTTTTTCTGCTTCGGAACTTTGATTTTCTTCAACGAAGTCCGGACGCGGTTCGATTCCGCTCTAGAAACCCCTCCTGCGTCCGAAAGGATCGACTCGAACGCCTTCTGCGATGAGTACTTCGTAAACTCCGCCAGAAGATCGCGAATGTGCGACTCCAAGACGAGGTCGCGCACGTACATTTGTACATGGGAGTCCGTTCCACACACGTGTTCTTGCATGACCGGAAAATAGTCATGCAAGAACGCAGCGAGCGAACAGAGGTGACGGAGCCCGAACGAAAACTCGCACAACATCTTCAGGTTGGACATGCGGAGTAGGTACCGCATTTTCAAACCTTCCAACGGGTTCGAGCGCATCAACGCGTCGATGACTGGAGCCGCCATATTCATCTCACCCGTAAATATTTTCACTGCCTCGACACAAACACCGATCGCGTCGCTCGAGGCCGTCCGGATCTCCGTCCGCAGCGTTTCGGTCAGCGGAAACCCCGCCGGCAAGAGCTGGTCCAGTACTCGGTCTTTTGTACGGGTCCACACTTCAATGTGCCCTTGCTGAATTTTGCTCGCTCGCAACTCGAGCATGGCAAGCTCCTGGACCATACTAGGATACCGACCTTGTGTAAACTCGGCACCGCGTTGGATCAACGGTCCCAATCCCATCTCGAGCTGGGCCAGCAAAACGATCTTCATGGGTGTTTCCGTCAAGGGCAGTGCAAAATCGTCCTGGTCCGTGTACTTCATCATACGGGTCATGTTCATCACGTAGTCCGACTCGAACACGACGATTTGGTCGCACGCCTCCGAATAAAACGTACGAAACGCCTCCACGCGCTGGAGGTTCAAAATGTGCAAGGACAGCAGCGCCGTTTTGAACTGCTCGGCGGAAGCGTCTTCTCGATACCGGTTGAGGTACTGTGTCATACTTATCCCCAGCACGCTCGGAACGCCCTTGCGATCGAGACGTTCACGCGCCTTGTGACAGGACGTGAACAAACTCGAGCTCAGGCGCTCGAACGCATCCACCAGCGCGCGGACGTGCTTGTTCGGCTCCGCGCGGAACGGACAGGTCGACTCAAATTTCATCACGGCACAGAGAAATTCCGTCGTGCAGTCTACCATCATTCCGATGTACTGATTTTGCTCGTCCGTCTTGGACTCGAGCTCGTGGAGATCCTTTCCACTCGCACGGACATCCGTTGCCAAGTCAAGCACCGTCTTGAGGTTCGCAAGAAATGTCGAAAGCTGGTAGCGCGGTTGGATCGGCATAAACGGACTCGGGGAAATGGAGTCGTGCACGGTCGCCAAAAATCCCGGGCGAAAAACCGTACTCGGCTCGCGCCCGCATCGAGAAATGACTTCGAGCGGATCTGGACCGAGAAACTCGAGCGGGACCACACCGTCGTCGAACGATGGATGCGATGTTATGTACTGGTGGGCACGTTTGAAACACAATTCGCAGCGGATTTTTGAACATCGTCGAACGAGGTCTGAAAGACTGCACAGTTCGTTCTTCTGATCGTCTCGTTCTTTCAAGAACGTGTAAAAGTCTTCAACATCCGAAGTCGTCTTGAGAGACCCGCGTACGAGTTCCTTCACCACATGATTAGCTTCACCACAATGCTCAGACACAGCCACTTGTGAAAGATTCATCGTTGATTGAATATGATTTTTTATTTACATGGACCAAAATCGGATTAGTCGTGGCTCCCCTTTTTATACAAACAAACACAAACAAGGACACCCCGTAAAAAAAGTTTAAGGGACCGACTTGAGCACACCGCGACGCTTACGTACGGGCGCGTTGAAGTCCTCCTTCTCGGTCGCCGCTGCCTCTGATGAAGCGACAGATTCATCCACCTCCATGCCAGCAGCCCCGGCGGCGCTAGCTTCAGCCGCACGTCCTGCTGCATGGAACTCGAGCGGCTCGAACGGGACTCCGCGGATCTTGCACTCGAGCTCGAGAAGTTCATTCAGCCACGTGTGCTCCACCGGGGTCGCACGCACTCGCGCGATGTCACGCTCCAAGCCCGTCACCTCCTGACGCAGCGCCTCGACCTTCGCACGGGTCAAACTCTTGAGCTTCATGTCGAGCAGGTAGTCGTACCCAGAATAACTCTTGAGGCCGAGTTCGTGCGCAAGCGGAAGACCCAAAGCAGCCAAGTCCGACTGAACGTCCGAGTCCGCACGGTTCTCCAGAACGAGCCGGCCCGTCAACTTCGCCTCGATGAACGTGATCCTCGCACGGGCCACGCGGTGCTCGTGCTCCATGCTGGATAAAATGTGCGCCTTACGAGCCTCGTACCCGGCGAAACGGGCCGCAAAGAAATCCGCGTAAATCTCGCGAATCGTGTACTTCTTAATGTGCGACGTCTTGCCAGACGTATATAAATGCACGTTCGACGTGCTCGCCTTGCCCACCAGCTTGAAAAGCTTTTCGAGCTCATCCGTGCTCGAAGGAGCCGCGGGCGCCTTGCGCTTGGCCGCTTTGGTCGCCGCCGCAGGATTCGCCTCGAACTCCAGTGCCTGTTGGACCGCGTCAATGCCCGTGAGCTCCTGCACGGGCTGCACGAGCTCCACCCGAATGTCCACCCGCTCGTCGTCCACGGGCCACTCGAACCCCGCAATCTTGTTCTCCGTCGCAAGTTCTTCCAGATACGCCTTGTACGGCGACGACCAAACGCCCACGGGCAGTTCGGTGATGTGCACGGATCCGCCCGATGCCGTGTACACACCCCGTACGGAGTACTTATCGGCCGACTCTTGCACCACGGTGCCCGTGAACTTGTTCCACCAGGGCATGTACGGGACCTCCTCTGGCACCACGCCGCCCGCCTGGATGATCGCGCGGATGTTCGCAATCACCTCCAGCGGGTTTGAGGGGGGCAGCTTGGTCGAATAGCCCGTACCGATGCCGTCCGCGCCGTTCACCAGCACCATCGGGATCACGGGCAGGTACTCTACTGGTTCGATCGAGTTGCCCTCGTCCTCGAGATACTCCAGAATGGGGTTGTCCTCCTTACGGAAGACCAGCTTGGCCAGGGACGAGATCCGTGTGAAGATGTAACGGGGGCTGGCAGCGTCGTCGCCACCCTCCAGACGCGTGCCGAACTGACCCAGAGGCTCCAAAAGGTTGATGTTGTTCGAGCCAATGAATGTCTGCGCCATCTTCGTAATCGATGACATCAGACTCACCTCGCCGTGGTGGTATGAGGTAATCTCGGCCACGGCAGCGCCCAGCTGGGCCACCTTCATCTCCGCACTACCCACGTCCAACCCCTTGCGGAAGCAGCCAAACAGAATCTTGCGCTGCGAAGGCTTTAGGCCATCCACCACGGACGGGGTCGTGCGGCGCAAGTTGTCGTCCGCATGCTGGCGGTACTCCGTGTGGAGAAACTCGGCCAGGGTGATCTCACGGCGCGAATTGTCGATCGTCGCCTCCGGGTTGAACGCTTGCACCCACGTCTTGCGGTAGTCCGTACGGTCCTTGGAGAACAAATTGAGGAACAAGTCCGTAGTCTCCTCCACCAGGGGAGGCGGTGCGCCACCCGCACCGGCCGAATTGGACGCGCCAAAGAACGAGTGAAGCGTCGCACGGGGACGCTCAACGTACTCCGTCACCTGGAAGCCCTTGAAGTACTCCAACGCGTCGTCCTTCGTGGACGTACCCAGACCCTTGTAATACTTGATCTTCCAACCGGCGACGTCGTTCGCCATCGCCCACGCGCGAAACGCCGGCATGGAGTAGAACGGTAGACACTGCTTCCCCTTGGTCGCCTTGATCAGCGGGGTAGGAAGCGACTGTACGAACCCCGTACGGAGCAGCACGGGCCAGAAGCGCGCAAAGATGTTCATCACCAGCGCCTTGATGTGGAAACCGTCCGTATCCTGATCGGTGAACACCACCAGCTTGCCGTACCGAAGCGTCTTGAGGTCCGCTTCGGTGTCGTACGTCTTGCCCTGCTGTAGTCCCAGAATACGCTTGAGGAAGTAGAACTCACCCTCGGTCTTGGACAGGTCCGCAGCGGGCGCGTCCGTCACGTTCCGGATCTTGCCGCGCAGCGCAAACACGCCGAAGCGGTCGCGATCGCGACGCGCAGCCAACCCGGCAATCGCCGTGGCTTTCGCCGAGTCACCCTCCGTCACAATCAGCACGCACTCGTTCGAACGGCGTGTGCCGGCCAGAGGAGCGTCGTCCAGCTTGGGAATCCCCGTCAAATTGCTCACCTTGCGCCCGTCCGTGTTCTTCATCGCCGCCTGCGACTTGCCCCGCAGCTGATCCAGGATCTGATCGGCCACGTCCAGACTCGCAATCTTACGCACGAACCCAGGAGGTAACTCGCACGTCGACCCGAACTCACGCACAGGGCTCTTCAGGCACTCCTTGGTCTGCGAGGCGAACTCGGGGTTCTCGATGCACGCATCTACAAACACCCAGAGGTAATTTTTGACCATCCGGTTCAGTGAGAAGCACTTGTCTACCAGCGCCTTGTCGGCACCCTTGGCGCGCGTACGAACCGCGGTCGAAATCGCCTCGACCACCTGATTCACCACGAGGTTTTCGTGCGTGCCGCCCTGGGACGTCCACATGCCGTTCACGAATGACACACACCTTCCACCCACGTCCGGGTGCACCGTCGCCACAGCCACCTTCCAACGGTCGTTCACAGTGACGTGCAGCTTCGGCGAACCCGCAAGCTGTGGGAAAAGATCCGTGTACTTGACGAGGGTGTCGCACGTGACCTCCCTGCCCTGGAAGAACACCGTCACTTTCGTGCCCACCGTCGCGGCAACGTCCACCACGGCCTTGTACATGACCGAAATGAAGTCCGCGTCAAGCACGTTCGACTTGCCGAAACGGGCATGGTCGAACGTCCAGGTAATCTTCGTGTACGGGCGCGACTTCACGTTCTCTGTCACGACAGCCGTTCCAACCACGGACATATTGTCCGTCCACGTCTGAATGTACTTGCGCTTGGTGCGGGCGTCCACTGTCTCCACCGTGAAGCGCGACGAGTAAATGTTCGTCAGCTTCGCACCGAACCCGTTACGGCCTCCGACGATGCGGCGCTCCGAATCGTCATAATTGGTCGAGGTTAACAGGTGACCAAAGATCAGCTCGGGGTTGTACACGCCGTACGTGGGATGCACTTCGATGGACACACCGTCGCCATTGTTCTGCACCCAAATGGAGCCGGTCGAAGCGTCGTACCCCACCTCGATGCGGTTGCAGCGCACTTCCACGTCCGTCACAACCGTACGGTCACGCGCATTGTTCAGGATCTCCATAAACAGCTGCGTTAGACCCGGACAGAATGACACACACTTCTCCACGATGCGCGTACGCAGCTCCTTACGGGTATTCTCACCTCCTCCACCATCCCCAGATTCCTCAGGCGTCGCCTCCACCACAATGTCCGCCTCGTAGTCCTCCGCCACGAGACGATCAACATCCGCATAGCGCACTGTACCGATGTACGTGTCCGGACGGTCGAGTACGTGCTCGCGCTGGGTTTTCTTGACGATCTTGTTTGTCGCCGCCATCTTTTTTTAAGATTGATGAGGTTGGAAAAACCACAGTCGGTCACGTGCAATTTTTGGAAAGAAAAAAAATACGGGGCGTCGTCAAATTCCGCGTACGAAAAATTTACCTCGCGCTTTCAAGAAAATATAAATGAGTTCTCAACAACCATACAAAGAGCCGGAAGTCATTGTGATTGACGATGACGATGACGATGTTGATGTCGTGGAGCCTGTTGGCTTGGCAGTAAAGCCTCCAGCAGCCGGTGGCATGACAGGTCCAAAAAGGAAAGAAGGAAAGAATCGAGGCGGTGATGATGACGATGATGACGACGATGACGACGATGACGACGATGAAGAAATGAAAAGAGAGAAGAAGGAGAAGAAGGAGAAGAAGGAGAAGAAGGAGAAGAAGGAGAAGAAGGAGAAGAAGGAGAAAAAGGAGAAAAAGGAGAAAAAGGAGAAAAAGGAGAAAAAGGAGAAAAAGGAGAAAAAGGAGAAAAAGGAGAAGAAGGAGAAAAAGGAGAAGAAAGATAAGAAGGACGAGGAGACATTAGTAAATCACGGTCTTCAGCGTACAGGATCGGTCATCCAACACAACCCGTTAAATGAGATAGATGTAAGCAGAGTCCCCGAGTGTGCACTCACCGAATGGATGAAAGCCGCGTCGTTTCCTGGCGAGCCGAACGTGGAAGTCTCGACCGATGCTAAAGGCGTGTACTACTACGGCCTGAGTGGGTTGTGTAGCGAAATATCAAATGCATCCCTGAAGCATATTCGCGCGCTGGGCGCACACCCGTGGCATCGCGTCTATCCTTCTAGGATGGAAGTGGTCCCGGTCGCGCAAACGAAGCGAGCCTTGTTGACAGCGCTCCAAACGAGTGCGTACGTAAAGTCTACACATTTTTACATAACTACTACCGGGGGACGTTCGGATCTTGAGAACTTTTGTACCACAAAATCGTACCGTTTTGCGTATTTTGCAAAAAGTGGTCATGCCCGTGTGATATACAAGGAGAGCGACACACACATCGTCTTGATTGATCCGCACCAAAAACGGACACAACATTTGAGAGAATTAGCCGCAGAGTTCGCAAAGTATGGCTGTACGTTCGAAATGAAAACGCGCGTCGCCGAGCAGACGGTCGAAGGGACGTGTGGTTTGGTTGCGCTCGCACGCATGTTTTTCCTAGTATGGAAGTCGCGCGATGATTTGTCGAAAGAAAGACTCAACCATCTCATTCAGCTTCCTGTGCCTTGTGCGTTTGCAGTTTTTACGGCCAAGGTCGTCAAACATTTTTCGCCCAATCAAATCAAAAAAGGTCAAAAGGATCGCGCACTTGAACGAGGTCGCCTACGTAAGACGGTGGATGACGAGGCTGATCTCATCAAGCTATGGAGGAAACGCAACAAAACGGTTATCAAATTCTTAAAAGAAAACCCTGGACGGGCTTTTCCGGATACTTGGTCGAACGAATCGCAACTTCCGCATAACATGAAGGAATACCCATCGGTCTGGTCTTTCAAGTGCAACCGTCCAGACAAAGCTACTACCGAGAGCGCCAAAGCCCTTGGACTTTCCCTGTCTCTTTTACAAACTCTAAAGGACGCGGCTGTCGAGCGATACAAGGCAAAGGAAGCTTAATCTTCCGACTCTTCTTCGTCCGAGGGTTCGTCGTCCGTTGACGAAGAAACAGACTCTTCCGACTCCGAATCGGAAAAGTACGTCTCTGGAACGACCACGAACGAACTCGCTTGAGCAACGGCCCAAGCGTCCGAAATGACAGCGTCGAGCGTGATACGGTCGCGCGGCATCACTTTCAAAAATTTGCTCACAAACACGCAAGCTTCATCGCATACAAACGAGGGGAACGTGTAACGCCCTTCGTTGATTCGCGAACGTGTCTTGCGCTTCGACCGTGACGTGAACGGCGATTCACCAACCAAAAATTCATACGCGAGCACTCCCGTTGACCAAATGTCCACACGGTGGTCGTAAATGACTTCACGAACCATCTCGGGAGGTAGGTACTCGTTTGTGCCGCAAATTGAGTCTGCACGCAGAGGATGGCTCACACAACGTTTGGACAACCCGAAGTCTGCGATCTTAATCACTCCGTTCGGGTCCAGAAGGAGGTTCTCCGGTTTGATGTCGCGGTGGATGATTCGATTTTCGTGCAAATACTTTAAGCCTTTGCACACGTCGATGATGTACCGACACGTGCGGTCCACACTGAACCTCCCGCGCTGTTCAAGCAAATTGAATATTTCGATCGGTGCGAACTCAAGCACGATGTTTCGCACGTTCCCCGTGCGGAACCACTCGATCAGTTTCACAACATTTGGATGATTTAAACCCGTTTGTACAGCTAGCTCTGTCATAAAGGTCTCGCGCGAAGTTTCGTTCTTCAGTTTGATGGATTTGATGGCGACGGACTGATCCGGCTTTCCTTTTACGGTCGCTCGCCAGACTTTCCCAAACTTTCCAGAACCAAGTTCTTCACAAAGATCGTACTTGTCCATACTTGTTTTTTTTATTCATCCCCGCACACCCAAATCGCACGACACTTTTCGAACGCATCCACGTCTCCGATAAGACAACTTCGAGACGCAACACGAAAAATAAGAATGGAGAAAGTTCATAGACTCGTTCAAAAAATCGATTTCGAAGCCGACATCCGCGCGTTCGGAAGCTGGGCGCTAGGTGCCCGAATCGACGGACACAGCGACATCGACGTGTTAGTGATGACGATTGTTCCACGCGACGAGTTTTTTCAGACGTTTCAAGAGATGTACACGGGTCACCTTAAGGACCTCGTCATCGTGCGCGACGCCTTCGTCCCGGTTATCAAATTTGTGGTCGATGAATTCCACATCGACATGGTCGTCGCAAAAGTATACGATTACCCGAAATGGTGCGACGGGGAATTCATTTGCTCACGCGACGTTGACTTTAGAAGCGTCAGCGGCTACGACGTGACTCAGCAGATTCTTCGCATTACGAACCCGTTCGAAGAAACGTTTCGCGAGGCTCTCGTCCGGATCAAGACGTGGGCAATCGATAACCTCGTGTATTCGAATACACTCGGACTCCTCAACGGCGTCGGCTTGGCTGTTATGACCGCGTGGATCCTGCAAACGTCCCCCGAACTTTCGCCGGACGATGTCCTTCAAGCGTTTTTTAAAACGATACTCTCCTTCGACTTTACACGCTACGGGATCAGTATCCGGCATCACGAACAGGTGGTCCCAGCCGCGCCTGGAAAACCCATGACCGTGTACGTGCCGCTCATCGGACCGCCATCGCAGTGGATTAACGCGTTTCATAACGTAGGACCAGCGCAATTCGCTTGCATCCGAGCCGCGGTGGAAAGGCACCCGGATCCGAACCCGTTCAGTTCTTTCATCCAGACACATACACATTTTCTCCATGTTCACATGTTCTCGGACAAGGCCAGTCACGCCGCGTTCGTCGCAGAGTTCGAAGCAAAGCAAAAAGTATTGCTTCGAACGTTTGCGTACGCACACCCGTTCCCACACGTATTCACTTTCGAGTCGGAAACCGTACGGAGGTCGAGCGTCTTCATCGGCTTGAAAGAAATGCCTTGTCTTCAAGTGGTGTCCGAGTTTGTCGTTCCGTTTTGCACCGGTGATCGGCGAATATGCACAGACGTTTTGTCTGCACGACATCTTCCTGCATTTTTTTTCGGGTTTCGATCCGACAAATGATTACGGGCGTTCCTCGTTCATCTTTTCAATTCGAAACAATACTTTCGATTGTGAAGATCCGTTTGCGATCAAACAAAGATACACAAATGGAAGGGAATACCCCTGCGCCCAAACGGCGCGGACGGCCCCCGACCAAAAAACCGACTCAGCCTCCTGTCGTGGTCGTGTCGGAGGAATTTGAAGAAATCGTCGCCGCACACGCCGCCGCTGCCGCGCCCAAACAAAAACGCAAAAGCCCGTCCGAGTGTATGCGCGAACTCGCATCACAGATCGGGTATAAAGGCGTTTCCGCTGAGCTACAAGCGGATGCTATTTCTCGTGTGGGCGAGGCGGTGGTTCAAGAAGTCATGTCTGTTTGCCACGGGGACGACTGTGCGTTTTACGCACACATTGTAACGCTCATCTCGAACGGGGTCACGGAAGACAATCCGCCGCCTGTTGGATTCTCGAAAGACCCCTACTGGCACCTGTCGACCGACGAAAGAATCAGGATGATGGACGAGGCGTTCGCGGTTCAAGACGACGACGCTGTGCTTCGTGATGTGAAACCCGGACCCTTTGTGTGCAAAAAATGCGGGTCCAATCGTGTACTTCAAACGGAACGACAGCTCCGTTCGGGAGATGAAGCGGCCACGCAATTCTTCAAGTGCGCCGGGTGCAAGCACAAGTGGGTCGTGCACTAAATTTTGTTGTATGCATACAAAAAAATCAAAAATGGACCGTTATTACTGCTTCGTGCGACATTGTTTATAGCTACCTTGAAAATATCAATACAAAGAACCCGTACGAATCGAACGGATTTAAGACAAACGGCGCACAACCGCAAGTGTTACTGTACTAGCAAACATTCCCCATGCCGTATCACTCAGCGCCAACCACCACGGATAACGTTTACCAAAGATGACTCGATTTGTCATGTCGAAACAAAAGTACACACAGAAACCAATCAACATGCCCGGTATCAGTACGGGGTGTTCCTTGTAATATTCTCCCAAAGGAATCCCGATGTACACAATCGCGGCTGCGAGGGCGACGTACGCAAGCGCGGCAGCTGGAAAAACTTCAGCTTCGGTGCCGCCTGCAACTTCTTTCCAGTACTTTCCGCTGTACGCCAGCCACGGCGAGTCCACAATAATAAATGTGAAATACGCGAGCAAAAATCGGAGCAGGTCGTTCATTGTTTGTTTTGAATATCTACAAAACCATAAAATTTTCACGCGGAGCGTTGTGCGGACTCTGTGATTGTGTTTTCTTGGTGAACGTGAGACGCCTCCTGTTTCTTACGGATCTTTTTCTTCTTGGATGAGTTCTTCTTCTTTTTCATTTCGCGAAATAACGGTTTCGGATCACTCCGCTTCGACACCTCAGACGATTTCTTCCGAACTGTTTTTTTGCATAGGCGATACAATTCAACCACGCACTTACTTTCAGATTTCGTCTTGAGCTCTTCAAACAACCCCGGACGGCTGCGATTCCACGTTGGTAGTATCTTGTACTTTCGCACGAGCATATTCGCGACCTCTAACAAAACGTCGGCTGAGGCCGTTGCCGCTGTTGTTGTGTCGACTTGTCTCCGAGGTAACGCGCTCGAGTTCAAGCTCGGGATCTTGATTTTTTTGATCGACGCAGATGTGCTCATAGTTTTTTTTTGATCCACTGGAAGAAAAAATAATTTGCCGAACACACTCAATCCGTGGTTCCGACTTCATCGACGTCCGGTTCGAATGTGTCGATGACAAACGACACAGTCCGTTCGCCCACACCATTCATGCGGTACGCCACAAATCCCCCACAACTAATCGTAGACGCGGGGTTCTCGTCGAGTTGCTCCAGTAAACTGTCCACCATGTCCCGTAACTCATCCACAGTCGGCACGTGCCCTTCCGTATCGTTCGGGCCAAACCAGCGCCAATTCAAAAACTCCATCACCGTACGAATACGTTCAAAGTTCATTTTTGATTTTTCTTTCTGTGCACAACCAAAAGTAAATAACCTAAAAAATGCCGCTCGGCTACGTACGGGGCTCGGGTGAGCCTCAGGAGTGCATTTGCTTTGCTGAGTGGAAGGTCGAGGACGGACACATCGTCTGGCTTCTAGAGAGCGGGAACGAGTTTTCGCGTACACCCGTTCCCGTTACGGCCACGCTCGAAAACGTCGGGGAATTTTACAGGGATCCAAACCCCGCGTCTGAACACGTTCTGCACTACTTTTGTGTCGGTGACGAGTTCGCGATCGTCGCCGAAAAGAACAACCGTGCGGAACTCGACCGGCTCGAAAAAGAAGTTCGGAGATATATTTTCAAACGTGACATGAAAAGGTTGTGCGCCGAGCGTGCAAACGTTTGGGCTGAACTTAAGCGCGTCGAAACCGAAATTGGAAATTTGTGGAGTCAAATGTGTTAAAAAAAAGATGGAAACCCCGTCCGAGTTCCGTATCAGTCATTCTGGACAACGAATCGGTGTGACTGCGTCCTGCTTCGATCTCATGCACGCTGGACATGTTCTCTTGTTGAAGGAAGCAAAAAGTATGGTTGACATACTCGTCGTGTTCCTGCAAACGGATCCGACCGTGGACCGTCCCTCCAAGAACAAGCCGATCTTGTCCATGGAGGAACGTAGGATTCTCGTCGAGGGGTGTAGATACGTCGACCACATTTTCGAGTACACGACCGAGGCCGAACTGTTACAAGGTCTGCGTGACCTCCAACCCGACATGCGGTTCCTCGGCGATGATTACGTCGGCAAACAATTTACAGGTTGTGAATTGAACATCCCCGTGCACTTCCACAACCGTTCGGTGCACGGATGGAGCACGTCCGCGCTTCGTAAAAAGATTTACGAGGAGAACAAACGGATGGAGGACGCCCGTATTGCCAAGAACGAAACAAATTTGTACGAGCAATTCTACAGCCACATACACGTGTCTTTCATTGAAAAGTTCGGAAGAACCGAAGGCGCTGCACGGTGTCAAGAATACTTCAATACGTTTGGGAATGGCATCGCACGGGCGATTCGTGCGGCCGCGGAGAAGTGCACGGGCGAGCCGAATCTGATGGAGTGGGAAGACGAAATTTTCGAAACCGTTCCTGAACCGTTTTGATCACTCGGATTGATTAAAACCCCTCGCGGTACACGTCCATCTTCAAACGGAGCGTCTCCGGGCTCACAATATCTTTGTAGGACGCAGCGGCTTCTTTTGTGAATTCTTGGTTCATGACGTCCGCAAGCGCGTTCGACTCGGCCGACTCGTACGCCCGCCGTTCCTCCTCGGACGCTTTCGAAAGGACTGACTCGCGCACGCGATGCGCCATATTTGCAAGTTCTTGGTCGAGCGCCCACTCGGGAATAATTTTTTGGGCCGAGTCGTCGATCCCGTCGTACACCGAAAGGATCCGTACGATGCGTCCGGTGCTGCACACGACCCCGCCATTCTCAATCCCGGACTCGAGCTGGTGGCACAAAACTTCGAGCAAATTGTCACGTTTGGTTTTGTTTGATTCGGCTTGGATCTTGGACATCATTGCCAAAAAAATTTCACGATCGCTCTTGCCGAAGCGGGAATGTTTCTCATTATTCAATTGCGCAATCACGCGTTGAATCTTGGTGATGTCGCACTGCGTACGGGCTGCCGCTTCGATGATTTTCGCTTGTGCTTCCTCGAACGAAACCTTTTTGCATTTCGATGCGCTTTCTAAAACTTTGGTTGCACAATTCAGTACGGTCGTCGAATGAACGTTTTGAGAATCATTGTTCACTTGCACCTGCAGCCGCGCGATTTCACGAATGTCTTGCGGCTGGACTCCAACCGGCCGCGCTTGGGGAAACACAAACTCCACCAAAAACGGATCGCGTTGCGCGGCTTCTTGCAAAGGTTCGCCCGCTTGAACATTTTGCAACGCGACCGCCGCGTCCTCAAACAAAACAGCACCGTGCAAATTGTTGACAGCGTGTTGTTGCACATTCAAAACCGGAAGCGCTTCGTTGCGCTCCCAACGGAGCGGCACGGACACGTCCGCGAACCGAGATAAAATACGCGCGAGGTCGAACGGGAAGTCTCTCGAGAGGTTCGTGGCGCCTTCGTGGACGTCCGCGTCACGTTCGTTCCGCATGAGCATGTCCAGCGTTTCCGTGTGGCGCTGGCGGGCCGTTTGGATGATGTGTCGGGGAAATTTGGATGCGTAGTCGATCATCGTTTGGTAAATGCGCGTCGCCGTAACTTTGTCGGGGTTGACGGATCTATGAATGCCCACGCGATACAGTTCGGCAATCATCAGCACCGCTTCCGGGTTGTGTTCTTCTTCGATCGATTGCAGGAGATAAGAGTACGCGGCGCGGCCATCCGCGCGCTCTCCCCGCATAAACATACACCCTTGTTCGTACTTGGAATGAAATTCGCGAACGGGCCGTATGGGATCGAGGGTGATAGCAGCAGCCGGTTGTGCTTGGCGTTCCACGTTGAGATCATGCACGATAAATGCCGGTGGATTTACATCCACAACGGGTTTCCTCAAAACGAAATAGTAATAGACAAGATACAAACACACGACACAAACGAGAAACAAAATTATTTTTTTCATTTTTGTTTAGAAACGGACAAACAAAAATAAAAATGAACTCGACCGACATTGAAAAGTTGTGCGGCCCGTGTCAAGACCTCCGAGCATGTTGGGCCATCCTCGGAGTCTTTCAGGTGCTGATGCTCTGCATTCATCGGTACGTACCTTACCCGTTCGAACCCGTGCGGATTCTCAAAGGATTGCTCTTCCGAACAAACGTTGCACCGGCACCGACCCCGCACGAATGGGTTGAACCTTTGACCGTGCGAGAACTTTCGCGCAATCGCAGGGCGCGCGCACGGCGTCGTCGGGGGCATGTACGCTTCTTCCATCATCGAAGATGGTTGTAAAATAAAAACTAGCGCAAAAAATCGCGAAATGACTCTTTGCACCCCGTTTGAAGAAACGCGGTGGCTTCTTCGTGCAAGCTTGGACAAAGGTAAAGCGCGCAGGTTTTCGCGTCATGTCTTGCGACCGGGTCGTAGGTCGAACGAGAGCCGTGTGTGGCAATAACAGGTTTTTTCGTCTTACATACGGAAACGAACGTCATCCACAGCGCAAGCGCGTCTAACGACTCACAGTACTGCATTGCACAGTCTTTTGTTGTCAACCCAAGTTCGTTGTCTGCAATGGGTTCGTTTGCACCGTTGCTTATTGCACGCGCGAGCCCGAACGTGCAAAGAAGGAGGATACTTTCGATTTTCATTTGCTTGTATTCTTTTTTTTTATCAAGATGTGTGCACTTTTTTTAGACACGGTCGTGTAATGATGAAAAAAAAAGATAGATCACCAACGGGGGGGATCGAACCCTCGACCACCAGATTAAAAGTCTGGCGCTCTAAACCACTGAGCTACGCCGGTACTTACATGAGCTCGTGTAGTTGGTCCTTCATAAACCTATATAATTTCCGGTCATACGAACGGACAAACTCCAGACCGTGCAACAAACGCACCTGCGCCTTTGCTTTCTTTAATGTTGTCGCTTTTGCGAAAACACGCCCGCTCGGACCTGTCACTCGAAACTTGCCGTTCTTGAGTCGCGTAATTTTGTACGGCATTTTTTATTCGATTTGATTTGTATTGAGCCGTTGAAGAAAAAATATTACGAAGGCACCGCTTCAGTCGACAAGTGTGCGCACGCAATCGCCGCACATGCCAGTCCAATCGAAAGCACAGCAAATCCGTTTACGGCCTCGTTAAAAAACAACCAGCCCATCAAAAACGCAACAACGATACTTAGACACGACCATACGAGGTTTGTATGTCCCAAGTTCGTAAATTTGTAAGTGTTGAATAAAAGCCATGCCACGAGCATGTACGCGACCATACCGATCACAATCAGTTTGTTACACTCAGGGCCGTGCGGAGTCCCATTGGCTTTCTTTAGACATGTTTGTGCAATGGCTTCTGAGAGTGTAATCAAAAAAATCAACGAGATTGCAGTTGTAAACATCTTCTTCTTTTTCTTCGAGCGGACACGAAAATAAAAAATGATGAAATTCTCACAACGAATTCTTGCACCGCTTGCCGTTCTCCCTGGGCAGATCAGAGAAATACTTTCTAGCAAAAATTATATCGATGCGCCTGATTTAAAAAACATAAAAAATGAGAATGGAGTTCGGAGCATTCCAAAAGAACTACCAAGGTAAAGCACCCAAATGGAAAGTCGCCGCGAAATACACGAAAGCGTTGTGGAGCTCCTTCGGGTTGTCGTTGGTGCCCGAACGGGCGCCGTGGGTTCGGGCGGACACGCTTCAGTCGCGTCTGCGTCTCAACCTGGACGCGAGGGCTGGTATGAGCGCCGAAGACCGCGAACGGCTCGAACTTCTTGTCGAAAACGATGACTTCATCAACGCGTTTTACACAGACGACCCCGCACGAAACGTTCGTGAGGTCGCTCGCACCGTGTTTGGAGATGAATTCGTTCAAGGACCACTCGCAGACTTTTTACCGGACGAATTCTTTTCACGCACATACACCAGGAACGATACCAATCTACCTTTCACGCACGGTCCGCCTCTCTTTATTCACCCCGAACGCAAGTTTACGTTCGGGCGTACGTACGACTATTTGATCTTCCAAGAACTTTATGACTACCGGTACCGGTTCGAAAGAGAATTCGGTACGACAAGGTCACCCGGGCAGTTTCGAGCATTTTCAAGTCCTGTTCTTGCGGAGATGGATCTGAGATTTGCCAACAGGATTATGGACACCAACATAACCCGAGTGTACGACTTGAACGGGGTCACGTACGTCTTGTTCGGCGAGCACCATCACTACGCGGCGTGCTCACCACGGCTTCCGAACGCAATCTCGGCGATGAAATGGATTACAGACATGTCTCTAGCGTGTCCTAATGTTATTTTTGACGTAATGATGGAGCAAGGAACGGTGTCCATGCTTCCTCACACGGCACGCGAAGTGGTGGGGGGAAACTTCGGGGCGTGTGAACGGTATTACGCGGACAGGTTTGCGAATCAAATCCAAGCGATCAAACGGGGGCAGACAAACCAGCAATTTATCGCACAACAACCCGACGGGGCTTTGGCTACCCAAAATTCCGGTCCTATTTCCACTTCATATTTATACCTCTTTAACAGGTTCCCGTCCAAGCATGCATGGAAAACGAGAGAGCCTATCTTTCAAAACGTTCGTTTACACAACGCGGACGCCCGTCACGGCCGTTACGTAGAAATGAACGAACAGCGACAAGGCATTTATAAATTATTACGCCAACGGGGAGAATTCCCAGAACTGGCAACCATGCCAGGGCTTCGTGAAATGATGATCGGCTTTGTTTTTCCCCACGAGCTTTTGTTGCCTACATCCATCGGATTGGAAGACGTAGACTTTGAAAATGACACACTAACAGTCACGGCTCTACCGGCGGCGGCCGATATGTTTGTCGACCCGATCCGAGGCGAAGCAGTCACTTTTGAAGAGTTGCTCCATCGCGCAGGATCGAGGGTGATCGACCCTGTTCGACGTGTAATTACGCTCGAAAGAAAAGTAACTCGCAAGCTAGAGGCGTTGGAGCGACTTGCGCCTGGCACGCCTGCCCGGTTAAAGCACTGCTTTCAACAGGCAAAACGCGAGTTCGAGGCGGGTTTAACTTCTCGTTATGCTGGCAGACGGAGCCCCGCGTTTCCGCCCGATTCACCTTTCGCATTCCTCCATGACCTTGCAAGGATGCAAGAACAACAAGAGGAAGATGCTCATCGTTTACTGTACTTAGAGGCAATGTTTATCGATTTTTACGGAATGCTCCGCGCACTCGTTCATTCTTTGGACGGGGGAGGAACGAAACGTGTCGTCACATTCTATGGTGGGTCTCAACACGCGGAAACCTGGTCTTACGTCCTTCAAGGACTCGGAGCCAGGCCGGTGTTTTTAGATGGGTCCGCGCCGAATTTGATCCGATCGTCACAAGGATTGAATGGCGAAGCTTCGCAGATCAGTACCGCCTCAAACCTCTCAGAACTCAATCATGCAATGCGCGACGCCGGAGTCTTTCAGCCAAAAATAACTGCGAAACTTGCAGACAAATACTTAATCCAATCCATATACACAGAATTAGACACGTTGAAGTCCACTCCGGTCCGTGTGGACACGTACCAGTCCGCATGGGACAATTTCGAACGAAGAGTGTTGAACTATGAAAACGGGTATCTTCGTCGTCTCGCGCGTGCCGCAAAGGTACATAGCAGCTGGGAAGTGATTGCCGCGGCGGTTCAAAAGGTTATGATTGCGCTCGAAATGTTTATCGTCGACCTCGTCGCAACAGGAACAGATGAAAGATTTATCGAACAAGTTCGGTTCCATACCCGCGACATGACAGCTCATAACCACGCTGACAGAATCGAAGGACGCCCCGTCGTAGAAAGCGCAGCATTTATGTTTCAGCACTTTAGCAGCCGCATTCGCGTCGGTGCAGGAGCGGCGGGAGCAGTAGGAGCAACTGGACAGGGTGCAGGAGCGGCGGGAGCAGTAGGAGCAACTGGACAGGGTGCAGGAGCGGCGGGAGAAGGCGCACACGTTGTCGATCTAGACGAGGGGCCTGGTGGTGCAGGTGGTGTGAAGAGAAAGGCAACTGAATAGTTTATATACGAAAGTTGGTTATAATGCCTTATCAAAGTTGCGGCACGCATGGCCGAGTGGTCTAAGGCGTTCGACTCAAGTTCGAATCCGAAAGGGCGTGGGTTCGAACCCCACTGCGTGCAATCGTATATTTTTTTAATTCATAATATTTATTTACATCGGCTGGGCCTTGCGAGAATTCATACGGTACAACGAAAGCGCCTTGATCCATGAAAAACGGCGCGCTTCAAGGATCGCGTCCTGAAAATCCTGCGGAGTCGAGTTCGAAGCAAAATTGATTGTCTTCGAAACCGAATTGCACATACCTGACTGCCATGCGTCGAGCATCTGCAGGTGCTGCCGGGCTGTGAGGTGATTCGCGTGATCGAACGCCGGCTCAATCGCAAATCCTACATTGCCCGTAATGAGGTTTATACCTCCTGTAGGAGCGATGCACGTCACACTCACGTTGCGCATTCCATACCGCTGGCGCTTGCGCATAATCTCTGCGGCCTCGATTGGATACCCGTGCTCCGTAAGGGCCTGGACGTCCCGTCCTTCGATATCAAAGTTTATGTTAATTCGTTCACGGAGCCACGCGTGAAACGGACCCTTGGACATGGCCAAACGCCCACTTTCGTGACGCGCTACCGCTCCCATAAACTTCGAAAGGGTTTCCGCATAGCCGGTCGAAACTGACGAGCCGTAATCCATACCGAGCGACTCGAGATGGTCCGCCCATCCCATCACCCCCAAACCAATACGACGGTAATGATTTGTAGAATGCGCATCGGTTTCGACCACATCCACTGCGTTATCCAAAAAACGTACCGCCGTACGAATCGCTACTTCAAATTTCGTCAGACTGAAATTGCCGTCCGGATTCAAAAGGGCTTTCGCGTGGAGGTTAATACTCCCGAGCGTGCACGACTCGTTCTGAAACATGCCTTGCTCGCCGCACGGCACAAGCGTCTTGATCGTGCTCCCACGGTGCACGAGGGGGACGTTTTGGTTCACACGGTCCAGGAACACCACACCCGGGTCGCCCGTGCGCCACGCGGCTTCCGCAATCGCTGGAATGAGGTCACGATTTCGAGCAGTTTCTTCCTCGAAATCGTTGAAGCCCACGGACACATTGAACGCGGGAAACTTGTCGGCCACCTGAGGGTCCGACTTCAGACGGATGAAATCCATAATGTACTTACCACTCGCGGGATATACGTACATGTTTCCGCGCTTCGGACGATGTTCGGGGTCCTTAAACGTGTTCCACGCGTCCTGCAGACGGGCGATGTGCTCGACCGGATTTTCGTCGTAAACCGTGGTTGTGCCGAACCCCGTGCCCTGCAACCAGAGTCGAACGGCGTCGTCCGTGGAAATGCCGACTTTGATCGCGCAATTCGGACGGAGCTTGTGGGCCAGAGTGTTATTCCGAACGGGCGCGTTGAATGTCAGCGTGTTTCCAGCGGGGATAAATACCTGGTTCGCAAGCGCCCAGTGGAGCTTTTCCGTTTCATCGATCGAAATCGGGCCGAACTTGTACATCTTCCAAATCGGTCCCGAGATCAGACGGTCCACCAACTGCGGCCACGACCCACAAAGATAACGGTTTCGCACAATCGGTGAAAACATTTTATTATTTTTTTTTTACATTTTGATTCATATTCACGCACTAGCCCGAAACCTTTTTTGAGACAAACTCTTTCCACACACGCATAATCGAATACGATGAGAACGAATTCAGCACCGTGAACATCTGCTTAAACCACGGCGGTGAAGTGTATAAAAAATCCTTGTTCAGCCCCATGACCCCCCGATCGAAACCGTGGCGTGATGTCCGACTTGCAGGAAACCCCGCGTACAGCAAACGAGCCTGACACATCCGACCCCATTCACGAATCGTCTGAAACGGGTTCGGCCCCCACTCGGTGCTTCGCACGGCGTCCCATAGGTCCTTGTCCGCCTTGAACGGATCCGAGAACATTAAACTTCCGGGACACGCGATGTGTTCAAGCGGAAGCGCAAGGGCGAGGTCGTGGATGCAGATCGCGCCCGTCGACTCGCGCACCAAAAAGTTGGACGGCTTCGTGTCGAGATGGATGAGATGCTCGTTCAGCCGCAAAACGACGTCGAACATCACGTCCGCGTTTTCGATCACTTCCTCGGGAGTAAGCTCACGCGCCCGTTCGTACACGAGGTAGAGATGCGTGCAACTCGCGTTCATGCTCGCTGCGTGCATGGTAAGGACGTGTTCGGGCATGATCGTTTGTGCAAGGAGGTGGTTGACGAGCTCAGGAAACCACCTCAATTTCGCGTTCTCCTTGTCAACAGATAGGTCGATAATTTCCTTGATCACAAACGGCGCGTCGCCGAACGTGGAGACGTGACACGAGAACATGTCTTTCGAGTCGTGCCGTTCGAAGAGCGTGATCTCATCCAGGAATTTCGTTGTCGGAAAAAACTCGTCCATCAAATTTTGGACGGCCTCGAGGTGTGTCGGAAACACCCGTACGAAATCTAAGAGTTCGTCCGGACAATTGCCTTCAAATGTACTCGCAGACTTGAACGGAGTATTGACCGTCGGGGTGACGCACGAGCTGGAAGGGTCGGCCACATCCGAAGATGAGGTCTTCTCGGACAAGACGATCGCACTCATCTTTACAGAGGTGAGGATCAAGTTGCTTGAAAGAGTCTTTATAAGTACCGTGGCGAAAAATTGCACAGTTGATCTCCTGAATTTTCACGGACACAAACGCTTCGCAGTGCGGGCACTGGAAGTGCAGCAAGTCGCCCTCAGGGCTAAACGTATCGATTGCGTTGGACATTTGACTAAACGAAACGAGTCCTTTTTATTTCCAAAAGAAAACGCACATGTACGTTTGTGTTGAGGACGCTGCTCGAACCATCCGCACGGTCTCTCGTGACATTCTTGATAAAATCGCCTGCCCCGCACTTAGCCAACTCGAAGATGGAGAAATATTAATCATCGATCAAGTTGCGCCCATCGTTGTTGAAAACATGCTTATTTACCTGAACATGAAATCGTCCGGGGCGTTCGAGACGTGCGCTCCCGCATACTTTGACCGGATCCGCACGGAATCCGTCTTGAGCAGTCTAAAGGCTTTGATGGCTTCCCTCGGCTGTGTCGCATTCGAATCGGATGCCAACCGATTCGTACGGACCCAAACGGATCCGACCGAAAAGTTAAGGATGACGTTCAAAACGAAATTGAAGCTGTGATTTTTTTCTCAAGATGGTCCACATAAACAAACCATGGACGCAAAACGCCGCCTATAAAAAGAGTACGAAGCGTATCAAAACGCAGTCGTTTTTTTCAAGCACCTCGTACGGATTCAAAAGTCTCCGGCCCTTATGAAGAGTCATGATGTGAGCAAGAAGGAAATCAGCGAGGCCCTGAGGGTGCAGAAGGCCCACGTGAATAAATTGTACGAAAAACTGCTGGCACGAGCAAATAAAATTTTGCAAAATGGAAATCGGAAATCATCCAAGTCCAAACCAAAACTTTGAAATGGTGACGTGAAGCTCGCCTGCATGCAGCAGCTCAAACACAACCATCACTCTTCCTTGATCAGCAATCGTTAGTTTCTTTTCCAAGATGCTAATACACCACCCATTGTTTGTAGGATGCAAAATCGTGGAGCGCAAACAAAAATCGATCGATTTGGATGGTTCGGGTGTTGACGAGTCTTGGATAAATTGATATCATCGTTCAACTTGATTTCGCAGGAAACTCGAAACATTCTTTTCTACATTCACATTTCAATTAAACAAACAGCACGTCCAGGTGCTCACGCAGGTCGTCCAGCGTGAACAAGTCGTTCAGCCCGCTCATGTCCATGGTCGACGACACGAGCTCCTCGAACGAAGGCTTCGCACCCCCGGCCGACACACGCTGGTGCTCCTCTAGGTACAGCATCCGCAGCAAGTCCCTGTGCTGCACCTCCGCGTCCGTGATCCGCTTCATATTGCGGGGGACCTCCGCATACGAATAGTTCACCAAAATCTTCGCCAGCGCCGGCATGTACCGGTCGCGGAAGTCCGCCTGGTGGTACTCCTCCAGACGCGTCCGCACGATGCTCGTGGGCGGCAGCCGCTCCACGAGGGTCGTAATCCCTGCCGCCTGCAACGACGCGGCCCCCTCCGGCGCCTTGTAGCCAACTGCCTCCACACAGTGCATCAGCATGCTCGACAGACTCACCATCTTCGGCTTCGGGAACTGCTTGCGCCCCGTCGACGTCGTCGTCGTCGCGCCCTCGGGCTCGAACCCAAGCGGCTTCGGAAGCGACTTACGGTACTTCCGCTTCTTCTGCGAAGGCTCGAACGGCTCGTCGTCATCCTCCTCCGATTCCACCACGGCCGCCGAAGCTGCCGCTGCCACCGCCGACACTTCCGCATGGACCACACCCTCCGGCACGTGCACGTGCGAAAAATCGCGCTTGCTCTGCGCCAGCGAGCTCGGCGCGGGCGTGGGTGCAGTGCCCACGGTCGAATAGCTCTCGAACATCCCCGACGCGAACGCCACCACACGCTCCAACTGGTCCAGCAGGCCCGTGTAGAACTTCACGACATACTCCACCGTCGCAATGATCTCGTCCATACGGCCCGACTCGACAAACGCGCGGACCGCGTCCGCACCAAACTTCACACCGATCAGACCCGCAATGAACTCCGACGAGCCAGCCGGCATCTCAGCCGGCACCGGGTACTCGCCCTGGAAGAAGAACCGGTCGTGATCGAAAATCCCCACCACATCCACCGTCTCCGCAGGCACGCTCACCAGTTCGTCACCCGCACCCGGCGGCGTCAGCGCCGTCCGCACCGCCTCCAACAACCCCTTCGTCCGTTGCACGCGCGACGAGAAATCGTTCAGCGGCAACGCCGGCAGTGCCTGCTCCGACACCGCCCCCGACACCCACGCACGCAACTTGTGAATCTCGGCCATGTTGGCCTTGATCACCCCGAGAATCTTCTCGACACGGGCCCCAATGTCCATCAACGACGCCACACGCGTCACCATCCACTTCAAGTGCGCCACTGAACTCTTCGGTGCACGTCCATCCGCAGTCGAAAAGATGTACGCGTGCATCTGAATGCTCACGTCCGGACCGAGCGGGTTCACGCTCATGTACAGGCCGAGCCGCCGCTTGATCTCCTCCTCGGACGCGTCCGCGTCGTGGCAAATCGCCAGAAACGTGTGCTCCAGAGTCGGTTTGATCATCATCTTGGTTTTGGAGATTGTTGGAAAAAGTTTCTTCGAGTTCACTTGTTGGTTGGTCAATTCGAAGAAACTTGGGGTCGGGCAATCGGAAACACGTCCGAGCCTGTCTGGGATGTATAAAACTGTATATCGTCGTCTTTTGCTTATTTATTAAGCAGTCTGGTACACCAGACGGCCCTCGAAAGTGGTACGGGGGGTGGACGTCAACGACGACAGAGTGAACGACTCATCGTTGTAGTCAGCCAGACGCAGACGGCCATCGTCCACATACAGGAACACCTGGTCACCGGCCTCCAGGAAAACTTCCGTGCAGAAGCCGTTACCCTCGCCCCACTGGGGCACGATACCGACGTACTGCAGAGCGATGTTCTCCGTGCCACGCACGCGGCGCAGCGAAGCATGCGTGGTAGGATCCGCGCCGTAGCACACAGCCGAGAAACGGTACAGACCGTTCACCGGGGCGGTGTACTTCTTAGTGGTCAGGCTGAACGCCGACGAGCTGATAGGGTCCACGTTGGTGAACGCAGCCACGTTGCCACCATCAGTCGAGTCGCCACCGTACGCCTTGAAGTAGTACAGGCTCGAAGGAACGGTCAGCATAGGGGCGGTGGTAGTGTGCAGAGTACCAACGGTCGCGTGCGCGATCGTTAGGGCCTGCACGGCCTTACCACCATAAGTGTTGGGGGGAGTAGAGGTGTAGGCCCAGTTCGTAGCAGGGGTCGACATTTTTTGGCGTTTGTGTTTTTTTGTTTCTTACGAACGAATATTTTTTTTTCGTTCAGGTTTCAAAAGATTTCCATTCGGATTTAAAAAAAAAAGAATGGACGGCCTCGATGTCAACATCCGAAACACGCACGACTTCGTTCGGGAAGTAGATACGGTACGCATTACCTTTACGGCATCTTTCGCGCACCCATCAGCAAAGCAAATCATATACGAAACAAATTTCATTGAACACCTCAGCCCACACGTGAAACAAGTGATCGATTCTGCATTTGACGATTACCACATGCACGTCACATTAAACACCTCGTCTTTTTCCTCCATCATTTCAGACTCGAGCGGGGCCCTAACTGCCACTGCCACCGCCACTACTACTACAAGCCGTGAACTAAACGAATCACTTGGCAGCACAAGGCGAGTCATGCACGAACACCATTTTCAAGGACACGAATGCGCTGTTTGTCACTCGAACTATAAATTGAACGAGTTCGTTCGTACCCTACCCGTATGCAAACACTTTTTCCATAAACGCTGTATTGATCCGTGGATAAAAAGAAATCACACACCTACATGCCCCATCTGCCGCACCCACGTATCACCGCCCTTGTTGTCCCCCAACAATCCCCTTAATCATCCCCATCCGCCGTCACGTACAAGTTCAAGTCGTACTCCGAGTCCAACACCAGAATGTCACTCCGCTGGATCACCGCATCCAAATCCAACGGAACCCTCTGCCGATCCGTAGCATTCTCCATCCGCAAGCGCATCAGGTCCCTCGGCGCCAAGTCCAATAACTTGAGCACCGACCCCACGCGCACCCAACTGTTCGTCAACAACTTCACCTTTCGCACAATACCGTACTTCTGTCCGCGCTTCTTTGAAGGCTTCGAGTACACGTTGACGTTAATCTGATGCTTCATTTTGATAATGTTTTGGTTAGATGATGATCATTCAAGAAATTCGGGAAAACCGTCAAGGACTGTCTGACGCCGGGAGTGTCCCAACAGTAATGTTGGAAACAAACTCCACCATCCCCCAGCGGTCGTTCGGGTCCGGACGTACAGGGTAAGAAGATTCTGCGTTCATCGGACGCACACAATCAGAGGCCGCGCGGTGCTCTACGTGCCAAATGTGCACAATCTCGCAATTCAGCTCATCGTGCAAATTTTTCCAGGTAAACTCGCCCGGAAACCGCTCGGACACCCATTTACTTAATTCTACCTCCATGTGCCCCCAGCCCGTCATCGCCTCGTTGTACCCACCCAAATGATGCCAAGCAGCCCGTGCCATCGCAAAAAGGCCTACGGCCCCTTCGCCGTCGTCGTACGTCCGGCCCGTCCACAACGGTAAATGGGAAGCTTGTTTCCGCACAAACTCGTACGGGTTCTTGTGCATGTCGAACCATGCATACATCGACGGTACGTCCTTGTATGCCCTCAAAATCATCCCCATGTACAGCGGATGGGACTCCCGACGACTGCACCACCACAACTCGCGCGGGTCCAAGCTCGACGCCCGATCGCACAAGTACATGAACACCCTCGGCCCGTACAACAAGTCCTGGTCCATTCGGATGATCCAATCCTTGCAAGCCACACGGGCGCCCAAATTAAACCCGTGCACCTCGGACACGCCTTTCATTATGCCTACGTGTGCAGATACGTCCGGAGGCACTATCACGAACTTAATCGGATTCAAAAAACGAGCTTTGAAGTATTCGTGCATATGAATGGGTATGCACGAATTCCAATCCACCACAACGATTTCAGCATCGATACCCGTTGACGCAATACCGTCACATACACTTTGTAGAGACGTCCGGAGACGTAAAACGGCGTCTCCGCAGTAATTATCATTACGGGCAACGTACACAAAAGAATACGACATTTTTTTAATTTCTACATTTGTAAAATAAAATGCTCACTTACAACTCGGCGTCCTTTTTTGGAGTGCGCCATCGCCGCCGAATTCGCGGAGGCGCATACCACGCGGCCGGCATCGACCCAGTTCCTCCCGCACATGCAGCCGCCCTCGCCGCCCCGGCGCCCGGATTGCCCGTTAAGACAATTCCTATCACCGACGAGACGATGGGAGAAGATGCTGTGATGATCTCTAACGATTCCATCCGTGACCATCTTGCTCTTGACCCCGAAAACATTTCTCTCGTGTACAAAACCGGACGGAACTATCGCGTGTCCAACACACGCCGCTCGGACTTCACCCGGCTCGGAAATAACCTGTACATGTACGAATGCAAAGCTCATGCTCCGAACGGGTTTGAAGTGCAAGTCCACCACACGCATCCTGTAAAACTTGCAGACATGAGCAAAGTCGGTCTTTCCATCGGCGGAGGTTTCATCGACATGAGCCGTGGCAAATTTACAGCTGCACACCGCGTCTACTTCCTTGAACCTACCCGCAGGATCGATCGCACCGCGGACCACCGCTTCCTGTACGGCGACGGTGCCGGTATCGTTCGTTGTCAAGCAAACTCGGGCGGACAGGTGTACGATTTGTATCCCGCGCAACTCTCAGAAGCGATCGACCTCACCGAATTCGGACGTCGACGTCGCCGCGTGAAAAGAAATTAATTCCGCGTGAACGCATACGCACCCCCGCCGACTGCAAGAAGCACAACAATGGCCACTACAATCCAAACCCACATGGGCGTCGACCTGTTCGTTGGTGCACCCGGGTCCGACACCGTGCCGCCGTTCGGCTGTGAAATATCCGCGTTGCTCGGCGCGCCGGCGATCGAGTTTGCTGCGGAGCCTCCTTCGGATTTCGAGAGGCCCGCGCTGCAATTTTGTTGAATCGACACGTCCATGTTGTCCCCCAAAAATTGCGCGCCCGACATAACCACACTACAGTCGACGATGTTGCACGTGGTTTTCGTCATAGGAAACGTTTTGATACCCTTATTGGTACAGCGCCTGTCCATACACTCAACCGGCCACTTCTGACCCGCTTTGGCGGCCTCGTTCTTTGCCACGACGCATCCGCATTCAGGGATGTCCGCGTTCGTGCCGAGTATCGTACGGCTGCTGTCCAAATAAATGGGCAGCTTTTTGTTCGAACACACACTCTCGAGTGCCGCTGTGGCAGACTCGAGACGTGCCCCCACCCAGTTCTTACACACGGACGACGTGAACAAGTTTGGTTTGCGGTAAATGATGTTCCCCTTCGGATCCTTACGGTAGACCGCCTCTCCGTCCACGATAAACACATCTGCTTCTTGCGCGCGACAGAACGCGTCGAGTGCTGAATCACATGCGGGTTTCTTCAGGTCGGAGAAATCGGCCGCACACGTTTTTCCCTTGGGTGGTTTTGCACCAAGCGACGGGCAACAATCGTCTGCAGACCCAGCAGTTGTTGATGATGCTGCGAATGTGTTGTAGCGTCGAGTCATTTGTTTTTGAAATGAACACATACGGAATTATTTTTTCTTCATGGATGATTTCAAAATAAAAACAAAAAATGGCAGACGCAAACGCCGCCATGGTCATGGCGAGTCCTCCGCCTAAAAGCAACATGATGATGATTGTCGGAGCCGTCCTCGGATTAATCATCCTCGGAATCATCATCGCAGCGGCTATGGGCGCGTTCGGTGGTAATAAAAATGATACTTCATCGTCCTCTGACAGTTCCGCGGCAGCAAGTGGATCGGCACCAGAAGGTAGTGATCTCTCGAGCGACGCCGAAGGAACACCGGAATCTGAATCTACCGGAATGACTGAAGAAACAAGCCCCGTTGGAGAAGAGCCGCCGGCTCCCGAGACCACGCCAGAGTCTACACCCAAACCAACTCCGCCCGAACCGATGGAACCCGAGCCAGTGGTTTATCCGGCAACGGGTGCCGTGTTTGCCATGAACGGCCTGAGTTCGATGCCTCCTCTTTTTCAGAACAGTATTGAAGACCGTGCGGTTGGCTCCGAAAAGTCAGCGAGCGCCGGCCTTCGGCCGGCTTACCTTACAAACACGTCCGCGCTCGGCAAACAGCGAAACATTCGTATACACGCGAAAGGGTTCAATCGTGCGGTTGGACAGCTTATGGATGTTGCGAGGGGGCAGCCCGCACGTATGTCGTCGCAGTACATGCCGAAGGGATCCAAAGCTCACGCGGCATCGGCTGCTGTGGACGGTGATCCGAAAACGCTGATCCACACCAACGACCAAACAAAATCGTCGTGGTGGGAGGTTGACCTTTATGATGGTGTATCTGAAATTCGCAGCATTGAAATTACAAATCGCGCAGACAAGTACGGGTCGCGCACGCGAGACATCACGGTGACTGTGCAAGACGGTGACAAGGTCGTATGGTCATCCGAGGTTTTAAACCCAGGCGACAAGGACAAAAATCCCAAATCGATCGTCGTGAAAGTTCCTGCTGGCACAATCGGTAATCGTGTGCGCATCAGCCGTGCGTACGACAACAAAAAGGACGGTTACATGAACTTCACGGAAGTGAAGGTTATGGGCCTACCCGTGTGTACTCCTACGAGTACGGCCAGTACCTGTAATGTAGACCGTTTGTTCGGCGCGAACCAACTCGGCAGCATTGTCGATGTGTCCACTGGTAAGTCCTCCGAGTTTTTCAACGAAATCGATGTCTTATTTAAGACATACCTGGGTTGGCTGAAAATCCGTTCTGAACAGGCGAACGACAAAAACTGGCGCCCGGTGGTGAAAGCGCGTTACGATACCGTAAAACCCATATGGGATGCCTGGGTTGCCAACTTTAACAGTCCGGACACGGTCCTGTTTGTCCCTGATTATTTGCAGGGCGAAATCTTCTACCTAAATAATAGCATCCTGGGTGGTGTGCGCGATGCACTGGCTAAAAATAAATCGCCCGATGGTTCGAACGACGACCGTGCGAAACAAGTATTCTGGAACATGCCGCACGGGGACCCAAACGATCCCATGATGAACATCCTTAACGCCACGCGCTTCACATCACTCACAACCGCTGTAACAACATCCAACGAACTCGCTCAAGAGTTTGCCCGATCGGTCTTGTACGAAAACCAGTTCGGCTGCGCACGTCGCCGCCCGAACTTCGGATATTCCAGAGAAAAAGGTGCGGCGCCTAAACAGTCTGTTCGGCACTGGGAAATTGCACCAGGCGATAGGCAGTTGTGCGTCACAGCACAAACGTCCCCGGACATGACGGATTACGAAGCGATGACGTACATGACCACCTACCTGGATGTCGAGGTGCTCAACCTCAACGACCGTCAGAAGAATATCGCAGCCGCAAAGAACCATTGGCGCACGACCGGATTGCCGTCCGGGTTGGTGAAGAACAACTTCTTCTTCGCGAAGGCATCGAACGTGTCCGACAAGGACAGCAAGAAGTGGATCCCTACCGACCGCACCTTCACCATTCCTGACGTTAAACCGATCAGAGACATACTCAAGACCTCCGACATGGCAAATACAATGCTGCTCACCTTCTACGAGAATATGCGCGATGTTCTTCGGGTTCGTTTGAACACTATTTACAATTGGATGCGTAAATCCATCGACTTTGCCGGTAACGTGTACAACAAAAATGTAATGTCCACGGACGAAGCCAACATCGCCAAGGAAAACTTTAGGAAGGCCATGGTGTTGTTGTACGGCACGTCCGTCTCCATCGACAAAATTGGTACACTGCCCCAGATTCTAAAAGAAAAGAAGGCGCCCGCCATTCCCGAGCCCGTCGTGATCAACGGCATCGTAGCCAACCGGTTGTTCCTAAACGGCCAGTGGTACGCCTTCTCGCTGAACTCACTCGCCCCGTACGGCTACTTGGACACCCGCACGTCCCGTATGATCTTCGTGTGCAGCTCGAGTAACTCAGCCGCAGTCGCGTGCAAGATGTCAGACGACCGTATCTGCGATTTTGTTTCCACTGGCCTGCCGGACAACATCAACAAGAGCGCGTGCGACCCGAACACCATCTACGGCGCATACATGATCCTGTACGTCTTCACCAACTCGCTCGACGCTGAATACGCACGCCAACAAGATCCATACAAGAAACAGAAACGCAACAAGGGTGCGAAGAAAGACCGTTGCTACCACAAGGACGCGGACGGCAAGAGCTCCAAATGCACATCCGACGGGTACGGTATGTGCGACACCTACACCAAGAGTCCCAGCAAGAAGTGTAAATCTGGCTACTACAAAAAGGGCACACGATGCCGTGCGAAGATGAAGTCGGGCCCGTGCAAGGGCAAGGTCAAGATCTCGTCGTCCATCAACGACTGGATCGCACGGTTGTCTGCACCAATTACATTGGCCGCGTTGGAGGATGACATTTCTATGGATGAAGTGGATGATGGTACACCCGTGGAACCGGATCCTTCCGAGGCTTATGTGCCCGGTGTGGACGAAGAAGGTGACGAGACAGGTGATGGGGCACTGTAAAAAAATGAAAACAAAAAAGCTCGCGCCGGGAGTCGAACCCGGGATGCTGGATTCAAAGTCCAGAGTGATAACCACTTCACCACGTGAGCAGTCAGGATTCCTCGTCCCAGTACTTACATCTATATACATTAAGAACTACCAAAGATAACGTGTCAGACCACACAATTTGACTGCACTGTGAGCGTATGCCAAAAACGCTTGTCCGCATGACGCAAAAACGAAATCGCACGTACTGAGTGTAAACACATAAATCATCTTCGGTAGCTGAAACTGTGATGCTACAAACACAAACCCGACGATGCCCGTTCGGGTTCCTACGAGCCACCAAAACGGGCACATCAACAGAACCAGACCCATCACATCGGCCACCAATCGTAGTTGAAACACGGTGTTGTACGGGTCGTGATAAAGTAGATAGGAATCAAACGAAATGTTTCCTGTGTACCATACCATCAAACACCCTTTCACGGCTGAAATTTTAAACCGTTTGTCTTCATCATCTTCCCATGGTACATGTGAGTCCATGCTTACATCCGAATGGGCATCTGATATTTCCATTATGGAATTTATTTATTTTATCAATAAACGCTCGCAAAAGTTTTTAGAGACACACAAATGCCAACAACGCGGACGTACGAATACGAACGGTACGTCACCACCCCTGATCAAGTCCGGACCACGCTCGACGAGTTCGGTGTCGCGATTGTCCCCAACGTGCTCGACGCGGACGCGTGCGAGCGCATGAAAACAAACATGTTCGACTTTCTCGAACACGCAACCGCAGACTTTGACGTGCGCTTCGACCGCACCAATCCGGCATCGTGGAGAACGTTCAGCAAACTCATGCCCAAACACTCCATGCTCGTGCAGGAATGGGGCATCGGCCAGTCGCAGTTCAACTGGGATGTCCGACAGCACCCGAACGTGTACGGCGCATTCGCACGCATCTGGGACGTACGGCCCGAAGAACTCCTCGTCAGCTTCGACGGGGCGTCCTTCCACTTCCCGCCTGAAATCACCGGACTCGGATGGTATCGAGGAAACAACTGGCTCCACTGTGACCAAAGCTTCCAACGCAACGGGTTCGAATGCGCACAGGGCTGGATCAACGCGTTCGACACCAACCCGGGCGACGCAACGCTAACCGTACTCGAGGGGAGCCACCGCTTTCACCACGAGTTTAAAGAACGATTCGGGATTGAAACAAACGACGATTGGTTCAAACTCGAAAATGCAGACCAGCACGAATTTTACGTCCGCGAAAAAGGATGCCGTCAAACGCACATTCGCTGCCCTGCGGGCTCGCTCGTGTTATGGGATTCCCGTACGATCCATTCGGGCACTGAAGCAGAACGCGGACGGCCTGTTCCTAACACGCGATGTGTATCCTACGTCTGCTTTACTCCACGGTCGCTCGCCACACCCGCCATGCTCCGCAAAAAAATAAAAGCGTTTGAAGAACTCCGTACGACCTCGCACTGGCCGCACAAACCCAAACTGTTCGGCAAAGTACCACGGATGTACGGGGCGCCCGTGCCGCCCGTTCGAGAAGTCCAAGCACCGAACGTTTGCGAAGCCGCACGGACATTCATTGGCTACTGACAGTCCCAACCGGAAACTATGTTCTCGATCGATCGACCATTCTCTCAACTCAACAAACAATCCACAAAAAATGTTTATCTTTTACGAGTACTTCGTTGCTCAGCTTCACGATCGTGAGCTTTTACCTTTGCTCTCGGATTTTGCGCAAGGATTCCAGGGCGCTTTCGAGATGCGGTTCTTCTCGTTCTCGAGTTTCGTGGCGAGCACGTTCTTCGACCCACACGGGGACATGGCGCGCAACAATGCGCTTTCTCGGGCCATGACATGGTTCGAGCAGAGGACGTTGACGGATTTGCTCGATGTTGTGCAGGTGTCGGCTCAGGACGTGGCGGCCAAGAACATGCCCCCTTGGGCGTCGCCGGACGTGCTGCCGTTCGCGGACCAGTTTACGAGGTCGTTTGCGTACCATACGTCGTCGTTCGCCATGGCGGTGCATCACCGTCTGCTGGCAACGGAGGAGGTAAAGACGCTTCTTGCGGCCTCGCACCGGTCGACCACGGCCATGGACGAGCTGAGAAATATGGCGCAAGCGTTCGCGTCGCTCGCGCTGCTGGTGAAGGTATTGATGCAGACGAACGGGAATTACTTGGTCGATCCGACGCACACGCCGATTGCCGTGCTGTACATACAACGTGTCGTCGAGCGCTTCCGCCTGGAGGCCCCGTTCGACTTCGCACCCGGACTTCGTTTCAACGGGCCGTCTAACCCGATCGCGCCGTACATGCCTGACGAGCCGTTGTACCTGCCCGTTCGGCCCTCGACGCCTGCTGCACACCACTCGCTGTGCAAACTGATCGTGGCCGCACATCGCGTCCTGACCGGGTCGAGCGCGCCCGCGCGAGACATTCTCACGTGGACGCAGTTTGTACTGAACGCATTCCACACGTCGCCAGAAGCCGTGTGGAGTGCATCGGTCGAGTCCGTCCGAATCCGGACGGCGATGGCCGCGGAGGCAAGGGTAGCGAGTGCGGCTGCAAGTGCGGGCGCGAGGGCGGGCGCGAGTGCGGGCGCAAGTGCAAGTGCGGCTGTAGATATCATGCCGCCCCCTACGCCTCGCGCCGGGGCTCCCAGGGTGCCACAGGCGGCAAAGAAGTCGGCTGAGAAGACGGCGGCAGGACCGAAGACGACGTTGCGGCTCGCGTCTCCGACGGACAATTTTTAGAGCTCGAGCTCGGCCATGCTTTCTTCCATTTCTATTTGTAAACACATAATATCAAGGGCCTTCTGAACTTTTTGTGCAAGCCCGATTTTGTGATGGCGCCTCAAAATTGTACGAGTGTTGTAAAATAAGTAGTTGAAATTTTCAAACGTGTACACGCCTTCCACACCTTCTGTTTGCAATAAGACGTCTCCGCGAATGCTCACATTATACTCCAAAATGTCACCGAAAAAGGCGTAAGATTCGTGCGCACGGAGTTCGTCCGCGCCGTTTGTTTCAATCACAATGTCGACAAACGGCCAAAAATGCTCTGACACATCAACCACAACTTCTTCTGGCGCTACTTCAAACTCCATTTTTTTTTATTTTTACACACTTACACAGACGCAAACCCGTTCATCTCTAACAACGCAATCAAGGTCGACTCGCACTCCGAATCTTCACCAACAAACGCGCGCACAAACGACGTGTCGGTCATCTCCCATAAGGGGCGCGAATACACAATCACGCGTTCACGCACATGCACAATCAACAACTTGTTGCTCTGAATCGACCACAAATACCCGTTCTCGAACCCCGAGTGATGCACAGGAGACAAACTCACTTGATCAGCAGCATCCAGCACGTACTCGCCCGTGCTCGAACGAAACACGTTCGACTCCGAAAGCTCGCCACACACATACTGGTGCGTCTCCGAGTCTAACACCCACACCCTGCACGGCTTCTCCGTGATCTGCGATACACGCACAAACCGCGCAAACGGGCTCGAACGGATGCACTCCTTTCCATTCAAAACCAATTCTGTACCCAGCTCGTCCAGGTACGACGTCTGCGACACCACGATGTACTCCCGAATCTGACCTGTCGACGCCAATTGCACCCAAACGTGTTCGTTCGGGGCGAACGGGACTTCTCTCGGACATTGAATGGGAGACATTGACAGCTTTCGCTTCATCATCAAATCATACTTCATCATTTTGGTAATGTTGTTGTTCCATTGAGGCCACGCCAAAAAAAATATTCAGACAGTCTTCTTCACGCGACGACGCCCCGTAAAAATTGCTTCTTACGTGGTGAACAGTTGCTGAGCCTTGTGGTACTTTTCAAAGATTTCACGCGCGGGCACGTTCGGGTGTCTCTTGTGGTACCGTGCGAAAAACGCAGCGAACGTAGGAAGCTTTTTCGCTTTCCTTCGACGACCTCCGAATGACAATAAACGCGCAAGATCGTTCTCAAGACTACGAATTCGGTCTTCCTGGTCAAGAAGAATCTCATTGTACAGTTGATGCATTCGCTCCTGTCGTGGCATGTCGCGAAATGAAACGTGCTCTCGACGGAGTGACGCGAGCCTTTCTTCAAGTGCACGAATCCTGTCTTCGTCACGCACTTCTTCTTCTTGAAGCGTTGCGAGTTCTTGCTCAAGCGAACGTATCCGATCCTCGTAATCATGATCAATCGCATCGTACAGTTCGCGGACCAGCACCATGTTATGCTGGGGCGTATCTTTAAAGTCTTGGTGCTGTCGACGAAGTGATTCGATCTCCTGAATCCGTCGTGCCCTTTCAATTGCTGCCGCCGACGACATTCTTATTCTTCTTTTGTTTGAATGAATATGGGACTAGATTTTTTTGGCAAATGCTGTTATTAAAAAAATAACAAAAAAGCATGGACGTCTCTCAACTCATCCACCAAGGATGGACGACCGTACAACTAATGCCCACGGACGTCGCCTTGCATTACCGAGACGCCCTTCTTGGAGAACTTAAACTATACCCGGGTGTGCACGCAGACGACCCGTTCGTGCGCGGAATCCCCCGCGTGCTCGGTGGCATGATCAAGTCCGGGCACGTAAGCATGACATACACAACCCATAAATTACGCGAACTCGCTCGACCGAAATTTTTCGAACTGCTCCAACAACTCCCCGACGAGACCTTTCGGACTCTCCTCGACTTCCAAAGGCCAAGTCATTTCGGAGAAATTACATGCAACCCAGACGCCGTCTTTGTGTCCGACGCAAGACCGATCGAATTCCCACCCGGGGCCGCCACAACTCCAGAAGGGCTTTGGTGGCACATCGACGCTTCGCGTGAACGATCGTTCTTGCAAGCTGCAGTTGTTCTTGACAACCCGGACGGATCCGAACAGTTTGGAGTGATCGAAAAGAGTCACCTCCATTTCGATCTCCTAAAATCTAGCGCGGGCGCACGTATGCACAACGACTGGTTCTTGCTGAACGCGTCCGAAGTCGAGCAACTCCAACAGGTCGGATGCACCCCACGCTTCACGCAGTTCGAACCAGGCACGATGGTATTCTGGTTCAGCAACACCGTTCACACCGTCCGGCCCGCACAACTCGACCGCATTGAACGGCCTCGTGTGCAGACGTATGTGTGTTTCGGAGTCTTGCCAAGTCTGACCGAACGCGACTTGCACATGAAAGCTTCCGCGGTCTTGTTCGGAGCCACGTGCAGACACCTCCCGTACCCGTGCGTGCCTGAATGGCAAATGAACGTGTTTCCTGATGGCTCCGGACCGTATCGTGACGTGATCTTTCCTCACGAATGGCTGCCCTGGGTGTTCGGTGCAAACCCGTCCGAGGATTTCACGGACGCCCGGTTGAGCATTTACGGCGTCACGCGCGAACACCTTCAGTCTGTTGTCGACACGTGGGAAGATGACTTTGATGACTTTAAGCGATTGCTCGCGTGATGTACGAATCTTTTTTTGTATCATTCCTTTCTGCAAAAGAATATGAATGAACCCGTTTATCAAGTCCAGCAAAACATTTCGACTCGACACGTTCCGTTCAAGACGAGACAGTGGCCCGTTTGAAAAAATGACACAATTTTTTGCACGCGGATCTCCGTTCGATATACAAACCGCCGAGCGCGAGTTTCGTTTGCACCACACAAAAAACACGGACCTCACAAAAACACTCGAAGTTCTCCAACAACAACGCACGGAAATCAATCGGATGCTGTCGTTTTTCCAACAGATCCGATTCGTCGATCGAGACTACGTCTTCACACTCAAGGCCATCGATTCACGAAGTGACTTTGTTCTTGAAATTGACACAAACAAATTTGTACAATGTTTACAACAGCCCACGAGGACAATAACAAATTACTTCTTCTGGGGCATGGTCGCGATCCCAATCATTGCAGCACTACTTTCACCGGGTTCTGGAGCGGATTGCGACCGATCCGTAGCGCTCGGCCTGACAGCTGCTTCGCGTTCAGATGCGTGCCGATCTGAATGATCAGGTCCGTCAACTTCGCATCCACTCCCGTGAGCTCGCAACATGTCGAACTCACACTGTCGAGTACGAGCACCTGCTTCGAGTGCGCGTCCTTGCAAAACGAGTGGAAGAGCTCGTCCATCTTACGAGCCGAGTTCGAAATCCTCGGTCGGACGATCTCAAATCCCGCAATCACCCGCATTGGGCTCGCAAACTGTATCCACGTATCCACGTGCGGCCCCGCAACGATCACCTTGGACAAGTTCCTGCACCGCGCCTCATCCAAGAGGTGCTCGACCGCCGCCGTCTGGGAGTGGCGCGAAAAGTCGAACGACGCCACGAACGACTCAAACGCACGCCAATCCTTGACGCCCGACGCGCCGTCATCGTCATCCGCCGACGCACCCGCTCCAGCACCTGCACTCGCACGGAGCTTCTTCTTCGCAGGAGGTGCTCCCTCGGCCACGCGCGAAAAAGACGTCCCGCCCATGCGGCACTTCGGACAACGCACCTGCCCCGTGCCGCCACACAACGCCGCCAAGCACCCGCGACAACACAAGAACGCACAGCACGTCGTGAAGTACTTCTCGTTCGCCGGCGCTTCCTCCAAACACACACCGCACACCTTGTCCAGGTCACCCTGTAGCAGCCCTTTGAACCGCTCCAAACTCGCGCGGCGCGAACGGAGCTCTGTCGGGTTCAGCGGTCTCGGTCCGTCCAGTGTACGGACGATCTCCGAGAGTTGCCGATCGACCGCCTCCATCACCGAGCCCACCGACTCGCCCGACAAGCGCACGTTCAACACACGCTCGAGCATCAGCTCGGAATCGCGCATCGAAGACATGTCGTGCGCCACTAAACCCATACGGCGCGCAAACGAGTCCGCACAACGAACCGTGTACTGGTGCATACACGGCACGAGCGCCATCACGTCGTCCGTAAGTTTCTTGTACAGCCAATCCGGAACCACGTTCATCAACAAAATGTCGCAAATCATGTTGCCCATGAACGACCGCGTCGCCGCAGAACGCAGCCAAACGTCCTTGAACGGCACGCCCGGAGACGCGATGCAGCGTCCCACCTGCTCGGGGGTGAGACGCGGATGACGAAAGGTTTCCGTCAAAAACGACGGCACGCTCGAACCCAAACGGTCCGAGAGGTGCGCAGGCGTCGCCGTCACCATCAAATTATACATCCCGATCAAGGCATGTTCCGGCATGAGCGGTGCGCTCTTGGCGTCCGCTGCCTCGTCGGACACAAACATCGCGTACGAGTAAAAAGTAGAATCGCGCGCCAGGAAGTCGCGCATGTTGTCATGGTGCACCACAAAGACGAACAGTTCCGAAGGGTGCGCACGGATAAACTCCGGGTCGAACGCGCTCGGACGCAGGTCCGTCGGGTCGGACGGACTCACGTGCACTTTCAAGCCCGCATGCATCTTCTCAAACATCCGAGCGTTGTGCATCGCCACGTTCTGCCAAGGGCCCACCAACTGCAGAGGCGCCTGGATCAACACCGCATTGTCCAGCAGTTCCGTGCGGAACGGCGAATGATGAAAAACGCTGCGTCCAAGATGGACCTCACGCGCCTGCACAAAGGCAGAGAAGTCCTCACGCATCTTCGTACGGGTCTCGGTCGAGTGCATCATATTCAAACACGCCAACACCGAGAGGATCGTCTTCCCGTAACCCGGTGGGAGGTTTAGGATGGACGTCCATGGAAACTTGCCCGTGGTGGACACATGTCCCTCGATGTTCTGCAGCGGGTTTGGAGACACCAAACGAACCGTCGCGCCCTCCAACGCCAAAGGACTGCAAAGTCTCTGCAGTACCGAGTGCTGGGCCGGATACAACTGGATCGGTGTCCCCTCGCGGTCCATGCCAAAGTCGGGCACGTCCACAACAACCTTCTTTTCGCGCAGAGCAAACTCGGTTGTGTAGTTAAAATACTTGCCACACTCTTGCACGAGATGCTCAGCACGAATGATTTCATAAGGGTTCATTTTGATTTCTTACGAACTCATACAGATGAAAAGAAAAAAAAAGCAAGACAGTCTCAAAAGTTTTGGAAAGATTTTCTTTACGGGCGCTCGTTACCATCCTCACGGAAGCCGCGGATGTGCTTCATCACCGCGTCGATATCGTCCGGGTCATCGAAATCAAGCTGAATCCGATTTATTTGGTCGAAGAGTATGAGCTTCCGCTCGGGCAACACCAACGAAAAACGAATATGTGCAAGTGATAAAGACATTTTGAAGTCCGTGTTCTCCACCACCACATACGGATACCGAATGTAAAAACCAATCGACTTTTTATTCAAAATCAAACGACAGTCAGAGTCGTCATCGGACATTTATTATTTCTTCATCCTTGTGTTTATTTGGATTAATCAAATACCGTTCGTGTTATAAAAAACAATCATATAAAAATGGTCTTGAACTTAAATGAGCGCCCCTTCTGGGCTTATGATGGTGAAGATGATGAGTATCCTAACAATATCCTCGAACAATTCAGGGATGTAGATAGTAATGAACTTCCCGGGCTCTATTTTGATGAGCTCGTACGGAAAGATGATGGTGGTCAGCACCATGCCATAAATCGAGAGGCCATAAATGCCTTCTTGACTCGCGTTTGTGCGATGATTGACGTTGATCCCGCGGAGGCGATTGCTCAGAACTTCGATCTCTACCTTCCCATGGTCGAGTGGCTCAGGAGCCGCTATCACGCCCAGGTTATTGATCTATATGAGGCGAAGCTGGAGAAGTACTACCAGAAGACCTATCCTCAGATGGTGGTTCCGCCGAAGATTCAGACCTATTACAGTAACGTCATCGACCATTCGGCCTGGTGGGACTCAACGATTCGATGGATTCTCGATCTTTAAGATACGAATCACCGGATCCAACCACCATTCTTTCCAGAAGAGACCGATGAGAATGAGATATGTAAATGTAAATATGATCGCACCTAAGAAGAAGCACACTATCCGTAAGTGAACAAAATCGAGATATTTTATATAGAATAAATTCTGTATACAAAAAATGTCGTCGACGCACAAAGTAATGGAACGCGCGCGTTCGGCTTTGGACGGGCCGTGCAGAATAACTCGTTCTTTGGCCTCTCTTGTCAACCCGTTAACGGGGGGACGTAGACATCATACCAAAAGACGCGGTTCCCCATAAGCATAACAAACTCCGTTAAGAAGGGTAGCCCCACGTCGAATAACTCTCGTCCGAACACGCATCCGACACATGCCCGGACGTAGCCAACAACTCTACCGTGAAATCGTTCCCCGTACGACTCACAGCGACCACGCGCGAACCATTCAGAGACCGCACGCCGTCGTCGCGCAACACTGTACGGTAGTCCGCCAACAGTTCGTGCTTCGTCATGCACCGTTCGTTCCCTGAACGAAGCACAGCCACCTTTTGCTTCAACGTCAGTCCCTCAAGGTCGCGGAACGAACCTCGATCCGGCACGACCGGCTCCATGCCGGCCGCGCGAACTCGGAAGGCGAACTCGTCGTCCTCACCGCCCCATCCCCAAAAGCAATTCGGAAAACCGTTCACCTCGAGAAAATCTTCTACGCGAATGCTCAGCACACCACCCAAGTATTCAGGGTTGGACGCGTATCGGTCGAACATCTTGCCCAAGTGGAGCGGACGATGGACGTCCGGCACTCGTTCGTAATAGTCTGCCAAGTCCGGCGACGGAATTAGGTCCACGTCGTGAAAGATAACGTGCGTGAGATCCGGACGTGCCGCACGAGCTTGCAAGAAACCCACGTTCAATAACATGCCGCGGTTGAACTTTTTGCCCGGTGTCTGCGTCACCACCCACAACTTGTCCGCGCCGAACCGGTCCTCCACGAACGCACGAAAGGCGATCAAATGTGCCGCACGCGGGTCCGAAGGACCCTTCGCCCGAAATGGGACGATGATGGCAAACGTCATCTCTTTTGTTTGGATTGGGTTGAAAAGAATCTGTGCATTTTTTTGCAAAAAAAAAACAAAAAATACGGGCGCTCGTCGTGCGGCGATCAGTCTATCACATTGTTTGCTTTTTCGACATACATAACATGCTCACACAATTCGATTCATTTGTACATATATACACGCGCGCATAAAATCTATAAGCCCAGCTTGGGGCGCACAACCGTCTGGTACATGGACCACGGCTTCCACACCTTGCACGTCATCTTCACAGGCGCCTCGTTGCACACAATGTTCTTCCACACATCCGACCCGAACGGAGCCGCACGGCGGCACTCGCCGCAAGTGCACGAGTACCACGCCACCTCGCCACGAGCAGCCAAGTCCGCACACGCAGAAGGCAACCCCTGGTAGTGCAGATAGTGCTCGTACAGCTTGTAGTACGACACCGTCGTCCTCTTCTCCGCCTTCGCAACAACGGGTGCATCTGCTGCACCCTCGTCACCACCAGCACCACCCTCACACGCGCCCTCACCCGCACCGGTCTGCACCGCCAGCAGGCCTTCTGCCGCAACAACTTCCGCACGAATCTCCGAAATCGACGGCACGCCCTCGTACATCGGCAGAGACGCAACCGATACGTCCTCCTCATCCTCTAACGGCATCGCCTCGTAGCACGCCAGGTCCACCTCCACCGCCGCCGGGGCCGGCACGGCCGGCACTTGCATCGCCCCCAGCACCGTCGCCACCTGCTCCAAGTAGGAGTAGTGGTTCGGCGAATCCGCCAACCTCCCCGACACCGGCAGCAACGCAAAACGCATCGGCGCAGCCGACTCCACCCCCAACACCGGCGTGTACGTACGCACATGCACCGCCGCTCCCGTCGGAGCAAACATGTACACCTCGATCGACCGCACGTACACGTTCGACAGCGCCACCAACTCCGGCTCGCCACCCCACACACCCGCCGTGCTCATCCGAGCCAGGTAGGCCTCGTCCACCTGGAACGCACGAAAGCACTCCTTGTTGCGCCGCAAGAAGTCCACCACCGCCGCACGGATGCTCACGTGGTCCAGACGAAACGCCATCATACCCCGCGCCAACGCAAGCGCCGCCGCATGGAACAAGCAGTTCCCGTCCGCAGGCGTCTTCACCAGACGCAAATGGAAGGTGTTCTCAAGCGAGTGCTCAAAAGTCTGCATGGTTCTTCAAATGAAATGAACTTTTTGTTGATTGGATTGATGATCTGAGAAATTCGGCAGAAACTCAGGAGAGGGGGGCTTTCGGAAAGTAAGTCCGGGAGCTGTCTGACGAGAGCCCGTACTCGGTTCCCGGACAGACCCGTACGGCTTTCTCATTTTTGTCCGACCTCAACCCATCAATCAACAAACACAAAAATAATGTTCGCTGACAGGCTCGCGCAATTCATCCGGTACCACAACAGCACGCGCGAAGCATATACGATCCGGGTATTTCTCGGCACCGAGACGACTCCGGTGCAAGGCGCGACCATCCACGACGACGTCGCGACGAACAGGCTGCTCATCAGCCTGCCGAACGAGCTCGAGCCGATCGTGCTTGACGTGATGGGACCCGCGAACCCCCGTCTGAACATCGTCCTGTTCGACGGGTACACCGCGGACGTCGTGGTTCTTCACAAGGCGCCGATGAAGGGGTAAAAGTCTCACTGTGCGCCGTGTTTTCTCAGATGTAACATGTCACAGGAATAAGAGATTCGAAAAAAATTCGTTTGGCACCTTGACGAACTCGTCCGAGGTTTTTTTTATTTCGCGTGCACGCCAAAAAATGTTTTCGTACTTTAAAAAAGAAACATAAAAATGTCGGCGCCCAGTTACCGAACGCTCGCAAACGTCACCCTCATCCTTTTCGAGAACTCGGTGCAGTTCTTCATCTCCCGTTCGATCCCGTCCGGTAATATCGTGCATCTCTTCGCCACGGATGCCGACATTTCCGCCACGGACACCAACAACGCGCAAACGTGGAAACTATCCAAGTCGTACACGAAGGCAACTACAATCCCCGATGTGATTTACGTCCGCGTGACCTGCTCGAACGGCACGACGCCCACACCTCCGTTCTTCACAATTTCGTACACATACTACGTCACCGTCATCGACGCGCGCGTCTCCTTTCCCACACAAGAACTCGTGCTGCTCACGTCCGCGTACAATCCAGGAAACAGGCGCACACTCGAGTACTTCTATGACCTTCCAAAAAATCTCGGTGTGATTTCTCTCGCACCATCTACACTTTCCGATCCGAACCCGATCTCGGAATTCACCGCGGAAGGATCGGAGACGGTCGTGGATGGCTACGGTCCACCCACTGTCGAAGTCGTTCCGAACGGCTCGGGCAACTACCGGGTTCATGTCGTTCAGTCTTTCGGCGACGCGGGCTTCAACGAGATTCAGTTCACGCTTCTATTCGCTAGGTTTAACGCCTACAGAAAGTACTCGTTGAAATACCGAGTCTTGCAAGTCGGCAACGTCGCCGTTGGAGGATTCGCTGCAGCGCCTTTCCTGATCGATTTCATGTCGTACGATCACGCGGTTGACTCGAAGATTGCAGCGCGGTACATCCACAACGCAGTCGCCTCTGGTCAGCAACTTGTCCTGAACACACCCGACAAGTTTAGCGCTGCTCTCGGCGACAATATCGCTGCGCTGCCGGCGATTGAATGGTACGGCAAGGAGGTGGAGCAAGCAGTCGACCAGGCGATCGCAGTGACAGACGAGTTCCCGCTTGTGAAGCTCAAACGGCAAAATAAATTTATTTCTTTCGAGCTCGACAACCGTTCCACGGTCGCGCAGTACAAGTTGGCTCTCAGGAGACGTATTGATTTCGATAATGGCGCGTACATCCGGTGCGATCCTTTGATCACCAAGCTGCTCGGGTTCACGTCTGACGAATCTGACAGTACGGAAGATCCCATCACGAACTTCCAAACAATCGCGGCCGATCAAGCTCTGACCTGCATCGTACCTCCCATCATCTCGCTCGAGCTTGAAGCAGTCGTGAACAACCACGAAGGTGTCGTGCGACAGGCGCAGAGCGTTCGGCTCTTCAGCTTCTTGATGCTCGAGGGTGACTGCGATTACAAAGTCTTTAAGAGCTACCGCGAGTTCCCCGAACGGCAACTCCCCCTCGCGTCCAGTCGGTACCAAGTCCTCAAGTTCCACTTCCTGTACAACCGCATGAATGAAGTGTCGAACATCGGCCCGGTCGGTATCGGTCTGCCCGTCCAGTTCAAGCAGCCCTACTACGTCACTATGCGCATCCAAACGCGCTCGCGCGACGGCCGTACGGACGAGTCGTACATCACCCTCACCGGAACGGAAAGCTCGCCCATCATCAACCTCGACTCGCCCATTGAAGGTATTCAGTGCGTCGAGATGGTCGACTCGCGCATGCCCAAATACGCAGAAGGCGTGGCGCTTGTTGACCAACGTCGCGCTGTGCTCGGCTATGTCGTGGACGAATCCCTGCCGGCACCGGCACCGGTCGTGCCGTAAAAAAAATGTAGTCATAAAAATTCCAAAAGAAAATGACAAATTTTTCGCTGATTCCCAAATCCCTACGGACGGTAACTGAATTCGGGCAAGCGTACGCGCGCTCACACCCAGGAACAGATCCGCACGAAATTGAACAGAAGTACCTCAAGGCGCTCGACGTGTTCTTTGGTGCAAAAGGAACGAAAAGAGCCGCCGAGGGACCTCCTGAGGACACAAGGGAAGAAGGCGGTCCCAAGATGACCGGACGTGTTCGTAAGACGTTTGGTGCGGATGTAGTTGTTTTCACGGCCCCGTTTGAAGGATCCGACTACGTCCCAATAGCGGCTGACGCGAGTGCGGGTGCCGGTGGTGCGGGCGCTACCGGACAAACGATCACCGTGAACAAAATCGCAAGTTGCGCCTTGCCGGAATGGATGATCGAAGTACTTAATTTAGCACCCAAGGTGAAGGACAACTTAGAAGTTGATTATAATTTGAGAGACAAGGTGTATATTTTCGGCGTATGCGGAGTCAACGAAGCACAGTTTTCAACCATGGTGAGACGCTTTGTAAGGTCAGCGCACCCGTTCTTGTCCAAATTTTATCCGAGGGAACTCAATTTTAGTATCCTCGCGAACCAAGCACCGCTCAGCACATATCACTACGGCGGTGAAAATGGAATCCCTGGACGGCACGGTTACGAGGGCTACTGGGCTCACGCTGAAAAAGACGCGAAAGAGTTTAAAGAGTTTTTAAATAACGAACAATGTTTGGTGAGCGGTATCGGCTGGAGACTCCACGCCCGCCTTGTCATCAAAAACCCGTTCGATAGGGTTGTGTACATCCTGGACCCACACGGCGTGTTCGGAAGCTGGTACGACCATTCAAAACCGAAATCGAGCGAACGGATTCAGGACGAAACGTTTGTTGAAAGAATCAACCGCGTCGTTTTTAAACCTCGAGCACGCACGAGCGGCTACACACGATGCCAACTTCTTGACAGAACAAAGGTTGACCAAGGATCCGAAGGGTCTTGTGCGGCACAGAGCTTTTTGCGTGGTGTGTATATCCTGTATAAATCTCACACGAACCCCGGACGGTCGCTCCTCGATTTCGTAAACGATGACATCCCATGCGTCTTCGCGGTGTTTGTCTCGAAGCTCTTCCAGCGTGCAAAGATTATCACACACGAAACCCTGCAAAGCTCCCGCGCGTCTGCACACGCAGACGACAGACGAGTAGAAGAACACCAAGCAGCATTGCAACAAATCGAAGAGCAACACGCTGCACACATGGCACAAATCGAAGAGGAAAGCAGAGAACGCGCCGCGAGACTCAAAGCGCTCGAGGATGAGTCCGCACGATTGAGACAAGAACACACGGCTAAGTTAGCCAATATTGAAGCGATTCTGGCAAAAACATCAACCAGAACGGCGCCTGCGGGTGCAGGTGCGGCAGGTACGGTAGAAATGATTCGGTACACGCCAGGCTCGAACTCTGGCGGTAAAAGTATGAACCCCGGTGCGGGATTCGGATTCACAAATGAAATAAGTATGATGTCGAACGCACTTGTACGCGTTCCGATCGATCTTGCTTTCGCGTTTGCTGGAATTGCTCCCGGCACTTCGTCCGAAGTTAGGTCCACAACAATCGTGAGCCCCATCCAGGCCGAAAACGTCGAAATGACCCCAGATGGAACCGTGCGGATCGAAATATCCGAAACGGGACGCGCCAAGTTATGGAAAGCCTACAAGGACAATTATGAGAATGTCGTCTTCGAAATAAACTTCAACATGGACTTCTTTAAACAAGCCGCATCGAGTCGAGATACGGAGCTTCGTAAGTACCTCATGGAACCTTACAAAATGCGCGTTCTCACAAACGGATCTGTTCACATGTCTCTTGTCCCTTAAAAAACACACATACAAGATTTCCCCCGCGTCCGCACCGGTCCTATCTTAAAAAAAAATGTGTTTAGGAAAGTAATCAAAAAAAACAAAAAAACGAGCATGATCCGGTCCATGTCTGAGTTCGGACAAGTGTATGCGCGCTCACATCCGGGTGCCAGTCCGCACGTGATTAAACGCAAATATCTTAAGGCGCTTGATGCGTTTTTCGGCACCAAAATTAAAATTGGCGCCGCGCCTAGACGACCGCCTTTGATGCGTCCTGTACCGCGGTCAGAGAGAAGGACCGGATTTGTAAGGAGACACTATGGCAGAAGACTTCGCAACTGGGTGTCGCCGATTTTGGATACGGAAAGAGAGCAATATATTCCACCATCGTCTTCGGGCTTGCAAGCAATTTCGGACTGTGCCCTCCCAGACTGGATGACGGAAGTACTCGATTTGTCTCCTGAAGGACCTGATAAGGTTGACGTCTTTTACAATGCAGACGACAAAACATACACATTGGGTGTGTGCGGAACGAATGATACCCGATTATACCAAATCGTGATACGTTTTTTAGAATTCGGACACCCTTTTCTGTCTAAATTATACCCACAAATAATACTTCTGGATGGGTTTCAAACTGACTATACAGGTCTCCGGGTATATGACGAATTGGAGGCAAGTGAAGATGCAAAGACACGTGTATTTGATCGGGAAGCAAAGAAAGCACGCAGGGATTTCGCAAACTTTATGATGAACACTACATGTCTTGTAGGCTATTCAAGTTATCGTGAACATGCCCGTTTGTTGATTAAAAATCCATCTGATCGAATTGTGTATATCATTGATCCCCATGGACCGATTTACGATTTGAAACAAACCCAAGCAATCGTACGACGGATAAACGAACTTTTCTTTTTTAGACGAGGTGCTCGGCACGGGTACACGCAGTGCAAATTACTGGGACGGGAGAAACGTGATCAACCTTACGAAGAAGAATCATGCGGAGCTGTCGCTTTTATGCGTGCTGTTTACATTCTGTTTAAGTTTCACACAAATCCACATAAGTCTATCCTTGAGTTTGTAAGTGATGATATCCCCTGTGTGTTCGCTGTTTTCGCCTCTAAACTCCTCAAAAGCACAGGAATCGCAAGTTCTTATGACTTGTTTAGCTGGTTGAACAATGTCATCGACGAAGAAAAGAAAGAAGACCCGGATCGTGACGTTTCTATCTATGTAAACATGCTTGACGACATTATCGAAGACGCAGAATACCCGACCCAGCTGTTCAAGATTGTGTACACGGGCAGACTGGAGAACGCAACCCCCGCGAAAACCTTTGTATTCAACGCGGATCATGTGAGAGATTACGGGATGCCCCGTGGGGACTACCTTCTTGTACCCAACGTTTCCGTCCTTGGTGCATTTGCACTTGCAGGCATCCATCCAGGAGATGTGAAATACGGGTCCTACAGCGATTTAGCCAAAAATGTCATGGCGCCGATCTATGCTGACACGACGGGCATTAATAATTCACAAACTGAAGTACATGTAGAGTTCCCCAAAAAAGATTTGTTATGGAAAGCGTATATTGAAGGATACCATACTGTTGCGATCGCAATTCGTCGCGATGGGTACGGGTCTTTAAATCATGTAACAAAAATCATCGGAAATGACGGGTATGTCCTTGACATTACGTCTGGACCAAACGTGCTTGCATCTTCTTCTTAAAAGTCGTACGATTTCGTCCATGGCTGAATGTTGTGTAAAAAAATAACGTCGGCTAATCGTCAGATAACACACAAATTACAAAGACGCACATGTACATCCTCCTCAAACATACAAACTTTTTGGGCGATGTCCTCTCCATCATACGCGACTACGATTGCGCGACCATACGGGCCATCCACGCACCCAAGCTCACCCGTGAACAAGCCGAAGTCATCTATAATAATTTTAAAGATTCTCCCCACTACGAACGGGCCGTGCGGAGCCTCATAAGCCCACCGCATCTCTTTGTCATCGTCTTCGATCTCGACCCGTCTACGTCGATCGAAGACTTTAAACGCACCGTCCAGGGTCCGTACGGTACCACAGACACGTCCACCATTCGCGGACACATTGCTTCCGCACTAGAAAACGCGGACGACGGGTACGTTCACGTCCCCGACTCCCATGAAAAGGCGAATGAAGACATGTCGGTTTTTGGTGAACCGATGCAGATCTTTTAAGCATTTTTTTTTTGTTAGCGGAACATATTCCTGCTTTTTCACGTTGGTATCTTTTTAAAAACCAAACGCGTCCCGTACGGTTTTCTTTTGTGGCTCGTAATCAAACAAAAAACCAAACATGCAAATTTTTATCAAAACACTCACGGGAAAAACCATCACGCTCGACGTCGAACCGTCCGACTCAATTGAAAATGTAAAGCAAAAGATCCAAGACAAGGAGGGCATCCCCCCCGATCAGCAACGTCTGATCTTCGCAGGTAAACAGCTCGAAGACGGACGGACCCTTGCGGACTATAACGTCCAGAAAGAGAGTACTTTGCATCTCGTACTGCGGTTGCGAGGAGGCCGTTAAGATGACCTACTCGTTGTCCTCCTCGGACGACCCCGTACGGCGTCGTTTGGACACCTTAAAGACGTAGCTTGACTCCCCTTCGATGTGCAAACCCGGCACGCGCTCCCACAAGTGCTTTATCAGAAACGTGCCGTCCGAACGCAAGCGGTACGGCGACGTTACCAGCACGTAATTGTCCCATCGGTCTTGAAAGTACTGCAAATGGTCAATTCCGTGACCCATCTGCATCAGACACGCGTACTCCGTCACGCCCTCCACGTTGCGACGGGTGGGACGACCGCCAAATCTAGAATTCGCCGTAAACGCACGGTACTCATCCTCATCCGTCGTCCAATACACACGAGCCCTCTTTTCAACATAGAGCGGAACTCGGTCGAGCGCACGCACAATCGAATGCGCTCGAACGAAGTCGTTGTAGTTCTGCACCACCGAAGGATGTGAAGCACCCGAGTCAGTGACCGGACCTTGACCCCAATACGTTTTCTTTAGAATGTCAGGAAATTCAGTCAACTCGTAGCGATACATCTTCGACAATTGTTTCGAATTCATTCACCGGCGTACAAAAAAATTACAAACACGCCCGGAAACAAACATAAACATTTACGGGGCGTCCTGGTGCCCTACAACCCCCGACAGCCCCGCAACTCCATCGTGCGCCGCACGTCCCACGCCAAGCTCGGCAGATCCTCAAACGACGACGGACGGACGGCGTACGTCTGCCACGCATGTCCCTGCTCGAACACAGGAACGGTCTCATTCTGGTTCACTCTGCACACGCACGCCCCCGTCGTCAAGTCGAAGACGATCGTCACACGCCGCTGACCCACGGCCATGTCCTCGTCCAGCTCCGCAAGAACACGCCGCACGTCCTGGTTGACCACTTCCGTCGGAACGTCAACACCCGCAAAAATGTCGCGGAACTCCAGCGAGCACGTCACGTCCGCGATTAATTCGTTGTTCATTTTGGTTCGATGAGGAGCAATGAAGAAAAAAGAGTGAGGAGGGGGGGGTCTTTCGGAAACTATCCTGAGTTGTCATCCCCCGCCTACATGTGCGAACTCGCACGGTCCAAACATCCCCGTACGCACTTGCAATTGAACTTGGTTTTATAGAAGAGCGCCCACGTGTTCTTCACGTACACGTCATCCCACCCGTTCGTCTCTAAAAAGAAAATCGTCTCGAGCACACCTTGCATTCCAAACAAGCCGCCAACGCAACAGTGGTTGTGTTCTGTTAGTTCGCGCTTTACAGCATCCAAACGGTGCTGAAAGAGTTCATGCGAGCCCGTCAGGGCTCGGTGGCGCCGTTCCTGGAAGTAAGCCAGGCTGACGCGGTTCGATAGTGCCCGTTTGAACTCGGGAAGAGTTTCCGCGCGAGGACGCACGAACTGAAAGTCCCCGTTTGTGTCGATCGTCAATGTACGCATTTCGTTTGGGGGTCGTAGTTGTTTTCATTCCAAATGGGCTTTTGTTTTCCTTCATTTTCTACTTTTATTACGGGACGTCGTCCATTTCACTTCTTCAATTTCCTAACGAACGAAGACCGTTTCTTGCCGAACGAAGACTTCTTTTTGCCGGACGAAGGCCTCCTGTGCCGCCGTTGATCCCGACGCCGGTAAAAGCCTCATTTTATTTTACGAGTACTGAAACAATACAAAAAAATTCCAACAATTCTGCACTGTCAAATGAATTCAAACTCATCCATTTCATCATCCTCAGGCGGAGGAGGTCCGAACGTGACCGTTATTTTGCGACGGCTCTCTTCCGGCAACTCGAACGAGCCCGGAAGCGGTTCGGGCGGGCCTTCGTAAAAACAACAGTTCGCTAGCTGCGCACGCGCAGGCCCGTACAGAGCCTCGGCCACTGCAAACGGACCCGAAAGGGTTTTGAACGCGTAGACAGCCGCCCCACGCCCATCGCACAAAATCTTGCACACCACTTTGCCTCGTGCGGACAAATTTAGAGTGCCGTGAAACGATGAAGTCGAAAAGACTCGTTTCAATGCTTCATCAATCGAGTACGAGTCTTCTTTTTTGGAAGCACAGCTGTCAAAAAACAAGTCCATGCTGTTGTTTTGACAACAAAGCCACACGTACAAATCTAGTTCAACGCTTCTTTTCGATTGAAATCACGACAACTCTTCATCACACACCCAGGCGAACCGCGTTCGGATAGTGCCGAATCAGTGCGCGCTCCACACGAGGCAGAAGCCCGGCATCGAACGTGCTGTCGAAAATCCTCACCAGCCCGATCGGGTTCTTGCGGATCTCCGCACGAACCTGCTCAATCGCCGCGCCCACGTCCTCCTTCCACCGCAGATCGATCGGAAGGATCTCGACCGTAAAGTAACGATCGAAGATAAAGTGATTGTCGAAGTGACGAAGAGCAGCGATCATTTTCTTTTTTTCGAGCTTGTTGATTGGACACACGAACCGGCCCGAAAAACTTTTGGACAGTCTATGACCGGGGCGTTATGGAAAGGAGAAAGTCGCGCACGGATTTCATTGCACCAAATCCGTTGTCTCGGTCATAGGTGTACGAGTCCAGCTGTGGAAAGGTATGAAATGACGTCTTGATGACTACCACGCCGCCGTCAACTCGGTCCACCCAGCCTGACCCGATCGTTTCCCGAATCGCTTCCGCTGAGTAGAACGGGCGCGACGTGTGGTACCGCTCTTGCCAATTGCCACGAGGAAACGCCGCACGGGCACGTAAGGCCACGAACGTGTCGTCACGATCAAGACCGGTAAAGTCGACGACGGTTGTGCTCATACTTTTTTGTAGGATTGGCACCAAATTCTCTTACCGAGACGAATCATTATGAAAACATTATTTTTTACGGTGTCTCCTCAAAAAGCAAAAAAATGCATGCACGCAGTGGGGTTCGAACCCACGCCCTTTCGGATTCGAGCTTAAGTCGAACGCCTTAGACCAACTCGGCCATACGTGCTCTTATGGTTTCCATTATATACAAATTTACACTTGCATGTATAAAAAAAGAATGGAACGACGATCCGACGAATTCGAAACAATCGCATCCGATCACCCCCCGTACGCACACGAGCTCGAAAAGTGCATCGTTCGGTGCCCGATGGAAGGGTCGCACAAAGTGCTGCTCAACTTTCAGAACACGTTCCAAGTAGAATTCGCGCCCGGCAACTACAAATGGACCGATAAGGATCACGTCTCGGAATACAAAGTCAAGAATGTAACCTTTTCAAACATCACCTACAAAGTGTCCGAGCCAGACGAGTTCGACCAAAGCTTCTGGACCTGGCTGCGAGCACTCGTCTTCGGACCACCACCCGTACAGACCGTTTTACTGGCGTTCGTGGTCAGACAGTCACCTGACCACGTTTCCGAAAGCTCCTCCATACGAGTCTAACAGAACACGTCACACCACACAACGCAACAACAATGTTTCCCAGCACGACCGCGTTCCTGAACTTCATCGATCATCATTTCGATCCACACAACGACTGCAGAACACTTCGGCGTATAGAATGCGCCGTCCGTGGTGAAGAGCTCTACCTTTCGTTTTCGTCCGCGCCCCCGTTCGTGCAAGAATTGATGAAAGCCGTGTTCGACTTTTACAAATGGAATCATATCAGCATCGACGGAACCATCCCTGTGCCCGTCATGATGGACTATATCAAAGTGACGACGACCGTCTTTGAGATGCGCAACGAAATTTGTTTCGGCGGCCTTATCGCGTTTGGACGTTTCGTCGACGCATACCTCACCGCTGTGTCCCGTATGAACTCGCGCACGTACTTCGCCCTGCCCGAACGGTCTATGGACGATGCAACGGGTGGTGTGTGCGACATTTTCGAACGGTGCCAAACGGATCCGTTGCCCGATTTTTTGGTCGGCGAACTCATCGATAAGACGAAACTGCCGTCGCGGGTTGTGAACCTCCCGGAAGTGCTGCCTTTGTACATGCGTCCTCCACAACAAACGCACGAGCCGCTTGAAGTTCTCCGACGCGCGGCTGTCAGCGTTCTTAGTCAGCAGTAATCAGTCATTGTAAAAAAAAGATAAAAATGGGGAATTGTTGCTTTTATAAAACCCTGAATCCACCTACGCTTGAAGAATGCGTCGAGTACATACCCACGTCCGGAGTCGTCGTGAGCGTTTACGACGGAGACACATTCACGTTGGCTGTGTGGAACAACGAAATCCAAAAATGGACAAAGTGGCCCGTACGAGTTGCGCGGATCGATTGCGCCGAGATGCGCACAAAAAATCAGAACGAAAAGCAAATTGCACTCAAAGCAAAAACGTTTGTGGAGGAACGGATTCTTCACAAACGTGTTGAACTCAAAAATGTCGCGCGCGAAAAATACGGACGCATCCTTGCCGACGTTTTTGTCGCCAGCGGAACAAAATCAATCAATGACTTACTTTTGGAACAGCGCCTCGCCGTTCCGTACGACGGCGGTACGAAACGCATTCCAGACGACTGGGTCGCGTACCATGCAAATCAAACTGCATAACGCGTGTCCACCCAAATGCGCAGCGCGTCTGTAATCAGTTCAATGTTCGAACGGAAGATGTATGTGCGCTCGGGAAACATTTTGCCACACACTTCCACACGATACCCCGGAAGCGTCCGTGCCAAAAATGTCACGTAACGGAGCAAAGACGTTTCTTCCAAAAACGTTTGAGAAACCGTGTTGCCCTGTTTCGATGTCGTCACGGAAAACGAAACACCCGTCTGGACTTCACTCCAAACACAGTCGATTGTGATCGTCACTGGACCACGGTGGTGGTGATGCTGAGATCCTTGAAAGATTAACACAAGCATTGCACTTTCTTTTTTTACTGAACGTCGTCGCACGAAAAAAAATCAATAAACGAAACGAACCAATCGATCAATCAACTTCGCAAAAACATAAGAGATAAAAAAAAATGAGTGTGCCGATCGTCCTCGCAGGATTGTCGTCCCTCGTCTTCGTTTGGTCCCTGTTCCAAATCGACACACCCGTTCGCGGGATCGTGTTTGACTTTGACGTCATTGAAAATGCTCACAAGGGATTCGTCGGGATACACAAAGTATTGTTCAACAACTCCGAGAGCATACCCTTGACGTGCGTGCACGTGCTTGCACAAGGTCGGAGCAAGGCTGAAATATTGACACGCGTCGCGGTGCCTGCGCCGTTCGAACAAGATTTCAAGCTCGACAAGTTTGGGTTTTGCAAACCGTTTGAAATCTCAAGCTCGCTCGTGTTCGTGCGGTTTGTGTGTGTCATTTTGCTTTTCGTGTTTCTGGTGATCGAACTGTCGCACCGCGAACACGAAGCCATCAAGAAAATTCACGTGTTGCCTATGCGCCGCTCGGACCCGAACATGAAACTCACAAGTGTGAGCAGTGAAACAAATGTTTCAGAAAACACTAAAGAAGTTTGAAGTATTGTCCAACTGTGTTCATAGTAAATAAAAAAATGAAAATTTTCGAGTGCGGAGATCTTGGTTGGGCGATGGTCGGGCGTACGAGCGACGAACTACGCCCAAAACTTCACGGGCGGTCTTTCTGCGTCCTAAAAACAGACTTACACATCGCGTTTGAACTCGGGAACGGGCGGTACTGGGAGGAATGGATGCTTGACATTTTCCGCGAGCATTATTACCCTAACACCGATATGATGGACATTGGTGCACACATTGGCACGTCCGCACTGCTCATGGAGGAAGTTTGTTCGAACGGGTGCTCTGTGCACGCCTTCGAACCGATTTATCACAGACTCATCTCACATACCCTTGCACTTAACGGTATTTCACCCGAACGCGTCCGAGTATATCCGTACGCAGTCGGGAGTGAAACCAAAGAGATCACCACGACAATTAAAAACTGGGCGCTGCCTGCAAATTTTGGCGCGTCCGCACTTGACCACTCGGTCCCCGTGCCGACGGGAGCGGATTATTTTGGAGACGTGCATGTCACTCTTCCTGTGATCAAAATCAACACGGCCGTTCTCACACGTCGAGTCAGTGTGATTAAAATCGACGTGGAAGGAATGGAAATTCAAGTCGTCGCAGGAATCAAAGAATTGCTCGAACGTGACCGACCTGTCGTGCTGATCGAGATTTGGGAAGGACCACCGCTCGACAATTTCAAACGGTTCATGGAAACCGAACTTCCGTCGTACGACCTCTTGCCGATTCCGCAAGGCAAGGACGACTTTATCTTGGTGCCGAAGGCAACAGGGACAGATGCGTAAGGTACACGAGCAGGCCGAATATAACGTCTGCGGCCAAGAACATCCACGCAAACGGTTTCTTCTGGAGCGCGAAAATTGCAAACAGCAAGTACATCGTCCCGTGTATCGGGCGTAAATGGTTCCACCATATTTTTTCACCGAATACTTCCGGCCCCGTCTCGCGCAATTTGAAAATATAAATGAGAAAAAATCCGATCGCGGGCAGTAAGGCTAAAGCGCCCAACGTCTGCAAAATTTCGGGAGATGCGTACTTCGCCGCAATTGCAAACGCCGTACGTGTGCCGATGCACCCGATCAAAAAAAGTAAGACACGTTGTAAATTCATTGTTTTGAATCAACGCCATGTACAAAAAATATTCTTAAAAGTAAATCAACGAATTCGTCTTAGCATCCAGTGCATCGCGAACAAGGTTATGTGTAATCGAATTCATGAACCAACGCCGCCGCGAAGCCGGAACAGGTACTGACGCGTCCACGCTCGTCCGACGGAACATGAACGGCTTCCCGGGAATCGCACGGTGCACCTCCAACAACTCGAACCAAGGGTCCATGATCGCAGGAAGCAACCCCGTAAAAACTTCGTTCGAGTACAAATGCGGAGACCACTGATCCTGCAAACCAAAAAAACATTCCGACACCCAAACAATTCCTCCCGGCCGTGTTTTCTGCGCAAGACTTCGCACCAGCACGTCCGGCTCCGGCACGTGCTCGAACACTTCAAAGCACATTACAAAATCGTACGGATTTTCGTTCGCGAAGTGATCGGTAACAAAGTCGACCGAGACTCCGGCGTCCGCAACATTTAGCTTCGCGATCTCTGTCATCTTGCCTTCGTCAAAATCAAGATAACTCACACACAAACCCGCACGGGCCAGACGAATCGAGTCGTTTGCAATTCCATCCCCAACCGAAAGAATCCGTGCGGGGCCAGAAAATAAAACGTGAGATAGCACAAACGAAAGCATAAACTCTTTCGAACGGTCATGCATCGTATCTGCCAACTGAATCGCCATCGACACGCCGTCGCGGTAAAACGCGTCCATTTCGTCTGAATAACAAAACGGGGTCGCTTTGAAGTGCGACAATTCCGACAGCACAAGCATTCCCGGATTTTCGTGCTCAAATTTTAACAGCTGCTCCGGCACGTCACGAAACACGCGTCGAATCAGTTCGAAGACGCGTTCAGGAGTTCGGTCTGACAAACGGAGCGCACGGAACTTTTCAAGTACTTGCTGCACAATCGGCTTCGGGCGGTACTCACACGAGATCTCGACCGGGCTCGGAAGAAACTCGAACGGCCGGCGTGCAATTTCGTCATACGAACTCTTTACAAAGTTTAAACATTGCACCGCGCCGTGTATATTGTCAACGTCAAACAACTGCTCGGGGGGTAAGAGTTCTTCCGGGCCGCCGCAACGTGAACTGATCACTGGAATTCCTCGCTCCATCGCCTCGATCGCCGTCAACCCAAACGGCTCGCTGTGCGACACAATCATCAACACTACGTTGTCGTCGTGTGCCAAAATCGTTTCGAACGGATTCGGAGTATGTGGAATCATTTGAAGACTCACAGGGCCGCGAAGAGGAACCCGTCGCTTGATGTGAGCATCGATGACTTCAATACCGCGCCTGTCAAGTCCGCCGATCCATTTAAAATTCACAGGAATCCCTAGAAGCCCGACTGCTTTGACTAAAATCATAAAAAACGCAACGTTTTTTCGGACGCTCTTCGTTCCGATGCAAACGAGCGTGATCGGTTTGGACGGGTCGAAAGGTTTTGATTGCGTCGTCGGACGGACACTTTTAAAACGGGGGTAAACAACTTTCGCACCGCGTGGGAATTGTGACGCCACGTACTTACTGCATGCCCAGACGTCGTCACTGATTTCCGACAAGAGATTGCAATACGTACCCCCGCCAATTCCGCTCGGATGCAAATCGAACGCAAGACCATCCGAAATATATTCGTGCGCGTACAAAATGTGCGGAAGCTCCAGATACGATGCAATGATCGCTCCATGAACTTGCACAATCGTGTTCGACAGCACGTGCGTGAACCCGAACGGACGCAATTGGTCAACAATGTTTTCCCAGTTCACAAAATTTGCAATGTTAAACATGTTCTGTGCAAAGTCCGGAACCACCCACGGACAATCGAAGTTCAACACTCGGACGCCGCGCGCGCTGTACCGATCGATTTCGTCACCTCCGGTTGGATTTGAATACATCACAACGATTTCATAATTTTGTTCGAGGAGTTTCTCAACCAACTCGAACAAAGCAACTTCCGCACCACCGCTGCGTGTCGTAGAATGTGTTAGCACGAGCACACGCATTTTGTTTTTAGATTTCATTCAATTTTGAAAATATTTTTAATGGATCACGCACATTAACATTTTTGACGAACGGTGACGTTGCTCTTTCTCGTCAATGTATTTGCGAACTTCCTGGATGTCCTCGTGAAGTTTCTCCGGCAAATAATCTGTTTCGCTACAAATTCCTTTTAAGTTTTCATCCGCAAATTCATTCGGCTCTTCACTTTCGTTTGAACGTGTAACAACAACTTCGTTCGACTCCAAAAACGATTCCGCAACAACTTCGTTTGGCTCCGAAATGTTTCCATGCGGCTCTGAAACAAATTCCGCACCGACTCCGTTCGGCTCCAAAACGGCTTCGTCTTGCTCCGAAATGTTTCCATGCGGCTCTGAAACAAATTCCGCACCGACTCCGTTCGGCTCCAAAACGGCTTCGTTCGACTCCGGAACAAATTCCGCACCGACTCCGTTCGACTCCAAAACGGCTTCGTTCGACTCCGGAACAAATTCCGCACCGACTTCGTTCGACTCTGGAACAAGTTCCGCACCGGTTTCGTTCGGCTCCGGAACAAGATCTGCACCGGCTTCGTCTTGCTCCAAAATGTTTTCAGGATTGCCCCCCGATTTTTTATGATTCTTCTTTCGACCCATTTTTTTTATTGAGTACGCAATGAAATCTTTTCCTTTTCAACCCAACGAAATTCGTGCACATCTAAAATAAAAAACACGGGAATGAACCGAGCATACATCTTCTACGGCTGGAAAATCGATGCGCGGTTCGCATTCGAACTGTTTCAAACTCTTGACGATGATGAATTTTACAACTGGTTCAACACCGAACTCGCGCCGGACGTTTTTCTTTCACATAATTGCCCAGCACCCGGTCTTTCCATTTACGAGTGTGACTTTTACATCACACTTGGACCGACACGAATGCTTCCGTATGACCCAGATGAGTTTTTCGACCTTCTGCGAGACAGAAAGCTACTCGAAGAAGGCTGGAGAGTTTGTAAAAACTTTTGCTGTTTGCCACACGACGTAAGGATGACACAACCCGAAATTTTTGCGGTCACACACTTTTATTAGAGCCGTCCGAAAAACACTTCGTTCATCCGTTTGTGCACATGCGTTTCCAAAATTGAATACACGCGTGAATATTCGGCCAAGTCGCCACCGAACGGGTCATCGATTGGGCTCGCATCGAGTGCGAGAGGGAAAATGTTTCCGTGCTGTGGAAATTTTGCGACGAGAGCATAAAAATGCCCCGGCATCATTGTGAATACAAGATCGTATTGCGACAACAGCTCGTCCGTCACTTCTTTGGATTCGTGCTCATCCAAATACGGCGAACACAATTCAACTGCATTGCTCGCTGCAAACCATCCCGGCACAGCTTCTACACCTGCAGATCCGATTCGACACGTCTTCCCGTTTTGTTCAAGCCACTTTTTCGCAATCACTTCCGCCATCGGAGACCGACACGTGTTTCCTGCGCACACGAACAATATGCCCGAGGGATTCGTGTAAAACGTGTAATGCTTCATTCTTTTTTATTTTGTTGAAAGGTGAATTTATTTCTTTACAACCAGTTTGCTGTTCATGCGATACACGCCGTATACAATCGAGAGGATGATCACAAAACGTACAAGCGCTGCAATAAAACTCGCGATTCGAAACTGTACACCACCCAGATCCAGCTTGATGTCTTCCACGTCGACAGACGCTCGGTTGAAAAAATATGAAATGAGAGGCGATACAAAACTTTGAACGAACTCGTTGACAAGATTGATCGCCTGCGAGCTTATCATCAATCCAATCACAACCCCGACCACATTCGTATCGTGTAAAAAACTCGCCGCGTCCATTTTTATTGTTCCGTTTGATTGAAAATTGTTCACATTTTTTTTACAACTCGAGCGCCCACGTAAACAGCTCGTCCACATTCGTCCCCGTTACGACTTTCGTTCGGCACAAATGCGTAAACACAAACGGCAACGTCGCCACGTCGAGCCACGCACGCACCTCCGAACTAGAACGCGTGTCGATCGTACGCATCACGTCCGGCTGGATTACGGCTTGGTGGAACGAACTGTAACGTTCAGGGACCGAACTCAGTCCGAACGTCGACTGAACGGGTCCTGGCAAAAAACCGGCATCCGTTTGAACAACGCCCAAGACAAGACTTGCTCCGGGTTCGGCCGCAGCCAACTCACTTCGGCGGACCGCTTCGCGGAGAACCTGCACATCCGTGCCTTTCATATCTAACACAAAGCCACACGCGCAGACGAAAAGGCGTGCTCCGACATCAGCCGGTATCGTCGCAAGAAACGAGTTCGACAGGACATACATAACCATGCGCTGAGCTTCTTGGAAAACCCATCCAGAGTTCCATATGTCGGCCGGCACGTGCGCGGACAAAAGCTTTGCTATCTCGAGCAGAAACGCGTACGAGTTCGACACGCCGAGCGCGCCGCTACTCGTCTTTATCCTTGATCGAAGCGACTCGTCCGCGTCAATCTTCACTCCTTCGATATTGATGCGTAATGTGTTTGTGCTCGTGGCAATCGCGCCGAGAATGTAGTTAAAATGACGCTGTGGCATGCAAACGTTCGTCAGGTTCACCGCACGGAAACTGGCAACCATCGTGCTAAAGTCGCGAAACGTCTCCAACGAGTAGTCTGCGAAAAAACGCCCGCATATGCAAATTCCTTCGAGAACACCCGCCCGGGCCGCACGTGTCGCCGTCTGGATCAGCGTCGTCACTTCCGGCACTTTCCAGTCCAGGCGCGGATCCTGGAAGCAGATCGCACGGATCCCCAGACTCTTGAGCAGATGCGCCGACGTCAAGATGCAGTCCAAAAAAGACAACACGCCCGCCGAAGTTGTATCAGACCCCACAATGATTGTGTCCCTTGTTGACTTCGGGAAGTTTGCGCGGATCTGAGTCATAAGTTGATTATCCATATTGATGGTTTGCTTGGAGACATAATTCCTCAAATAGAGCCGTACGAATCGGAACGTTCCTGGAAGTGTCCAGTCCTCACGGACGAGCGCCCGCAACTTCAGACAGCTCATTGCTCACATTCCGATTGCCCCCCTCCCGATTCTGATTTCTTAACTCCACTCAACTCAAGCAAACAAAGTCGAGAACAAAAAATGGCGCGCACCAAGAACCTCCAACAAGCGAAGAAGTCGACTATGGGAGGCAAGAAGCCTGCTACGGGTTCGTTCGGCGCCTGGAAGGCCCCGAGGGCGGCGGCTCTGGTCGTGCAGGCCGAGAAGGACAAGAAGAAGCGCTATCGGCCCAAGTCGGTCGCGCTGAGAGAGATCAACAAGTACAGAAAGAGCACGGAACTGCTGATCCGGAAGTTGCCTTTCCAGAGGCTCGTGCGGGAGATCACGGAGGAGATCAAGAGCCAGACGCGCTTCCAGAGCGCGGCGCTCGAGGCGCTGCAGGAGGCGGCCGAGGCCTATCTGGTGGGTCTGTTCGAGGACACGAACATGTGCGCGTCGCATGCCGGCAGAGTGACGATCATGCCGCGCGACATGGTCCTGGCACGTCGCATTCGCGGCGAGCGTGTGTAAATGTTGTGGTGTGAGAGGCCCGTGCAACGACGTGAATGAAACATTATATAATTTAAGAGAATTTCAAACTACGTCTGGTGAGCACGCCAAAAGGAAAAAGAAAACACAACCGACGAACTCCCGTAAAAACAAGACAGTCCCGGATCGGTTTCCAAATGACCCCCCCCCCTCCCCCCTCTCTTGACCGGCCAATAAATTAATCATCTAACGACATAAAACAAAAATGAAGCTTCAAAATCTCATCGCTCTCAAGACTTCGCGTTTCGATACGATTGCGAATGATCTTCGTACGGCTTCGAACGCGGAGCGCGCGTTCATGCACGCCTCCCGTCTGGTCGAGTGTATGAACGACATGCAGGACCTGATGGCCCTGGACTTGGACGGTGAGCACGTCGACGCCTTTGAGCGCGTCGAGACAACATTCGAGCAAATCATGCGGGGCACGCCGCTGCTCAAGAACAAGCTGGGGATGCTGTACCCCAAGATGGTGACCGCCCCTGCCGGGATCACGATCTTTCGCGTGCCGCTCGGTGCGGAGGCGGTGCCGATGCCGGAGGCGCACAACAAGGTGAGAAACATGCACGTGCAGGTCTACTTGACGAGTGGCGCGGCGCTTCGAGACGTGTTTGCGCTGGCTACGGACGCGGACTTTGCGCCCGGGATTCTCGACTTTCTCGACACCCTGAACCAGAACCCGCGCGAGCGCGACATGGTGCTGCTTGAGCTGAACGGCTTCGACGGGAGCCTGAAGTTCGGAGACGTGGAGAACTTTAATTTGTTCGCACGCGACCAGCACGTGTACCCGTGGATGAACTACGTGGGACGCCGGTCGTTGGCTGAGGGAACGGTCACGCATGCGGCGGCGATGCTGCGTGACTACATGGTGGCTTCCGAACGCTTTTCACACATGCATACTTGCTTCGGGCAGATCCTGTTTGCACCCGTCGGAAGTGCTCGTTCGGGCCATTGGGACACGTTCAACACGGAGTGCCCCCCGGCGCCTCGGAAGCTGGCGCGTCGCGCGCTTCCCACGGACGCGTAATGATTACCGGTTGTGTGTTTTGCGTCTTCGCGTTTTGCCAAAGCGTCCTCCTCCTGCCCCGGACGATGAGATATTGAATCGGATAGCATTTACACGGTCTGTGATTGATTGTTTTGTACCCATATGCATCAGCACTGGAAATGTTTCTACACACAACAGGTCATTCTTCGTTTCACTACTTGTAATGTCGAAGTGATACAAACTGCTGTCATCATGTGGTGTATCGATGTATGGTACCGGTTGTGGACGTCCCCATTCATCTCGAACTCTATAGACAAGACGAATGTGGCCGGGTGAAAGAATGGTGAAGAGCACCAACTTGATTATTTTAGCAAGCAGACGATCTGGCAATCCATCGCGCCAGTGTTCCACTGGATCACCAGTAGTCCGTGGGGCGCGTAATAAATGTAAAACACGGGTCAACACCCGACGATTGTAATCATCTGGAGCACGATCCAACGATCGTTGTGCTATTTCGAGATATTCGGCTCGTTTATCTGTCCAGAGATATTCGAATTTCGCATCGATGTCGGTCGTGAAAAAGTTTTCGATATGAAACTTGGTCGTAAGATCACAACCACTGTAGAGACCCGTCTGCATTGTATACATTTTAGAAGGAGAATCAGGAAAACCTCCAACAAAGTTGATCGCGAATTGTAATATTTTTAAAGCATTCACGACGCGCTGACGTAATGAACGGTAGCATTGCTCATATATGAGCGAAATCAATTCACCAATCGCACCTGCACAAATAAGCATCTCTTGCACGTATTCACCACTCGCAACAAAATTTCCGTCTCCAAAACGGGCAGGATCTGCATAATAAATAAATTCTCGGATATATGCAGAGTTCGCGATTTCAACGCGAATCCTGTCAATATCATCATTCGTCGGTAAGCCATTTAAACCAGCTGTTTTTCGAATCCTCGTGAATCCTTGTACAACACCCTCTTCAACCTTCGCAGGATCAAACAGTTGGTCTTCCGTCGGAGGAAACTCGACGTGAGTATTCATCCCCGTTCCCCAAACACCTCTGCCTCCTTCGAGAACAAGCACGAAGGCTTTGTCATGACTTAAAGCAATTATAACGAGATTGTAAGGAACAGTCAAATCGTCCTTCACGACTCGTATAAGTTTACACTGACCGCGTGGAGCTGGAAGAGGACTCATCTCTGTAACTACCACCCTGTTTTCGCCATTGGAAATACCAAGACGCAAAACAGACGAAAAATTACGCGAGGTGGAGCTTTTACCACCCGCAACGTAAATGATTGAAGCGTCTTCTCCCATACACGCACCGGCATATGCTCGTCCTAAAAGGGACCCGTTGCCATCTAACGTCATATTTATCACGTCGCCATTTCTCAAGTCAAGCCGCAATATAGTTGCTGCACAACTGCCTCGGTCGGACGAATCATACCCACCGATGATATAAAGGAAATGACCAATTAAAACTGTAGCGGCGCCAGCACGTGGGACTCTCCATCTTCCGTGTTTAACTGCTTCTTCCCGTTCGATACCCACACTGCACGTAGGATCATTGTAACATGTCCAGAATTGATCACGTGTACGCGCATGAGGATTAAAGGACATAATGTCAGAACGGATAACTTCTTTTTGCAGACTAAGCCCGTCAAACACAAAGCCACCAATAACGAAAACCTTGTCATCCCACATCACACAAGCATGGTCGTGTCGGTAATGCCCGCCTCCCGGTTGAGGAACGCGAGGATAGATTATGCCAGCCGGTTGAACACGATCATCCATCCCGGGCAACCATGTCCAACTATAACGACGTGTATCACCAGGGTCTGGAAAATCAAGTCGATAAATGGTATTCCACGAAAGCCTTTTTACCCGAGAACAGCCGCCAGTTAGATAAATCGAGACAGCACCATCGGCGCTATAAGAAGTGCAAGCACCAACTCCTGTCATGTTTTTTAAAGGTTTACGAGAGTAGTCATTTCCTTCGGCAAATAGAACGAGTGGGGACGAAGGCTCTCCAGTTATCAAATTGAGTGTTTGAATGCCGTTAGTCGTCTCAAGTCTGACAACATGCAAATTGTCCAGCTGAACAATTTCATCAAAAAAACGATGTAATGATCGTAAAGGTAACGGCGCATTACGAATAGCACGGCTTATCTTCAACACGGGCGTGTCTCGAAAAACATTTTTCCATGTCTCATTGACACGGTACAATGATGCACCCAAGCCTGCGAGTTCCGCTGCAGTCACGATCTCTTTCCCCACTCCTTCGTGTGGGATGGTTAAACCATTAGTACCACGACGTGCAATCGCAAACACGACTCGTGCAACGCGAAACAACAGGCCGTCTTCAACATTTATGCCCGAATCATAGCCCATGACCCGCTTGATGCGCAACCCGAACACTCCAAAAAATTCTTCCCTGCGTAAGTAATGTGGTAAGGTTGCGCCGAATCGACCTTGTACGATTTCTTCCAAAAAAAAACTGTGAAACATGTCATTTCTATTCGCAAAATGAGCTTGTCCTTGAGTTACGCATTCCTCGAATTCATAAAACGTATTTCGTGATCCTTCCAGTGCTCGAACAAATGCACCAACCGCATATTCACGTTCCCGTTTAAACGCTAAACCAACTGCCCGTACAACAACCTCAGGATATTCGATTTGTTTTAAGGCATTCACTACGGCATCAAATTCATTAAGAGCGACCTCGTTAATTTCATGATTCGCTGGAAGGACCGCACGACTTGTTTGCATCATATTGCGGTGTTTTTCAAAACGCGCACAATCTTCAAGCAAGGCCATGCGACCTCCAACGGATTCTGGACCCATCGCTCGGGTCAACTCATTCGTGAAAAAGCCAGGTTCGTCTTCCATTTTTTATTTTTACAACACCACAAACACAATAATTTTAGCGCTCTCCTTACGGGGGCTGCTGAAAAAAAAATGAAAAAAAAAGTAAAACGTTCTCCGAGTGACCCGAACGAACGTCCACGAAATAAAAAATGATTCAAACACATCGTAGTATTACCGCGCCCACGCGTCGCTTCAAAGCAAAACGGCTCTTGGAAATCCCAGACAATAAGTTTGACAATGTCGACCTATTCGACACCGCCGATGGAAGCATTGTCGGCGTCGTTTCGGTAAACGAAAGCCGCGCATCCGCCCTCGAACGGCTCGGATGGAGCCGGTGCGAGGACGTATTCGTAAAAGTTGTACAGCCGGATACGACCGTCGCCGATGTTGTACACCGTCGACTTGCGCGAATCGTTGCGCTGAACTTTGAGAGCGACCCGACTTCGTTCGTTACCGAAACGGATCTCTACGCGTGGTTCCACAACATGCAAGATATCCGCGCATGGAAGAACGTGCTTGGTATCGAACTATTCGGCAAGTTCGTGGACGCAATCGATCGCCACATCGGTCCCTTTCGAACACGAAAGAGTGTCGAGACTGAACTGTTGGGATCACCGACGTCCACCGTTCGAGAAAGATGTTGGCTGGGCTGGAGGCTTCGAAATGCAATTCCCGTGCTTGACGAGACGAGCATGATCCTCGCGTATTTTTAATTTAGAAAAGAAGTAAAAGCGTCGTTCGGAAACAGCTCGAGTGCAGACGGTGAGTCGTTCTCGCACATCTCAGTCGGATGCTGCTGCTCCACAACAATCGTGCGAACATGTGCTAGCATCTCGAGACGCTCAAACTCATCACGATTCAATTGGTTTGCAACCATAAACAAAGCAATCTCAAACTCAAACAAATCAAGTCCCATATCGATTTCCATTTTTTTTCGATCGGCTCAATATCATTTACGTGTGTGTAAAAAAAATTAGTTTTCATAGAGACAGTCTTCACCGACCAGCCCCCGTTTTCACCTTGGAGGGCCTCCGCCTCTCTTTGACAACAGGGACAGCACAAGCTTGAGGCGCCAAACTTATAAGGGGAATCGGTTGGATTAGTTCTTGAGGACGAAGACTCATAGACGGAAGTCTACCACCTGAACCCGCCATTACCAAATTAAACAAACTAACCCCTCCCGCACCTACCGCACCTGCCGCACCACCCGCACCTACCGCACCTGCCGCACTTGCCGCACCTGCCGCACCTGCCGCACCTGCCGCACCTGCCGCACCTGCCGCACCTGCCGCACCCGCCGCACCCCCCGCACCCGCCGCACCTGCCGC
>JACCEA010144986.1_pt1 | contig 126220 bp, 129 predicted proteins | sample 7449851 | NCBI WGS metagenome assembly JACCEA01 (sample SAMN15323453, study PRJNA562643) | freshwater metagenome | isolation source: river surface water | place: USA:Blue River Watershed | collected 2017-08-18
TGAAGGATCTCAGAAGTTGAAACTCCGAATCATAAATCGTGAGATCCTTAACTTGGTTCAGGATGACACTTGTGTGGGATGAAGTTTGTAACTAAAAAATAAATAACTGAAAAATGAATGAATATTTACAAAAATTAGTCAGTAATTTTGCTAGGCTACGTGATCTATCAATCAAATTAAATGGATCTTCGGATAGTCAAGGAAAATCGGTTAACGAATTTTATGAGTTTATCACATACCTATCTATTAAAATACCGAGTTTAATCATAATTCCTCAGGGGATTACCATCGAAGATAATTTTTGCCCTTACTCAACTTACCAAGCATTTATTGAACATAATAAGGATAATAAAGATCTTTTAGAAGAGCTATCATACGACATAGATAAAATTGTTATAAAACTAACAAAAACAGGAATCTTTGATGAAAATTGTATTATTGAAAGCTTTCCAAACTCAAAGATGCGTGAGGTTTTTGAATCAATTAACGAAGATGATCTGCAAAAAATTAAAGAACTTGCCGATAAGCTTTCTGAAAATCTTAAGGCCACACCTTTTCTTGATTTTATTTGGAGGGAAGAAGTTCAGAAATTTCTTTTGGAGAAGCAAGTGAAGGCACAAAAAGATATAGAAAAGAAAAAAATAGAATTAAATCAGCAAAAAGTTGAGCTAAAAGTTAGCGAAGAATGGTATAAACATTTTGAAGATAGAGCAAAAGCAATAAGGAAAGAAATTAGGCTTTTAAACAGTAAAAAATTTAAGATTTTTCCTGGAAAGATTGCATCTTTAAGGTTCTTAATTTATTTGATTCCCGTTTTGTCGGGCTTCGTTGCTCTTTTTAAAATTATGATGGATCAGAAGTGGAGTTTCGTGCACTATGAATTTTTGGTTTCAATTCTTCTTATAATCTCGATCTTATCATATCATTTGAAGCATGCTTTGCGCGAGCTCAATATTCTAAAACATATGCGTAGCTCCTACCTTCACCGCGCGATTGTTGCTAAAACTTTCCAATCGCTTGTTGCTACTGATCATTTTAAAGGCAAAAAAGGAGATACGGTTGTAAAAGAAGCTGCTTTGGCTATGTTTAAAAAAGAGACTCAAGGATATTTATCAAAAGATCAAATGGAGCCATCAAACACACCACTTCAAGAAATTGTAGGAATATTTAAGAATAAATAATGCTAACCGACTTACAAAAACAACGCTACTTACGGAACACAATTCTTCCTGAAATCACCGAAATTGGACAGGAAAAACTTTTGCAAGCCAAGGTTTTGGTGATTGGTGCTGGTGGGCTTGGGTCACCAGTTTTGCTTTATTTGGCTGCAGCTGGAGTTGGAAATATTGGAGTTATTGATGATGATGTGGTAGAGCTTTCAAACCTGCAGCGTCAAGTGATTCACAATGTTGGCAACCTCAATCAGAAAAAAGTTGAAAGTGCGCGCGAAAAAATCTCCGCACTAAATCCGGACGTAAATTTAATTATTTATCCCCAACGTGCTAATCGTGATAGCCTAAGAGAAATAAGTATTGATTACGATTTTATTTTGGATGCAACTGATAACTTCCCAACGCGTTTTATTATTAACGAAATTTGTTTTGAGCAAAAAAAACCGCTAATTTTTGCGGCTGTAAAAGGTTTTTTAGGGCAGGTTTCTGTATTTAAATCTTACGAAAGCAATAATCCGTGTTATGCTTGTTTTAATCCAAATATTGTTGATGAAAGTTTTTCGTTACCGCTTTCTGAAAAAGGAATTTTAGGCGCAGTTGCAGGCACTGTTGGGGCTTTGCAAGCAACAACAACAATTAAAGAAATTCTTGGAATAGGTGAGAGTTTAGTTGGAAAAATTCTGGTTTTTGATTTTTTGAAGAATGAATTTAGAAAAGTTTCATTGAAGAAGAATTGTGATTGTGAGGTTTGTGGATTATAATTTTGGTAAAACCTAACTGTCATGTTGAGCAAAGCGAAACATCTCAGGAGTTTTAGTTTTGGAGTTTAAACTTATGAGATCCTTCGCTTCACACTCAGGATGACATTTTAAAAAACTCACAAAACTCACTAATTTTACATTCATCGCATTTTGGTTTTCTGGCTTGGCAAATATATCTTCCATGCAAAATAAGCCAGTGATGGGCGTGTGTCATCCATTTTTTGGGAATTTTTTTAAGTAAAGCAAGTTCGGTTTTTAGCACATCTTTTTCGTTCACAAAGCCAATTCTATTTGATACTCTAAAAACATGGGTATCAACTGCAATTGTTGGCTTTCCAAAAGCGCAATTCAGGACAACATTTGCTGTCTTTCTGCCAACTCCTGGTAAAGTTTGTAAAATTTCTAAATCTTGCGGAATTTCTGAATTAAATTTTTTGATCAAAATTTCTGATAAAGCAATAACGTTTTTTGCTTTGCCATTGTAAAGCCCAATTCTATTGATATGCTTTTTCAAACCTTCCTCACCAAGTTTAAGCATTTTTTCTGGAGTATCAGCAATTTTGAAAAGTTCTTTTGTTGCTTTGTTAACGCCAATGTCAGTACTTTGTGCTGACAAAACAACTGCAACCAAAAGAGTATAATCATTAGAGTAAATCAATTCTGTTTTTGGGTGAGAATTTTCTTGCTGCCAAATTGTAAAAATTTGATCAATTTTATTTTTATTCATTTTTTTGCAAATTTTTGTTTTAAAAAAAATAACTTGGCTTTAGGTTGCCCAAATAACAATTTTAATTCAAAATATTTATAAGCTAGAAAAATCCAAATGAATTTTAAAGAATTGAAAAATTACAAGAAAGGGAAAGTGCACTTCATTGGTGTTGGTGGCATTGGTATGAGTGCTTTGGCTTTTATTTTGCGCAATGAAAATATTGCTGTACAAGGTTCTGATATGTCAGAAAATTATTTAACCCCTAAACTTCGTGAAAAAGGTGTTACATATTTTGTTGGTCATAAAAAAGAGAATGTAACTGATGATGTTGTCTTAGTTGTTCAAACTTCAATTATTAAATCAGATAATCCAGAAATTTTGGCCGCAAAAGAAAAAGGTATTGAAATTATTACTCGTGCCAATTTGCTTGCCCAAGTTATGGCTGAGAAAAAGGGAATTACAATTGCAGGAACTCATGGAAAAACCAGTACAACAGCAATGACTTCTTTGGTTTTAGAAGTTGGTGAACTTGATCCGACAGTCATCAATGGTGGAATTATTCATTATTTTGGTTGTAATTCTAAAAGTGGAAAAGGTGATTATTTGGTTGCAGAATCAGATGAATCAGATGCTAGTTTTGTTGAATTGCCAAGTTTTATTGGGGCAATTACCAATATTGAAGCAGAACATCTTGAACATTCTTCTTATGATGGAAGTTTTGAAGTTCAAAAATCTTATTTTGAAAGATATGTAAAACAAATTCCTGGCAATGGTGCTTGTGTAATTTGTGTTGATGATAAGGAATCTTTATCGCTTTATGAAAAGTTAAAGAATGATCATAAAAACCTAATTTCATATTCAATTAAAGCAGAAAGCGATGCTGATTTGGTAGCAAAAAATATAAAAATGGACATAAACGGTCTTTCATTTAACGTATATTTTAAAGATGGTCACATAATTTCAGATGTTAAGATGCCAATCTATGGCTTGCATAATGCTAGCAATGCTTTGGTTGCCATTGCCATTGGTAACTTTTTGAAAGTCTCTGATGAAAAAATCAAAAAAGCTCTTTCTTTATTTACAGGCGTAAAACGTCGTTTTACAAAAGTTGGTGAATATAATGGAGTTGTTATTATTGATGATTACGGTCATCACCCAACGGAAATAAAAGTTGTTTTAAAAACTGCCAAAGCTTTGTGTAAAGGAAAAGTCTATACTGTTTTTCAGCCCCATAAATATAGCAGAGTCAAAGCATTGTTTAATGAATTTTGTAATGCTTTTAGTGATTGTGATACAGTAATTGTTTCTGATGTTTACTCGGTTGGACAGCCTGCTATTTTTGGTGCAACTCAAGATGACTTAGTTGTGGGAATTGAGAAAAATAGTAATAAAAATGTAATAAAATTAGCTTCCGAAAAAGACTTGGCGAAAGTTTTGAAAAGCAGAATAAAGGCAGGCGACATGATTGTTTGTGTTGGTGCCGGAACAATCACTTATTGGGCTCAAGCTTTGGCTGAACAATTAAAAAATTCATAATGTCTGATTTATCTGATCAAATTACTATAAGAAAGCTTAACAACAAAAAAGAGATGTTATTGGCTTTTGATATTGTAAAACAAAGATATAGCCACCTTGATTTACAAAAGTATGAACAGCAAGTTTCTGAAATGATTAAAATGAATGATTTTAAGATAGTTGCTGCTTTTTTAGGTGACAAAATAATTGGTGTTGCTGGTTATTGGATTTTGAGAATGCTTTATTGTGGTAAATATATTCAAGTTTCTAGTTTTATTGTTAATGAAGAAAATAGAGGCTTAGGAATTGGTAAAAAAATTTTAGCAGAAATTGAAAAAATTGGTAAAGAGTTATCTTGTGAGAAAATAGTTTTAGATTCTTATACCGAAAACAAAAAATCTCATTCTCTTTATTATCGTAGTGGTTTTCACATTCGTGGCTTTCATTTTATGAAGGATATCAAATATGACAAAAATTAAGATTGCTAGTTTCAATGTTAATTCAATTAAAGCACGTTTACCTAGGCTTATTGAATGGTTGAAAATTTCCAATCCTGATATTGTTTTGTTACAGGAATTAAAATGTGTTGAAAATGAATTCCCTTTTGAAGCATTATTTGATTTGGGTTATAACTCGGTTGTTTCTGGTCAAAAAAGCTATAATGGTGTGGCAATTATTTCGAAATTTAAAATTGAAGATGTTGTAAAATCTTTGCCAATTTTAGGTGAAGAAGTTGATGAGCAGGCAAGATATATTGAAGGAGTGGTTTCGGTTGGTAAAAAAGCGATCCGCGTTGCTTCAATCTATGTTCCAAACGGTGGGGGAGATTTGTCTCAAAATGAAACTTTAGAAAATAGCAAGAAGTTTTTATATAAATTGAGTTTCTTTAAAAGATTAGAATCTTATATTTCTAAAATTATTTCTTACGATGAGATTCAGATTTTTGGCGGTGATTACAATGTTGCTGCTGAAGAGATAGACGTTTTTGATTCTAAAAGCTTAAAGAATAAAGTTTGCTTTCATGATCTGGAAAGACAAGCCTTTCTTTCATTGAAAAATATTGGTTTGATTGACTCTTATCGAGCTTTCAATCCACAAAATCAGTCTTTTAGTTGGTGGGATTACAGAGGTAGTTCTTGGCAACATAATAAAGGGTTAAGAATTGACTATTTACTCACTTCTCCTCTTGCTTCAGATAAAATTTTGAATGCAACAATTGAGGACAAGGGTGTAAGAGATCAAGAAAAGTCGTCAGACCATTGTCCAGTTTGTGTGACAATTATTGTATAAAAATTTACTTGATAAATTAAAAATGAAAAAATTTTCTAATTTGATAAAAAAGAATATTGCAAAATTGAAAGCAAAAGCTTTTTCGATGATAGAATTGTCATTCGTAATTTTGATTATTGGTATTTTGCTTGCTGGAGTTTTATCTTTTGATACGATTGCCAAGAAGTTTAGAATACAAACAGCGCAGAGCATTACAATTTCGTCTCCAGTTCAAGGAATTAAAGATTCGGTTCTTTGGTTAGAAAGTAGTCTGGACAAAAGTTTTAAGAGTTCAGAAAGTTCAGATACTTTTTCATTGAGTGTTTGGTATGATGTAAGAGAAAGTGTGAATAAGAACAATGCGACTCAAACTAATAGTACAAATTATCCAACTTATTCTAATAGTATTAGCTCAGTTCAAGCTGTAAAGTTTGATGGAGCTAACAGCTATTTTACTTTTGATGGAAGTGTTTTGAATAATACAAATTATACAATTTTTGTTCTTGAACAAAGAGAGAGCAACAAAAGTAACAACTATTTTATTGGTGATTCATCATCAGCGAATGAGTCTACAAGTAATAAGAATTTAGTTCTTGGTTACAGTGATGATGAGACTATTAAACATTCGCAAAGCTCAAGTAATTCTTATACTTCTTCAGTTACTTCTTATTCAAATTCTAAAGGTAAGCCAAGAATTTTTACATTTATTCATGATAAAGCTTCAGGTAAGAAAACTTATATTAACGGTCTTTTAGCTGCAACTTCTAATAATACTAGTCATTTATCTGGAATTACCACTTTAAATATTGGTAAGTCTTATGAAGGACAGATTGGAGAAGTAATAATTTTTGCTCGTGCTATTACAAATGAAGAGCGTCAATCAGTTGAAGATTATTTGGGTAAAAAGTGGAATAGTAAAATACTTAGAACAGGTGGCAGTTCATCAGGAAGTGGCAGTTCATCAGGAAGTTGTGTTAATGGAGTAGTTAGTGATTCTGGGTGCTTGGCTTCTTGTACTGTGACTCCTGCAATTGGAGTTACTAAAGCGACAGTTGCATCTGGAACTGGATCTTTAACTTGTGATACTACTCAAAATTTTACTGGATCACTTACCTATAGTTGTTCAAATGGAGTGTTTGCTTACACTGGTAATAGTAATTGTGGGTGTGGAGCTGGGTATGAGGTAAGTAATTCAACTTGTGTGAGTTCATCTTGTACTGGAGGTACAGTATCAACAGCAACAATTTCTGGTGTAACTTATAAAGTTCATACTTTCACTACTTCGGGATCTCTTTCTTGCCCATCAACTAGAACTGGTGATGTATTAATTGTTGCTGGTGGTGGTGGTGGTGGTGGATATCATAGCGGTGGCGGCGGTGGTGCCGGCGGAGTAATACAGCAAACAGGTATTAGCATATCTTCATCTACTAGTATTACAGTTGGTAATGGTGGTGCTGGTGGATTAGCTCATTCGTCTTCTTATTCTAATAGAGGTTCTAATGGACAAAATTCATCATTTGGTTCTTTAATTGCTATTGGCGGCGGCGGCGGTGGTGGTGGTGGTGCAAGTTCACAATGTGGTTTAACTGGTTTAACTGGTGGATCTGGTGGTGGTGGTGCCAGAACAAATAATGCTTCAGGATGCAGGGCTCCAATAAATGGTGGTGCTGGAACATCGGGGCAAGGTAACGCAGGTGGCAGCTCTCCAACTTCACTGTACGGTGGTGGTGGTGGTGGTGGTGCTGGTGCTGCTGGTGCTATTGGTAGTATTAGTGGTAGTGCTGCCATTGGTGGTGCTGGTGGTATTGGTATACAAAGCAGTATTAGTGGAACAGCATCTTATTATGCTGGTGGTGGTGCTAGTGGCTCAGATAATAGTAATACTGTAATTAACGGTGGAGCTGGTGGTGGAGGAAATTCAAGCTCAGGTAGTGGTGGTGCAGGTACTGCTAATACTGGTGGTGGTGGAGCTGGTGGTGGTGGTCAAGGTTCAACTGGTGGAGCTGGTGGAAGCGGAATTGTCATTGTGCGATATGTTCAGTAATTTCTTGATTATTCAACTTCAATTTAATTCTGCGAATTAAATTGAAGTTGAATTTAGTGAAAAAATTTTTGAAAAAGAATGATGGGAATATAAAAAATTACAGCTTTATGAAAGAAATTTTATCAAGAGAGTTTTTTGATAAAATTAAAAGGAAAGTTGTCAATCTAAGACTTGCAAATTAATTTTAGGTGTAAAAGTTTTAATTTTAGAAAAAAGGCATTAACTCAAATACCAAACTAAAATTTATCAATACTATTTTTCATTACTAATCATTATTAAATAGTGTAGCTAGAAATAAAAATTTTAGAGATTTGACGATTTTGCAAAGGATATTCTAAAGATCGTTTAGATTTTTATAATTTTTTTTGATTATTTTTCTGTCATTAATGTACATTTTTGTATTAAGGTTAGTTCCTTTTATTATTTAAGTATAATTTATTTTTTGCTGTAAATTAGAAGAAATTTTTACGATTTTAAATCTAGATTTTTTGCCACTTACAATTTCAACTTTACTTTTCTGAATTTGAAAATTTTTTGCTAAGAATTGAATAAGTTCTTCATTTGCTTTCTCATCAATTGGTTGTGATTTTACATTTACTTTTAGATATTCTTGAGACTTTTCGTTGGTATAAGTTCCACAAATTTTGTTTTGTGAAGAATTTGGAGTTATTTTGACATGAAGCAGAGTGAAGTTATCACCCTGCTTGAGAAATGACATATTTTATTGGTTTAAATCTTGTAAAGCTCTAACTTCAAATTGGCAACCAATGTTTTGATAAGCTTCAATTGCGTCAACCAAAGCTTTTGCTCCAGAAATTGTAGTTGTGTAAGTTATTCCTTTCATTAAAGAAGTACGACGAATTGAAAAGCTATCTTTCGTTGCTTGTGCACCTTCAGTTGTATTGATTACTAAAGAAATTTCTTTTCTTTCAAGCATATCAACCACGTGAGGTTTATCTTCAGTAATTTTATTTACTATTGTAACAGCAATATTGTTTTCTGCTAAGAATTTAGCAGTTCCACGAGTGGCAACAATTTTGAAACCAATTTTAGTCAATTTTTCAGCAATTTGTGGTACGTGTTTTTTGTCAGAATCTTTAACCGACAAAAATACTAATCCTGAGGTTGGAAGTTTTACGCCAGCAGCAACTTGTGCTTTTGCAAATGCTAAAGGGAAGTTAATGTCAATTCCCATTACTTCACCAGTTGATTTCATTTCGGGCCCTAAAATTGTATCAACATTGCTGAATCTTGCAAATGGGAACACAACTTCTTTCACTGAAAAATAGTTAAGCTGTTTTTCTTTTAAGTTAAATTCAGAAAGTTTTTTACCAATCATTAAAAGAGAAGCAATTTTTGCAACTGGAATTCCAGTTGCTTTTGCAACAAATGGAACTGTTCTTGAAGCGCGTGGATTTACTTCTAAAACGTAGATAATTTCATCTTTAACTGCATATTGTACATTCATTAATCCTTTAACACTAAGAGCCAATGCTAGTTTATTGGTTGCTTCTTTTATACCATCAATAGTTTTTTGTGATAAAGAATAAGGTGGAATTGAGCAAGCAGAGTCACCAGAGTGAATTCCTGCTTCTTCAATATGTTGCATAATTCCAGCAACAAACACTTCTTTGCCGTCACATAAAGCGTCAACATCAACCTCAACAGCGTCAGTTAAAAACTTATCTAGAAGCAAAGGACCAGTTTCAAAAACTTCAGAATATTCAGTTAAATATTTCATCAAATAAGCTTCATCATAAACAATCGCCATTCCTCTACCACCTAAAACGTAAGAAGGTCGTACAACAACTGGAAAACCAATTTCGTTTACTTGTTCAACAACCTGTTTTGCAGAGTAAGCAATATAGTTTTGTGGTTGGTTTAAGTTAAGTTTTTGTAAAAGTTGTTTGAAACGATCGCGATCTTCAGCTAAATCAATCATATCAGGTGAGGTGCCGATGATTGGAATATTTTCATCTTGCAAAAATTTTGCTAAACCAAGTGGAGTCTGTCCTCCAAATTGTACATTCACTCCAAGCAATTCACCATTTGACATTTCTTTTCTGATTAACTCAACAGTGTCTTCTGCTGTCAATGGCTCAAAATAGAGGCGGTCAGAAGTGTCATAATCAGTTGAAACAGTTTCTGGATTACAATTTACCATAATTGCCTCAACCCCCGCTTCTTTGAAAGCAAAGGCTGCATGAACGCAAGTATAGTCAAATTCTATACCTTGTCCAATACGATTTGGACCAGAACCTAAAATAATAGCTTTCTTTCTGTTTGTAGGATTTGATTCGCAAGTAAATAGGTTTTCGTCAGACATTTTATTATTTTTTCTTATTTTTCTTAGGGAAGTTAAAAACTAAATTTACGCAATTATAAAAGCAGGAAATTTTAATTTCTATTTTAATTTCTATTGGGGAATTTTTAGTTTTTAGGCAATTATCCCTTGGCATTTTGCCTAATAGCGAGCGTACTTACTTCTCCGTCATTGCGAGGAGCGCGACGTGGCAATCCAGTTTTGTTTAGATTTTTATGGATTGCCACGCCAAGCTAAGCTTGGCTCGCAATGACGAGGAAAGATTATGGTTCAAGATGAAGATTTGATTAGATTCTATTAAAGATAAGCTGTCATGTTGAGCGAAGCGAAACATCTCATGCTTTTATTTGCGTAGTTTTGTCATCAATTTCTTCAAAATAACTTACTGATTCATCAATATAATCTTTTTCAATCATTGCCCTCATTAGTGGTTGAGTTGCTTGATATGATAAATTATTAATGAATGGTTCTGATCTTGAATTTATTTCATCATCACTCATTTTTCTTATTTTTTTGAATGACTCTAAGCTCTGTAAAACCATATCTCTTAAAGGTTGATCTTGAGTTATTTCCAAAGATTTTTTTGTAATTTCATAAAGATCTTTTAGAGAAATTATTTCAAAATCTTTATTATGTGCATAATCTTTCCAGTAACATTCTATGACTTTTGGATAGTTTTCTAAATCTCTTATTGCAGCTTTTGTGATGGCAGAATAATTTTTTGGAGTATCATTTTTTCCATTCCAAGATTGATAAAGAAGATAGGCGTAGTTTTCTTCGTTGGCATAGACAGATTTATTGCCTTTAAAGTAACGATTTTTTGCGTCTTCAAATACTGATTTAATTATTAGTTTAATTTCTTCATCAGATGTCAGATCTTTGAATAGATTTTGAAGTCTAATCTCGGTGATTGAACGAGATCTTGTTTGATTTGCAAAAGCATTTAGAAAAATATATTTAGAATTAACTGCAATTTTTTCTGATGCTAAAAACTGTTTTACTAATTCCCATATTTCCTTGTAATTTTCTTGAGATCCTCTCTCTAGTGCGTAAGAAATAGCAGATAAAAATTTGTCTGAAGCAGATTTATAATCTGAATCTACAAAATTTGCAGAACAAATAGTAAATTTTTTGTTTTGGTCAGATCCTTCTAAGCGTGTAAATATTTCTGATGCAACGTCTAAATGTTTCTCATAAGAAGCATTTGTGGTATTTGATAAGTCATGAGAGTATTTCAGAATATTTTCATTAGAAAGATTTTTAACAGCACTTTTATGATCTTCTGAAAAATAAGTTTTTACACTAGTCTGAAAATTGTTATTTGATTTAAAAGACAGAACAGAAGACAACGTTTCTTTATCAGAAGATCTTCTATTAAAACCAACTCCTGTTGTTATTAAAGAGTGAGTTATAGCTGGACGATATATCAAACAAAGCAAATCAATATATTGATCAATTTTTTCGGTAGCCATTGCTTTAGTCCATTCATCATTACTTAATGCTTTTTTGATAAATTTTAAAACTCTTTCTTTTCTTTCTTTTTGATTATCTCTTAGATCATTAAATTCAATTAAAACAGATTCATGTTGATGTGTCCAAAATTTCAAAACCTCAATCAGAAAAGGATATTTAATTTTTATTAAACTGATTGTTATAGCATCGCATATAGCTAAATTTTTTGCTGCAAACTTTTCTTCTAAGTCTCTGAAGCAGTTGTAAAAAAATTCTAACTCTTGACAAACCTTTGCGATGGTGCGTGGTGATTCTTTGATTAAATAATCAATAATCCAACCCAAAGCTTCTTCCTCATCAAAAAATTTTTTGGTCGTTTCTTGACTTGGATAACTAGGAATTTTATTTATCTCTTCCAATCCAAATTTTTCATTTTTCAAAACATTATTCAAAGAATTTACCACAAACTCTTTCTTCTTCTCATAAGAAATAGGCGGCAAAAACAAATTTTTATCACGGCTTTTGGGGTTATTGAAGAAAAAATCTTCAATTAATTGGGCTTTTTCAAAACCCTTTTCTTTCAAGTCTTTAAGGCGTTGTTCTAAATCAGATCCTGAAACACAAAGCAAAAAAACCAATTTTACTGGTAAACCAAAACGGCCTTCATTTTTGAAGCGTTCAATAACTTCAATTACATGATAAATTTCGTCAAGTTGTGCTCTCTCAATTTCATCAATATTGATAATCCATAATTCTTCTTTAATTTCTGATATGTTGTTGAACATTGCAGCTGTTGAATTTAGAACGAACTTGTCCTTTTCTTTTTGAGCATTTTCGTCAAAACATTTAGTAATTGTTTTGTTTAACCCAAAATTTAATTTTACTAAAATTTTTGATATTGCCACAAACAAAGCCGAGTGGTTTGTTGATTCACGCAAAATTGCTTCAAGTGATGCAATGTGCGGCGTGAGGTTTATGCTTGGATATCTTTCATTTAAAGTTTCAAACCAACGATTAGCAAAAATTTGAGAAAAATCTTGAGTGGCATTGCTTTCTGTAAGTGAAATGTAAGTGTAGAGTGATTTTTCAGCACTAATTTCTTCAATAATCATTCTGGCATAAGATGATTTTCCTTCACCATATCCGCCATTTAAAGCTACAACGCTTACATATTTTTCTGATTTTGCAATTGCTATGGCAGCTTCTTTTGCAGATTCTTTAAAGTTTAAGTTGTCGTCATTTGAGGCTTCTGGAGCAAATCTTCTTTTTAATTTTGTTACATCAAGTTTTTTTGTGCAGCATTTTAGATAAATTCCAATTATTGAAAACATTAAAAAGAATACTGCAAAAATTAGACTTAAGTTTGTGAGTGAAAATATAACTTTTTTGCTATCTAAAAGATCAGCTTCAAATAAAATGAAAAGTAAAGCTGAAACACAAATCATAAAATCAAGATAAGTTTGATTTTTTGTAAGATTGGCTTTTGTAAATTCTTTTTTAAGTTGAGACAATCCATAAAACACCGCAAGTAAAATTGATGCTACAATTGCGATTGAAAAGGCTGAAATTGGAAGGGGAATTATTGGGCTTAAATCAATTGTTTCAGGCGATAAGCTTTTAATTATTGTGAAAAGTAGGCAAGAGGTAAATATAGTAATAAAGATCATAAAAAGTACTATAATTTGGTGTTGGTTTTTCGGATAATTATTTGCTTACAGGATATGAAACCACACTAATTAGATCCTTTGCACCACAACAAGGATGAAGAAGCTTGGATCAGAATACAGGTAAATATGAATATATCAAAAATCTTAGTTATTTTGGTGCTTGTTAACTTTTTATTAAACCCTCAAAGTTGCACCGTAAAATTTTCCAACCGACTCAATAATTTTGGAACTGATTGCATCAATTTCATCACTTGTGAAAGTTTTTTCAATTGGTTGTAATTTAACTCTTAAAGCTACCGATTTCTTGCTGGAATCAATATTTTTACCGCTGAAAATATCAAACACGACAACTTCTTTTATTAGTTGTTTTTCGCAATTAGAGATTGTTTTTATAACATCGCCAATTTTTTGGTCTTTATTCATTAAAAATGCAAAATCTCGCTCAACCATTTGCAAATCATTAACCAAAAAAGCTTTTTTAGCGCTTGATTTCTGTTGATTTGGCAGATTATCAACAAGAATTTCAAAGGCGTTTAATCTGTTTTTAAGGTCAAATTTTTTAGTAATTTTAGGATTAATTTCACCAAAATAACCAATAATATTTTTGCCCAATTTTAAAGCAGCGAAGCGGTGAGGATGATAATATTTTGGTGCATTTGCAGTGTCAATTTGAATTGAGTCAGCTTTTATTCCAAAAATTTCAACAACATCAAGCAAATCTTTTTTTACATCAAAAACATCAAAATCACGTTGATCTTGATAAAAGTCTTGTTCTTTGTTTTTACCAGCACGAATTCCGGCAATTACTGTTTTTTGTTGGTTATTTTCTAAACCTTCAAAAACTTTACCAATTTCAAAAAGTGAAAGATTGTTGAAATTTCTCAAAGAATTTCTTTTATAAGATTCCAAAAGACCAATTATCAAGTTTGGTCTCATATGATTTAACTCAATGCTTATTGGGTTTGTAAGCATTAAGTTATCATTTTTTTCGCTAAAAATTTCAACTAAGTTAGAATCACAAAATGACCAATTTATAGTTTCTGTTAGACCTTTCGAGCAAAGAGTTTTTCTGCTTTTATCTAATAGATCTTCTTCTTTCTTTATTGTTCTCGTTGCTAGTGGTTGTGGAATAATTTTATCATATCCAAAAATTCTTATAACTTCCTCAACTAAGTCTTCTGATTGTGAAATATCGCTTCGATTACTTGGGGGTGTAACTAAATATTTAGATTCAGTAACTTTTACAGTTGCAAAGTTTAGTGCTGAAAGAATTTTTAGAACTTCTTCTTCTGCAATTTTAATTCCGATTAACTTACTAATTTTTGTAAAATCAAACTCAATTTTCTTAGTTGTAATTTCATAACCAGAAATCGTTTTGATTTCACTGGCTTCGCCGCCGCAAATTTCAAGAATTAATTGAGTTGCCATTTCAATTCCATCAATGCAGCTTTCTGAGTCAATACCTCTTTCAAAACGATAACGTGCATCAGATAAAATGTTTAATTTTCGTCCAGAATAAGAAACTGCTGAAGGTTGAAAGAAAGCTGATTCTAAAATTATTTCTGAAGTCTCAAGGCTGCATCCAGAATTGCTTGAACCAACAATGCCGGCAATACCAATAACTTTTTCTGAATCAGAAATAGTTAATATTTTATCGTCTAAAAGAAATTCGTCATTTTTTAATGAAGTGAATTTTTCACCATTTTTTGAAAAGCGAACTGAAATTTGGCCGTTAACTTTACTTGAATCATAAGCATGTAAAGGTCTATTTAAAACAAACATCACATAGTTTGTAACATCAACAACAGCAGAAATAGAATTAACTCCAATTGAGTTCAATTTATTTTTTAACCATTTTGGCGATTCAGAATTTTTTATATTCTTGATTTGACGAAATGCTGCGAAGTTGCAATATTGAATAGCTTCATTTTTAACTGAAAAATTTGCTGTGAATTTTATTGGATTTTGTTTTATCTCGGGTTTTTTTAAAGTTCCAAGTCCTTTTGCAGCTAGGTCTGATGCAATTCCATATATTCCAAGACAATCACCACGGTTTGGTGTTACATTAATTTCTATTACAGCATCATTTAGATTAAATAAATCAGTTATTTTAGTACCAATTTCAATTTCTTCATCAACTTCAATAATACCGCTATCTTCATTTCCAATTCCAAGTTCGCGTGCTGAACAAAGCATTCCATTACTTTCAACTCCAGCAATTTTAGCTTTTTTTATAATTAATTGGTTTGAGGGAATTACAGATCCAATTGGTGCGTATGCAACTTTAAGTCCAGTTCTTGCATTTGGTGCACCACAAATAATTTGCAGAAGATCACTACTATCTTTTGTTTTAACTTTGCAAATCTTTAATTTGTTAGAGTTTTCGTGAGGAGCAGTTTCAACAATTTGTGCAACTGAAAAGAACCCTAAAGCTTTTGCTTTATTATCAACACTCTCAACTTCAAGACCAATACTGGTTAGACTTTCACAAATTTCTTCAAGAGTTGAATTGGTTTCAAGATATTCTTTTAACCAAGATAGAGTAAATTTCATTTTAGTTTTTTAAAAGCTTTGGGTGGCATAAAAACGAAATAATCTGTTATGATTTTACAAAATGGATTTGCAAAACTATTTCCAGATTTTGCTAAATAAAACTGGATTGCCACGTCGCACCAAAGACAAGTTTTTGGTGCTCCTCGAAATGACGAGTGACAGTTTCAAATCTTTTTTAGTGGATAACTTTGTTAAAATTTTGTGTAGCTTGCGATAAAATTTGGTCGCTATCCTTTTTACTTAGTCCTTTTGAGCTTTCAACTTCAATAGTGTGAATTGCAGCAGAAATAATTGCTTTTTTCACATCTCTAATTGCTTTTTCCTCTTCTAGCTTAATTCTATCATAAGCGGCAGAAGTTCTTTTGAAAACTTCATCATTAACACTTTTTTGAGCGTCAGATAAAAATCTTGCAGCTTCAATTTCGGCATCTTTAATCAATTTTTGTGATTGTGCCAAAGAATCGTTGTAAAGTTGTTCGGCTTTGGCAAGAAGTTTTGCCGCAGTTTCTTTCATTTCTTTTGCCGCTAAAATTTCTTCAGCAATTGCTTTAGATTTATTATCTAAAGATTTAGCAATTATAGGAAAAACCCATTTTACAATTGATCCAGCAACAATTAAGAAGGCTATTCCTAGCCAAAATTTTTCGTTAAACATAATTTAGTTAAAAAGTTTTTCTTTAATAGTTTGGGTTAAATCTTGAATTACTGACTCGCTTTTACTTTTTGATTCAGAAACAAAGTTTTTAATTTCTTCTTTTGATTTGTTGGTTTTTTTCTCAATTTCTTCTTTTAATTCGTGCAATAACTTTTCTCTTGTTGCATTAGCAGATTTAGTTGCAGCATCAATCTTTGTTTGATAGTCTTTTGAAGATTCTTTGATAAGAGAATCAGTTTTTCTTTGTAATTCTTCTATTTGTTTTTCAAGTGAATTTCCTAAAGCAACATCATTTGCAATTACCGCTTGTCTTTCTTTAATGATATCACGAATTCTTGGCAATATTACGTTGCTTACAAAATAATAAAGAATTGCGAAGCAGAATAGAAACCAAAAAATCTGTGAGCTGTCTGCATCTATGGTAGTAGGATCAAATTGCGGCATCTTTTATCTAAATTTTAATTAAACTATTTTTCAAAAATAAAAAGTTTTTGTCATTGCAAAATTTTGATAAAGATTAATTGATAAATTATAATTTCTTTACAAAAAAGTTTTGCAATGACTTTGCTTTATTACTATGAGAACAAGATCAAGAAAGCTAAAAGTACAGCAAAGATACCCATAGCTTCGGCAAGACCAACTGCGATGTAAATATATTTTTCAATTTTTGGAGCAGCAGAAGGATTTCTTGCAATTGAGTTGAAGAATGCAGCAAAAATATTTCCAATCGCTACAGCAGCTCCTGCCATACCAATTGATAACAAACCTGCACCGATGAATTTTAAAGATACTAGAGCTGTAGTTGGTTCCATTTTAATTACCTAAAATTAGAGTTAAAATAATTTTGAAAAAATTATAACAATTTTTTCAGTTTTAAGAATTATTTTCTTTAAATTAAGAAAATAACCCAACTTCATCTGCTTATTTTTTCCTTTTATCCGGTCTTCTTTCGCTTTTTTTGGTGAAAAAGCTTTTGATCATTAATAAGCTAAGATCAAATTTTATTAAACAGTTGTTAATGAGCTTTTGTAACTTCTCCTAAGTAGGCACAAACTAGAATTGTAAAAATATAAGCTTGTAAAACTGCAACAAATAATTCAAATCCGGTCATTACTACACTAAACAAAAGGGGTAAGCTGCCAAATATAACTCCAAGAGATATAATAAAACCTGCTACAACTTTCAAAAGTACGTGTCCAGCAACCATATTTGCAAAAAGACGAACAGAAAGTGTGATAGGTCTTATTAGAAATGAGAAGAATTCTATAACAAAAATTACAGGTGCCATCCAAATAGGAACTCCACTTGGTAAAAACATGTGAAAAAACCCACCAATTCCGTTTCGTGCAAAAGCAAAAATTGTGATTACAAGAAATGCTAGAATTGAAATTGCACCAGTAACAATAACTTGACTTGTAGCTGTAAAACCATAAGGAGTCATGCCCAAAAAGTTACACATTAAGATAAATGTAAAAATGCTGAATACAAAAGGGAAAAACTTATTTCCTTCATTGCCAATGCCACTTTTGATCATTTCGATTATAAAATTGTAAAGAGATTCAGCAATTACTTGCATTCTTGAAGGTACTAAGGCTTTTTTGTCAGTTGCAATAAGTAGAAAAATTACTGAAATTGCAGTTGCTAGTAGCATATAAAATGCTGAGTTGGTAATACTTATATCAAATGAACCGAATTGAATATCAAAAATTTTATGTACTCTGAATTGTTCGAGGGGACTATGTTTTTCGTGAATATCTGCTGACATTTTAAAATTTGTTTGGATTTTTAACTCTTGCGTGAAATGCTTAGGCTTAATTTAAAATTGCTCATTTTCCAAAAGTTAATAGTTATAAAGAGCCGAGGCAAAATAGTTTTTATGGCAAAAAAGTCAAGTTTTATGAAATTTTTTTTTACAACATTTTTAACAATATTTCTTTTAGTGAAAGATTCTTATTCAAAAGATTTGCAAGAAAAATTTCAGGATTGGAGCGTTTTTAAAACTAACAGAAAAGACAAAACAATTTGCTATATTGCTTCAATCCCTATAAAAAAAGAAGGAAACCATAGTAAGAGGGGAGAAGCTTATTTTATAGTTAATAATATTGTAAATGATGCTGATGAAATTACTGTTTCTTCAGGATTTTTTTATCAAGAAGAATCAAATGTTGAAATTTCTTTTGGATCTAAGAAATTCTATCTTTTTCCTCATCTTTCATTGGCGTGGGCCAATGATAAAAATGATGATATTGAAATTATAAAACAAATGCAAAAATCTGAAGAAATGATTATTAGTGGAGTTGCAAAAAATACAAAAGTTGCTATTGATACGTATTCTTTGATTGGTTTTATCCCAGCTTACTATAAAATGAAAGAGATTTGCTCTGAACTAAAGGAATAAAATGAAAATTCTATTATTTATATTTTTAGGTTTTGTAACTGTTATTGCTTTAATTTTTCTCATAAGATTCATTTTTAATATTTTGCTTGATCGTGCTTATATAAAAATTCAAAATTTGAAAACAAAAACTAAAAATATATATCATAAAAAGAAATATATCAAAGAAGAAGAGGAATTAAAAAGAGAAAAAATTGAGTTTCCTAAAGCTCACTCCGCAGCAAAAGCTGAGATAGCTGCTCAAAAACAGAATAGAACTCATGAAATTATGCAATCTAAAAATCATGAGTGGGATAGAAAAGAATTAAATGACATAAATATTGTCGATATAGTTCAGCCAGTTGGTTTTTGGACTTCAATGATTTTAGGACAAAAACTTACTTATCTTGTTCAGTCAGCTCAAATTTTAAATAAAAGGGGTGATAAAGGTTTTTGGGCAAGTATGATTGAAGCTAAAGAGAGAGCTGCTGGACGTCAGCACAGTAGAGGAAGGTAAATTTAGCAACTATACCATAACAAAAAGTGCCATCTTGAGCGTTAGCGAAGGATTATAATTGTTGTTATGGTACGTTAATTTTTGTTATAATCTTTTAGATAGTAATTACGAATCTAAATCAAACCTAGTTTTTTCATTTCTTTTTCAATTCTTGCTTTTGCTTCATTTGATGGTTCACATAGAGGTAAACGAATTTCTGAAGAACATAAACCCATTAAAGATGCAGCATATTTAACTGGAATTGGATTAGTTTCGCAAAACATTGCAGCGTGAAGAGATGTTAATTGATCTTGTATTCCAAGGGCTGATTTATAATCATTTTTAGCGGTGAATTTTTGTAAATCGCTAACCATTTTTGGTGCAATATTTGAAGTTACTGAAATTACTCCAGTTCCACCCATTGCATTAAATCCAACTACAGTTGCATCTTCTCCTGATAAATAAGCAAATTCTTTTTTCACTAGTAGACGTAATGAGGCAACTCTTGCAAGGTCTCCTGTGGCATCTTTAATTCCAACGACGTTTTTGAGTTCAGCAATTTTTGCTATATTATCATCAGAAATATTTATTACAGAACGTCCAGGAATATTATATATGATAAGTGGAATTTCACATTCATTCAATGCTTTGAAATGCTGATAAATACCGTTAGGAGTTGGTTTATTATAATAAGGAGTAACAATTAAGCATGAATCAACACCAATTTTCTTAGCGTGATTGGTCATCATAACAGCTTCTTCAGTGGAGTTTGATCCAGTTCCTGCCATTATTTTGATTCTTTTATTAGCAACTTTAGTGCATATCTCAATTACTAAGTTATGTTCCTCATGAGAGAGAGTTGGTGATTCTCCAGTTGTACCACAAGGAACTATACCATCGACTCCATTTTTTATTTGAAATTCAACTAAATTTTCTAAAGCTTTTTCGTCAATCTTGCCATTTTTAAATGGAGTGATTAATGCGGTATAAGTTTGAGTTGTCATGTTAATATTTTAAATTGATTTTATTGATTGGAAAAATTATTTTGATCAATCTTTTAGGAAAAAATTATTTCAAGTGTCTTAAAATACAATCAACAAATTAATGCAAAAAATGGATTTTTTAAAGAACTGTTCAAGTGCTGATATACTTACCTCGCAATATTTGCCTATATTGATGTTCCTTGCTGTAGCAATTGGATTGTCTTGTGCTATAATCATTATACCTTTCATTTTAAATAAAAGAAGATCTGATAGTGAAAAGCTTTCACCTTATGAGTGTGGTTTTGAAGGTGAGGGAAGAGTTAGAAATGAGTTTGATGTGCAATTTTACTTGGTTGCAATTTTGTTTATAATTTTTGATCTTGAAATTGCTTTCTTGTTTCCTTGGGCGGTATCTCTTGGAAAAATAGGAGTTTTTGGATTTTGGTCAATGATTGTATTTTTAACTTTACTTACCGTTGGTTTTATTTACGAATGGAAGCGCGGTGCCTTGGAATGGAAATAAAATAGGCAATTATACCTTACAATAATTTGTAGTCCTTCGATTCGCTTAGAATTATAATACTATTCAGGTGAGTAAAGGTATAATTAACTAAAATTATGAATAATATTAAAAACTTTTTTAAATGAGTAATTTATCTCCTCTAAATCAAGATCTTTTGTTGAATCAAGTAACAGACGAAATGAACAATCGTGGATTTGTTGTTGCAAAACTTGATTCTCTTGTAAACTGGGCAAGAACAGGATCTCTTTGGCCAATGACTTTTGGTCTTGCTTGTTGTGCTGTTGAAATGATGCAAACTGCAGCAAGTAGATATGACTTAGATCGTTTTGGTTTGATTTTTAGACCTTCTCCTCGTCAATCAGATGTTATGATTGTTGCTGGAACTTTGACAAATAAGATGGCTCCGGCTTTGAGAAAAGTTTATGATCAGATGGCAGAACCACGTTATGTAATTTCAATGGGAAGTTGTGCTAACGGTGGAGGTTACTATCATTACTCATATTCAGTAGTTAGAGGATGCGATAGAATAGTTCCTGTTGACGTTTATGTTCCTGGTTGTCCACCAACTGCAGAAGCATTACTTTATGGAGTTTTATTGCTACAAAGAAAAATTAAAAGAACCGGTAAATATAGTAGATAATATGATTCAAGATTTAGAAGCTCAAGCTAAGTACATTAAAAAAAACTTTTCAGAAGCACAAGTTGTTGAACCAATAAGTTATGGTAATTTGATAATTTATGTTAATTCTGAGAATATAATAAATTTTCTAAAATTTTTACGTGATGACAAAAACCTTTCCTTCAAAGTTTTACTGGATGTTTTTGGAGCTGACATGCTTGGTGTTAGAAACCCAAGATTTGAAGTAATTTACAATCTTCTAAGTTTAAAACTCAATAATAGACTCACAGTTAAAGTTGCGCTAAATGAAGGTGAAGAAGTTCACACTGCATCAACAGTTTTTGATTCAGCTGGTTGGTTTGAGCGTGAAGCATTTGATATGTATGGTATTGTTTTTAAAGGTCATGCAGATTTGCGTAGAATTTTAACTGATTATGGTTTCGAAGGACATCCTTTGCGCAAAGATTTTCCTCTTACTGGTTACAAAGAAGTTCGTTATGATGAAGATCAAAAAAGAGTTGTTTATGAACCAGTAAAACTGATGCAAGAATTCCGTAATTTTGACTTTGAAATGCCTTGGAATGGAACAAAATATGTTCTGCCAGGTGATGAAAAAACGACTAAATCTTAAAAACAAAAATTAACTTTAGTATGGAAAATTCTGGATTTTTTTCAAAAATTGAATCTTCATTTAAAGCTTCTTTAAAAGGCGAAGAAAATCCAAAGATTCTAATTTATTACTGGGGTTTCATTTCATGGATCATAGCTTTCTTTGTAATGGACAATGTAATTAAAATTAATGATATAAGAATTATAGATGTTTCTGTTTCTGTTTTAACAATAATTTACTTTATGTGGCACATTTATGTTTTAAAGAAATGTTCTCCTAAAAAACCGAAGCTAACGAAAGAAGAAAAGAAAAAATTAAAAGAAGAAGCTCGTAGAGAAATTGGGAAAAAGTTATTAAGAAAGTTATTTTTGCAAGAACCAATTAGAAAATGGGACCCAATTTTTGTTTCTATGATATTTGATGCCTTCTGTATTGCTCAATTTTTGGGGTATATTTCAAGATAAAGATTTAATAAAAAATAAGTAAAACCAATCAAAATCCATGGTTTTTTTCTTTTAGATTTTGTTTACTTAACAATAGTTCTCTTCCAAAAAACTTCCTGCCAAATATAAAGATCCAAAAACTAGTATTAGGTTTTTCTCGTTATTTTTTATCATATTAGAAATTTTTTCAAAAGAATCGTCAAAGTTTTGTGAAATTTGAGATTTTATTTTGCAGCTTTTTGCAATTTTATAGATTTCTTCTGCTTTTCTTGATTTTGTTTCATTTGCTATTTCTAAGGCGAATAAATGATCAATTTTTGGTGCAATATTTTCTAAAAATTTCTGACAATCTTTATCTTGAAGCATTGCAAAAATGACAAATATTTTTTTATTTTTTTGTTTTTCTAAAAATTTACAAATAGTTTGGGAACCTTGAGGGTTGTGACTTCCATCAAGATATAATTCGCAGTTACTAGGTAAGATTTTATGAAATTTCCCTTTTTCTATTTTTTGCAATCTAGCCGGCCAAGAAGTTTTTATAAGAGCTGATCTTATATTGTCTTCACTAACTTTAAATTTTTTCTGATTTAAAGATACGGCAATTGCTAAAGAAGCATTTTCTAATTGATGATCTCCTGCCAAAGAAGGTAGTGGTAATTTATACTCTTTCCCAAAGCCATCAAATAAAAAGTGGTTTTTATACTTCTTTATTTTCCAATTTTGATTAAAAGTAAAAGTTTCTGATTTTTGCTGCTTTGCCTTATTTATGATTGTTTTAAGTGCTAAAGATTTTTGTTTTCCTATAAAAGTTGGGCAACTATTTTTTATAATTCCTGCTTTCTCAGAAGAGATCTTAGATAAAGTATCACCTAAAAAATCAGTATGATCAAAAGAAATAGGTGTTATAATTGAGCACAAAACTTGATCTAAAACATTTGTAGCATCAAGTTTTCCTCCCATTCCTGTTTCAAGAAGTAAAATATCAGCCTTCACTTTGCTGAAAGCTAGGAAAGCTGCAACAGTTATTCCTTCGAAAAAAGTTATGTCAATTTGTGGTTTTCTTTCGGCAGCTTGTTGGCATTCTCTTAAAACTTCATTTAAGAACTGATCTGAAATTTCAATTCCTGCTAATTTTATTCTTTCATTGAAATAAACCAGATGTGGTGAGGTATAGCTGTGAACTTTTAAACCAGATTCTTCAAAAATTGTTTTTAGAAAAGATAAAGTTGATCCTTTGCCATTAGTTCCAGCAATATGTATAGTTGGTGGCATTTTTAAATGAGGATTTTCAAGTCTTGAAAGTAAATCATAAACTCTTGACAAACCGAGATCAATTTCACGATATCCTCTTAAATTTGGCCAAAAAGGAACTTTTGTTTTATAGGAATTCATCTTTTTCTTAAGAAAACTTTATATGTGCGGTGAAAGTGATAATTGAACTCGGCACCAAGAATGAAGATTAAGCTTATGAAATAAAAAAACATCAAAGAAATTATAACACCAGCAAGAGATCCATAAACAAAGTTAAATTGATGAAAATTATCTAAGTAAATAGCGAAGCACTTTACTAAAATTATCCATAAAACTACAGAAAGAATTGATCCCGGAATTGTTTTGCTAATTTTTTGTTTGGCATTTGGTAAAGCATAGTAAAGTAAAGATGTTGCACAGGTAAGTAAAAAGAAAATTGCTATATGGCGAATGTAGTAAAGATCAAAATCAATTCTTAAGTTAAAATTTATTTTTTGTTCTAAAGCTTTAAGAAAAAATGGAATTAAAACGAAAATTACAATTCCAACAACCATTGAAAAAACAATTACAAAAAACTCTAAGATGCTTATTAATCTTCTTAAAATATATGGTGGTGGAAAAGCAACTCTATAAGCTCTGTTTAAAATAGTACGACAACCTTCTACTGAAGAAGACGCAGTCCAAATTACTCCAATAATTGCAACTGTGAGAAAAGTTTGGGGAGGGCCAGAAATAATTTCGTTAATTCTTGGAGTTAATGCAACAACAAATTCTTTTGGAACATATGATAAAGCCGAGTAAATTATTTTAATACCAGAGTTTGATGCCCCTAAAAAACCAACAATAGAAATCAAAAAAATTAGAAATGGGAAAAAAGACAACAAACTTAAAAAAGCCAAGTATCCAGCATGCTCTATTCCATCTTGTCTGACAGTATCAATAACTGCAATTCGAAAGATTTTGATTGGTAGAATGAAATATTTTCGAAAATAGTAGCCAATTTTACTACGTTTTGGGCTTATCATTAGTCAGATTTTTGAAAGAAAAAACCGTCAATATTGAATTTCTCTCTGGACAAGATTTTTTGTGATTCAAGTCTTTTTGTTTCTAAGACTCCTATTATTTTTTTACAACCAAAAACAGCAGCCTGCCACTCAACCCATCTGATTAGCATTTTTCCTACACCAATATTTCTTCTTTGACGATCAATCATAAAATCTTCAATTTCTACTGCTTTACCATAGTGTAGTTTCCTTATAATTCTTATTCCAACAACGCCTATGCATTTTCTATTTTCTTTTTCAGGGTTTTCAAAAACTGCAGCCATTTTATAACCACGTTGCATCATATTTAGTATATCTTCAATGTAAGTTTCTTGATTTAACTCGTCGTAAATTTGCTTTAGTACGCTATAAGTTTCAAAAATTTCTTCACGTCTTTGGATTTCTTTTATTTGCATTTTATTTTTTCCATTTGAAGATTGCAAAAAATGCTGCAAAAAGCTGTTTGCAGTCAAAGTTTCATTAATTAAGTTAATAATCAAATTTCAAATGACAAATAAAAAAGTAAAGAAAGTTGTTTTAGCCTATTCTGGTGGTCTTGACACTTCAGTAATTTTAAAGTGGTTACAAGAAAATTATGATTGTGAAGTTGTGACATTTACAGCCGATTTAGGTCAGGGTGAAGAGCTTGAACCGGCTCGTGAAAAAGCCAAAAAACTTGGTGTGAAAGAAATTTTTATTGAAGATTTACGTGAAGAATTCGTTCGTGACTATGTATTTCCAATGTTTAGAGCTAATACAGTTTATGAAGGTGTTTATTTGCTTGGAACTTCAATTGCGCGTCCTTTGATTGCAAAACGTCAAATTGAAATTGCAAAAATGGTTGGTGCTGATGCTGTGGCTCACGGTGCAACTGGTAAAGGAAATGACCAAGTTCGTTTTGAGCTTTCTTACTATGCCAACAAACCAGACATAAAAATTATTGCTCCTTGGAGAGAATGGGATTTAAATTCTCGTACAAAATTGATTGATTACGCCGAAAAGAATCAAATTCCGGTTGCTAAAGATAAACGCGGCGAAGCTCCATACTCAGTTGATGCGAATTTGCTTCACACTTCAAGTGAAGGAAAAGTTTTAGAAGATCCATCTAAAGCTGCTCCAGAATATGTTTATCAGCGTACAGTAAGTCCTGAAGAAGCACCAAATACACCAACAATTATTGAAATTGAGTTCAAAAAAGGTGATCCAGTTTCAATTGATGGTCAAAAAATGAAGCCTCATGAAATTTTAACTAAACTAAATGAGCTTGGTGGTAAAAATGGAATTGGCCGTTTAGACCTTGTTGAAAATCGTTTTGTTGGTATGAAATCGCGTGGCGTTTATGAAACTCCGGGTGGAACAATTTTGCTTGCTGCACATCGCGCCATGGAATCAATCACATTAGATCGTGAAGCAGCTCATTTGAAAGATGAATTGATGCCACGATATGCTAGTTTAATTTACAATGGTTTTTGGTTTTCACCAGAGCGTGAAATGTTACAAGCTTTGATTGACAAGTCTCAAGAAAATGTTGAAGGATCAGTTACTTTAAAGTTATATAAAGGAAGTGCATCTGTTGTTTCCAGAAAATCATCAAAAAGTTTGTATTCTGAAGCGCATGTAACTTTTGAAGAAGATTCAGTTTACGATCAAAAAGATGCTGCTGGATTCATTAAGCTTAATGCTTTGAGACTCATAATTGGTGGACGATTGAAGTAGAAATGGTTTGTTCAATAATTTTAAATGAAAGTGTGAACGCGGTTAGAAGCCAAGTTCACCTAAATTGTTGTACTACTTATTAAAAAGTTCAGAGTGTGATCCAATTCTGTGTAAAACCAGTTCCTTTTCATCTTGATTAATTTCATAGATCAATAGTAAATCTGGTTCAATATGACATTCTCTCTTGTATTTGAAGTTTCCAATCAATTGATGATCTTTATATTTCATATCTAATTTTTCTTCTAGTGATAGGGTTTTAATTATTGATCCAAGTTTCTCTAATTTTTTTTGTTGTTTTAGAATTTTCTTAAAATCTTTTTTAAAACTATTGGTGTAGACTACTGCAAGCATAAGTTATTTTATTATCTCATTCCAAAAGTCATCAAAATTATCATTTTTTTTCAATCCAACTTTGTTTTCATAATCTTGAAAAGATTTTAGTGTTTCTTCATTTGGTTCAAGACCAATTGTTCTGTCTAAAATAAATTCTTTGATATTTAAATTGCTCAAAGTTGCTAGAATTTTTATATTTCTTTTTTGATCTTCTGAAACTTCAATTGTTATTCTTTGTGTCTTCATAAACCTCATTTACTCAATTTTTAGCGATTATCCCAAACTAACCTTATTAATTAATATTAGTTTGGAAGACTTCTCCAATTTTTTGATGTCAAACTTCAAAGTTGACAATGTCTTGTATATTGTCAATATTACTAAAGTTGTCAATTAATTTATACTTTTTTATAAAAAACCATGAAAAAAATTAAAGTCGCAATTCTAATTTTGTTTGTGGTAGTAATATGCAAGCTCTTATTAAAGCTTGTGAAGAAGAAGATTTTCCTGCTGAGGTTGTATTAGTTTTATCAAATAAAATTGATGCTGAAGGATTAAAATTTGCTGAAAGTAAAGGAATTAAAACCGCTTTTTTAAATCACAAAGATTTTTCTAATACAGAAATTTCCAAGGAACAGGCTCGTGAAAATTTTGATAAAAAAGTTAGCGAAGAAATTGAGAAATCAGAACTTAAGTTATAAAAATAATATTTAATTATGATAATCTTAACTTTTGATCTATCTCTAAATCCTTTTTTACATATTTCATAGCTTAATTTATTGAGTTAAAATGTTTATTTGGACTCAATTTTGAAACACCATAGAAATATATGATTGATCACAATACCAAGGTTTTTAAAGAAACAGCATTACTGTTGAAGTTCATTACTATTACATTTTGATGAAATTTCCTTTATCATTTCGTATTTCATCATTTTTCCAACAAATCCTCTAACTAAATCTCTAGTTCCGATAATTTCTGAAGCAAAAGTAAGATTCATTTTTTTACCTGATTCTAAATATTCAGACTTAATTTTTAAAATCTCATCAATTTCTTTGTCAGTGATTTCTAAGACATCCCTTGTTCCCTTATATTCAGCTGGAAAACCTATACAAAATCCAAAGACTTGACTTTTATCGTTTTTGATTTCTTTTGTTACAACGTCAATACCTCTTTCTGCTAGTTTTTTGTGAACTTCAGCAAATATATCTGTAATTTTTTTTGTATTTTCAGGGTCTTTTATTGAATAGTTTTTTGAATTTATTGTTGTTTTTTCTACAAAATCTATAATTTTTTTTGTATTTTCAGGGCCTTTTATTGAATAGTCTGTTAAATCTGTTGTTGTTTTTTCTAATGTTAGTAATCCTTTAGAAGATAATTCACTTATAAGTTTTTTTGCTTCTTGCTGAATAGATTCCAAAGTTTTTGATTCAGAAAAATTTTTGGAAGTTGCAGAAACATCGCTTAAACTAGTACTTTTTTCTGTTTGTTTTATTTCTTTATGTTCTTTTTCTAAATTTTCAATTTCATGTGTTAAATTTGCTATTTTTGAATCTAGTGTTTTATCTTCTTTTTCATCTTGCTTGATATATTTTTGATTTATTAGCGATTTAAGTTCTTGTTTTTTTAGATCTATAGGATTTTGCATTATAAATTTCTATGATAGCAATTTAATAAAAAAAATTGAGTTTACTCTATAGAACAATATAATCAAAATTACTAGCACAAAATATTGGTTAAATTTGAAAATAGTTAGAGAATTATGAGAAAAGTGAAAGTTGCAATTTTGATTTCAGGGCGTGGAAGCAACATGAAAGCTCTTGTTAAAGCTTGTGAAGAAGAAGATTTTCCTGCTGAGGTTGTATTAGTTTTATCAAATAAAATTGATGCTGAAGGATTAAAATTTGCTGAAATTAAAGGAATTAAAACCGCTTTTTTAAATCACAAAGATTTTTCTAATACAGAAATTTCCAAGGAACAGGCTCGTGAAAATTTTGATAAAAAAGTTAGCGAAGAAATTGAGAAATCAGAAGCTGAGTTTATTTGTTTGGCGGGTTTTATGCGTCTTTTATCGCCATGGTTTGTGCAAAAATGGTTTGATAAATTAATTAATATTCATCCATCTCTTTTACCCGAATTTAAAGGTGCTGATGCAGTTGGAGATGCAATCAAGGCTGGAGCCAAAATTTCTGGTTGCACTGTTCATTTTGTGCGTGAAGAAATGGATTCCGGTCCCATAATTTTGCAAGAAAAAGTGGAAGTTTTACCAAGTGACACTAAAGAAATTTTGGCAGCTCGTATTCTTAAAAGTGAACATAAAATTTACCCTCAAGCTTTAAGAATTATTTGTGAAAAATTAAGGTAATTTCTAACGTCTTATTTTGCTTGTAGTAGAATGTTTATATCAAACTAAACAGGCTTTAGATAATTAAATTTATGCAATTATACCATAACAATATGTGTTATAATGAGTTAAGCGAAGGATTTTAAGCGATAAGCTCCGAAATTTGATTCCTAAAATTCTTTAGGATTAAAATATTTGTAAAGATGGTATAGTGCCTAAATTTATTATTTTGTTGGCATTTTCGCTAGAATTTAAGCAAATTCGCACAATTATTCTTTGATAGTTTAAAATTTAGAAAAACTTATTTAAATTTTGAAATCATAACTTAAGTTAAGTTACAAAAATAATTAAAAAAAATAATAGTTTTAATATGACAATCCTTCCTTTAGTTCTATCTCCAGATCCTTTGCTGAAAATAATTTCAAAGTCTGTTGAAAAAGTTGATGATGAATTGCGAAAATTAATGGATAATATGGTTAAAACTATGTATGCAGAAGGCGGAATTGGTTTAGCTGCAGTTCAGGTTGGTGTTTTAAAAAGAGTTTTAGTTATTGATATTGACTATGAAGAAGATGATCATGACCATGATCATGGTTCTTGCGGTGGTGTTCATGTTAAAAACACAAATCCGTTTTATTTTGTAAATCCTGAAATAGTTGAAAAATCTAAAGAATTATCAAGCTTTAATGAAGGGTGTTTGTCTTTTCCGGGCGCAAGAGCTGAGGTGAAAAGACCTTCAGAAGTAAGAGTAAAATTTCTTGATTATTATGGAAAAGAGCAATCAATGAATTTAGATGGAATTATGGCAACTTGTATACAACATGAAATTGATCATTTGAATGGTGTTACTTTTGTTGATCATATATCTAAACTAAAAAGAGAAATGATTCTTAAAAAAATGAAAAAAAATAAGTAAGGTCAAAAATGCCTCAATACAGCTACACAGCAATAAACGATAAAGGTAAGAAATCTAGCGGAAAAATGATCGCTGAAAACCAAGGTGAATTAATGGCCATTTTAAAGAGAATGGGTGAAGATCTTGTGGATTGTAAAGTTGTTGAAACAAAAAAAAGTTCCATTTCTTTTTTAGGTAGAATAAAACAAAAAGATTTGGTTACCACATTCGTACATTTAGAGCAGCTTGATCGTGCTGGAATTTCAATTATTGACTCAATTCATGATCTTAAAGAAAACTCTGATTCCCCAAAAGTTAAAAGCTTGATGGGTGAAATTTATGATTTAATTAAAAATGGCAGTTTACTTTCAGAAAGTTTGGCAAAATATCCTGATATTTTTAATGCGGTTTACGTTGGTTTGATTTTAACTGGTGAAAAAACTGGTAATTTTACAGAAAGTTTTACAAATATTGTTGAAGACTTGAAGTGGAATATGGATATGAAAAGAAAGACTAGAAAAGCTACTATTGGTCCTACTTTTGGTATTTTACTAATGTTTGTTGTAATAGCAATTATGACTTCTGTTGTTGTTCCAAAGGTAACAGCTTTTTTATTGGCTCAAGATATAAATTTACCAGCAATTACTCTTTCTTTGATAGCATTTTCTAATTTTGTCAAAAGCTATTGGTTATTTATTATTTTGTTTGTTCCTGTTACTTGGACAACTTTGAAATTATTAGCACAGGTTGAAGAAATTGCAGTCAAAATTGATCACTTTAAGTTAAAAGTTCCAATCATGGGTCCAATTTTAAACAAAATTGATACAGCTAAATTCTGTCAGTTCTTTTCAATGACATTTAGAAGTGGTCTAGGTGTTATAGAATGTTTAGATGCAGCTGCCGGAGTTGTAAAAAATAAAGCAATTAAAAAAAGTATAAGAATTGTCAAACAGCAGGTTTCTGATGGTCAGTCTTTAACTAAATCTATTGCCGCTACTGGTTATTTTCCAAGTTTGGTGATAAGAATGTTTAAAATTGGTGAAGAAACTGGTAATATGGAAAGTGCTTTAAAAAACATCAAATTCTTCTATGATCGTGAAATTAATGACTCAATTGATAGACTTGTTGGTATGATACAACCAACATTGACTATGGTAATGGGTGGTATGATTGCATGGATTACAATTGCAGTATTTGGTCCTGTTTACGAAACATTCTCAAAATTAGGTTAGTAATTTTAAAACTACTTCTTAATGCTTTTAAAAGAAAAAATTTACTTAATTGCTGGAAGCGGAACTGATGTTGGTAAAACATTTTTTCTTGAAAATCTTTGTGTTAAATTAAAAAAAAATAATCATTTAGTTTCAGCAATAAAGCCTATTATAAGTGGTTTTACAATTGATGATTTAAACAGTGATTCTGCAAAAATTTTGAAATCACTAAACTTAGAAATTTCTGTAAATAACCTTAACTCAATAAGTCCTTGGCAATTTAAAAATCCTTTGTCCCCCAATATTGCTGCTGAACTTGAAGGTAAAAAGATAGACTTCTTAGAAGTTATTGATTTTTGTAAAAAAGAAATTGAAAAATCAATAAAGTTGGATCGCTTTTTATTTATTGAAACAGCTGGTGGAATTATGACTCCTGTAAATGATGAAAAAACTTTTCTTGATTTAGCTGAAGAACTTAAAATTCCTGTTTTATTCGTTAGTAAAAACTATTTGGGAACTATAAATCACACTCTTTGTGCAATTGAAGCAATGAAAACCAGAAATATTTTTCCTGAAATAATTTTATTTAATAAATTTGGTGATGAAAATAATGCAACCAAAGTTTTTGATACGATAAGAAAAATTAGTAAAACAAATGTAATTTTTCTTGATGTTTTTCTTGATTAAAAACCAATCAAGAATAATTTACATAAAAAACTGAAATTAATTTTTAATTTTATAATCACAAGAAATGAGCAACATCATAAACTTCGACGATCCTAAAAAAAATAACTCAGACGCAACACCAGTTAATGAAATATTGTTGCAAGAAGAAACCAATGTTAGTGAATGGTCAAGAAAAGCTGAAGTTTTATGTGAAGCTCTGCCTTACATGCGTAAATTTGCTGGTGAAACTTTTGTAATAAAGTTCGGTGGTAGTGCCATGGGTGGTGATAAAAATTTGAAGAATTTTGCTAAAAATGTTGTATTATTGAAGCAAGTTGGAATTAATCCAATTATTGTTCATGGTGGTGGTCCACAAATTGGTCAGATGTTAAATAAGCTTGATATTAAATCTTCTTTTGTTGATGGTCTAAGAATTACTGATTCTGATACCGTTGATGTAGTTGAAATGGTTTTAGCTGGTTCGATTAATAAAATGATTGTTAAAGAAATTAATTCTGCTGGTGGTAAAGCTATTGGAATTTGTGGTAAAGATGGCAATTTAATAAGAGCAAAAAAGCTTACTAGAGTCAAAAAAGATCCTGATTCCAATATTGAAAAAATATTAAACTTAGGTTTCGTTGGTGAACCTTATAAAGTTGATCCTGAAGTATTAGCCTTGTTTGAAGATTCAGATATAATTCCTGTAATTGCTCCAATTGGTATTGGTGATAATGGTGAAACATTCAATATTAATGCTGATACAGCAGCTGGAGCAATTGCAAGTGCTATGCAGTCTTTGAAATTAATTATTTTATCAGATGTAAATGGTGTAATGTTGCCTAATGGAGAACTAGTAAGTCATTTAAACATTGCAACTGCTAGACAAATGATACAAGACGGTATAATTACTGGTGGTATGATTCCAAAAATTGAAACTTGCATTGCAGCTCTTGAGTCGGGAGTCGGATTTTCTCACATTTTAAATGGTGCAGTTGATAATATTTTGCTAATGGAAATCTTTACCGAAAGTGGTGCTGGAACAATGATCTTGTAATTTTAAAAACACGCTTTTTTGGATTAGATTATGAGTCCATTCCAAACTTTTATTACTATTTTATTTAAATAGATAATTAATTAACTCAGCAATCACAAAACCGATTAACAACCATTGTAAATTTTTCCTTTTCTTTTTTGATGTGAACCATTTTTTCAGAGAAGAACTGTTATTGTGATATTTGGTATAAGATTTTTCAGCTAAAAAATTATTTTCTACTTCGCTTAGTTTTTTCAGTTTCAAAACTCCAGTATCTTTTAAATTGAAGTCAGAAAAGCTTAAATTTTTGCTTGTTGTATGAGTGGCATTTTCGTCAAATCCAATATTTTTTACCATGGTTTTAACAGGATGAACTGTATATCCATCTTCTTTAAACATTGCATAAGACATTGCAATTGCCCAAGAATTTATTTTACCTTGTTTTTGGAAGCGTAACATTTCTGACATATTCCCTGCAGGGCGATTAAATTCTTTTACCAATTTCTTATTTTTGATAAATTGGTCATAATCTTCTATGTCAAAATCAATTTTTTTCCATCTATCTTTCCATCCACCCCATCCCCAAGAAGAGTTTTTTCCACGTACAAAAAATATATCTTCTTTATATTGCTTTGGAAAAGGTAAGATTTTTGTGGGAAAGTTAAACCCAGTAATACACCAAATGTTTTTTTCATCCTTATAAAATTCAAGAGCTTGGTTAATGAATTTTAAAAAGTTTTTTGAAGTCACAATGTCATCTTCTATTACAATGAATGAATTGTGATTTTTAAGAATATAATTAATTCCATCAATTACTGAAGAACGCAAACCATGGTTGAGGTCTTTTTTGTAGATATGAACTTTCTTAAAACCGGAAATGTTATCTATAATTTTGTGAACTTCTTTAACTTGTTCTAATTCTTTTATATTTCTTGGACCATCACAAAATATGAAAATCTCAGAATCAGAAGCTAAATCATTTTGCGCTAAAGATTCCAATGTAATTTTTGTTTTATCAGCTCTATTGAAACAAAAAAAAGCTATTGCCGCTGTTTCTTTAATCATATTTAGATAAGTGAATTATAAACTTTCAAGGTTTTTTCGGCCGTTTGATTCCAAGAAAACATATCATTTCTTTGGTAGCCTTTTTCTATTAGGGAATCTCTAAATTTTTTATCCGATGTTATTTTTTCCACAGAGTTTCTTATAGATTTAGCATCTTTAGGATCAAAATATAAAGCCGCATCTGATGCTACTTCTGGAATTGAAGATTTATTTGCGGCAAGAACTGGACAACCGCAAGACATTGCTTCCAAGATCGGAATGCCAAATCCTTCGTAATATGATGGTATAATAAAAGCCAGAGCATTTTGATATAGATTTACTAATTCGGCATCAGTTTTACCATTTACTTTAACTCTCTCTCTAATTTGAAGATTTTCTAAGAATTCTAACTCTTTTTTATTAAAAGCATGACCAAAACATAGCAAATGTAAATCATCTTGTTTTAGAAGATCGGCAATTGAATTTAACATAAAATAGAAGTTTTTGTAAATTGATCTATTGCCTACATAAAGCAGATATTTGTAGTTATAACTTTTATTTTTTGTTGTTTTTCTTACTTTAAATGAGCTTGCTAAAGGAATTACTTCAATTTTTTTTTCATCTAGTCTGATAAATTTAAGTAAATCTTTTTTGGTATTTTCTGATACTGTGATAATTTTATCAGCTCTAAGAGCTAATTCTTTCTTATGATTTGCCGTATTATCTTTGAGAGCAAAGAACTCAGGATAAAGTTCATGAATCATATCATGAATTGTTATAACCAATGGTTTATTTGCAGTATATTCTAGTAGATTTTTTTCGTAATAAGTTGCATGGAATATGTCATAATCTTTTGATTCTAAGGCTTTTTTGATAGATTTGTCGTTTTCTTTTTGGTAATTTTTAAATAACTGGAAATTTTTCTTTTTGTTAAGATTATCATTTTTTATCAAATGCGTAACTTCAGTTAGATGCTGGTTTTTATGGTAAGATATAGGAAGTGAAATAGATATTGAAGGATCAATAGTTTTATATTCAGAGATCAGGTTACAAAAATAGCGTGATATTCCTCCAACATTTTGAGAAGAGAAAATTTGGTGATCAAGTAACAGCTTCATTTTATTTTTGAAATATTATTATCATTAATAATTTTTATCTCTCTTTGAGGTACGGAAATTTTAATATCATTTTCTTTGAATTTTTTCCAAATATTAATCATAACTTCACTTTTTGCTGACATTCTTCCAGCTGTAACATCGCTTACCCAAAAATATAAAGTAAACTTTATGTCATATTCCTCAAAATTGGTAATATAGCATTCAATTTCAGGATAACTTAATGTCCTTGGATGTTCATTAGCGCAAAGCATCATAATTTCTCTTACTTTTATTAAATCCGAAGAGTAACAAACACCAATATTAATTTCTATTCTAGCACGATTGTTGGAATAAGTTAGATTAGTTACTTTATTAATGATAAAGTCTTCGTTTGGAACCATAATTTCTTTGCCATCGAAGCATTCAATCAAAGTATAGCGACCACTGAAATGCTTAACTACTCCTAAAATATTTCCGTTGTCAATTTCTACCCAATCACCAATTTCAATAGATCTTTCAAAAAGAAGAATAATTCCACTTATAAAATTTGAAGCAATTTTCTGAAGACCAAAACCAATACCAACGCCAATTGCACCTCCCAAAACAGCAAAAGTTGTCATGTCAACGCCCAAAGTTTTTAGAGAGATAATTGCGACTGCAGAGTAAATGAAGATATCAATAATTTTTGCAATTATGCCCTTGGTGCTGGATTTAATATTGCTGTTATTATCGATATATAACTTACTTTTTTTGACAATTAAGTTTGAAGCCCAAAAAAGAATTAAAATAACAACAAAAGTTTTTATAATAAGGTAAACTGATATTCTAACTAATCCTATTTTTAAAGCATAGTGATCAAGATAAGTTATTGTTGAGTCAAGAAGACCAAAAGTGTCTAAAACTAATGCTGGGGCAAGAAATAAAGCAGCTGTGTTAGTTATAAATTTGTTATCTGAAGATACTCTTAAGAAACGTAAGAAAAGAAATAAGGCTACTAATTTTAATGTTGTCGAGAACAAAATAATCTCATCAAAAAATTGTGCATAAATTGACAATCCAATTGAAATGAAAATTACCGATAGTAAAGGATAAAGCAGTATATTTATGTATTTTGTTATAATACGGTTTAGCTCAACATTTTTTCTTAAAGTTGTTCTGGTTATTTTTGGTAGGACTGCTTTTTTGGTAACTCGATAAAAAACATAAGATAAAATAAAACAAAAAATTAAAGAAAGTGATTGCCAGTAAAACTGACTGCTTGAGACTGTTTGAGCAGTAATTTCAAGTAATTTATCGTAATTAATATTTTCTTTATTCATTATTTATTTCTTAGATTTTTTACTCGCCTTGGGTTGAAGTATAGCCAGCTTTACCATCGAAAAGATAAAGACCTTCGTATTTAATAAAATCAATATTTTGAGTTATCAAATTATTTAACATTTCAATAATATCAGAATGAGAAATTGATTTATTTAAATCAATAATTTGGTTACTTGATTTACCTGTTATACCTTTTCCAACAAAGCGCAAAATTGTTTGACCACCAACATAGTTCGGCATCATATGTTTATCAATTAGAGGCCATAATAGTAGGCCTTTAGCACTTATGGTTTTTACCTCTAGTTTCTTGCTTTCCATTGTATTTAGAATTGCAATTAAATCTTCAAAAGATTTATTCCACTCAATAAAAAGATCAAAACCGATCAAAGTTTTTTGTTCAATTTTTTGTTCAGTCTTGAACTTATTCTTATTTTGTTCCTTTGGTTTTTCGTTATTTGCAAAATCTGCTTGAGGAAGTTGAGAGGGTTTGTGACCAAGTCTGGCTACTACTTCTTTTGTAAATTCTGTAGTCCCAACTTTTTTCTTTGATGTTTTTTCGTTATATATGTCGCTTGTGTGAATTCCATCTTCAATTGTTTTGTAAAGAGCATTTCTAACTTTACAAGCTATGTCATTTTGTCCAATATGAACTAACATCATTACAGCTGCGTTAATTAGACCAGTTGGGTTTGCTATATCTTTTCCGGCTATATCTGGAGCAGATCCGTGAATTGCCTCAAACATTGCATAATCTTCGCCAATATTTGCTGAACCAGCAAGACCAACAGAACCTGAAATTTCTGCTACAACGTCAGAAATTATATCTCCATAAAGATTCATTGTTACAATAATGTCAAAAATTTCTGGTTTTGCTGCTAAGCGAGCTGTTCCAATGTCAATTATGTAGTGATCATTTTGAATTTGCGGATATTCTTTGGCAATTTCATCAAAAACTTTATGAAAAATTCCATCGGTCATTTTCATAATATTGTCTTTAGAAAAGCAGCTTACTTTCTTTCTATTATTTGCAATTGCATATTCAAATGCATAACGAATTATTTTTTCACAACCCTGACGTGTTACAAGCTTTAAACATTCATAAGTTTCTTGAGTTTGACGATATTCAATTCCAGCATAAAGATCTTCTTCATTTTCACGAATAATAACAACATCCATATTTTGGAATTTAGTAGCAATGAAAGGGTAGAAAGAATTTACAGGACGAACGTTAGAAAAAAGTCCAAGTTTTTTACGCATTGTAACGTTTAAACTTTTGTAACCCCCACCTTGTGGAGTTGTTATTGGGGCTTTAAGCAAAACTCTTGTATTTGCTAAATCTTCCCAAGCTGAAGGCATCAAGCCTGAATTAAAACCTTTTTCGTAAATTTTTTTTCCAACTTCAATAGTGTTGAATTTTATGTCAGCTTTTGCTTCTTTAAGAATTTCTAAAGTACTTTCCATGATTTCAGGACCAATTCCGTCTCCGTAAGCAATTGTAACAGTTTTTGTCATGACAAAATTTTTAATAAATTATAGTGATTAATTACTGAATATATAGTAATTATTAGTTTAGATCAACAACTTAATAATGTAATGCTAGAATTTAATATCTTAGAAATCCAAAGAAATATTGAAGAAAAACGCTTAATTTGGGGTGAAAAGTTAGAAAAATTTTTGCTACAAAAATTTCAAAACTTCTTACAAAAAACAAATAACTTTTTAAAAAAAGAAAATAGTGCTTTTTACATAGTTATTTTTTTACTATTTCTAAGTATTTTCTTGCGTTCACGTTTTGACATAGGAAGTAAAAGTGGATATTTTTTGGCAAAAAATAGCTTTGATAATGTTATTTTGGCAGATATTCTGATTAACTTACTTGGCGTTGCTTCAATTTATGTTTCTAGTCTTATTTTATCAAAATCTTTTTTAAAAGTTGAAAAAAGAAATTTAGTTGTTTTTGCCTTCTCTTTAAGTTTCTTCTTAAATAAAGTTTTTTTGCCAATTAATGAATTTATTACTTCTGAAAGTTTTTTACTGTTATTTCTATTTCCTTTCTTATCGTCTCTGACGTTTCCATTCAAAATATTTTCTGGAAGCTTTCCTTTAAGAACTAACAAAAAATATTTCATCAAGATATTAAGAGAAGAATATAAGACAAAAAGTTATAAAATTATAAAATTGTTTCTGATTATAATTTCAGCTTCTTTAATTATTGTTCCTAATAACTTAGGAATAATTCCAGAAAGTATTTTTTTTGCTTTAGTAACTTTAGTATTGATTCAAATTTTTTATGAATTTTTAAAATCAAAGAAGTTCAATTTTTATCAAAACAAGTTTGTTTTAACTTTGATTTTGGTTTTTCCTATTCTTGATGGTGAAAGTTTTTTGCAATTAAAAGAATTTATAATTTTTTGGTGGATTTTACTACCAATAACTGCTTTTTCTCTTTATAAGAAAGTTATTAATGATTTTCCAGAATCAAAACAAAATCTAAAGAATATAATTTCAATTTCTGTATATTTTTTAATACTTTGCTTCATTGTATTTTTACAAATTTTACAGAATGACCAAAGTCTATTGCTTATATTTTCTATTTTTGTTACTTTGATTTTTGTAATTTTTTATGAAAAAATTTATCAAAGTTTTTACAAAAAATTTTCAGCATTATTTGCGATTTCTATATTCTTCTTATTTTCCAATTTATCTTCTTCATACATTGTTGCAATTAAAGAGTCCTATAATTTTGATAATAAAGTTAAATCGCCTAATTTTTTAAGTGAGAATATAATTAGATATTCAAATCAAAATTTAAAAAATGGTGATGATATTCTTATATTATCACCTAATTTTTCTGATATATTTCCAACTTTAAATTATTTAGGAAAAACAAACAAAGCTTCTATTTACAAAGAATTATATGTTTCTTCTAGTGAAAATTTTTTAAAAACTGCTGATATTTTTAAACATAATTTTTTAGAAAATGATGTAAAAATCATATTTATAAATAACTTCTACGATTCTTGTCATATAGGTTTGTTGGAATATTATTTTAGAGATGAAAATTTAAAAAAATTATTTTATCAGAATTACAATTTTGATAAAAGAATATTTGCATCAGAAATTTTGCCTAATAAAGAAGAAATAGAGTTTTTTTCCTCAGAAAAAGATATTTTTGATGAAGTTGATCTAGAAAATTCGAAAACACTTTACGATTTCAGTATTTATGTCAGAAAATAATAAAAAAATTTATTCCTTACTCTCTTCAGATCGCTTCTTGTTACTTTTTTGCACTACCATTTTTTTGCTTAGTATTTTTATTAGATCAATTCTTGGGATTGGTCCAGATACTGGAGTTTATCTTGATTTAGGACGCAAAATTGCCAATGGTAAAAAATATTATTATGATTTTTTTGAAGGCAATTTCCCCCTATCTTTCTATTTTTATGCTTTTCAATTCAGAGTTTCTAATTTTCTTCATATAAATCCAATTTATATGTCAGAAATTGTAGTAAATATTTTAGGGGTTGCTTCAATATATTTTTCAACAAAATTTTTACAAAAAACTACAATTTATGACAATAAAAATCATTATAATTTAATTATAATAGGGTTTTGCTTAGCATTTTTTTTAAGAATTGGAGCTTTAGAAATCTCAGAATTTGGAACTAAAACAAGTTTTCTTCTCGCTCTTCTTTTTCCTTATATTTCTTCATCATTTATTAGAAAAAAACCTTTTTCAGAAAAAGAGTTATTTTGGCGTGGAGTTTGTATGGGTTTGATTCCATGTTTAAAACCACATTATTTAATTTTGATTTTATTTATAGAATTTTACAATTTTTGGCAAAGAAGATCTTTAAAATTTTTCTTTGAAATTGATAAGTTAATAATGGTACTGATTGGTTCTTTTTACTTATTTTTAATTATAAAGTTTATACCAGAATTTTTTGAATCAATTGCTATGCAGAATTCAGTTTATTATGGTAATAATCATAGTTTCTTAGCAAATTTTACTGAAAAATTTTTATGGAATTTTGTAGTTCCATATTTGATTTTGTTGGTTTTTTCTCGTATTAAATTTACTAAAAACGATCTAATTCTTGCTATATTTCTTTTTGAAGTTTCTTTCTTAGTTGCAGTTGAAAATATTGGCACAATCGATCAGTTTTCTGTTTTTTTTGCAATTGTAACAATTTGTTATCTGAAGTGGATTTATGATTTATTTTGTGCTGAAGAAAATAATTTGAGTAAATACAACTTCTTAATATTTATTTTTGCATGCTCATCAATTTTATTTTTAGGTAGTCTTTTTTTACTTAGTTTTAGCGCTTTTTTTTATTGGGTTATTTTACCATTTTTTTTGTTTTTTTCATTTTCTAAAAATAAAAAATTTTCAGCTAATTTATTTAATAAGATATTAGCTATAACAATTTTATATCTAGTATTGTTTTTTATTTCTTGCTTAAGTTTGAAATATTTCAAAATAAAAGAATTCTATCTTGTTAGTTTGGCTGCTTTATTTGTGATAATGTTTTTTATAGAAAAAAATTCTTTAAACTTTTCTCAAAATTTTTCATCACATTCAATATTTTTACTAATTGGTTCAATTTTTTGGTTTTTTGGTTGTTATTTTTCAGTAATTTCTTCAGCATTTTTAAAAGACGGAATATCAGAAAAACACAACCTTTTCTTAAGAAAAACTAGTTATTATGCAAAAAGTTATGCTTATCAGCAAGATGATAAAATTTTGTTTTTAACAGGTTCAAATTTTCATCAATTTCCACTACTAAATTATTTAGAAAAAGAAAACTTTTATATTGCTAGCGTTCCAGTAAATCTGGTTTTTTATTCAGAAAATACAAATTTCCTTTATTCAGAAGATTATAATAAATCATATACAATGAACTATTTATTTCGTGACTTAAAAAGAAGAATTGCTGATGAAAATTTAAAAGTTTTATTTGTTAACAAAGGAGAATTTTGTAATATTGGTTTTTTGGAGTACTATTTTAAAGATAAAGAATTTAGAGAAGTTTTTAATCGTAACTTTTATTTTAAAAATCATATTAAAATTTTTTCCGATTCAAATTCCAAGTTTTTTATAAGTAAAAGTAATGCAATTTTTAATAAAGATGATAAATCAAAGCAGAATATTTTATATGATTTTGAAGTTTATATTAGAAGAGAAAAGTAAAAATAAATTCTTTTTAGCGACTCTTGCTGGAGCTATATGTAATCTTGCTTTTGCTCCTTTTCACCTATTTTTTCCAATATTAATTTCAATTCCAATTTTTTATTTTTTAATTTCTATTGCAAAGAATAAAAAAGAAACTTTTTGGTTTGGTTGGTTTTATGGATTTGGTTATTTTGTTGCAGGAATTTATTGGATATCAATTTCGCTTTTAGTTGACGCCAAACAATTTGCTTGGTTGATTCCTTTTGCTGCCACTCTTATTCCGGCAGTTTTGGCAATTTATTTTTCTTTATTTGCTCTAAGTTACAAATTTTTAGTTGATCGTTTTTTTATTAAACAAGTTTATGAAAAAGTTTTAATTTTTTCATCTTTATGGGTTGTGTTTGAAGTATTGCGTTCTTTTCTATTTACAGGATTTCCATGGAATTTGATAGGTTATATTTGGTGTTTTAACGATAATTTTTTGCAAATCTCAGCAATTTTTGGCATTTGGGGGTTAAGTTTGATGGCGGTATTAGTATCTCTTATTCCGGTTTTATTTGTATCGTATGAAGATGGTAAATTTGTTTTTATAAGTAATAATTTTTCTGATAAAATTTTTGGTATAATTATAATTTTAATTTTAGCTTCTTCTTTTTTTTATGGACTTTATAGAATAGATAGCTCCAAAGTTGTGATCGATAGCAGCAAAAAATTGCGCTTAGTTCAAGGTAATATAAAACAAAGTGCTAAGTGGAATTTGGAAGAAAAATATCACAATTTTTTTAAGCATATCAGGTTAACAAATTCGAAAGATCTAAGAGAAGTAAAAGCTGTTATATGGTCTGAAACTTCTGTTCCATATGCAATTGATAATAACGCTGAGTTATTAAATAAACTAAAACTTGCAGTGCCAGAAAAAGGTGTTTTGATTACTGGCGCTTTAAGACTTGGTTATTCTTCTTCTAGAGAGATTGATGAAGTGTGGAACAGTGTTTTTATTATTGATGGTGGAGGGGTCGCAAACTATTATGACAAACATCATTTAGTACCTTTTGGGGAATACGTTCCTTTACAAAAATATTTGCCATTTATCAGTAAAATTACTGACGGAGCTATGGGTTTTAGTGAAGGTGATGGGCCAAAAACTTTAAAAAATAATGTTTTTTCTTTCTCTCCTTTATTATGTTATGAAGTGATTTTTTCTGATAAAATTATTGATAGAAAAAGTCGTCCTGATCTTTTGGTTAATTTAACTAATGATGCTTGGTTTGGAAAAAGTTCCGGTCCTTATCAACATCTTGATATGGCAAAGGTAAGAGCAGTAGAATATGGAATTGCTTTGGTAAGAGTTGCAAATACTGGGATTACAGCATTTTTTAATCCTTTTGGTCAGTTGGTTGATAAAATAGAATTAAATACTGAAGGAATAATTGATGTGAATTTCATAAATAATATTGAGCCAACAATATACTCAAAATATAGTTTTTATCCTTTGTTTATTTTACTATCATTATTTGCATTATTTATAGTTAGAAACAAATTAAAAGAGACATTTCATGCTGTTAGATAAAGTAACACCAGTTGATGAGCATATTGCAAAAAGATTGCGTCAATTTAGAATTGCTGCCGGTATGACTCAAGATCAATTAGGAGAATTAACAGGTATTTCTTTTCAGCAAATTCAGAAATACGAGAAAGCGAAAAATCGAGTTAGTGCAAGTAAGTTATTTGAAATTTCACAAATTCTAAATAAGCCAATAAGTGCATTTTTTTATGGAATAAAAGCCGATCGTGATTATTACAATTATAATTTTAAAAGTGATAAGAAGCAGGTAAAAGAGATGAAGAAGTTCGAAAACGATGTTTTACCTTTGGTGCGTGCTTTTAGAAAAATTGAGAACGAACAAAGTAAAAAATATTTAATTGCTTTAGCTTTATCAATTGCAAGGCAAAAGAGAAAAAAAGTTAAACACTCATATTCTTAATTTTTTTAAATTAACTTTTTGAAGCAATCATAAAAATTATGCTCGCTAATTATGTTGGTGGATTTTTAAACAGCTGGTATAAGAAAAAAGGGATAATTGCTGAAAAAACTTATAAAAATAAGTTTTTTAGTCTTATCAACAATAATTTAACTATAAAATATAACAAAAAAGCTAAAAAAAGAATACTCGAACGAAGAGCATAAGAATAGATTTGCATGTTGGATTTCTTCCGTAATATGCCAAAATGGATATGGTATAATTGCTTTTTAAAAGTTACGTATGGCTATTTTATCCTGTTCAAGAAACTCTTTAGCTTGTTTAATTGAATATTCTTTGAAATGAAAAATTGATGCAGCAAGAACAGCGTTTGCGCCAGCTTTAATTCCATCTGATAAATGTTGCAAATTTCCAACTCCTCCAGAAGCAATAACAGGAATTTTTGTTTTAGTTGTTATCTGTTTTATTAACTCTATGTCGTAACCAGATTTTGTACCATCTTTATCCATTGATGTGACAAGAAGTTCTCCAGCACCAAGTTCTTCGGCTTTTTTTGCCCAGCTGATTGCGTCAATTCCAGTCGGATTTTTACCACCATGAGTAAAAATTTCATAATTTCCAGAAGAGTTCTTTTTGGCATCAATTGCAACAATTACACATTGTGAACCAAATTTTTGAGAAGCTTGAAGTATTAGTTGTGGATTTTTAATTGCAGCACTGTTGACCGAAACTTTGTCTGCTCCGCTTAAAAGTAATTGTGAGAAGTCGTCTATTGTTCTAATACCACCACCAACTGTAAGTGGAATAAAGCAAACTTTTGCTACTTTTTTTACAGTTTCAAATATAGCTGAGCGATTCTCGTTTGATGCTGTTATATCGAGAAAACATAGTTCATCTGCTCCTTCTTCGTAATAGAATTTTGCTTGTGTAACAGGATCTCCAGCATCTATTAAATTCTCAAAATTGACACCCTTAACAACTCTACCATCCTTAACATCAAGACAAGGAATTATACGATTCTTCAACATAAGAAATCTTAAATCATTCTTTTAAGTACATCATTTTCTGGTTTGTCAAAAAAACGATGCTTTATAACTGCTAAAACATGAAGAGAGACTATTGCTGACATTAAGTAAGCTGCAAGACCGTGAATTTCAGCAAAAATTTTTCCTAATTCAAAGTTTGTCTCAGCTATTTTTGGCATTTCAATTCCAAATAAGTGAACTGGATATCCAAAAGAATTTGACATTAAGTAACCTGAAAGAGGAATTATTATCATTAATAAGTAAAGCGAAACATGACCTAGACTAGCAAAAATTTTCTCAATTCTTGGCATTGAAATTGGTAGAGCGGGTGCTTTTTTTAATAGACGATTTATTATTCTTACAAAAATAAAAACTAATGCAACAACACCAAAAGATTTATGTAAATTGTAAATTTCCATACGGTTGGTCGCTTCTTTGCTTAGAAATTCATCCATATAAAATCCAAGTCCAAGAAGAAATATAATTAGCAATGCCATTAACCAGTGAATAATTCTGGAAGAAACAGCATATTTTTCTGTAGCCATATTTTGCTTTCCAATATTTATTTATAATGAACGTTTTTGTTCTACTATTTCGTAGCATTCAATTGAATCACCTTCTTTTATATCTTCATAATTTTCAAAGGCAATTCCGCATTCAAAGCCACTTTTAACCTCTTTAACGTCTTCTTTAAATCTTTTTAGAGTTTTTAATACTCCATCATAAATAACAACGTTATCGCGGAGCAATCTAACTTTGGCATTTCTTTTAATCATTCCATCAGTTACAAATGATCCACCAACTTTTCCAGCGCCAGAAACTTTAAATACTTGTCTAATTTCTGCTTGTCCCAAATATTCTTCATTTTTGGTTGGCTCAAGCATTCCCGAAAGAAGAAGTTTCAAGTCATCAACTACGTTGTAAATAATTGAATAATATCGGATATCAATATTTTTTAGACGGGCAATTTCCTTTGCTGAAACGTTAGCGCGTACGTTGAAACCAATAATTATTGCGTTAGAAACTGCAGCTAAGCTGATATCGGTTTCACTTATTCCACCAGTTGCAGAGTGTATAACTTTAATTGCAACTTCTTCATTATTTAATTTTACAATACTGCCTTGTAAAGCTTCTACAGAACCGTTTACATCTGCTTTTACAATGACATTAAGATATTTTAAAGTGCCTTTGCCAGATTCTTTGAAAATATCAGAAAAGCTTTTTGCAGAATTCTTCATAGCTTTTTCATTTTTCTCTTTTCTAGAGCGATAAGAAATAATTTCACGAGCTTGTCTTTCTTCAGAAACTTCAACAAATTTATCACCTGCGTTTGGTGCACTGTCTAAACCAAGTATTTCAACTGGCATAGAAGGTGTAGCAATTTTTATGTTTTTGCCATGATCATCAGACATTTTTCTGATTTTACCGTATGAAGTTCCAACAACTATAAGGTCTGAAACATCTAAAGTACCTTTTTGCACTAAAAGAGTTGCAACAACACCTTTTGCAGGATCAACTCTGGATTCTATTATCACACCGCTTGATTTTCCTTCATATGGCGCTTTAAGTTCAAGGATTTCTGATTGTAGTAATATTGCTTCTTCAAGTTTTTCTAAATTAATTTTACTTTTAGCAGAAACTTCTATAAACATTACATCACCACCCAAATCTTCTGATACAATTTCGTATGATAATAGTTCATTTTTTACTCTTCTTGGATCAGAATCTGGCTTATCAATTTTGTTAACAGCTACAATAATTGGAACATTTGCTGCTTTAGCGTGATTAATTGCTTCAATTGTTTGAGCTTTAACTCCATCATCAGCTGCAACAACTAAAACTACAATATCAGTAACGTTAGCACCGCGAGAACGCATTTCAGTAAATGCTTCATGACCAGGAGTATCAAGGAAAGTTATATATTTACCGCATTTAGTTTTAATTCGTGATGCACCAATATGTTGAGTAATTCCTCCGTGTTCCCCGCTTACAATGTCGGTTTCACGAATTGCATCAAGAAGCGATGTTTTACCATGGTCAACGTGACCCATAATAGTTACAATTGGAGCTCTTGGTAATTTCTCAATTGTTGGATCATCTTCTTCTAATACGTTTTCAACATCAGAATGAGAAACACGTTTTGCTGTGTGACCAAATTCAACAACTAAAAGTTCTGCTGTGTCAGCATCAATTACTTGGTTAGATGTTGCAACCATACCCATTGTGAAAAGCTTTTTGACTAGGTCTCCAGCTTTTTCTGACATACGATCAGAAAGATCAGCAACTGATATAAGGTCTGGTAGTATAACTTCTCTGACAATTTTTTTATATTCTTTTTGTGAATTATCTTCGATATTATGTTTTCTAGGTTTTTTTCTTCTTCTTCCAAATTCTTCTGAATCTTCATCACCACCAATTATGTAGGTAAATTTACGGGTATTAACTTTTTCATCTTTGTAAGAAGGTTTGCCTTTTTTTATAAAAGAATCTTCGTTTTCAAAATCACTGCTTGAACTGTAATGTTTTTTATTTTTGATTTTCTTTTCTTTTTCGATTCTTTCTTTTTCAGCTTTTTCTTGTTCTTGTTTTTTTTTAGCTTCAATAACTTTATCTCTTTCTTCCTTTTGAAGATTCTTTATTGCAACGCTTTGCTTAATTTTGTTGCGAACATCAAAACCATCTAGAACAAATTCGGAAGAAAGCTTTTTTTTGACTTCTTGTTTTTCAACTTCTTCTTTTTTTTCAACAATTGGTTCTATTTTTTCTTCATTATCTACTTTTGATTCAACAATAGTTTCAATAACTTCTTCAATAGTTTCTGAGGTTTCTTGTTCTAATTCAATGTTATTATTTTCAATTACTTCAGTAATTTCTTCTTCAACAATGTTTTCTTCATTTTTTTTGTTGAGTTTGCTTAAAATCTCGTAGCTATTTAATTCTTCAGATGAATCTTCTTTATTCGCGCTTGAGATTGCTTTTATTCTTGCTTCAAGTTCATCCTTACTTAATACAGAGCTGTCAACCTTAGCTTCTTTTTTACGTCCTTTTATTGTAACTTGAACTGATGAATAGTTGCTAGATTTTTTGTTATCCGCATTCTTTAAAGTTAAAGTTTTATTATCTGCAACGGCTGGTTTTAGTTTAAGAGTAAGAGTAGAACGAGATGTATTCGTATTATTTTTTTCGGTCATTTTTAAATATTTACCTGTTATATATCAAAACCAATTAGTCTCAAAAGTAAATTTTTTTAAAAAAATTTAGCTAATACTTTGTGTTCTGTAAAAACTAATTTTAGTTGTAAAATTTCAGTTTGGTGTAATTTTGATTTTTCTCAAAAAATGAGATTATTACTTAGGATAAAACAAAGAATCTAGCAACAATTGAAACTAAATTCTTTGTTTAGTAAAAGTATATTTTTTAAACTATTAAGCGGTTTTTTGTAAAAATTCTTCCGCTCTTCTTTTTAATTCTTTTGCAACTTCTTCGTCAAAACCTTCAATAGATTGAATTTCTGAAGTTTCTGCTTCGGCTAATTCTTCAACAGTTAAGAATCCTTCAGCAGCAAGTAAGTTAGCAATCATTTCTTCAACGTCTAAAGCTTCAACAAATAATTTAGAAGCTTGGTTAAATTCAGTTGTACGTTTCACTGATTCTTGTTCGTCAGTCATTACATCAATTTTATATCCAACAACTTTAGAAGCTAGTTTTACGTTTTGTCCACCGCGACCAATTGCCAAGCTTAATTGATCTTCAGCAACAACAACTTCAATTAATGAATTTTCTTCGTCAACAACTACTTTACTAACTTTTGCTGGGGTGAGTGAACTAACAACTAATTCGGCAATGTTTGAAGACCATTTAATAATGTCAATTTTTTCACCTCGTAGTTCTGAACTTACTGATTGAACTCTACTTCCTCTGATACCGATAAAAGAACCAATAATATCTATATCTTCTCTTCTTGAGTAAATAGCAATTTTAGCACGAGATCCTGGATCGCGGGCAACTGCTTTAACTTCAATATTTCCATCATAAAGTTCAGGAACTTCTTGTTCAAATAGTTTAACTAAGAATTGTGGGTGAGTTCTTGATAAGAAAATTTGGGCACCATGGGATTCTTTTCTAACATCTTCTACGTAAACTCTCATTCTATCACCTACACGGAAATTTTCTCTTGGAATAAGGCCACTTTCGTGAATTACAGCTTCATAACCATCAACTTCCATAACAATATTTTTAAGACCAACTTTTTTAACTGATGCGCTTACTATATCGCCAATTCTGTCTTTAAATTCGTTATATTCTTTATTTTTCTCAGCTTCTTTCACTTTTTTTATAATCTCGTTTCTTGCAACTTGAGCAACAACACGATTTAAATCAATTGGAGGTAATTCTTGAGCTATAAAACCGCCAATCTCAGCATTCTTGTCTTCTTGTTTTGCATGTTTTAAAGTAATATGAGTTCTAACGTCAAAACCTTCGATTGAGTCATTTTCGACAATTTCAAGGTTGTTGAAAAGTTTAATTTGACCAGTTTTCTTATCAATTTTGCATTCAATTGCTAAGTGATGACCATATTTTTTCTTAGCGGCAAGTTTAATGCCTTCTTCCATAGCGGATACAACTTCTTGTGGAGCGATACCTTTTTCATGTGCGATGTTTTCAGCAACTAGTAGAATTTCTTTATTGCCCATTACAGTCAAATTACTTGCCATATCTTGTTTAAGTTAAGGTTTTAGGTTAAGTTATTAAATTTTAATTTTGAGAATAACTGTAAGAACTTACAGTATTAAAGATGAGATTAATATCTGAATAATAAGTGCAAAACTTATTAAAGCAAGTGTCAATTTACCAAATATTGGGTAATTATCCCTTGACACACAATTCAATTCCTAATTAAAACTTTTATTCTGAGTGAAAGCGAAGGATCTAGTGATTTTATTCGGAGTCCAAACTCCTGAGATACTTCGCTTATGCTCAGGATAACAGTTTTTTTGTGTTTAATTGGTATAATCCCCAAATATTGTTTTAAAATTATCTACGCAGAAAAAATTTTCTTTTGGTTTTTATTTGATTATCTTGTGCTTTTTCAAGTTTTACTATCTTACGATGATCTTTAAAATGTCTAATTGATTTTGAAATCATATGGCTTGAGAAAATAAAAAAGCCTAAAATCATTCCGCTTACAAAAAACAAAAACACAATTACAAAAATTCTAGCCTCAATAGTAAATGGAATAGGGTAAAAGTTAATGGATATAATTTCACGATTGCTTACCATAAAACTAACTAAGAACGAAAGTAGAATTAGTATTAGTAAAAGTTTGGTAATACGAAAAATTGATTTTATGAAGTTTAACATATTTTTAGGTAATTAAGCTATTTATTTGCTCAACTCAAGTGTTTGTTTAATAAATGAATCATCAACTTGGGGTTTAGTTTTAAACCAAGCTTCAAATCCAATAGCTGCTTGGTAAACCAACATTCCAATTCCTGTTACAATTTCATTTCCTTGAATTTGTGCTTTATTTAACAATTCAGTCATCAGCGGTTTGTAAACAATATCATATACTATTGCTGATTTAGGAAGAGCTTTTAGGTCAATTTTTAATTGTTCTTGTCCAACCATACCAAGAGAAGTGGAATTAATTAAAAGATGACATTTTTCTAAATTTTCTTCAAAACTTTTTGAATCTAAAAAATGTAAGTTACAGTTTTTGCTATCGGAAAAACTTTTAAAGTCAGAAATTAATTCTAAAGCACGCTTCTCATTGCGATTAGTGATAAAAATTTCTTTCACTTCAGATTTTATCAAACTGTAAACAATTGCACGAGCAGCTCCACCTGCACCAATTACGAATGAAGTTTTATTTTTTAAAACAAAGTTTATTTTCGAATTTGCAAGGTTATTTAAAAAACCTTCAGAATCAGAATTATGGCCAAAAAGTTTTTTATCTTCAGTAATTATAACAGTATTTACAGCTTTTGTCAGCTCAGCAGTTTTGCTTTTAAAGTCACATATTTTAAAGATTTCTTCTTTGTGAGGAATTGTTACATTAAAACCAGAAAAATTCATTTTTACTAATGAATCAACGCAAAGATTAAGGTCACTTTTTGCTATCTTTAAAGCTACATAAATTCCATCTATATTTTTTTGTTCAATCCAGGAATTATGAATTTTTGGTGATAGAGAATGAGATATTGGGTCTCCAATAACTGCAGCTTTGATTGCTTTTGATGAAATTATCATAATTGACCTTCTATTGTTCCAGTGTTATCGGAAACTTCGCTGTTTTGGTTTGCATTTTCATCTTTTGAGGCCTTATTTTTAGAATAGTCAGGCATATAAGGTTTTTGTTGTGGAATTTTAGTTTTTTTCCATAGTTTTGAAGTAAAAAATTTGTCTTTGAAATAAATGATTTTTTTGCAACGAATTGGTGGTTGAGATTCAATTAAAACAATTTGGTCTTCGCGTGGAAGTTGAATTACTTCTTGAGGTAAAAGAAGTGCTCTTTGAGTATGAGAAACGTGAAGAGATCTTGAACCAGGGTTTAAATCAAGATATTTTGGTTTGTTATAAGAAATTTGATTCGCAGTTTTGTTGCCTAGAAGCTGTGAAATTAAATTTGCTGTTTCCATATTGTTTGCTGAGAAAGTGATGCGGTAAGTTGAGTTCGATAGAAACGAGTTCATACCACTTTCTTCATAAATTCCTTTCAGCTGTTCAGTATCTTGAATAATCAAAAAAAGACGAACTTTATAACCACGAAAATAAGCAATACCTGCAAGAAACTGCTCCATTTTACCTAAAGTTGGAAACTCGTCCATTAGCATTAAAACACCATATTTTTCATGAGGTTGTGGCATTTTTGCAGTAAAAAACGCTGCTGCTTGCTGATAAAACATGTTCATCAGAGGTTTTAGACGACTAATATTATCAGGAGTCAAACCAACATATGCAGTATGAGGAGTTGTCTTGAATTCATGTAAACTAAAATCAGAAGTTGCAGTTGTTGTATCGATCAAAGGGTTTGCCCAAAGCTCTAGAGAAGAGTTTGCAGTTGAAGTTACTGAACCCCTTTCTTTATCTGGTTTTTGTAAGTATGATGCAATATTCATGTAAGAAACTGGGTGAATTTTTTTACCCATTGTATCCAAAACAACAGCTAAATTATATACTACATCGTCATTTCTTAAAGTTCTTACAACTTCTCCCAAAGTTGCCGGTTTTGAATCATCAGCGACTAAATAAAGCATTACACCAGTCAAAAGTGCGCGTGCTTCGTTTTGCCAAAATTCTTGTTCGGGAAGAAGGAAATTACAAATTTTTTGTACGTCATCCACCATTTGTCCTGGTTTTTTAGAAATCCAGTCCATTGGGTTATAACAATGCGAAATTCCATCGGGATCAGCTGGGTTCCACAAGAATACTTTTTGTTTCAGATGTTTTTTTCTCCAACCAGAAGTTAGTTCATAGTTCTCAAGTTTAATATCATGCACGATAACAGATTCTTCCCAAAATAAAAGATTAGGAATTACGAAGCCCACACCTTTACCAGAACCTGTTGGTGCAAACAAAAGAATGTGTTGATATCCGTCTGCAACTAGTGTTCTTTTTTTATACATTCCAAGTAAAATTCCCTTTTTCGATCGTAAGCCCATTTTTTTAATTTCTTTATTTTCTGCCCATTTAGCTTCACCATGAATTGATTCTGGTTTTTTAAATGGTCTCCAATCCATAATGGGAGCACGGAAAATCCACAATATTGTTGCTAAAATTGAGTAGGGTAAAACGGTATTTATCCAAAGCTTTAGTGTGAAATAATTGTAACTCTCCAGAGTAAGTCTATCATAATTTTGGAAGTAAAATTTCCAGTAAGAAGATAAGGTTTTGAATAGATATATGAATTGCTTATCAATTGAGAGAAGAGCGTATCCTTTAATAACTTCCCATTTTCCTGTAACGCTTACTATAACAAGGCTTCCTGTTATATAAAAGCATAATGCAAGAACAAAAATAACTAAGAAAAGTATAATAAAGAAATTTCTAAAATGTCGTACGAAAGGAGTATCTTGTGACATTTATTTAAGAAAATGGGTTAAAATTTTTATAAAAAGATTGTAAGTATTTTGTAGGAAGCAAATATTAAAATCAAAGATTTTATTAGGTTTATTTAAGGACCTTTATTCTTTGATCAAACTAATTGCAGCAGCAATTGCTTCTTTTGTTAATTCTGCTCCTGAAATCATTCGAGCAACTTCATTTTCGCGATCAGAGTTTTCGAGTTTTTTTATTAAGGTTTTTGCCTGATTATTTTCTGATACTTTGCTTATTTTAAAGTGATTATCTGCCTTTGCTGCAATTTGTGGTTGATGAGTTACAACTAAGATTTGGAAGTTATTTGATAAAATTTTTAGTCTTTTTCCAACAGCATTTGCTGTGCTACCACCAATTCCGGTATCAATTTCGTCAAAAATGATTGTTGGTGCTGATTTTACATCAGTTAATGCAACTTTTAGTGCTAACATAAAACGTGATAATTCGCCACCAGAAGCGATTTTTGAAATATCATCAAGATTACTATTATTTATTGCTGCAACAAATTTAACTTTATTAGTTCCATTGATTGAAAATTGATTTTCTTCAAAATCTTTAACATCAACAAGAAATTTTGTATTTTCCATTTTCAAGAATTTTAACTCATCTTCAACTTTTTTTGATAAAACTATTGCAGATTCTTTTCTTCTATTGCTTAAATCAGATGCAAGTCTTTTGTATTTTTTTATTATTTCATCTTTTTGTTTTTCAAGATTTATAGATAACTCTTCATTGCTAGAAATTAATTTTAGTTTGTTTTTTGAATCAACTATAACTTGATTTAGTTCATCAATTCTGACGTTGAATTTCCTAGCTAAACTTCTGATGTAGAAAAGTCTTTCTTCAATTTCTTCTAAATTACTTTCTTCACGTGAAATTTCTCTTAAAATATTTTCTGAATTAGATATAGAAACTTCAATTTCTGAAATTTGAGAATCAATTTTTTCACTTATTTTATTAAATTCTTCTTTGTTTTTTGATAAAAAATTATCAATTATATTGTTGTTTCTAATTAATATTCTTTGTGAGAGGTTGAGCTGTGAACTTGCTTCTAAAAGATGTGATTTGAAATCAGATAAAAAATTTGAGATTTTTTCTTTTCCTAAAAGTTGTTCTTTTTTAGAAATTAAATCATCTTCTTCATTATCTTTTATATTTGCATTTTCTAATTCTTTAACAACGTGTTCAAGATATTCTTTTTCTCTTTGGGCTTTTTCTTCTTGTGATTTTAAGTCAGAAATTTTTTGTTCAACAGTTCTTAAACTTTCGTAATTTTGTTTAATTTCTTTCAGAAGGTTTTGGTTTTGAGAAAATTCATCTAAAATTTGAATATGAAAGCTTGAATTTAGGAGTCCTCTTTGGTCATGTTGGCCATGAATTTCAACTAAAGTTTCGCCAATCTGATTAAGTAAATTTACACCTATTAGAATGTCGTTTATGTAAACTTTACTTGATGAACTCTCATTTATAATACGGCGTATGTTGAGTGAACTGTGATTTTCTGAATCAAGTAGTTCATTTTCTTTGAGAAGATTTTTACAAGCTTGATTGTTTGAAATATCGAATAAAGCATTGACAGAAGCTTTATTTTCGTTGTTACCAATCAATCTTAAATTTGAACGAAATCCAATTGCCAATCCTAAAGCATCAAGCAAAATTGATTTACCAGAACCAGTTTCGCCACTAAGAATACAAAGACCTTTGGAAAAATCAATTTCGGCTTTATCAATTAAAACAATGTTTTGGATTGCAAGAAACTTGAGCACTTATTAAATTTATTAAATAATATACGATAACAACTGTTATCCTGAGCGAAGCGAAGGATCTAAGAAGTTGAATTTTGGAGCTTATTTCCTGAGATTCTTCGCTTTGCTAAGTATAACAGTTGTTATTAAAAAAACTTTCGTCATTTTTCCTTAATTAATTTATCCGTCAATCACATGTTTACAATTGATTCAAAATTAAAAGCTGACACGTTTTTTATAACTGATTTAAAGTTAAGTAGTTTGTTACTTATGAATAATGCGAATTATCCTTGGCTAATATTAGTTCCCCGTCAAGAAAATGTTTCAGAATTAACTGATTTATCTTTTGAAGATCAAGTTGAAGTTTTGGCAGAAATTAATAAAGTTTGCCATATTTTACAAAGTTTTTTTAAACCTCATAAGTTAAATATTGCTAACTTAGGAAATGTTGTTCGTCAGCTTCATATTCACGTAATTGCTCGTTTTGAGAACGACTTATCTTTTCCAAAACCAGTTTGGGGGGATAATTCTAAGTTTTATGAAAAGAACGAATCCGAAAAATTAATTAACCAAATTAAATCATACTTAAAAAATGAATAAAGAGATTATTACAAAACAAGTTTTATATCGTTCAATTCATCGTGGTTGCAAAGAAACAGATATTTTGCTTGGTAAATTTGCAGAAGCAAAAATAAAAGAATTTAGCGATGATAAGTTGAATTTATACCATCATTTTATAGAAGAAGATGATATGATTATTTATGATTGGATTTTATCAAAAGCTGATTTTCCTCAAAAATACTCTGAACTAATTTTAGAAATTAGAGATTTTCATAACTTAACTTAGATTTTTTAAGTTACTCAACAATAATGCAGTCAGCTCGGTTTTTTTGAGTTTGAGAAATATAGCTATTACAAAATTTCTCAGCTTCGGTTTGGTCTGGAAAATTTCCAATTTGTAGACGATAAAAGATTCCTCTTTTACCTAAATCAACTTTCTGAATGAAAGAAGATAGTCCAGAAAATAGTTTTGAGTTACTATTACTTACTTTCTTCCAATAATCTTGTGCTGAGTTTTCTGAAGTTAGAGCGGCAATTTGAATTTTAATTGATTTTCTTTTATTGGAAATATTGTCATTATTTTTTTGTTTCTCAGACAAAGAGTTACCGTTTGTTTTAGTTAGTAAGTCTTTTTGGTTTTGTTCTTTTTCCTTATCACTATACACTATAATTTTTTGATTAGAGGGTTTTTCTACTTTAATAGAATTTGTATTATTTGTTTCTGTAACTTGTGTTAATTTATCTTGTTTTGGTGGGAAAGCAGGCTGTGGAGCAAGTTGAATTTTTGTTGCCACTTTATTTTTTGACTCTTTACGATTGCCAAAAATATCTTCATAAATTGAATTGTTAACTATTGTGGTCTCTTGATTATCTGAAGATTCTTCGGCCATAATTTTTATTGGTTCTTCAGGGGAAGTTATTGTTTCAATTTGTCCATTATCTTCATCATAAACGTAATAGTAGGCATTAACGGTAACATAAATGAAGCAGGCAATTGAAAGTAAGGTTGCACCAAGCATGAACATTTTTTTCAATATTCTAGTAAATTTGCTTTGTTCCTCTTCTTTTAAATAACCAAAGTCTTCCATATTTGAAATTTTTTATCTCATTTCTTCTACAGCCTTGATGTTAAATATATCAAGACCGCTGGCAATTATAATTTTCAAAGCATTTATCATATAAATACGAGCTTTAGTGACTTCTAAGTTATCTTTAATGATGAATTTTAGTTCTGGATTTTCACCACCCTTGTTCCACAAAGCATGGAAAATTGCTGACAGTTCTTGTAAGTAAAAATTAATTCTATGTGGTTCAAATGTTGTGGCTGATAATTCAACAACTCTTGGAAATGATATAATTTTTTTAATCAACTCAATTTCAGTTTCATCAGTTAAGTTTTTAAAAACTGTTTCACTAATTTCGTCTAATTTTTCATTTTCAAAAGTTATATGAAATTGTTTCATAACAGAGCAACATCTAGCATGAGCATATTGCACATAAAAAATTGGATTATCTTTTGATTGTTCAATTACCTTATTTAAGTCAAAATCAAAAGGTGTATCATTTTTGCGGCTAAGCATAATAAAACGTAAAGCATCGGCACCAACTTCTTCAATTACTTGACGAGCAGTAATAAAATTTCCAGCTCTCTTTGACATTTTTAGCGGTTCACCATCTTTAACAAATTTTACCATTTGGCAAAGAATTATTTTCAACTCAGCTTTGTCATTTGTTAAAGCTTTAGTTGCCGCTGTTAAACGTTTTACATAACCAGCATGGTCATAACCAAGTGGCATGATAAATTTGGTAGCGCCGCGTTCAAATTTGCTTTTTATATAAGCTAAATCTGCTCCAAAATAAGTGTAAGAACCGTCAGATTTGCAAACTACTCGATCTTGGTCATCGCCAAATAAAGTTGATTTAAAAAGTGTTTGATTTTTTTCATCATAACCTTCTGGAGTTTTAAAATCTTTGGCACCAACACCTTTTTCTGTTTTTGGAGTTTCTAATTTTCCTTCGTAAATTAAGCCCTGTTCTTCAAGAATTTTAATGGTTTGTGGAATTTTATTTGTGTCATGTAAATTTTCTTTTTCTGAGAAATAACTATCATGCTTTATACCAAGAGCAAGTAAGTCTGATTTAATCATTTCAACCATTTCTTTAATTACGAAATTGCGGATTTTTTGTGTAATATCGTCAATCTTATCAACTCCTTTAAACTCTTCAGCAAGAGATTTATCATATTCTTTATTAATTTTATTACCAATATCTTTAAGATATTCTCCGGGGTAGTGATAAAGTTTTTCGCATCCTTCAAATTTTTTGTCATTAAAACCAAATCCTAAATAAAAATCTTCACCATCGTAACTTTTTTCTTTTATTTTAACTAATCCTAAGTCTTCTAAATATCTTAGAAAAGAGCTCTCCACAACTTTATTAACTTGAACTCCGGCGTCATTAATGTAATATTCCTTCAAAACATCAAATCCAACTTTTGAAAGAAGGCTTGCCAAAACATCGCCATAAATTGCACCACGAGTGTGTCCAACGTGAATTGGTCCAGTTGGATTTGGTGATGCATATTCCAAATTTACTTTTTCGCCCATGCCTATATCTGGAAAAGTAAAAGATTTATTTTTTATTAATTGAGTAATTATATTGTATAAGATTTCGTTTTTTAGAAATAAATTAATGAATCCTGGGCCAGCAATATGAATTTTTGTAATATTGTCATGTTTTAGTTCAGAAATAATTTTTTCTGCTAATTTTCTTGGATTATTAAGAGAGTCGATATGAGAAAATTTTTTACTCATAGTCATGGCAATATTGCAAGCTAAGTCGCCATGAGTTTTTTCTTTTATTGGTTCAACTGTAAAATTAGCAAAATCTTTCTCTGAGATTTCAATTTGATTTGCAGCAGCAATTTTTTGAACAACGTTAAAAAATTGTTCTTTGAAAGAATTAAAAATATTGAGCATTTTTGGCAAGTAACTAAATTAAGGGCTAGAAACAGTATTAAACCCTATTTTATTTTGATGAAAAATCAAGATTTTAAAATTGATTTTTCTTTCTTATGTAATATGCTTTAGAAAGCATAAATAAAATAAACTTTTTTCAATAATGACAGATTTACAAAATAAAGAAATAAACTACGAAAGTACTCTTTACTTGCTTAAAAGAATTGCAAAAGAGTGCGTTGTAATTCATTGGAGAACTTTTGCAATTTCAATTGCGTTGATGGTTGTCATAGCTGCAACAACTTCATTTCACGCATGGCTAATAAAACCAGCCTTAGATAAAGTTTTTGTTGAGGGTAGTAAATTTTGGTTAGTTTGGATTCCAGTTACAGTTTTATTGGTAACTGTTATTAAGGGATTTGCTACTTATTTTCAGCTCTTTACGATGAATGTTTTAACTATGCAAATTACGACTGATTTACGTAAAAAGCTTTATGCTTGTTTTATAAAATCAGACATTGCCAAGTTACACAATAGATCTTCTGGTCAAATGTCAGCAAGTATTTCTGGGGAAATAGGTGCTATGGTTGGACTTATCAGTACTTTGCTTAATGGTGCAATAAAGCAAACTCTAACTTTAGCAGCTTTAATTGGTGTGATGTTTTATCAAAGTGTTGAGTTATCTTTGGTTGCTTTTATAGGTTTTCCTCTTGCGGCTTATCCAATTTACAAAATTGGCAAAAGATTACGAAATATGTCTAGTAAAAATCAGGAAATAGCTGGAAAGTTCTCATCACAAATTCATGACACTCTTCAATATTCAAAGCTTGTAAAATCTTATAATTGTGAAGAATTTGAAATAAAAAGAATGTCGAAAATTATAGATAGCGTTTTTGAGATGGGTAAAAAAATTTCACGCCTTTCTTTAATTGCATCTCCTTTTGTAGAGTCTTTGGCTGGAATTGGTGTTGCTGCTGTAATTTGGTACGGTGGAATGCAAGTAATTAGTGGCGAAACTACAACTGGTGCTTTTTTCAGTTTTTTTGCTGCAATGATGATGGCTTATAGACCACTAAAATCAGTTTCTGGAATGAACTCTGGAATTCAGCTTGGGCTTGCTGCAGCTGCTCGTTTTTATAGAATGATTGACGAAAAGCAAGACATAGTTGACAAAGAAAATGCTATAACAATAAAAGATGTGAAAGGTAACATTAAGTTTGAAAATGTTGATTTTCGTTATATAAAAGAAAAGCAAACACTAACTTCCATCAATATTGAAATAAAAGCAGGAACAACAGTTGCTTTAGTTGGTCATTCTGGTGGTGGAAAGTCAACTATTATGAATTTGATATTGCGTTTTTATGACCCTGAAAATGGTGTAATAACTTTAGATGGATATGATATACGTGACTTATCTCTAAAATCTCTTCGTGGATCAATGTCTGTTGTAAATCAAGAAGTTATGTTATTTGATGATACAGTGATTGAGAATCTGCGTTATGGTAAAGAAGATGCAACAGAAGAACAAATAATAAATGCTGCTAAAATGTCTGAAGCTGATGAATTTATAAGAGAATTGCCTGAAGGCTATCAAACTAAAATTGGACAAAATGGAATCCGTCTTTCTGGTGGTCAGCGTCAAAGAATTGCAATTGCGCGAGCAATTTTATACAACGCTCCAATATTGCTTTTAGATGAAGCAACTTCTGCTCTTGATCCAGTTTCTGAAAGATTAATAAAAAATGCCTTGGCAAAATTGATGAAGGGAAAAACTTCAGTTGTTATTGCTCATCGTTTATCAACAGTTATGCATGCTGATCAGATTGTTGTAATATCAGAAGGAAAAGTTATCGAGTCTGGAACTCATAAAGAGCTACTAGTTCTAGGCGGAGCTTATGCTAATTTGTATTCAAAACAATTTGAAGCGGATAATGATGATTAAAGAAAATAAGGAAACTGATCCAAAAATTTCAGAAAAGAAAAAAATAAGGCTGCAAGAAAAGAAGAAAAGCAAAAAAAATCTTTCTGAAGCTTTAAGGAAGAATTTAATGCGTCGTAAATCTTCTAAAAGCTAATCTAATAACAAAATAAACGATAAATTGCTTGTGTTCTTGCTATTTTTAGAATGATAGTGGGAATACAACAACTTTTCCAATCAACAAAACTGCATCTAAAGTAACTGCAATTGGTGTAACTGCTGCCTTACCAACTCCTTTTACTAATCCAGAACTTTCATCATAATGAATAGATATTTTGTAGGTATTACTGCTTTCGTTTGATTGGTTATGTCCTAAATATTTTGAAAGATATCTTCTTCCAGATAAATCAATTTTAACTGAAATGTAATCTTTTTTATCTGGTGCTATTCCTATTCCAGTCAGGATATATTTATCATTTTCTGGTAAAACGCTGAAAGGTCCTGTAATCGTTATATATCCTTTAACTTCATTATTTTCATGTAACTTTATATAGGTTTTTTCAGTGTCTATCGTCAAAACGCCTTTTTGGCTAAGTGATAATATTCCTTTTAGAACTCCAGAGTTATCAGAAAATACATAATGGTAATTTGGACTAATTAACGCTACATATCTTCCATCTGATCCAACTAAAAATTGCTTTATAACTTCTTCGTAGCTTTTATCTCCCCATAATGCTTTTGTGATTGTGCATGATGGTAGAATTATTGCCAAAAAAATAGCAAAACAGAATTTTGTAAATTTTTTTTTCACTGTTAGTTCTATTTAAAGTTTAACTTTTAGAAATGCTTTTTTAGTAACACATATAGAAAATTTATTATATGTGAGTAGTAATTATTTACAGATGTGAAATAGTTTCTTTTGTTATTATTTCAAATTCTGATTTTGTTAGAGGAACTAGTCCATTATATATCAAATAGCCTTTTTCTCCTATAGTTTCCTTGTTTATTAGTTCTTTAATGAAGTCGGAAATTTGTGGAATTAGTTTCAAATGTTCTCTTTTAAAATAAACAAAAAGGGGACGAGAAAGTTTATATTTTTTTGATGAAATATTTTTGAAGCTTGGTTTCATTCCATTGATTAGTGAAGCCTGAATTTCATTTTTGTTAGCGACCAAAAAATTAAATCCAAATATTCCAAAAGCATTAGGGTTATTTTTAAGACTTTCTATTATTAGGTTATCATTTTCTCCTAAGTTAATATATTTACCGTCATTTCTAATTGAATGACATTGCTTTTTTCTTTCAAGCCATGAAGGATAAGCATCAACAAATTCTTTTTTATGAAAGCAGTACTCTTCCATAACTAAATTGACAAAAATTTCTCTAGTACCAGATGTTAAAGGAGGTCCATAAACTAAAATTTCTTCTTTAGGTAATTTTGAATTTATCTCATTCCATGTTTTATATGGATTAGTTACTATTTTATTGGTTTTTGGATCATAGACTTTTTCTGCTAAAGCCATAAAAATTTCTTCTTGTGTAATATTGAGTTTTTTACTCTTTATAAAATTTCCAAAAATAATTCCGTCGTAACCAATTTTAATTTCTGTAATTTGCTGAACTCCATTTTTTGCACATAAATCTAACTCATCTTTTTCGATTGGCCGAGAAGCACCATTTATATCAGGATATTTAAAGCCAATTCCAGAACAAAAATCTTGAAATCCATGGCTTGTTCCACTTGATTCTACAAGAGGAGTTTCAATTTTATTATCTTTTGAATTTTGAATTCTAGAAAATTCTTCTGAAACTGATGTCATTAGAGGTGAAACTGTGGAAGACCCAACAATATAGATGTAGTTTCTTTTTTCTTCTGCTAGTGAGTTTTGTGAGGATAAAATTGAAAAAATAATAAATAAAATAGTCTTATAATTTTTCATATTCTGTTATTTTTGTGCTTTTAGTTTTGAGATTCTAACTTTTAAATCTTCTAGGAATTGATCCATGCCTTTTTGAGAAATTGCTGAATTGAATTCTGATCTTTGAGTTTCAATTAAACTTACTCCTTCTGCTACAAAATCTAGTATTACAAGTTTACCATTTTTATCTTTAACTCTGAAAGATACATCAACAGGGGTTTTGGAGTCTTGGGGTAGGAATTCAGATTTGGCTATATAAAAATTTCCTTGTTTACTTACAGAAAGAACTTCAAATCTACGGCCATTATAGTTCTGGAATTTTGGCCCGTAAGTGTTAATCATAAATTCACGATAAAGTTTAGCAAAACTTTCTTTTTGGGAATCGGCTGCAGTATTATAGTTTTTTCCTAAAACAAATCTAGCAATCCAATCTGCATCGATTGATTTATCGATAACAGAGATAATATTACTTTTCTTTTGTTCAGAAGACAGTTTTTTATCAGCGGCAATGTTTATTATTTGATTTCCAACATCATTTATAAAAGTTTTTACTTGCTCTGATTGATCAACATTTTGAGCGAATGATGTTGCTGTTATTAAAACTAAAGCAATTGTGGTAATAATTTTTTTCATAAATTTTATTTTTTTATTTCAGAATCTCTTCTTTGTAAATAGGCACTTCTTAGTGTAGAATAAGGATCAAATGAATCTTGTCTGATATCATCAATAATATCAATAAAAGATTCTCTTTTATCAATTCCTGACATAATTGCAAGTGCAACTCTATAATTTGGATCAATAAAGTTTTCTTCGCTTCCAATATCCAAGAAATTAAATTCTATTGGATTGACCGATTTATCAACTAAAAAACCGGAAAAGTCTCTTCCAGAACTTGGTCCAAGTATTGGTAAAACTATATAAAATCCATAATTGAATCCGTAATGTCCCAAAGTTTGACCAAAATCTTCTTGGTTATAGTTAATTCCTTTTTTTCCAGCAACGTCAAATATTCCACCTATACCAATAGTGGTATTTATTAAAAAACTTGAAAAATTCGATAAGCTATTTTCTGTTTTTCCTTGTAAGATGGAGTTAAAAACTGAAATTGGTGAGTATAAATTATTTAAAAAGTTTCTTATAGAAGTTCTAGCAAATTTAGGCATTCCTTTTCGATAAGCCTTTGCAATGTTCTCTACACAACACTTATCCACAGATTCGTTAAAAGAAAAAATTTTACGGTTATATTTTTCTAATGGATCTTTGATCTGAAACTTATTCTCTGAAACAAAATCAATAGAATCAAAATCATCTTGAGATATATCATCCATTTTTGCAGAATAAGAGTTGAAGCTGAGAAGAATTAAAAATATGCCTAAAGAGAAAGCAATGTAGTTTTTATTCATTTATACTCTTCTGATGGTTTTCAAAATCATTAATTCTTTTTAGTAGATCATAAGCTTTTTGATCATAATCTGGTTTTTTATCTAAGAGATTTTCAAGTATTTTTTTTGCTTGAGGAAACTTGTTTTTTAATATCAAACAATATGCCAGTTGATAGTAAGAATCATAATGTTGAGGCCAGAACTTTATGATAAATTTAAAGCGAAATATTGCATCTCCTAAATATCCATTTTCTAAGTGAGTTAGTCCTAAGTTATAATTAGTTTCCAACAAGTTGTTAAACTTGTGTTTTATCACAATTAGTTCTTCTTTTGATTCTTGAATTTTTTTATTTCCAAAGTGAAAAATATTTTCCAATTTTGTTTTAACATTATCTATCAAACTAACGTTCTTTTCAATATTTTTGGGTTTTTGAGTTTGATTTTTTGACAAACTATTGCTGAATGCTTTACCTAACATTTTTAAAATCTTAATTTTTTCTTAAAATAAAATAAGACACATTCCACGAAATTGTGAATTTGTCACCTAAAAATTGATTAAAGTTTTGAATTTGTTTTTTTGAAACAAAATTTTTGCGATTAACATAATTTGCCCCAATTTTTTTAAAAGATTTTAAAGCATCTATTGGATTTTTAAAGTCAGAACTAATTTTTTCTGACAAATAAAGTTCTTCTTTAAAAGAATTTTTAGCTAAACTCGATCTTAAAGTTTCAATTTCTGGTAAATCATTAAAATTGAAGTTACAGCCCGATTTTAAACTTATTTCTTTTATTTCTTCAAAGCTTTCATTATTTGGAACGCAAAAAGATAATATAGCATCTTTTTTTATTAAACTATTAAGTTCGGCAAAAGTTTTATTAAAGTCAATAATCCATTGCAAAGCAAAAGAAGAAAAAACTAAATCGAACGATGCTGCTTTAAACGGTAATTTTTCTATATCGGCTTTTACCGTATTAATATTGTAAAATTTTTTATCCAGCCATTTTAATAACATTTCTTGAGACAGATCAAGCTCTGTTAAATTAATATTTTTTTGTAAGAAAATATCTGTTTTTGTGATTTCTTTTGCAATTGCTGAAGTGCCAGAACCCAAATCAAGTAATTTGGAATTACTCTTTAGATTTTTAAAAAAGGGTAGGGTAAGTTCACAAAGCTTCTTAGATGATAATTTTTGTATTGATGCAAAATTATCATAATTATCAGAAGCCTTAGAAAAGTTATTTGCAATTTTTGTTTTATTATATTCTTTCAAATTATTTTTTACTTTTAGCTGCTTCTTTTTCAATTAAACTTACAATGTGATCAACTAGTCCTTCACTGTTTATTTTATGATCTGGTTGACCATTTAGGTAAACATTATGTTTTGAATTTCCACCACCTGTAATTCCTATTTGAGTATGAGTTGCTTCACCAAGACCATTTACAACGCAGCCCAGAATTGAAACGCTTAGAGGTGTTTTTATATGTTCAACTCTTTTTTCTACTTCTTCAACAGTTTTTATAACGTTAAAGGCTTGTCTGGCACAAGATGGACAAGAAATCAAATTAACACCATGATTTCTGATTCCTAGAGTTTTGAGAATTTGATAAGCAACTTTGATTTCTTCTTTAGGGTCTGCCGAAAGAGAGACTCTCATAGTATCTCCAATTCCTTGCCATAAAAGTGTTCCAAGCCCAATTGAAGATTTTACAGTTCCTGCAGCTAAGCTTCCAGCCTCAGTAATTCCAATATGTAATGGATAATCACAAATCTCTGAAAGTTTTTTATAACCAGCAACAGCCAAAAAAACATCAGAAGCCTTAACGCTGATTTTAAAATTAAAAAAATCATTATCTTCTAAAATTTTAATATGACGCTGTGCTGATTCTACTAATGCCTCTGGTGTTGGAGTTTTATATTTGTTTAGTAAATCTTGTTCCAAAGATCCAGCATTCACTCCAATTCTAATAGAGCAACCATAATCTTTTGCTGCTTTGATAACTTCTTTTACTTTGTCATTTGAGCCAATATTTCCGGGATTTATTCTTAAACATTTTGCTCCTGCTTCTGCCGCTTCAATAGCTCTACGATAATGAAAGTGAATATCGGCAATAATTGGAACGGAACAATATGGAATAATTTTCTTTAAGGATTCTGCTGATTCTTTATCTGGGATTGAAATTCGTATTAGTTCAGCTCCAACTTCAGTACATTCGTTTACTTGACGAATTGTTGCCTGAATATTAGTAGTTGGAGTGTTTGTCATTGATTGCACAGCAATTGGTGCATCTCCGCCAATCGCTACATTTCCAACAAAAATTTGTTTTGATTTACGACGATAAATAGCGCGATATGGACGAACTTCGTTTAATGCTTCTTGATTCATGAAATTGAACTAAAAATTTTAGTAATTTTTTTGTTGTTGTTTGCTAGTAAGTTTTTAATTTTTATATCATCAAAATTTAAAATTGCTATAATTGAGGTAAAGTCTTTAAAGCCTTTACCTGCGTAATTTAAATATTCTTTCATTTTTTTAATTTCTAAATAACTAATAACAACTAAGTTTCTAAAAAATATTTCCGAGAAGTTTTCTGAAAAAAAAATTTCATCAAATTTTTCTTCTTTTATTTGAAACTCGTTAAGCAAATTTTTTTTCTTTTCTAAAAGTGAGAAATTATTTAATGAAAATAAATTTTTTTCTAAATTATCAAAAAATTCCAAGTAAAATTTTTCTAAGTTCTTTTCATTGATTTTAAAAATATCTTCCCACATTCGAGGATCAGAGTTATTTAAACGAAACGCTTTATTAAAAAAGTCATCATTTATTTCTTTTGGTGAAAATTCTGTGGTTAAAAATGATAAAAATTGTGGTAAGTGAGAAACTAAAGCATAAATTTCATCATGTTTTTTTGCATCTAAAAATTCAACTATGGAACCAATTTTTTCAGCTGTTTGTTGAACTTTATTTAGTGAATCTGGATTGCAATTTTCTGGACAAATTATGAATTTTTTTTCATAGAATAAATTTGTTTCAGAATTCTCAAAACCATTTTTTTCTGATCCAGCAATTGGATGACAAGGAATGAAATTTCTTCTTATGTTTTGAGGTAAAATTTTGTTTAATTCCAAACTTTTTACTGAACCTAAATCTATAATTATTGATTTTATGGAAATTTTGTGTGAAATTTTTTGTAAAATTTCTTTATAAAGTGATAAAGGGGTTGCTAAAACAATAAAATCAAAATCTTCTAAATTATCATCGAGTAAAAATAAATCTTCTACTAAATTAGATTTTTTTGCCAATTCAATTGAATTCATATCTAAGTCAAAAGCATAAATCTTTTCAGAAATATTGTTTTGTTTGCATGCCTTAGCAAAAGATCCCCCAATAAGACCAAGTCCTATTACTAGTGTTTTTTTGAAAATTGTCGTAATCAAAGTAATTTTTTGTTTACAAATTAATATTTTTTTTATTTATTGAAATCCTTATAAGAGATATTTAAGTTTATAAGTTAAAAAACCAATAATTATATAACAGTTATAGCAACAAAATCCAAGGTAACTTAGATATATGAAAAAAATAGTTCTAATTTTATCTTTTTTTGTCATAATTTCTTCTTGTTCATCTAAAACAGTAGATGTAAAAAGTCCTTGTGTATCAAAAGAAGATGGACCATGTGGACCAAAAAGACCAATTAATGAATGGTGGTTAAGAAATTTTAAAGGTGCTAGAGCTGATTCTTAGTTTGCGAGCATACTAAATTATTATTTAAATATAAAAATATGTCACAAAGTTTTGCTGAAAAATACGGTAAAAAATCCAGTAGTTTCACTTCACAAGCTTTACAAAAAAAAACAGAAGGTTCAAAAGATGTTACTTTTGCTGATGAACAATCTGATAAAAGCTCCTCTATTGAATCTTCTTTGAACTCAAAAAATAATATTAAATCTGTAGACCCAAAGAAAAAAATGCAAGCAGATTTAATCTACCTTGTCAAAGGTCTTGATGCTGGTAGAAACGCTTGGTATTATGTTTTAGTTGATCGTTTAAAATTACAGCTTTTTTTAAAAGCTCTAAATGATGATATTATCCATCTTGAGAATTATGGTAAAATTTTGTTTTCAGCATATGGTGAAGAACCTCCTGCTGAGGTTACTGACGCTTTAAAAGAAGAATACGGAATATAATTTATTGTAGAGTTTGCTATTTTTTTAAAGAGAGTAAACTCTGTAATTTAACAAAAATATTTAGAGTAAAAACAGCAATCTTTTTTTCTAAAAAGTTTAATACTGGTTAAAAAAAATTTATAAATCTTACCTAAAAGATAGTTTTCTTCTTCTAAAGATGAACGATAGATTCTATGATCCTTGTGAAACTATCTTTTATTGAAATTGTTTATTATATTCACAATCTAAGTAGATACCTTTCAGTGTTCATTTTTGGTAGAAAAGTATAAAATTATAATGAGCCGTATAATTGGTAATTTTATATAAAAATCTCTTCTAATTCATAAATTAAATGAAAAACGTTTTTAAAATTTCTTTAGTAATAATAATTTCAACCGCGATTGGATTCTTCTCAGCTATTTCTTTTTCTCAAATTCAAATCAAGAGTTTGAAGATTGATGCGAAAAGTTTAGAACGAGATCAAGAAGATTTTTTACAAGAAGTTATTTCAAGAGTTAAAAAAGATTATGTAGAAGAAAAAAGTAATAAAGATCTTGCAGAGGCAGCAGCAAATGCTCTTCTATCATCTCTTGATCCTCACTCTTCTTATTTAAATGAAGATTCTTTAAAAGAAATGCAAGTTGAAACCAAAGGTGAATTTGGAGGTCTGGGAATCGAAATTACTATGGAATATTCGGTTGTTAAGGTTGTATCAGCAATTGAAGATACTCCAGCATTTGAAGCAGGAGTAAAATCAGGAGATTATATTACTAAGGTTGATGATAAAAATGTGATTGGAATGTCAATTGATGAAGTAGTGAAAAAGCTTCGCGGCAAGCCAAAAACAAAAGTTAGTGTTACTATTTTAAGAAAAGGTGAGAAGCAGCCTCTTGTAAAAACAATTACTCGTGATGTTATTAAAGTTAAGGCAGTTAAATCATCTAAATTCAATGATATAGCTTATGTTAAAGTTAATAAATTTTCAGAGCAGGCTTATTCTGGTTTAGTTGAAGCTTTGAAAAAATTAAAAACACAAATTGGTGAAGGAAAAGTTAAGGGTTTAGTTCTTGATTTAAGAAATAATCCAGGTGGATTACTTGATCAAGCGATAAAGATTAGTGATGCATTTTTGGGTAAAGACAAAATTATTGTTTCGATTAGTGGGCGCGATAAATCAGCAACTAAATATTATAAAGATGAATCTGATGAAAACTTGATCCCAAATGTTCCAATAGTAGTTTTAATTAATGAAGGTTCTGCTTCCGCATCAGAGATTGTTGCTGGTGCTTTGCGTGACAACAAAAGAGCAGTTATAATGGGTGTAAAATCTTTTGGTAAAGGTTCAGTACAGACTGTAATTCCTTTGGAAAAAAATAACGGTGCCTTACGTTTAACTACAGCTCTTTATTATACTCCAAGTGGAGTTTCAATTCAGGCTCATGGTATTGAACCAGATGTTGCTTTATCTGATGCAAAAATTGAGAAAAAAGATAATATGTACGATTCTGAAGCAGATTTAAAAGGTCACATTGAAGTTCAAATTCAACAAGTAATTGAGGAAGCTAAAAAAGATCAAATCAAAGACGATAATTTTGATTTATATGATAAAGACTATCAGTTAGCAAGAGCACTTGATTTGCTTAGAGGTATTGATGTTTACAAATCTGTAATTGCAAAATCTAATTAGATTATGAATAGTGAATTCTTTAAAAAGAATAAAATCTTCTCTATCTCATTTATTTTTTTTATTACTCTTTTTGCTAATAATTCCATTGCCCAAAGTTACAAATCAAGTTTTGTTGTAGCAAAAGTAAATAATAAAGTAATAACAAACTCTGAAATTATTGATCGCTATAATTTGGTGCTTTTTACTTCTAAAATTAACGTTTCTTCTGCTCAAGAAAAGAGAAATTTGTTAAACCAGATAATTGATAAGATGGTTGATGAAGAGCTAATAAGACAAGAATCGGAGAACTTGAAAATCTCAGTTACTGAAAACGAAATTGCTGATGCAATTGAAGTAGTTGCTGTGCATCAGAAAAAAAATGCAGTTCAGTTCAAACTAGCTCTACTAAAACAAAATATTTCTTTTGCTAACTATGCAAAGCAAATTGAATCAGAGCTTTTGTGGTCAAAAATTATATCAGAATCTTTGCGTTCAAAAGTTAGAATTAATGATTCTGAGACTAAAGAGTTTTTAGAGCAAAAAAATGTAGATATAAATGTTAAGCGTCTATTTATTGCTGAAGTTTTTATTCCATTTGGTGAAAATGCAAAATTATTAGCGGATAAATTGGTAATTGAATTGAGAAATGGTGCTGACTTTAAAAATATTGTAAAACAGTTCTCACATGATTCTTTGGCTGCTCAAAATCATGGTGAAATAGGTTGGGTTTCGCAAAAAGATATTGATCCCAAAATTTATTCAGAAGTTTCAAGACTTCAAAAAAATGAATATAGTAATACAGTTTCACTTTCTGATGGTTATTATATTTTTAAGCTTATAGATAGTAAATTTGAAACTAAAATTGATGAGCAAGATTTGAAAATGGCGCAAAACAATATTTTTATGAGAAAATTACAAAATATTGCCAAAGGCTATTTGATGGATATGAGAAAGAAGTCTTTTGTTGAAATTGATAGGAAGGCTTTAGAGAGTTTGTAGATTTTAATGGAGATTTCTAAGAACCCATCATAAATATTTTACAAGCTCAGTCCAATAATTTGTCAAGTTTTTTCAAACTTCATTTTGAATTATCCAAAGCTGCAACGCCCGGTAAATCTTTTCCTTCAAGCCATTCTAAAAATGCGCCACCTGCAGTTGAAATATAGGTGAATTTATCAGCTAAACCAACAGAATTTATTGCAGCAACTGAATCACCACCGCCGGAAACTGAAATTAGTTTTCCTTCAACAGTTAATTGAGCAGCAGTTTTGGCAAAAGATTCAGTTCCAATGTTGAAAGGTTTAATTTCAAAAGCACCAAGAGGTCCATTCCAAACCAAAGTTTTATGATTTGCTAATTCTTTGGCAACTTCTGCACTGCTTGCAGATCCAATATCAAGAATCATATCATCATCAGCAATTTCATCAACTAAAACAGTTTTGCATTCAGCATTTTGTTCAAATTTTTTTGCAACAACAACGTCAAATGGCAATAGAATTTGACAGTTATTTTTTTTGGCATTCTCAATAATTTGAAGTGCGGTATCTTTAAGTTCTTTTTCACAAAGTGACTTACCAATGTTTTTTCCTAAAGCATAAAGAAAAGTATTTGCCATTCCACCTCCAACAACAATTGTGTTAGCTTTGCTTGAAAGAGAGCTTAATAAGTCAAGTTTGGTTGAAACCTTAGCACCACCAACTACGGCCATAATCGGTTTTTTAGCATTTTCTAAGTGATTAGTAAGTCCGTCTAATTCTTCTTCCATTAAAAATCCGGCACATGATTTTAAAATTGCTGGAATTCCTGTAATTGAGGCATGAGAACGGTGAGAGCATGAGAAAGCATCATTAACATAAAGATTTCCAAGAGAAGCTAATTCGCGAGAAAACTCCGGATCATTCTTAGTTTCTTGCTTATAAAAGCGTAAATTTTCAAGCATAATAACTTCGCCGTAATTTGCAGATTCAACAGCTTTTTTCACTTTTTCTCCAATACAGTCATCAACGAATTTGACGTTTATTGAAGATCCAAGTAAATTTTGAACTCTTTCCACTAGTTGAGAAATTGACATTGATGGCTCAAATTTTCCTTCAGGCCTTCCAAAGTGCGAAATCACTATAACTTTTGCTTTATTTTCTGCTAAATATTTTAATGTTGGAATAATGGCTTTAATTCTTGTGTCATCTTCAATAATGCCGTTTTTAAGAGGTACATTAATATCTACACGTACAATAAGATTTTTATTGGTTACAACGCAATCTTTTAATCTATTAAATTTAGGCATTTTTAGTTTTTTGATTTGTTGGATTTACTAGAAAATTTAATAGTAAAAATCATAAAGATTAAGTTACCAAAAATCAATATACTAAAAAACTAAATATATCCTTTCAAAATAACTAATCAAACAAACGGTAATTATCCCTTGAAGGATTAATTTTACATAAAAACCAACCCCGTCATTGCGAGGAGCGTTAGCGACGTGGCAATCCACTTAGTCACGAGTTTAGGATTTTGTGACGAAGTGGATTGCCACGTCGCTAACGCTCCTCGCAATGACAGAAGTGATAAAACTAATACTTCAAGGGATAATTACCAAACAAACTCTAAAAAATACTTGATTTTAGTCAAAACAGACTTTAGTTTTAACTCTCTAACTTTCCTTTTCTTTAAGGAATTTAAAATAACATATAAAAATCTCTAAGTTCATTCAATTATGGGTACTAAGAATAACCCGAAAAACAGGGTAAAAGCCGTTGAAAAGAAAAAACATAATGGTAAAGAAGTTGAACCTATTTACTACTACGGAGTTCACGCAGGTCATGGAAAATACATGGCTGCTAAATACTCTGGTAGTACTCAATTAGTTGCTGATGCTGCTCAAAAACCATTGCCATGGGATCAAGTTAACTAAAAAAGCAAACGATGCCTGAAGTCATTATTAACGGTCCTGTAGGAAGAATTGAAGGACGTTATCATCAAAGTTCTTCGCCAAAAGCGCCAGTTGCATTAGTTTTGCATCCTCATCCACTTCATGGCGGAACAATGAATAACAAAATTGCTTATAACTTATATAAAGCCTTTGTTAATAACGGCTTTTCTGTGCTGCGTATTAATTTTCGTGGCGTTGGAAAATCTCAAGGTAAGTTTGATAATGGTGTTGGTGAATTATTGGATGCTACAGCAGTTATGAACTGGCTGCACGATCAAAATATGGAATCATCTGACTTTTGGATTGCTGGATTTTCTTTTGGAGCTTGGATTTCTCTTCAAGCAGTTATGAGAAGACCAGAATTAGAAAATTATATTTTGATTGCTCCTCCTGCAACTAAATATGATTTTAACTTTATTGTTCCTTGCACTTCAGCTGGTTTGATTGTTCAAGGTGATAAGGATGAAATAACTAAAGAGTCTGATTCGGCTAAGTTAGCTGAAAAGTTATCTGCAAGAGAAGGTGCAGAAGTTTCTTATCAAGTTGTTCATGGTGGTGATCACTTCTTCAAAGATAACATGGAAGAATTTGAATTGATCATCGATCAATATATAAAAAGTCGTCTTGTAGTTGATGCAACTAAAATTCGTAAAGTTAAGCGTGATAGACGTCGTCGTCGTAAGAAAAAGAACGTTGTTGAAGTAAAACCTGAGAGAAATCATTTTCCAGTAAAACCACTATCTTCTTTTGAAATATAAAGTTTCATCAATTTTCTATAAAAAACACTTTGTCTTATATATTTAAGTAAAGTGTTTTCTTATTTCTAATTTTATTCTGGTTGAGTTATAAATCTCACATCAGCTAATCCAGATTCTGCAGTTTTTGATAAAATGTAGCTTACCGCACCATAAGGAACGTTAACATCGGCTCTGATTGAGATTGCCTGATTTTTATCTTCTTGTCCAATTCTAAATAAGTGATCTTCTACTTCTTCTTTCTTAAAAAGTTTTTCGTTTAAATAGTAATTTCCGGATGCATCAATTGATAAGTTGATAGTTTTTATATTATCACTTTTTGAAGAAGATTTATCAGAAGGTAGTTTTAGCTTTATTGTGCCTTGTATAACTGGTGCAGTAACTAAGAAAATTACTAATAAAACTAGCAAGACGTCAACAAGTGGTGTTGTATTAATTTCTGCTAAAGGAGCATGTAAATCTTCGCGATCAAAAGAACCAGACATTATTTATTTTTCTTTAGGTGAAAGTGATAAGTAAATAGTAAGTTGTTCGGCAATATGTCTTAAGTCCTGAACTAAAAGACGGTTAAAGCGAACATAAGCGTTATAAGCAAGAACTGCAGGAATTGCAGCAAAAAGACCAATTGCGGTTGCAACTAATGCTTCTCCCATTGGTCCTGCAACAACATCAAGTCCGGCATTTCCTTTATTTGCTATTTCTGTTAAAGCTGAGTATATTCCAATTACTGTTCCAAATAAACCAACGAAAGGAGCAGAGCTGCCAATAGAAGCTAAAACAGTTAAACCTTTATCAAGGTTAACTTTTATCATATCAAGAGATTGAATTAAGTGCATTGATAAGACCTCTCTTTTTTCTTCATGTTGATAATTTTTAATTACACTTTTTAAATTTTGAGATTCAGTTACTAAAAGTTCTAAATTACCTTTTACATTAACAAAGTTAGCATGAATTGGCCAATCGGGAGTTTTAATATATTGGTTGCGGAAATTTTTTAAATAATTTCTTTCTTTACGTAAGTTAATAGCTTTCCAGAAAACTATGTACCAACTGCAAACTGACATCATCATTAAAATGATAAATGTTATTAATAAAACAGGGTTTGTCTGATATAACATAATTTAAGTAAGTTTAATTTAATTGATTTAGTTTAAATTCTATTGGTACAAAAACTTTTGCCTCAACTGTTTCAAGTCCTTTCTGTGCAGGAATAAAACGCCATTTTTCCACTGAATCTTTTGCTGCATTATCAAGAGTAGTGTAGCCACTTGATTTTGAAATAGTAACCATTTTTGCAGTTCCATTTTTAGTTACCAATACTTCCAGAATCACTCTACCTTCAAAACCCTTCGCTTTTGCATAACTAGGGTAGGTTGGAACTGGATTGTGTAAATAAGATGCATTAAATACTGGATCAATAATAGCAGAATTTTTAGCAGTAGCATTTTTATCTACTTTTCCAGAAGTGTTGACTTCTGAAGAAGTTTTAGAATTCTCTTCTTCTAATTTCTGTGGTTTATTTTTATGACTTTTTATTTCTAAGTTTTGTATCTGATTATTTTTAGATATAATAAAGTTTTCTTTTTTATTTGATTCTGTTTCTTTTTTAACTTTTCTTTGAGACGAAGGTGAAACTATTTCAACCATTATTGCTTGTTGTAAAACCACAGGTTCTGATTTTCTGAATAATAACCAAAAAATTATTGAAATATGCAAAAAAACTGCTAAAAATAAGGCAATATAGTGCGATTTTCTATCGTTTTTTAGAGTTTTATTCATTTAAATTAATCAACAAAAAAATACCCTAAAAAATAATTTTAGGATTAATAATTCTAGAAATCCATTACTACAGAAGCTTTGAATGCTCTAGTTGAACCTGGTTGTAAGTTATTATTATTATGAGCAGTCAAAATATACTCGCGATTAAATATATTCTCAGCATTAATTTGCAAACGATAAGAACTATTTATTTTGTAGTAAGCAGCAGCGTCAAAACGATTAAATCCTTTTAATTTAACAGTATTGTCAGCAGAGGCAAATTGACTGGATTGGCTAATAAATCCAATTCCAGCGGCAAATTTTGAAGTGAAATCATATTTATTCCATAAACTAAATTTATTACGAGGAGTCAGTTGCAAAGAGTTTCCAGCTTTGATAATCGAAGTTGTGCTTGTTCTATAAGAAGTTGTTACTTCTGAATCTTGAAGTGCATATCCTCCTATGATTTGCCAGTTATCATTAATTTTTCCTCTACCTTCTAACTCAATACCACGAGTTTGAGATGCTCCAGAGGCAATTCTGTGGCTTGCATCATTTGGATCAACTGAGCTTGTATTATTACGATTTAATTCAAAAAATGCTAAGCTTAAGTTAAGTTTAGGATTTACATCCCATTTAATCCCAATTTCATAGTTTTGTAATTCTTCAGGTTTCAGAGATTTTGTTGAAGAACTTAAACTATTAAGTTGATCACCAGCGCTTGGTAAGTAGCTTACGCTATAACTTGAGTAAAGAGAAATATTCTCCAAAGGTTTTACAATAACTCCAAATTTTGGCGATATTAAATTATCATCCCGATTATAATGGTTGCTAGTTAACTTATCTTTAAGATCAATTCGAAATTTTTCATAACGAACCCCAAGGTTTAATTGAAGATATTTATTGATATCAATTTGATCTTGTATATATCCAGCAGCAATATTAACTTCCGAGCTATTGTTAATAGTGTTGTTAGTATAGGTTATTGTTGAAAAATCTAAAGGATCATTAACATTTACAGATATAGTGTCGGTACTTGTGTTGCGAATATTTATAGAATCTTGTTTAGCAAATTCAGTTCCAAATAAAGCTGTATGTTTAATTTTACCTGTTGAAAATTTGTAAGTTAAGTCAGTCTGATTGGTAAAGTTGTTACGATCTGTTTCATTATTATATGCTCCAAGAGAAATATCGCCATTTGACTGTACTGATCCGTTTATGTAAACGTTCTGATAAAACTTATTGTATTTTGCAATTCTGGTAAAGTTTTTGATTTGTAAATTTTTTGAAAAGGCATGACTTAAAGTTGTATAAGCAGAATTTACTTCTGCATCTGAAAAGTTTTCATTTGGATTTCCAAAGAATGTTTTTGGATCAACTTTATAAGCTCTACCATTATAATAAGGTATACCACGATCATTGAATCTTTTATCACGGAAATGTTCATATCCAAATCTTATTTCAGTATTTTTTGAAAGGACAACTGTAGCAGTGGGATTAAAACCATATCTTTCTAAATCTCCATATTGACGGAAAGTACCAGATTTTTCATACATTGTATTAAATCTTATTGCTAGTTTATTGTTAATTTTATCTCCTATATCAGCTTCCGCACGTCTATTATCAAAAGAGCCGCCGCTTAGAATAACGCGTCTTTTTTGTTTGCCATCTGCATATTTTGAAACTCTGTTTACCAGACCACCGCTTCCACCACGTCCAAAAGCCATTGCGTTTGGACCTTTTAGAAATTCTATGTTTTCTGTATTATAAAAATCGCGATAATATTGTACGTCATCGCGTGCGCCATCAAGGTAAAAATCTGCCGAAGAGCCATTGCCTCGAAAAGTTATAGCATCACGGTTGCTTTCACCTTGTTGAATATTGACTCCGGGAACATATCTTACAGCCTCTTCCATACTTGTAATATTTTGGTCACGAATTTGTTCTTGAGTTACTATTGAAATTGATTGTGCAGTATCAAGAAGTGGTGTGTTAGTTCTGTTTGAAGAACTGCTTGTTTCAGCTTTATAACCTTTATTTTCAGAATTTTCAGAAGTTGCTTCAACTATTACATCTGGTAAAGTTACATTTTTATTTTTTTCTTCTTTTGCTTGAGCTCCTGCTGATAAAATAAGGGAAATCGCAGTTGTAATCAGAAGTTTGTGATTTGAAATCATAGGTGACAATCATTTAATTAATAACGATTATCATTTTTATATATTTAATATTAATTATCAATATTAATATTGATAATTAATACCATTTTTTGATTACAAAAAATTATTATTTTTTGTAAATTACTCCGCCACAAGAAGGTAATTTTACTCCGGTGGTTTTATTAAAACCTATTGGTAGTTCTAAAATACTTCTTATTCCTAAGAAGGCAAAAGCCTCAGCTTCAATTGCATCGCCATTTAAATTAATTTCTTCGATAGTTTTAACTGAAATTCCAGAAAGCCATTTACGCATTTCATCCATCAGAGCAATATTTTTTCTACCACCACCGCATATAAAAATTTCTTTTGGTTTTTGGCTCAGGAAATCGATACTAAACTGAATTGATTTTGCGTGCATATAAGCAAATGTCGCTAGTGTATCTTCAGTATTTCTTAAGTTTTTTATTGGGGCGAGCAGTGTTGCAAAATCATTGCGATCAAAAGATTTAGGAGGTTTTTTATGAAAAATATCATTTTGCAGAATTCTATCTGCTAAAATAAAATCAACTTTTCCTTTTTGACTTAAAGTACCATTCTCATCAAATTCCTTATTAAATCTTTCTTTCATTAAATCATCAAATGGAGCATTGCCAAAGCATATATCAAAAGCTTCAATTTCATTCTCATTCTCAGATCCAAAATAAGTTATATTTGAAATTCCACCAATGTTTAGGACTGCCGCTGGTTTTTTTTGTTTTGATAAAAGGTAAAAGTGGTAAATTGGAACAAGAGGAGCTCCTTGCCCTCCAAGAATTACATCTTTACTTCTAAAATCAGATACAACATCAATTTTTGTTTTATTTGCAAGTAAGTGACTATTACCAATTTGCCAGGTTATTTCTTGATTAGGAATGTGAAGAATTGTATGGCCATGAAAAGCAATTAAATCTATAGTTGTGTGATCAATTTTGTTTTCTTCTAGAAATTTATTAATTAGGTCTGCGTGTAGTAATGTTAGTTCATTTTCAACTAGTTTTATTTGTTGAAGATTAGGCGACTTATAAATTATTTCGTGTAACTTTTGTTTAAAATTTTTTGTGTAAGAACTATAGGCAAAATGTTTTCTAATAATTTGATCTTTTCCATTACTTTCAATTAAAGCAAGATCAATGCCATCCATTGAAGTTCCACTCATTAAACCTATTGCACGATATAATTTAGTCATGAGAGAAAGAAATTAGGTTGAAAACATTGATCAAAGTAACTTTCTTATCTAAGTTTAAGGAATTATTCTTTTGTAATAAAATTTTTACTTTTTCTTCTAAATCTAAGAGATTCGTAAAACTTATATTGTTCTTTAAGTGAAGAAAAACTTCTTTTTCATTAAAGTAAAAATCAATTTTAAAACCACTGAAAAATTTCAGTAAACGATTTAAGAAGAATAAAGTAATTTCTTCTATAATTTCAAAAGAGAAATTTTTATCAGAGACTTTTTTATATAGATTGTTGTCAATTTTTTTGTTTTCTAGAGATTTTAAAAATTTTTGATATATTTCTATCAGTTCTTCTTGGTTTGAAATTGCTTTTGCTGGAGAGTTGTCACAAATTTCTGATAAAAACATTAACTCATCTTCTGAAATATCAGGGTAATTTGTTTCTAAGATTTTTTTGAATTCTTCGAATTTTAAATCTGATACTTTTAATTCCTGACAACGTGACCTAATTGTTGCAAGAACTTTATTTGGATTATGGGAAATTAAAATCAAAAAGTTGTTATTATGTGGTTCTTCAAGAATTTTTAGAAGAGCATTAGAAGATGATTTATTAAGCTCATCTGCAGAATCTACTACAATAAATTTATACTTAGAAATGGCGGATGTTTGGTTCAAAAAATCGGCAATTTTTCTTATTTTTTCTACTGAAATTTCTTTTTTTCCTTCCTCTTTCTCAATTAGCAAAAAGTCAGGGTGTTTTTGGCTTTTTGTTTCTAGTAAATCTTGAATAAATTCCTTTATGAAAGTTGATTTTCCAATTCCTTTTTTTCCGTGAATTAGAGTAGCATGATGTAACTTTTGGTTTTTATGAGAATTAAGAAGATTAGTTTTTAAAGCATCAAAACCGATAAGCATAATTTAATTTTTCTAAAAATGTCGTTTTGTCACGATTTTGAAACTTTAATAATGAAATGTTATTACGCTTGTGATATTGAAAAAGTTAATCGCAATTACCATTAGATTGGTATTTGCAATTATCTATTTGCACTTATTCTCCACCACCAAGTGAGTAAACATATATTGCTAATTGTTTTATAGTTTCGTCACTTAAGCGATCACTCCAGTAAGGCATAACACCAGCTCGAGCGTAAGTAATAGTATATAAAACGTCTTCTTTTTCGCCACCGTAAAGCCAAATTGCATCTGATAAGTTAGGTGCACCAAGAGCTTTATTTCCTTTACCATCAGATCCATGACAAGCAACACAGTTGGCTTTAAAAATCTCCTCTCCTTTTGCATTATACTGTGATTTTCCGGAAAGAGAAAGAACGTAATCTGTCACTTCTTCAATTTCTTGCTTATTTAGTACTTTATCTAATCCAAATGAAGGCATCTGATTAAAGCGTGCTTTTTCATGGCCTGATCTTATACCATACTTTAAAGTTGTATAAATATCTTCTAATTTACCACCCCATAACCAGTCATCATCGTTAAGGTTAGGATAGCCTTTTCTACCTTGAGCACCAGTTCCGTGGCAAGCAGCGCAGTTTTCTTTAAAAGCAGCTCGTCCGCCGTTAATTGCAAACTCCCTTAGATTGTTATCCTCGTTGATTTCTTGAAGAGGTTTTTTAGAAAATTCATGCAAGTAAGTTTCTTTACGAGCATCAATTTCTTTTTGTGATTCTTTTAGTTGAGATGCTTGAGACCATTTAAGAGAGCCTTTTGTATTTCCACCTGGAATTGGCCACGTTGGATAGAAAAACCAATAAATTATTGACCAAATAATACATATTATCCAAACAATTAGCCACCAACGTGGAGCAGGAATATTATATTCTGAAATTCCGTCCCATTCATGTCCGGTTGTTTCAATCTTTTTATTTTTATTATCTTTGTTTTCGTGATTGTCTTGGTTCATTTTAAAAATGTTCTAATTATTGAAATCTATAAATTACTCTTTGTCTTTTAAAGGAATTTCAGAATATCTATCAAATTTTTGTTTAGCTCCTTTTTTAAAAACAGAAAAAACAATATAGCAAAATGTTAGAAAGAAGAACATGGTTGCAATTGTTGGAGCGTAAGAAACAAAAAAATCTAGCATATTATTTAGCCTCTTTTGTTGATTGTTTTGAGATTTTTAACTCATCATATTTAGCAAAATCAACAAAAGTTCCTAAGGATTGTAAATAAGAAATTAGAGCATCCATCTCAGAAACCTTATTTATATGGCCATCAAAGTCTCGGATATTTACTTTATTTCCATAACGTTTTAGGAAGCTCTCTGATTCACGATCATTTGAAGCCTGAACTACGGCATCAGAGACTGCATTTTGTATCATTTCATCAGTATAAGGAACTCCAACTTTGCGCAAAACTTCCATATCGTTTGCAACAGATGAAATTGCAGCTTCGCGTTCTGTTAGAAATCTATATCCAGGCATGATTGACTCGGGAACTACATCTCTTGGGTTGACTAAGTGACGATAGTGCCATTCATCAGAATATTTTCCTCCAATTCTTGCTAAATCTGGGCCAGTTCTTTTAGATCCCCATTGAAAAGGAAAATCATACATACTTTCTGCAGCCAAAGAGTAATGACCATAACGTTCAACTTCATCACGTAAAACTCTTACTTGTTGAGAGTGACATCCATAGCAGCCTTCACGTTTATAAATTTTTGATCCTACTAGTTCAAGTGGGGTTAGAGGACGCATTCCTTCTACTTTTTCAATTGTTGTTTCAATGCGAAATAGAGGTGCTATTTCTACAAGTCCACCAATTGAAATCAAGATAACTGTGAAGATTAAAAGTAAAAATGAACTGCGTTCTATTTTTCCATGATGTTTAAGCATTTTTTAATTTTCTATTTAATTATTTACTAATCGTTTTTATGAATTTATTGTTTTGACCTAATGGTTTTATAAAAGTTATAAGCCATTATACATGCTCCTGTAAGGAACAATAATCCACCAACTGCTCTTGTAAAATATAAAGGATGTAAAGCTTTTACTGTTTCAACAAAAGAGTATTGTAAAAAGCCCATCTCATCGTAAGAGCGCCACATTAAGCCTTGCATAATTCCTGAAATCCACATTGCAGTGATATATAGTACAATACCAGTTGAAGCAATCCAAAAATGAACACTAACTAATTTAGTTGAGTAAAGTTCTTTTTTATCCCATAAAACTGGTACTAAATGATATAATGCACCAAAGCTTATAAATGCAACCCAACCCAAAGCACCAGAGTGAACGTGACCAATTGTCCAATCTGTATAATGAGATAAAGCATTGACTGTTCTGATAGCCATTAGCGGTCCTTCAAAAGTACTCATACCATAAAAAGCAACTGCTGTTATTAAGAAGCGTAGAACAGGATCAGTTCTGAGTTTATCCCAAGCTCCAGAGAGAGTCATTATACCGTTAATCATACCTCCCCAAGAAGGCATCCAAAGCATGATTGAGAAAGTCATTCCTAAAGTTTGAACCCAATCAGGAAGAGAAGTATAGTGTAGGTGGTGTGGTCCTGCCCAAATATAGATAAAAATTAGTGACCAAAAGTGAAGAATTGAGAGGCGATAAGAATAAACGGGACGGTTTGCTCTTTTTGGAACAAAGTAATACATAATTCCAATAAACCCAGCTGTTAGGAAAAATCCAACTGCATTATGACCATACCACCATTGTATCATTGCACTTTGAACTCCACCGAAAATTGGATAGCTTTCAGAGCCGTCAAGTGATAAAGGAATTGAAAGGTTATTAACAATATGGAGAACTGCAACTGTAACTATAAAACCCAAATAGAACCAGTTTGCTACATAAATGTGAGGTTCTTTACGGTTTTTTATGGTCATAACATAAACTAAGAAGTAACATACCCAAACAATTACAAGGAAAAGATCAGCATACCATTCTGGTTCAGCATATTCTTTTGCTTGTGTGATTCCATTAACGTACCCATAAGCTGCCATAATTAGGAAAGCTTGGTAGCCCCAAAAAATGAATTTAAGTAGTTTATCTGATCCCCAAAGTCTTATTTGTGAGGTTCTTTGAACAACGAAAAAACTGGTTGCAAAAAGAGCATTACCACCAAAAGCAAAAATTACAGCTGAAGTATGAAGAGGTCTCAGCCTTCCAAAACTCAAGTATTCAATGTCTAAGTTAAGTGTAGGAAACGCAAGCTGGAAAGCTATAAAAACACCAGCAGAAAAGCCAACAATTCCCCAAAATGTGGCAGCAATTGTGAAAAGCTTCACAATATCGTAATTGTAATTTGTATTATTTGAAGATTCTGTGACAGACATTTTTTAAAGGATTAACGAAATTGCCATTATAAAAAGTGTTATAAAATTAACTATAAGCACAATTTTAGAAAAAATTTTAAATTCTTTTTTTAAATTTTTTAAGAAAAAATATCCACCTGACGCGCTTAAAAAAAGTGCTGGAAAAGTTGAAATTCCAAACAAAAGCATGCCTAAACCAGCCATTAAAGGCGATGATATTGAAGCTGCTAGTAAAAAAGCGCTATATAAAAGTCCACAAGGAATAAAACCAAGAATTAATCCGAGTAAATAACCTTTCAAACCTTTAGGGTTTTTAAATAAAAACTGTAAAATTTTTTTAAGGTGAATTTTATGTCCTAAAATTTCTAAGGTTTTTGATTTAAATGGCAATTTGTTTTTTAGTTTTGAAAGAGAGAAATTAAAAAATTTTTTCTCAAATAAAAGACTTAGAAATGCAAAGGAAGCGGTTATTAATAATAGAGCTGAAATAACTTGAAATTCTTGAGATTTTTTTATGTTTTTTGAAAATAAAGAGCAAATAATTCCAATTAAACTATAAGTTGAAATTCTTCCTAAATGATAAGGAATTAATGCGAGATTTTTTAGTTTTTCAAAATTTGAGAATTTTGAAATTGATATAGACTCAAGCCTTGAGCTGACTTGACTTAAAACAAATGGCGAGCACATTCCAACGCAGTGGCTAAATCCTCCAAAGAAGCCAAGAGTTATTAGAGAAAATATAATTGCTATATCTGAGTTCAATTTTTTTTAAATTTATTTTATCAAAATTGCTGCAACTTTTCGATCTTCTAAAGTTAAAATATTAAAAGTTCTACATGCTGCAGATGTTGTCATTTCACTAATTGAGATATTGGGAAATTTACTTGTTAGTTTTTGTTTTAAAGTGTGATTAATTATTTTATGAAAATTTCCTGTTCCAATTAATATAATTTCTGTTTCTGAAATATTAATTTTTGCAAATAAGTCAAAAATTTTTTTTTCATTTTCTAAATCATGGTCTTTGAAGGAAACTTCTTCTACAACTGTTGGTTGTAAAATAATTGATCCAATAAATTCTTTCTCAGATATTGTAAAATTATTTTCGTTATAAGAATTTATAAGATTACGACCCTTTGGTATAAGAGGTGTTATATCCATTTTGTAATATATTTTTTCTTAATAATGTTGTTACTTATCATAACTCCAAGAATGATAAAAATTGCTCCAATAATTCCATTCCAACCTAATTTCTCATCTAAAACAAGATATCCCAAAAAAGCACCAAATATTGGTGTTATGTAGTTAACCATAGAAGTGTAAGAAGCGCTGGTATCATTTAGTAGTTTATAGTAAATTATGAAAGCAATTGCACTTCCTAAAATACCAAGTGCAAAGACACAAAGCACTGTTTGTAATGAAACGTAATTAATTGTCAGTGGATTCTCGAAAATCAATGAAGTTGGTAGTAAAATTATTGCTGACATTATAAGTTGTGCAGTTGGAACTACTAGTGGTTTAAATCCTTGTATGTATTTTTTTGAGTAAATAAAAGCAATACTATAACAAATTGATGCAGTTGTTACACACAAAACTCCTAAAAAACTTGAATTTGAATTTGTTAAAGAAGGAAAAATTAATAGAATTAATCCAAAGAAACCAATTATTGAACCAACAATTTTATTATTGTTTAGTCGATCATTTTCAGTTGTTAAATGAGCAATTATTATTGTGAATAAAGGAGTTGAGCCATTTATAACAGCGGCTAGAGAGCTATCAACATATTTTTCGCCAAAACCAAATAAGCTGAAAGGTACAGCACTGCTAAAAAGTGCCATTATTGTGAAGTGTTTCCAGCATTTTCCAAGTTTTGGTAATTTAGTTTGACGAATTTTTAATATTGTATAAAGAATTATAGCACCAATTGTTATTCTCAAAAAAGTAAGAGTTATTGGTGGTATATGTTCAATCGCAACCTTTATAAATAAAAAAGACGGACCCCAACAAAGTCCAAGAGAAAGTAATAGAAGAAAATTTTTTAGTTGTTCGTTCTTCATATATTTTGATTATATATAAATAAAACAGATTTTTAAATTGCAAATTCTGTTGTCAGCAATAATTTACTAAAAAACTTTTTTAGTAAAAAACTTCCCAAGTTTATTAATTATTACGTAGCAATCAAATGAAAATAAATTTTTCAAAAATCTCTTCAATTTCTGCCTTAAAAAACTCAGTAGCAGTAATTGTGTTAAGTGAAGAACAAGTTAAAAAATCAAAGTCAAAATTGGTTAAATATGCTAAAGAAACTTTTGATTTTGAAGGAAAGTCTGGTCAAATTAACCTTGTAGCTTTTCTTGACAAAGCTTTATTGGTTGCAGGTTTGGGTGAGGAAAAAAAAGTTGATAATCTTGCTTTACAAAGACTTGGCTCAAGAATAATAGCATTTCTAAACTCTTCTAAAATTAAAGATGCAACAGTGTTTTTTGGATATGAATTAGATGATAAAGGTAATGTTAAAAATCATAATTATAAAGCTGAAAATGTTGGAGAAGTGGCATTTGGCTCTCTTTTGCAATCATATCGTTTCAACAAATATTTTGAAGACAAGAAGAAAAACAAGGAACTAAAAGTTAAATCATTGAGCTTTGCTGTTTCTGATATTGCAAAATCTGAGAAGATTTTTGATGGTTTAAAAATTATTGCTGAAAATGTTTTCTTTGTCAGAGATTTAGTTTCTGAACCTTGTAATGTTTTAAATCCTGAAACTTATGCTGAAATTTGTAAAACTTTGAAAAAAGAAGGATTAGAAGTCCAAGTTTTAGGTGAATCTGAGATGAAAAAATTGGGAATGAACTCTTTGCTTGGTGTCGGACAAGGAAGTGTTAAAGAATCACAATTAGTTGTATTAAAATGGAATGGCGCAAAAAATTCTAAGGAACAGCCTGTAGCATTCGTTGGAAAAGGTGTAACTTTTGATACTGGTGGAATTTCAATTAAACCTGCTCAAAACATGGAAGATATGAAAACTGACATGGCTGGTTCTGCAGTAGTAGTTGGTTTGCTACGTTTACTTGCTCAAAGAAAAGCCAAGGTAAATGTTGTTGGTGTTATTGGTTTGGTTGAAAATATGCCTTCTGGTTCGGCTCAAAGACCAGGAGATGTTGTAAAGTCAATGTCTGGTCAAACAATTGAGATTGTAAACACTGATGCCGAAGGTAGATTGGTTTTAGCTGATGCTCTTCATTATACTAATACAAAATTTAAACCAAAACTAATTGTTGATTTGGCAACTTTGACAGGTGCAATTATTGTAGCATTAGCTGATGTTCACGCTGGAATGTTTTCAAATGATGATAATTTAGCAAAACAACTTGAACAAGCTGGAAAAGAAACAGCAGAAACTTTATGGAGAATGCCACTTGGTGATGCTTATGATGAAATGATTAACTCTGATATAGCAGATATGAAAAATGTTGGCAGTGGAAGAGGAGCTGGAAGTGGTACTGCAGCACAGTTTTTACAACGTTTTGTTGGTAAAACTAAATGGGCTCATCTGGATATTGCAGGCGTTGCTTGGAAAGGGAAAGGAGATCCAATGGCAGTAAAAGGCGCAACTGGTTATGGTGTGCGTTTATTAAATCAGTTTATTATTAACAACTACGAAAAATAATTATGAAAAAAATAATTGTTGTTTTGGCATTAATTTTAGCTTCTTCTTGTGCTATTACTAATCCTCCTTCAGGTCCTGGAGTTTTTTATACGGATGTAAAAGAATTAGTATATTATGATCCATATGTTAATCCACTTTCTGAATCTGTAATATGTAGTAATAATTATGGTGGATTTTTTTCATTGGGTAATTCTGGATTAAATGCAATTAAAGCAAAAACTAAAATTAAGAAAATTCACTCAATTGAACGTACTTATCATAATTTTATGTTGATAAAAGCCAAATCTTGTTTGATTGTGAAAGGCCAGATTTCTAAATAAATTTATCATGAAAAAACTTTTGATTAAAGGCGGTAATAAACTGCAAGGCGAAGTTTGTATTGCTGGTGCAAAAAATGCCGCTTTACCATTGATGGTTGCATCAATTCTAACTGAAGAAAAGCTTACTCTAACTAATGTTCCACATGTTGCTGATATTTCTACGATGGCAAATTTATTGGCAAATCTAGGTATAACAATTCATCTTGATGGAACACCAAAAAATGATGGTCATCAAGGAAGAGTGATGATTTTAAATGCAAACGAAATTTCAAATCCGGTTGCTCCTTATGACTTAGTCTGCAAAATGCGTGCTTCAATTTTAATTTTAGGTCCGCTTTTAGCTCGTTTTGGAAAAGCTAAAGTATCGCTTCCTGGAGGTTGTGCAATTGGAACTCGTCCAGTAGATTTGCATTTGAAAGCAATGGAAAAACTAGGTGCTAAAATTGAGTTAGTAAGTGGTTATGTTGAAGCAACAGTTGATGGAAAACTCAAAGGTTCTGAAATTAATTTTGAAAAAGTTTCGGTTGGTGCAACTCAAAGCACTTTAATGGCGGCTTCTCTTGCTGAAGGAGAAACAATTATAAACAATGCTGCTTGCGAACCTGAGATTATTGATTTAGCAAAGTGCTTAAATGCTATGGGTGCTAAAATTGAAGGTGCCGGAACTTCAAGAATTATAGTTAAAGGAGTAGAAAAACTTCATGCCGCAAGACATAACATAATTGCCGATAGAATTGAAGCTGGAACTTATGCTATTGCAGCAGGAATAACTAATGGTTGTTTAAAGTTAAAAGGAGTCGAATTATCACTCTTTGGAGGTTTCAAAGAAGAATTGGAAAAATCTGGTTTGCAGTTAAGTCAGGTTTCTGAAAACGAAATTGAAGTTAGAAGATCGTCCGATGTTATTAATTCTGTTAGTATATCAACTCATCCTTTTCCTGGTTTTCCAACTGATATGCAAGCTCAGTTTATGTCTCTGATGACTGTAGCAGATGGTGTTTCAACTATAGAAGAAAATATATTTGAAAACCGTTTTATGCATATTATGGAGCTTGTAAGAATGGGTGCAAACATTGAATCTCATAGCAATATTGCAATTGTTAAAGGTGTTAAAAGGTTGACTGGAGCTGAAGTTATGGCAACCGATTTAAGGGCTTCAGTTTCAATGGTATTGTGTGCTCTAGTTGCTGAAGGAGAAACTAAGATCAATAGGCTCTACCATCTTGAAAGAGGATATGAAAGATTAGCTGAGAAGCTGATTAAATGTGGTGCTGATATTAGAATTTTATACTAGAAATTTTTACTGTTTTTTGTAACAAATTATTATTGGAATTTTTAAATGTTTTCTTACGTAGCTAAAAAATTTTTTGGGTCAGTTAATGATCGTATTATCAAGTCTCTGTTTTTGGAAGTTGCTAAAATAAATGCCCTCGAACCAAAAATGGTCGTGCTTTCAGATGTAGAATTGAAAGCTAAAACTGATGAGTTTAAAAATCGTTTGAAAAATGGAGAGACTCTTGATTCAATTTTGCATGAAGCTTTTTCAGTTGTTCGTGAAGCTTCAAAACGTGTTTTAAATATGCGTCATTTTGACGTTCAGTTAATTGGTGGTATAGTTTTACATCAAGGAAAAATTCCTGAAATGAGAACAGGTGAGGGTAAAACTTTGGTTTCAACTTTACCTTGCTATTTAAATGCTTTGGCAGGTCACGGAGTTCATGTTGTTACTCCAAATGATTATTTGTCGAAAAGAGATTCAGCTTGGATGGGTAGAATTCATCAATTTCTTGGCTTAACAGTTGGTTGTTTGACTAATGATTTAGAAGATGAAGAACGTAAAGCTGCTTATGCTTGTGATATTACTTATGCTACAAATAACGAGCTTGGTTTTGATTATTTACGTGACAACATGAAATACGATGTTGAAAAAATGGTGCAACGCCAAGGTGAGAATGGTAAGTTCTTTGCAATTGTTGATGAAGTTGATTCAATATTAATTGATGAAGCTAGAACTCCATTGATTATTTCTGGTCCTACTAACGATAATTCTAAACTTTATGAAGAAATTAACAGATTAATTCCAAAGTTGACTGAGAATTGTTATCAGCTTGAAGAAAAAGATCGAGGAGTTTTCTTGACTGATACTGGGGTTGAGATAATGGAAAAACTTTTGAAAGAAAGGGGAATGATCGAAGACAATTCTTCTTTGTTTGATGTCAATCATGTTTCATTAGTTCATCATACTAATCAGGCTTTAAAAGCTCACAAAATTTTCAAGAATGAAATTGATTACATTGTTAAAGACAATTCTGTTGTAATTATTGATGAATTTACAGGCCGTATGCAAGAAGGAAGAAGGTTTTCTGATGGTTTACATCAAGCTCTTGAGGCAAAAGAAGGAGTTAGGGTTAGAAATGAAAATCAAACTTTAGCTTCAATTACTTTTCAAAACTACTTCCGTCTTTATAAAAAACTTGGAGGTATGACTGGAACTGCTTTAACAGAAGCAACTGAGTTTGAAGAGATTTATGGACTGAAAGTTGTTGAAATTCCAACTAATAAAGCTGTATCAAGAATTGATGAAGATGATGAAATTTATAAAACTGAGTCAGCAAAATATGATGCAATAATAAAATCAATTTCTGAATCTTATAATAAAAAACAGCCAGTTTTGGTTGGAACAACTAGTATTGAAAAATCAGAATATTTATCCAAATTACTAAAAAGTCATAAGTTACCTCATAATGTTCTAAATGCTAAATATCACGAGCAAGAAGCTGAAATTATTGCTCAAGCTGGTATTCCTGGTGCAATTACAATTGCAACTAATATGGCGGGACGCGGAACTGATATTATGCTTGGTGGTAATCCTGAAATGTTAATTGGTTCAGAAACCAATCCTGATAAAATTGTATCAATTAAAGCGAAAGTTGAATTAGACAAGAAAATTGCTATTGATGCTGGAGGACTCTATGTACTTGGAACTGAAAGGCATGAAAGTAGAAGAATTGATAATCAATTACGTGGTCGTTCTGGTCGTCAGGGTGACCCTGGAAGATCAAAATTCTTTTTATCTTTGCAAGATGATTTAATGAGAATTTTCGGTTCAGAAAAACTACAAGGAATGCTATCAAAATTAGGCCTAAAAGATGATGAAGCAATTTTCCATCCATGGATAACCAAAACTTTGGCTAAAGCACAATATAAAGTTGAGATGAGAAACTACGAAATTAGAAAAAATTTGCTCAAATATGATGATATTGTAAACCAACAGAGAAAAAGTATATTTGCTTTGCGTTCTGAAGTGATTTCTTCAAAAGATATTTCTGAAAAGCTTATTAAATTCAGATCTGAAATTAATAGTGATATGGTTCTGGATTGTATACAAAAAAATTCTTATGTAGAACAATGGGAGATTGACGCTTTAGAAAAAGAAATATTTAGAGTTTATGGTATTAAAATTGATTTAAAGTTGGAGGCGGAAAAAGATGGAGTTACAGAAAAAGAAATTTTGTCTTTTATTGAATCAAAAACTGCAGAAATTTTTTCAACAAAAGAAAATATTTATGGCAAAGATTTGTTAAGACAAGTTGAAAAACAGATTTTTTTGCTAACAATTGATTCTGAGTGGAAAGATCACTTATTGTCACTTGATAAATTAAGAAATGGCATAAATTTACGTGCTTATGCTCAAAAAGACCCCTTGATTGAATATAAAAAAGAAGCTTTTGGTTTATTTGAAGATATGATGTTACGTATGGAAGAGCAAATTATTAGTAGAATTGCTCACGTACAATTAAACATTACATCAGAAGAGGAAATTAATTTATTGGCCAGAGTCCCTAAACAAAAAACTTTTGAAAGCAGAAATGATCCAGCTTTTGAAATTTCTCAAAATACTTCATCCACTACGCCAATTAAAACAAATTTTAATTCGCAAAATAGAAATCCAAAAGATCCTTCAACTTGGGGAAATGTTGGTAGAAACGAGTCTTGTCCTTGTGGTAGTGGAAAGAAATATAAATATTGCTGCGGAGCTTAATTCGTATTTATTAATCATAGTCAAAATTTAAAATAACAATTATGAAAAAATCGAAGTATTATAATTCTGCTTTTTCAATGATTGAAATTTCAATTGTTTTGTTAATTATGGTATTTTGATTGCTGGTGTTACTCAGGGATCAAAATTGGTGAATAAGTTCAAGTTGCAAACTGCTCAGTCATTAACTCAAAGTTCTCCTGTTACAAGTATTGCAGATTTAGCGTATTGGTTTGAGTCAACTTCTGAGAAAAGTTTTTCTGCGTCAGAAGCAGTTGATGAACAAAAAGTTAGTAATTGGTATGATATTTCACCAAGAAATAGTATTCATCCAGCTTTGTCAAGTAGCTCTTCTTCTCAACCAATTTATAAATCATCTTCAGATTTGAATGGCTTGCCGGCACTTTATTTTGATACTGACCAGTTTACTTATGATGGTTACCAATATTCACGTAATACTACTATGTTTGCAGTTATAAAAGCTCCATTTAGTAAAGATATAGTTGGTAATGAGTCTGAATGGGGTAATATTATTGGTCTTCACAAAGGTGGTTTATGCGCACTTTTTACTTCTAATCTTGCTAATGATATGGTAACTCCGGTAAATCAGTTTCAATTTTGGGGGAGTTATTCAGAAAGTTTAGATGTTTCTTATAACAGAACTTCTGACAATGGTGCAATACTGACTGGTGTGATAAATGGAGCAAATCTTGATTCAAACCATGTTGCTTACAAATTTTATACTGACGGTAATTTCAAGGGTTCAATAGTTGATACAACGTGTAAAATTAATAGTGGTTTGATAGTTGGTGCATCATATCCTAATTTTGAATATTATCAAGGTTATATTGGTGAATTAATTGTCTTTAACCGTGCTTTGAATGATGAAGAAAGAAAGTCAGTAGATAATTATCTTAGTCAAAAGTGGAATATTCCTTTAAACAATTAAAGCAATTAAAGTTGTCATAAACTGTAGGTCAATTTTTTTGTTAAAGAAAGCAAGAATTTGCAAGACAAAAACTTAAAAGATTCTTCAATTTGGGAAAGGTTTGTAGAAAATAATCTTGTCCTTGCATTAATAAATATATAACGGAGCTTATTTTATATCTATGAACCATATTCAAAATTTAACTCAACAACTTATAAGAATTGGTTTTAAAGTTGAGTTAAACGAGAATGTAATTGTGGTAATTGGGGTTGAAGATATTTTATGTTGTAATTTTCCTGATAAAATAGTTTCACAAGAAAATTTTTCAAAACTACTTCAAGTTTTGCAGGTTGTTATTGAAATTGATGATCCAGAATCGCAAACTCCCAAAATTTTGTTCCAAAATTGTTCTCTGAAAGTTTATTTTGAAGGTTGGGACTTTTTTGAAATTGCAAAGATTGTAAAGCTTGATATTGCACTAATTCTTAATGAATCTGGAATTTTTAATGGTATGGGCTTTGAAATTCCAAAAGATTATTCTGAAGTTATTGTTCCTTAGCTTTTAATTCAACTCTGCCAATTCCAGGAAGTTTTAAGGCTGGTTTTGCAAAATCAATGCCGAATGAAATTCCTATTAGGTTAATTTCAATACCTTCAATGATTCCTAAATTTATTCCAAACATTCCAAAAAAAGAAAATTGTATACCAGTTTTAGATTCAGAAAGAGCAAAAAATTTTACGCCATTTTCGTCGCATAACCAATCTTTACCAATTGCATTATTTGGTAATGAAATTTTTATTTCTGGAATTTGACGAACGATATAGGAAATAAAAGTATTGCTATTTGGTCCTGGATAAGCACGATAGAACTTCTGATAAGGATAGGTTTTGGTGGCTTGATAAATTTTAGGTATAATTTCTTCAGCTTTTTTGCCTGAGATTGAGTATATTATATCTGGTTCTGCATCATACCATTTTCTGTCAGGTAAGTCTTTCTGAGTTACAACAACCCCTTCAGCGCCAAAGTGCGTTCCCCATAAAACAACATAGTGAACTAAATAACTTTCGGCGTTTTTTTCTTTTGTTGCTATCCATAAATGTTGACTGAATTTTCCACGCCAAGAGTAAGCTTTTGCTGAGTAAATTTGAATTTTTGCTTCAGGTGTATCAGAAGCCAGTTCAACAAGTTTTGCACTTTCTCTTGAAGCTTCATTCCAACTACGTTCACTTGCTTTTGGGTTGAAATAAATTAAGGAAGCAAAACATAGAATAGTTAAGAAAATTAACATTTTAACGATTGATATTTTATTGTTTATGCTTTTCAACAAGTCTGAACAAAAATGGATTGATAGCTATTGAAATTATTGCGCTGGCAATAACCATATCATAAACAATATTTGAGAAAAAACCTAATTTAAGAGCAAGAGCTGCTAAAATAAAAGAAAACTCTCCAATTTTAGCAAGACTGACTGACATTATTAAAGAATTATGAGATCCGTGACGAAATAGTCTCATAATAAAGTAGGTAGTAAATAATTTTCTAAAGACGACAAGCATAAAAAAGTGGTCACTGACATTTGAATTAAAGCGCCAGGAATTGCTGTTTTATGAACTTTTAAAAGATCTTTTGTAGAAAAATGTAGTCCAACTCCAAACATTAAAAGTATAACTCCAATTTCAGCTAATTTAACATCTGCAACAAATTCTGGTGTGTTAGGTCCTAGAACTATTCCTGCCAAAACATATCCTAAAATAGTTGTTAATTTCATTCTATTTGCTAAAAGACCAAATAAAAATGCCAGAACTATGCTGCTCACTATTGTTGTAACCAAAAGGCATGATTCTAGCATCTTGTTTCCTTAAATAGGTTTGATATTTTTTCAATAATCCTAAGATTTATTTTGAAATTTCTTTTTTTAAGTTTTCACTAATCTCATCTAAAAATTCTTCTGTATAGAGATAATGTTTACCATGCTCAACATTATTTTTATGAATACAAATAGCTAAATCTTTAGTCATTTTTCCTGATTCAACTGTTTCAATACAAGCTTTCTCAAGTTTATTACAGAAATCTATTAGATCTTGGTTATTATCAAGTTTGCCGCGGAATTCTAATCCTCTTGTCCAGGCAAAAATTGATGCAAGAGGGTTAGTTGATGTTGGTTTTCCTTTTTGATGTTCACGATAATGACGAGTTACTGTTCCATGAGCTGCTTCGCTTTCCATTATTTTTCCATCGGGTGTTATTAAAACTGAAGTCATTAAACCCAAAGATCCAAAGCCTTGAGCTACTGAGTCAGACTGAACATCGCCATCATAATTTTTACAAGCCCATATAAATTTTCCATTCCACTTAAGTGCGCTTGCAACCATGTCATCAATTAAACGATGTTCGTATGTTATGTTAGCCGCAGCAAATTTTTCCTTAAACTCTGATTCATAAATTTCAGCAAAGATGTCTTTGAATCTGCCATCATATTTCTTTAAAATAGTATTTTTTGTCGAAAGATATAGAGGCCAGCCTTTTTGTAGTGCTAAATTAAAGCAAGAATAAGCAAATCCTTTAATAGATTCTTCAGTATTATACATCGCCATTGCAATTCCAGCACCTTTGAATTTATAAACTTCATGCTCAATTACTTCACCATTTTCACCTTCAAATTTAATTGTAAGTTTTCCTTTTGATGGCACAATAAAGTCTGTTGCTTTATATTGGTCACCAAAAGCGTGTCTTCCAACAATTATTGGTGATGTCCAGTTAGAAACAATTCTTGGTACATTCTGGCAAACAATTGGTTCACGAAAAACTGTCCCATCAAGAATATTGCGAATTGTACCATTTGGTGATTTCCAGATTTGTTTTAGATTAAATTCTTTTTTTCTGGCTTCATCAGGTGTTATAGTTGCACATTTAATTCCAACTCCACATTCTTTTATAGCATTTGCAGCATCAATAGTAATTTGATCATTTGTGGCGTCGCGATTTTGAACAGATAAGTCAAAATACTTAATATCACAATCGACATAAGGTGTAATTAGTTTTTCTTTAATTAATTTCCAGATAATGCGAGTCATCTCATCACCATCTATTTCTACTACTGGATTTTTTACTTGAATTTTTTTCATAATATTTGACTTAGAAAATATGTTTTTAAGAAATTGGTTCGAAGAATCCGCTATCAACATTAAAACCAATTAATGCGCCTCTTTCGGCATTAAAGTGCCAACCAAAAATATTTAATTTGTTTTCTTTGATACGTTTGGTGACATAAGGATATTCTATTAAATTTTTCAAAGAAATTATGATCGATTCATGTTCGCATGCTTTTAATTGTTCTTCTTCACTTTTATCACCTAACTGAGATTTAACGGCTTCTTTTGCATCCTGAGCAACTGAAAGCCATGTTTTCATTGATTCAGAAAGATTTTTACCAGAAGAAAACTTATCAGACATCATCATTTTTATGCCTTCGCATTTTGCATGACCAAGAATAATGATATTTTCTACTTCAAGAATTGTAACAGCGTATTCTATTGCTGATAAAATACCATGAGTTCCATGTTTATCATATTTTGGAACTAAGCCACCAATGTTGTTAATTACATATAACTCACCAGGATTTGTAGCAAAAATTTCCGCTGGAGCCATTCTAATCTCTGCACAAGAAATCACCATTGTTGTTGGTTTATGACCTTGCTCAATTAAATGTCTGATTATGTCTTTTTGTCTTTCAAAGGTTGTTGATTTAAAAACTCTGAAACCACCTATAAGTTTTGAGATATTTGCCATTTTAGAAGAAAAAATATTGTTTATTATGTATAAATTACAGTTTAGTTTCTTAGAAAAGTTATAAGCAAGAAAAAATCAAAATTATTTCTTTTTACTACATCTTAGAAATACAATGACAAGCTTCCCCACAATATATTAGTAAAAAGATATTAGATTTATAATTCTGCAAAATTGCCTAATTGCATATTACATCAACGTTTTTTAGAATTATATTCCCTTTACAAATCTATAAATTCAAAAAAATAAGTCATGTCACAAGCAAAATTTTCACAAGCCAAGGTTATCTTACTCGAAAATATTAGCTCAGCTGCAATTTCAACTTTTGAAAAGTTTGGAATTAGTGATGTAAAAATCTTAAAAACCAGTATTGAAGAAGCTTCTGAAGAAGTTTTTGAAGCAAATATTTTAGGAATTAGATCTCGTAGTAAACTAAGTGCAGAAGTTTTAAATAAATTCAAAAATTTATCTTGTGTAGGATGTTTTTGCATTGGAACTGATCAAGTTGATTTAACTTCAGCAAAAAAATTAGGAATTCCTGTTTTTAATGCACCATTTTCAAATACTCGTTCTGTTGCTGAGCTTGTGATTGGTGAAATTATTTCTCTTTATCGTCGTCTACAAGTTGTAAACATAGAAATGCACAAAGGTATTTGGAGCAAAAATGCCGCAGGATGTAACGAAATTAAAAATAAAAATTTGGGTATTATTGGTTATGGAAATATTGGTGCTCAAGTTGGTATTTTAGCTGAATCTTTGGGTATGAATGTTTTTTATTATGATATTGAAAACAAACTTCCTTTTGGTTCAAATCATCAGGTTAATTCGCTAGAAGAGTTACTAAAAATTTCTGATGTTATAACTCTTCATGTTCCTCAAGATAAAAGTACAAATGATATTATAAATAAATACACAATTTCGAAAATGAAAAAAGGTGTTTTTATTATTAATAATTCGCGTGGTAATGTTGTAGATATTCAAGCTTTGGCAGAAGCTTTGGAAAATAAAAATGTTGCAGGCGCGGCAATTGATGTTTTCCCAATTGAGCCTTCAAGTAATTCTGAAGAATTTATTTCTCCACTTCGTAAGTTTGATAATGTTCTTCTAACTCCTCATATTGGTGGAAGTACCCAAGAAGCACAAGAAAATATTGCAATTGAAGTTGCAAATAAATTGGCTCAAAATCACTTGATTAATTCAACAGCTATGGCGGTTAATTTCCCAAATTTAGCACTTCAAAAACCAAAAGAAGGTTGTGTAAGAATTTCTCATGTGCACAAAAATACACCTGGTATGTTGCAATCAATTAATCAAGAGATAAGCAAATATGGTTTAAATATTCAGTCACAAATTCTTTCAACTGACAGTGAAATTGGTTATGTAGTTTTAGATGTTGAAAGCAACGAAATTCCTCGAGGTTTAGATTTAGATCTGAAAGCAATTTCTGGAACTATTTCTGTAAGAATTTTGAAATAATTATGAATAAACCAAATTTAAAACCACAAGTTAATAAATTTAGTAGTGGTCCTTGCACTAAGCGTCCAAATTGGAATGCTAACTTTTTAAATAACACTAATTTGCTTGGTAGATCACATCGTAGCAAAGAAGTATTAAAAGTTATCAATGAAGTAAATTCAATAAGTTCAGAATTTCTGAATTTGCCAGAAGGTTATAAAATTGCAATTATTGCAGCATCAGATACAGGTGCTTTTGAGGCTGCAATGTGGAATATGCTTGGAGTAAAAGGTGTTGATGTAATTTACTTTGAAGCTTTCGGCGCAGAGTGGTATAAAGCAATAACTGAACAATTGCGTATTAAAGATGTAAGAAAGTATAGTGCAAATTTTGGTCAATTTCCTGATATTTCGAAAGTTGATTTTGATCGCGATGTTGTCTTTACACTAAATGGAACAACCTCTGGCGTTTGTATTAATGATCTTTCATTTATTCCAAAAAATAGAAAAGGTTTAACTTTTTGTGATGCAACTTCTGCTGCTTTTTCAATGCCAATTGATTTTACAAAGCTTGATGTAACAACTTACTCTTGGCAAAAGTCATTGGGAGGAGAAGCTCAACATGGTGTTTTAATTTTAAGTCCAAACGCTGTTTCAAGAATTAAAGATTATACCCCAAATTGGCCATTGCCAAAAATTTATCAGCTTAAAAAGAAAGGTGAATTTAACGTATCAGTTTTTGAAGGTTCTGTAATAAATACAACTTCAACCATTTGTATTTTAGATGCTTTAGATGCTTTGCATTGGATAAAAGAAAATGGTGGTATTGAAGCAATGTACAAAAGAGTTAATGAAAATTTTGCAGTTGTTTCTGATTTTTTGAAAAACTCAGCAAATTTTGAAAATTTATGTGCTGATGAAAAATATCAATCACGTACTTCAGTTTGTTTTAAACCTTCTCAAAACTGGTTTAAAGAATTACCAGAAGATAATCAAAGAAAGTTTATTGATAAAGTAGTTTCAATTCTACAAGAAGAAAAAGTTGCTTTTGATATCAAGGGTTACAATTCGGCTCCACCTTCTTTTAGGATTTGGTGTGGCTTAACTGTTGATAGTTCAGATATTAAAATTTTGTGTGATTGGTTTGAATATGCCTATGAAACTGCCAGAAAATCATAAAAGAAATTGTGCAATTTTTGATTTTGATTCAACAATTGTATCAATTGAAACACTGGATTTTTTAATTGCGAAAACTGCTAAAGATCAGAAGGAAGTTATTGAAAAAATTACCAACCTAGCAATGTCTGGAAAAATGACTTTTGCAGAATCTTTAAAAACTCGTTTTTCTCATATAAAACTTACAAAGTCAGATATTGAAGAGCTAAAATCAGAAATTTGTAACTACATAACTGTTGGTTTTTTGGAAGGTTTTAATAAAATAGAGCAAGATTTTGATTTTTACATAATTTCTGGTGGTTTTTTAGAAATAATTTATCCAGTTGCTGAAAAATTAAGAGTTAAAAAGGAAAACTGTTTTGCAAATAATTTTGTTTACAAAGAAAACAAAATTATTGGTTTTGATGAGACAAATACTTTATCACAAAATGGTGGTAAACCAAAAATTGTTGAACAAATTTTATCAAAAAATTCTTATAACAGAATTTTTATGATTGGAGATGGTTACACTGATTTAGAAGTTACAAAAGTTAACGATAAAGTAACTTTCTGTGGTTTTGGCATGCATGCTGCGCGTGATTCAGTTATCAAAGAAGCTAAAAACTTTTTTTATAGTGTTGATGAATTAATAAAATTTCTTGAGTGCGCTTGTAATCCTGATAAAGAGTTGGGATAACAATAGAAAAAATATAAAAATGAACCTAAACAACATTTTCCTCTCAACTTTAAAGAAAAAAGGTTTTAAAGGAGATATTGCTACTGAAAAATCAGTAACCGTAACTTATGCAACTGATAATTCAATTTACGAAGTTGAACCAGATGCTGTAATTTTTCCTAAAAGCTCTCAAGATGTTGAATTGATTTTCAACTTACTAAGAAAAGAAAATTTCCATTTAATTAAGATTACCGCAAGAGGTGGTGGAACAAGCACCAATGGTCAATCAATTAATAATGGAATTATTGTTGACTATTCTCGTTATATGAACCGCATCTTAAAAATTGATGCCGATAAAATGTTAGCTGAAGTTGAGCCTGGAGTAATTTTAGATATTTTAAACAAAGAGCTAGAAAAATATAATCTTTTTTTCCCACCAAATATTTCTCCAAGTAATCGCGCTACAATTGGTGGTATGGTTAATACTGATGCTTGTGGCAAAGGTTCATGCACCTATGGTAGAACATCTGACAATATAGAAAACTTAGATTTGCATTTAATTTGTGAAGAAAAAATTGTTTCAAGTAAAACTGGTACAAAAAATTTAAATGAAAAATTAATTTCTATTTTATCAAAGTCACAAGATATATACTCTTCTAAGCACTTAGCTAGAACTACGACTGGTTATAATATAGAGAAGTCTTTTGTTAATGATAAACTTGATTTAAATTACTTAATTTCTGGATCTGAAGGTACATTAGCTTTAGTTAGCAAGATAACTGTAAAACTAAAGAAATTACCACTTAAAAAGCGTTTAATTTTGTTGAGATATGAAAATTTTGATTATGCTCTAAAAGATGCTGGAAAACTTATTTCTCTTAAACCAACTGCAATTGAAACAATTGATGAGAATGTTATTCGTTTAGCTCGCAATGATATTATTTGGCAGGATGTTGGTCATTTAATTGGTGATGGCAATGATACTTCCGTTAACATATTAGAATTTGCTTATGATAATTTAGAAGATTTTGATAACCACAAAAATCAACTTAACAACATTCTGAGTTGTAATTCTGATAGGTTAACTTCTCATCATGATTTTGATTCATTCGATTCTTACTCCAATTCTTTTAATTCTGATTATACTCTTTGTCATCCTGAGAGCAGCGAAGGATCTCAACAGTCTTTCTGCGTAAAAAATGACAATACAAAATTTTTCTTTGAAAATTACTTTATTACGGAAGATAAGACAGAAATCGCTAATATTTGGAATTTAAGAAAACAAGGCGTTGGTTTACTTGGTGCTATGAAAGGAAAAAGAAGACCATTGCCTTTTGTTGAAGATACAATTGTACCACCATCAGAACTAGCAATTTACATTGCTGAATTTCGAGAAATTCTTAAAAAATATGATGTAAGATATGGAATGTTTGGTCATGTCGATGCTGGTTGTTTGCATGTAAGGCCAGCTTTAAATATGCGTCAGCAAGAAGATCGTGAATTAATCAGAAAAATTTCTGATGAGGTTTGTAATCTACTTGTAAAACATCAAGGAATTATATGGGGTGAACACGGTAAAGGTTTTAGAAGTGAATATTCAGAGAAGTTTCTTGGTAAAGAAGTTATAAAAGTTTTTCGTGAAATTAAAAAAACTTTTGATCCACAACAGCAGTTAAATTATGGTAAAATTTCCTCAATAGATTCAGAAATTGTAAAGCTTGATAATATTACAACACGTGGGTTATTAGATGAAAAAATTTCTTCAGAAATTCATAATGATTTTGAAAATATACTAAGTTGTAATGGCAATGCTTTGTGCTTTAATTTGGATAAAGCATCACCAATGTGTCCATCTTACAAAGTTTCTAGCGATAGAAGATTTTCGCCAAAGGGCAGGGCAATGTTGTTTAAAGAATGGGTTAGAAATAATCCAAATTTGCCTTCAATTGTTTCTCTCATTGCGAGGAAGGCGAAGCCTGAATTGGTAATCCAGTCATTTTCTAAAAAAGTTCGCAATCTTTTTAGCAAAAATTTTGAATCAGAAATTTATGAATCTTTTTCAAAATGTTTAGGCTGTAAAGCCTGTAATACACAATGTCCAATTAAAGTTAGCGTTCCAGATGCCAAATCTTATTTTCTTGAAAATTATTTCAGTAATAACTTCCGCAAACCTCAAGATTACTTAATTGGAAATATTGAAAAATTATTGCTAATTTTTGGTAAATTCCCTCAAGTTTTTAACGCTCTAACTCAAAATAAAATTGCTAAATTCTTAGTACGCAAAGTTTTTGGTATAACCGACATTTTGCCAATTTATAAAAATTATTTTGCTAATTCTGTCACTCTTAGCACAGAGGATCTCATGTTAGAAACTCGAAGCCAATCTACTCAGGGTAGAACTGGGATTGCAGCTCTTTCCTCAAGTTCATCCCAAACTTTCACAAACAAGGAAAATAAAGAAAATAATTTCACCACCAAAAACCAAATTTACCTACTGTGCGATGCTTACACAAACTATTTTCATGCTGAAGAATTGCAAAATTCTTATAAATTATTAGTTAAACTGGGTTTTAATGTAGAATTTACCAAAGTTTTTGAAAACGGAAAAGCCCTACATGCTAAAGGTTTTTTGAATGCTTTTATAAAAACTATAAAACAAAATATTTCTTATCTAAAAACTTTAAATGGTACTTTAGTTAGTATCGATCCAAGCATTTCTCTGACTTATCGCGATGAATATATTCGATTTAATAACGAAAAAATCGAGATACTTTATTTGGCAGAATTTTTGCAAAAAATGGAACAACAAAAAAATGTAAATGATCATAAAAATTATCACCTAATTTTGCATTGTTCCGAACAAACCAATTTTGCAAAAATTTCTGATATTTGGGAAAAAATTTTCTCTAAGTTAGGAATTAAGTTAAATATTCTTAAAATTGGTTGTTGTGGTATGAGTGGAAGTTTTGGTATGGAAGTCTCTAATTTTAAAGATTCCGAAAAGATTTTTGAAATGAACTGGCAAGAATCTATAACAAAATTATCACAAAATCCAGATAACATAATTATGACTGCTGGCTCTTCTTGCAAGTCACAAGTCGAGCGTTTTATGGATTATAAAATTTATAATCCAATTTCTGTAATTAATAGTTTGTTGCAATAAAAAATGAAAAAAAACATAGAATAAAATTCTAAAGAATTTCTCCTAAAGTAGAGTAAAAAAATGGGGTGTTTTTAAAAAACACCCCATCTAAAACTAAGAGTTAAAGAAAACTATTTCTAGAATTTATAAGAAACTCCTAATCTTGCTACTTTATAATCACTGTTTAATTTATCAGTACCATCAACAACAGCATCAAGATTGCTTGTAAAATAATATTGAGTTAGCTCATAAGCAGCATTAACATCAACATCATTAGAAACGGAATACTTAAATCCAAGACCGTAAACAAATCCTTCATTAGTGTAAGATTCTTTAACAAAAGAAAGATTTGGTCCGTAATTTGAAGCATCTAATCTTGTTTGAGAGTGTCCTAAAACAAAAAATGGAGCAAATTTATCGGTTACATCATAACCAACATTAACTTTTACACCATAACTAAATTTAGTATTTAGTGCAAATCTATCATTCGCTGAATAAATACTAACACTTTCTGATAATGCGTTATGATCGTAGAATAAACCAGGTGCTACAAATAATTTTCCAAAGTTGAAAGCATATTTGTAATCAACTCCGAATGAATAGTTATCATTACGAACTCTTCCACTATCAAATTGATAAGAAGTGCTGGTGTTAATTAAATTTAAGCCAACATAATTTCCTTCAGTTTTTGCAAATGCTGAAGAAGAAAAAGCAATAGATAATGCTGTAAAGAAAATAAGTTTTTTATTTATCATAAAAAATAATTTTGATTATTATTAAAGTAACAAGTAGAGCAAGTTTAGATATATTAAATATTTATTTTTACATATTAAGATATCTAAATTTGATTTTAGGTAGATAAGTATTAAATAATTTATAATCAATAACAATATAACTATAAATACTAATTCTCTTGGATTTTTCTGACAAATTCTGATTTTAAATTGATTTGACCAATTCCAGAAATTTTGCAATCAATATCATGATCTCCCACAACAAGGCGTATATTTTTAACCTTAGTACCAACTTTTACTACAAGTGATGAACCTTTTACTTTTAGGTCTTTTATTACTGTTACAGAATCACCATCTTTTAAAACATTGCCGCTAGCATCTTTAATTATTATTTCTTCTTCAAATTCATTATTTTCGTTTTTAGAAAATTTTGACCATTCATTAGCGCACTCTGGACAAATATAAATGTTTCCATCTTCATATGTATATGCACAACTACATTGTGGGCAAATAGGGGTAATATTTTCAGTCATTTAAGTTATTTACAAGAGTTATAGGTTTTTGCTACCAACAATAAAAAAAGATGGCGGGAGTGACGGGACTCGAACCCGCGGCCTCATGCGTGACAGGCATGCGCTCTAACCAACTGAGCTACACCCCCAACTAAGTGGGAATAATAAATCTTTAAAGTGGTGGGTGATGACAGGCTCGAACTGCCGACCCTCTCCTTGTAAGGGAGATGCTCTACCAACTGAGCTAATCACCCACTTAAAGAAATATTTTTGTTTTTTGTATAAGAACAAAAAACTGAACTCAAATTTGAAGAAAATTTGAGATGTAAACTACTAAAATTTTTTTAAATTTTTAGGGAAGTTACGACTATTTTATTTCCTATTACTAAAAAAGCAAAGGAAAAAACCCTCTTACATAAAAAATATTTATGTAAGAGGGTTTGAAAAGAAACTATTTTACAGAATCTTTTAAAGCTTTACCAGCAGAGAATTTAACTCTTTTAGAAGCTTTAATTTGAATTTCTTTTCCAGTTTGAGGGTTACGACCTTTTCTAGCAGCAGTTTTTACTACTTTGAAAGTACCGAAACCGATTAAGGTAACTACATCACCTTTTTTCAAGGCTTTTGAAGTAGCTTTTAAGAAAGCTTCTAAAGCAGCACCAGCATCTTTTTGAGATAAACCAGTTTGATTAGCGATTTCTTTGATTAAGTCTGTTTTGTGCATTGTTAGATCACTTTTAAATTGATAACTAAAACTTAACACATCTTAAGAGAAGAGCCTTATAAGCAAGCATCTCTGAAGCAATGTTGGTTTGCAAATTATATTGAAGAAATTTTAAAGCAACTATTAATTTATAAATTTTTTATCTGTGTTAGATTAACGCGCAGCTAGTTTGACGAAAATATAGTTTTTTGCGTTACAATAAAATCAAGCTTCTGATCGGTATTTTCAAATGGCAATAGATTGTAAGACCTTTGAAAATCATATGCTAGACCAATTGTAATGATTTTACTATTTTGTTTTTTTAGAGAGCTTATTGTGCGATCAAAAAATCCACCACCCATTCCAAGTCTTGATAAATTTAAATCAAAAGCTAAAAGTGGCAATATTATTATGTTTGGGAATGTTTTTGTACCATCTATTGGTTCTTCAATACTTTTAAAGTATTTATTAAATGTCAGTTCTTGATCTTTTTGATATAGTATGAAGTCAAGAGGAGAGTTTCTCTCAACAATTTTGGGATAACAAAAACTTATATTTTTATCAATAAAGTATTTTTTGATAGAGTTTGTATCAACTTCCTTGTTTGCTGAAATGTATAAAGAGAAAATCTGAGAATTGTTAGTTTGACAAATTTCTGGCAGTAAATTTTTGATAAAATTTTCTGATATTTGATTTGAAAATATCTCAACTTCTTTGCTACTTAAGTTGGATCTTTTAGTTTTAAAATTTTTGCGTAGGTTATTCTTATTAATATCCAATTTAATAATTTTTTACTTTATTAATAAGGTTTTCTATTTGTTTCGTTATTTCTTTAAGATTTATTAAAGAATTATCAGGCTCAGAATTAAAATTCTCTTTTTCTTCTGTACTTTGCATTTCGAGATTTTGTTCTGATTCTGCCATAATCATTAAAGCAGTAATGACTAATATTGTTTTTTCATCGGCATTTCTAATTATACTAGAAATATGATTGACCTTTTCATTTAATATTGAAGCAAGTGAAAGCAATTTTTCCTTCTCTTTGCTTTCACATTCAATTTTGTACTTTGATCTGCCAACTGCAATCTCAAAAATAGCCATGATTATGTTGTAATTAGTTTAGAAATTTTTATTAAATCGTTTTCAATATTGTCGATAATATTTTCACTTTCAGAACGTAGTTTATTAATCTTTTTTAAAAGAGATTCATTTTGTGAAGTAAGAAATTCGTTTTCTTCAGTTAATTTTGCGACAGTTTTTTGTAATCTATTAACTTCAATATTTAAGTTTTGAATTATATTTGCTTGCTGGATATTAGTTGATTTTATTGATTTCTCATCATTCTCGCTTGCTTTAAGCATTGTAGAACTAACTGAAGTTTCATGCAGCTTATCTAAAATTACTTGTTCTAAATATTCGAGAGTTGAGTAAATTTTTTCTTGTTCTAATTCAAAATTTTCCTTAGACATTTTTTTATTTGGTATGTAGTTCTTAAGTTCCTTAAAGCTTTTATTTAACTTCTGTAATCTTTATTAATTTTTATGTACTCCTCATTAAGGTCACATGTCCAAATTGTAGCACAATTATCTTTTTCACTTTTTTTAATTGCTAAATCTACTTCAATTAAAACGTAAGAGTTTTTTAAATATTCATGAACTAATTTCTCAACGTAATTTGGATGTTTGGCTCCATCTTTTGTTAATTCATAGTTGCCAATTTTTACAACTAATTTTTCTGGAGAAGCTTCCAAACAAGATTTTCCAACTGCCATTACAATTCTTCCCCAATTAGGATCACAGCCAGCAATTGCAGTTTTTACCAAAGGAGAATTACCAATTGAAAGAGCAACCTTTTTAGCTTGTTTTTTATCCGCAGCTCCTTTTACATGGATTTCTATTAGTTTTTTTGCGCCTTCACCATCAATTACAATCATCTGTGCCAATTCTAACATTAGATCTTTTAGAGCTTGTTTAAAATTTTCTAATTTAGAATCGGAAGCACTTGATATTAGGTTGTTATTTGCTGTTTTTGTTGCAAATAATAAAACTGTATCATTTGTCGATTGATCTGAATCTACAGTAATTGAATTGAAAGTGTCTTCTGTAATTTCTTTTAAAATTGAAGAAAGAGCTTCGGATGAAATATTTGCATCACAAAAAATATAACCAAGCATTGTTGCCATATTTGGTGCTATCATGCCAGATCCTTTAGCAAACCCATTAATTGTTATCAATTTAGAATCAATTTCACAGGTTTTAGTAACGGACTTTTCTTTGGTATCAGTTGTCATTATTGCTTTTGCAGCTTTATGCCAAAATTCTTCGTTATTGTCAGAGTTTTTTACCAAATTTTCAATTTGATTTGTTATAAGGTCAGAGTTAAGAATTTCGCCAATTACTCCTGTCGAAGAAATGAAAACTTCTTCTTCTTTACAATTAAGAATTTTTGAAACTTTTTTAGCAGTTTTTAAAACTGTTTCTTCTCCAATTTTTCCAGTAAAAGCATTAGCATTACCAGCATTAACAACTAAAGCTTTTGCTTTTCCGTGTTTTATATTTTTTTTGCACCATACAACTGGTGCTGCAGGCATTGATGATTGTGTAAAAACTCCAGCAACATTTGCCTCATTTTCAAAGTGGACTAGAAGCAGATCATCTCTATTTTTATATTTTATACCACAGTTTGTTGCAGCAATTTTTAAGCCTTTAATTACTTTCATTTTTTATTTCTTTTGAAAATTCTTTAACTTTTTTTAATGTTATTTCGCAAATTTGATCGCTGGATTTATTTTGTGTTAAGCAATTATCAATTTCTTTAACAAAAGCAGATCCAACAACAATTCCATCAACTCCAATTTTAGAAAAATCTCCTGCTTGTTTGGCTTCTTTGATTCCAAAGCCAATAACAACTGGCAGACTGCAAATATTGTGAATTTTTTCTAAATTTATTTTATTTTCTTCAATTTTTGCAGTTTTAGTTCCAGTAACTCCAAGCATTGAAATTAAATATAAAAATCCTGAAGAATTTTTGGCAATTTCTCTAATTCTTTGAGAATTTGTAGTTGGTGCAATTAGTTGAATTAAATCAAGATTGGATTTTTTTATATAAGATAGAATTTCCTCATTTTCTTCAATTGGTAAATCAACAATTAAAATTCCATCAACCCCTGATTTATAAGCTTCTGTAAAAAAAGTGTCGCATCCGAATTTAAAAATTGGGTTGTAATAGCTCATTAAAACTATGGGTGTATTAAAATCGTTTTTTCTAAATTTTTCAACCATTTGTAAGGTTTTTTTCAGTGTTGCGCCATTTTTAATTGCTCTTTTTGCTGCATTCTCAATTATTGGTCCATCGCCAGCAGGGTCAAGAAATGGGACACCAATTTCAATTATATCAACTCCATTTTTTGGTAATTCTTTTAAAATTTTAAAAGAAGTTTCATAGTCAGGATCATAAGCACAGGTATAGCCAACCAGAGCACATTGATTTTTGTTTTTTAGTTCTGAAAATTTTTGTTCAATTCTTTTCATAAGTTTACTCCTAAAGCTTTTGCAACAGTGAAAATATCTTTATCACCGCGGCCAGATAAGTTTACGATTATACTTTGATCTTTATTCATCTTTGCTGCTATCTTACAAGCAAAAGAAAGTCCGTGAGCAGATTCAAGAGCAGGAATTATTCCTTCAACTTTACACAATTCTTGGAATGAATTAAGTGCTTCGGTATCGGTTGCACTTTCGTAGTTTACTCGACCAATGCTGTGCAGGTAAGCATGTTCAGGTCCAATTCCCGGGTAATCAAGTCCAGCAGAAATAGAATGGGCATCTTGAATTTGTCCATCATCATCTTGCAAGAAGAAAGTTTTGTTTCCATGTAAAACTGCTATTTCACCTTTTGAAATAGAAGCAGCATGTTCGTTGCTGCTTAGTCCTTTTCCAGCCGCTTCAACTCCAAACATTTTTACTGAACTGTCATTTAAAAAAGCATGAAATAATCCAATTGCATTTGATCCACCACCAATGCAAGCAATTAAAGCATCTGGTAATTTACCTTCTGCTTGAAAATGTTGTTCTTTTGCTTCTTTTCCAATTATTGAGTGAAAGTCTCTAACCATTGTTGGGTAAGGGTGAGGGCCTGTAACAGTTCCAAGAAGATAGTAGGTGTCATTTGCATTACTTATCCAGTCACGCATGGCATCATTTATTGCGTTTTTTAAACTTTGTGATCCAGTTTTAACTGCTATTACTTCAGCTCCTAGAAGTTTCATGCGAAATACATTTGGTGCTTGACGCTCAACATCTTTGGCTCCCATATAAATTTTACAAGGCATATTAAAAAGAGCACAAACAGTGGCAGTTGCAACTCCGTGCTGACCAGCTCCAGTTTCAGCAATGATGCGTTTTTTACCCATTCTTTTTGCTAAAAGAATTTGACCTATACAATTGTTAATTTTGTGAGATCCTGTGTGGTTAAGTTCATCTCTTTTAAGGTAAATTTTAGCTCCGCCATATTTTTTTGTAAGTTGGGATGCTAGGTAAAGAGGACTAGGACGGCCAACATAGTACTGCATATAATAAGCAAACTCTTTCTGAAATTGGTCGTCATTTTTAGCTTTTTCGTAAGCTTCTTGAAGTTCTAAAACTGCAGGCATTAATGTTTCAGCAACATATTGCCCACCAAACTGACCGAATTTTGTATTATTTGGTTGATTATATTCCATATTTGCTTTTTTTATTATGACTGTAGAAAGCCTTGTACCCTAAATAGAGATGAGAAAATAGCAAGTTTTTTTCAGAGTTATTTATAATAAATTATGCAGTTTTTATCGAGCTTTATCTGATGTTTTTAATAATACAGAAAAGAATTTTCTTATTTTTTAAGTTGACTTAGGTAAAAAATATCCATAATTTTCCTAAAAATTCCATAATTTTCCATGTATATCCAAAAAGATATGCAAATTTTCCAATAAAATTTGGAATAAAATACAATTGGAATATTTTTCTTCACTCAAGTGGAGAGCGACTTCATCGCAAAAAATTTCCAATATCAGTTTTTGAAATCCTGATATGTAAAATTTATAAAATTTACGATGGCATTATTTTTATCAACATTCACAAACAAAATTGATACAAAAGGCAGGGTTTCAGTGCCATCACAGTTTCGTGCTTCTTTGGTAAATAATGATTTTTCGGGAGTTGTTCTTTATGAGTCTTTCATAAACGAATGTATTGAAGGTTGTGATATTGAACGTATAAAAAAAATTTCCGAATCAATTGATAATTTAGATCCTTTTTCAGAAGAGCGAGATGCTTTTGCAACAGCTGTTTTAGGTGGTTCTTTTCAACTTACTATTGACGGTGATGGTAGAGTGATTTTACCAGAGAGTTTGCTTAAAAAAGCTAAAATAAAAGACAATGCAGTTTTTGTTGGAAAAGGTTCCACTTTTGAAATTTGGGAACCAAAACAATTTGAAGAATATATGGCGAAAGCCAAAAAAGAGGCAAAAGATAAACGAAATATGTTGAGGTTAGCGAAGTGAAAGTAAATCACGCTAGCTTAAATAATAATTTTGAATTTCATAAACCTGTTTTATTACAAGAAATGCTTGATAATTTGTCACCGAAAGCAAATGAAATTTACCTTGATTGCACATTTGGTGCTGGTGGTTATTCGGCGGCAATTTTAAAGAGTGCAGATTGCAAACTTTATGCAATTGATCGTGATGAAACAGCAAAAAAATTTGCCGTAAAATTGCAAGAAAACTATCCTAAAAATTTTGAATTTTTAAGAGGTCAATTTTCTGATGCTAAAAATTTATTAGCAGAAAAAGGGGTTTCACAAATTGATGGAATTGTACTCGATATAGGTGTTTCGTCAATGCAGTTTGATGATAAAGAAAGAGGTTTTTCTTTTGATTCTGATGCAAAAATAGATATGCGAATGGATCAAAAATCTGATCTGACAGCTTTTGAAGTTGTTAATAATTTTGATGAAGAGGATTTATTTAGAATCATAAAAGAATTTGGTGAAGAGCCAAAAGCGAAATTGATTGCTAGAAAAATAGTTCAAATAAGAAGAAGCAAAACGATTACTAGTTGTAGGGAATTAGCAGACATTGTTAGATCATTCTATTTTGGTTACTCAAAAACCGATCCTGCAACTAGAACTTTCCAGGCTCTTAGAATTTTTGTTAATCAAGAATTAGAAGAGTTAAAAAAAATTTTGCAAGACTCAACTGATCTTCTTAAAAAAGGAGGACGTATAGTTGTAGTATCATTTCATTCATTGGAAGATGTAATTGTAAAAAACTTTTTAAAAAAATGTGCTGGTCTTGATGTTATTTCTTCAAGATATGAGCCATTAAAAATCAAAGATTCTGATAAAATCTTTAAAATTGTTAATAAATCGGCAATTCAGGCAAGTACTGAAGAGTTAAAAGATAATGTAAGAGCTCGTTCTGCAAAGATGCGAGTTGCAATTAGGTTATAAACATAAATTTGAAAAAAAATGAAAGAACTTTGGAATTCATTAAATAAGTTTTACCTAGCAAATATTGCAATTGTATCAGTGGTATTATTTAGTATTACCTTTATGTTTTTAATACAGTTCAAAGTAGAAGGATTGCAAGATGAAATTACAAAAACTGAAAATGATATTGTTGCTTATGAAGATAAAATTAAGTTGTTAGAAGTTGAGTGGGTTTATTTAACTAGACCAGAAAGATTAAGAGATTTGGCTAATTTATATCTAAAAGATAATAGTTATACTTTAGCAAGTCAGATTAAAAATAGTGATAAATTAGAAAAGTATTACTTGGCTAATGAACAAAAATATGTTGCTCAAGAAGTTGCTTTTATAGAGCAGAATTCTGCTGAAGAAAAAGTTTCCTTTTAAGACACATATTTTTTAGTACTTTTTTAAGGATTTTAATTAAAAGTAATTTTCACAAAAATAGTACAACGTTGTTTGTAAAATTTTACATTTACTTTTAAAAAAACTATTTGTTGTCAGATTCTATAATTCAGCTTTAGCTGCAATATCTTTTCTTACAAATCCATCTTTCCAGTCAATTTTATCAATTGCTTCATATGCCTTTTTTCGTGCTTCGGAAAAAGTTTTTGCTTGAGCAACTATATTTAAAACTCTTCCGCCATTTGCCATTATCATATTATTATTTTCTATGGTTCCAGCATGAAGAATTTTTACTTTTTCAACTTTAGAAGCTTCTTCTAAATTCTTGATTTCAGTGCCTTTTTTGTAAGTTTCAGGATAGCCTTTTGTGCACATTACAACGCAAACAAATTTGTTTTCTTCGTCAAATTCAACTTTAGTTTGGCTAAGTTTTCCATCAATTGCATTTTCTATCAAATCAACAAAATCTGATTTAATTCTTGGTAAAATTACTTGAGTTTCAGGATCACCGAAACGTACGTTAAATTCTAAAAGTTTTGGTTTGTTATTATGAATCATTAAACCGGCAAATAGTACACCACTGAAAGGTGCGCCAATAGACTTCATTCCTTTTAGGGTTGGTTTAATAATTTGTGAAATGATTACATCTTCCACTTCTTTGTTTATGAAAGGAGAAGGACTGTAAGTTCCCATTCCTCCAGTGTTTGGTCCGGTTTCATTTTCGCCAACTTTTTTATGATCATGAGCAAATCCAAGAGAAATAAAGTTATCTCCATCGCAAATTACAAAGTAACTTGCTTCAAAACCACTTAAAAATTCTTCGATAATAATTTTTTTCCCAGCTTCACCAAATTTGCCGTCAAAAATTTCGTTAATTGCATTAGTAGCTTCATCAAGATTTTGTGCAATAATTACACCTTTTCCTGCTGCAAGTCCGTCAGCTTTAATTACACACGGAAAACCAAGTTTTTTGCAAAATTTAATTGCATTATTGCTTTCAAAAAAAGTTTCATAAATTGCAGTTGGAACATTGTTATCAACAGCAATTTGTTTCATGAAAACTTTAGAACCTTCAAGTTGTGCTGCTTTTTTTGAAGGTCCAAAAGCTCTGATTCCTGCATTTTGCAAATTATCAACTAATCCTTCAACCAAAGGTTGTTCTGGTCCAACAAAAACAAAACTTATTTTTTCATTTCTACAAAATTCGATAATCTTTTGGTGATCATCAACTTTTATTTCATTTATGTTTTGTGCAATTTTAGCAATTCCTGCATTTCCTGGTAATGCAAAAATTTTGTTAATTTGTAACGATTTTTTTAGTTGTTCACAAATAGCGTGTTCTCTGCCTCCAGAGCCAATTACTAGAATTTTCTTCATATTTTTTAATTTAATGTGTTTTCTTACTTGATTTTGCTTGATGAATTAATTTTAATCACCTTCATTAAAAAATCCATCAATTCAATTTCTTAAAATATGACCCTCAAAGAACATACAGTTAAATCTTATGACAAAGACTTAAAATCAATTGAAGGAACAATTGATGAAATGATGCATTTAGTTATTATGTCAATTGATATGGTGGCAGAAATGATAAAATACAATCAAGATAGTAATGTAAGACAAGATTTCTTGGAAAAGATTATCGCTCACGATTATAAAATTAACACTCTTGATTTTTTAGTTGAGAGAAAAGTTACTACTATGCTTGCTCTTCGTCAACCAATGGCAGTTGATTTGCGTTATATTGTTTCAGCATTGAAAGTTTCTTCTAATCTTGAAAGAGTTGGGGATCAAGCCAAAAGTATAATTAAAAAAATTGATAGAATTGGTTCAGAAGCTTTTGAAGATAAAGTGAAAAAAGCAATGTTAGAAATGGTTGATCTAACAAAAGAAATGGTCCACGATTCCGTTATCGCTTTTAATGAACAAAATTTTCAGACTGCAGAAAGTGTATTAAAACAAGATGATCAGATTGATAAAATCTACAGTAGTCTTTTTATGATTTTAGAAAATGAGAGTTTCAGCAAAAGTCAGGCTGAAAGAATAATTAATATTTTGTTTATTGCTAAAAGTTTTGAACGACTTGCGGATCATTCAACAAATATTGCTGATATTTCTAAATATGTAGTTACAGGGGATTCAAAATAAAAATGCAAACACGCGAAGAAAAAAGGGAATCTGGTCAGATTGCCAAAAAAGATAATAAAGATCTGATGGGTTTTGCACAAAATTTTCCAAAAGAAAAGATGGAACGCAAACCAGATTGGATAAGAGTAAAAGCACCTCAATCAAAAGGATATTTCGAAACTAAAGGTTTGCTAAACGAAAAAAAATTGCATACTGTGTGCGAAGAAGCAGCTTGCCCTAATATTGGCGAATGTTGGGCACAAAAACATGCAACTGTTATGATTCTTGGATCGGTTTGTACTCGTGCCTGTTCATTTTGTAATATTGAAACTGGTAAACCAGATGCTGTAAATCCACATGAACCGGAAAATGTTGGCGATGTAGCTAAAGTTTCTGGACTGAAACATATTGTTATTACTTCAGTTGATCGTGACGATTTGCCTGATGGTGGTGCAGAGCAGTTTGTTAAATGTATTGAAAATGTGCGTAAAAAATCTCCACAAACAACAATTGAAATACTTACTCCCGATTTTTTACGTAAAAATGGCGCTCTAGAAAAAGTTGTAGCAGCAAAACCAGATGTGTTTAATCATAATATTGAAACTGTTCCTGGTCTTTATACTTCAATTCGTCCTGGTGCAAGATATTTCCATTCATTATGGCTTTTAAAAAGAGTAAAAGAAATTGATCATTCAATGTTTACTAAGTCGGGCTTGATGGTTGGTCTTGGTGAGACAAAAGAGCAGGTTTTGCAAGTTATGGATGATATGCGTTCAGCTGATATTGATTTTTTAACTATTGGTCAATATTTACGTCCAACTCTAAGACATGCTCCGGTTGATCGTTATGTTCATCCAGATGAGTTTGAGTTTTACAAAAAAATGGCTTATAACAAAGGTTTTTTGATGGTTTCTTCAAGTCCACTTACAAGATCTTCTTACCACGCAGGAGATGATTTTGAGAAAATGAGAAATGAAAGAAATAAAAGATTATCTGCTTCTTAATTGAGTAATAATTTTTTCAACCTGTTTAATTGTGTGTCCTTTAGAAAGACCATTGAAAATTATAAAGTCAGCTTTTTTCTTTCTTTCTAAATTACTAATTTGACGACTATAAATTTGGTAAAATCTTGTGGTTGCTTCATCTAAATTCTGCATTTTACTTCTTGATATAAATCTTTGTTTTTGAGCAATTTTTGATATTGAAATAGCAATTATCTTATCGCATTTATAGCTCTTTTTTTCAAGTAATAGAGGTATGTTTAAGACTATAATTTTTTTCCCTAATTTTCTAACTGATTTTAGAAAAAAATAATATGATTCTCTAACTTTTTTGTGAATTATATCTTCTAGGATTTTAAGTTTTTCTTGATTGCTAAATACAATTTTCCCCAAAGTTGTACGATCTATTTCATTATTTACAAAACTTTCGGGGAAGTAGTTTTTGATTTCTGAAATTGTGACTTGGTCATTTTTTAAAAGATTATGAACTTCTTGGTCAGCATCAAAGACGGCGGCACCATGTTTTGCAAAAATCTCAGCGATAAAATTTTTACCAGATGCAACACCGCCAGCGAGTCCAATTATTTTCATGCTAATTCTTGAGGAATTTTAACATTACAAAATTGTAAATGATTTTTTAAATTTTGCTTTAGTAATTCCAGATCTTTTTTAGAAGTTGCTTCGCATCGAGCAACAAGGACTGGTTGAGTGTTTGAAGCTCTTATTAGCCACCATCCCCCATTTTGGTCAGCTCTGATGCCATCAACATCATTAAAAGTAATTTTATTTTTGCGTAAGTTTTCTTTTAATTCTTCAACTATTATAAATTTTCTTTCTTCGGTACATTCAATTCTGATTTCTGGTGTTGATAATGTTTTTGGCATAGTTTTTCTCATTTGCCATAAAGATTCTTTTGATTTGGCCACGATATTAATTATTCTTATTGCAGCATAAAGAGCATCATCAAAACCATAATATTTATCAGCAAAAAATATGTGTCCTGACATTTCTCCGGCAAGAGGAGATTTTGTTTCTTTCATTTTTGCTTTAACTAAGGAATGACCAGTTTTCCACATTAAAGGTTTTCCACCAGCTTTTGAAATTTCATTAAATAAGACATTACTTGCTTTAACATCAGCGATAATAGTCGCACCTTTTTTTGATTTCAAAATTTCACGAGCGTAGAAAACCATCAATTGATCTCCCCATAAAATTTCACCTTTATTATCCATAACTCCAATTCGGTCTCCGTCACCATCAAAAGCAATACCAAGATCGCATTCTTGTTCAAGAACAACTTTTTTTAAGTCTTCTAAGTTTTTTGGAACAGTTGGATCGGGGTGATGATTTGGAAAACTACCATCAATTTCGCTATAAAGCATAATATGCTCGGCAGCAATTCTTTCTGTAAGTCTAATCATGATGTCACCTGCAGCACCATTTCCATTGTCCCAAGCAATTCTCAGATCTTTTTCAAAAGAGAAATTATCAATTTCATCAAGTAAGTTGCTGTTACTCTCCGCTAAAACACAGTCAGCAAGAATCCTATCGGCATAATCTTCAGAAATATCTTGTGTATCAAATTTTCCTTCAGCTATAACAAAATCACCATTTTTAGCAATTTCTGCTAAATTTAAAATATCTTCACCATAGAATGGACGATCTTTTAGCATAATTTTAAAGCCGTTATGATCTTTTGGATTATGAGATCCTGTAACCATAATTCCAGCGTCTTGTCCCAAATGGTAAACAGAAAAATAAAGCATTGGAGTTGGTCCAACTCCAACATCAGTAACTTCTAATCCAGACTCAAGTAATGCCTTTATTAATTTTTCTTTCAAAGCTGGAGAACTTAAACGTCCATCACAAGCTACAGAAATTTTCTTTTTACCATTTTTGTTAAGAAAAGAGGCAAAAGATTTTCCAACAAAAAAAGCATCCAAGTCATTTAGTGTTTGGCCATAAATTCCACGAATATCGTAAGCACGAATAATTGAGGGATGAAAAATGTGATTCATATTAAGTAATTTTTCCATTGATTGGTGAAGAAGGGGAGGCAAATTTCTTTTTTTCCATTCTGCCAGCTAAATAAGCGGCACGACCAGCTTCAATTGCCATTTTCATGGCATGAGCCATTAAAATAGGATTTTTTGCTTTGGCAATTGCAGTATTCATTAAAACGCCATCGCAACCAATTTCCATTGCAAGAGCAGCATCTGATGGTACTCCAACTCCAGCATCTACTAAAACAGGAACTTTTGATTGTTCGACAATAAATTCAATATTTAATCTATTTTGAATTCCAAGTCCTGATCCGATTGGAGCTGCAAGGGGCATAATTGCACAACATCCTATATCTTCTAATTCTTTCGCAACAATTGGATCATCTGAAGTATAAACCATAACATCAAAACCATCTTTTATTAGCAATTCAGCAGCTTTTATAGTTTCTACAACTTTAGGATACAAAGTTTTTTCATCAGCTAGCACTTCTAATTTTACAAGATTCCACCCGCCAGCCATTCTAGCAAGGCGAAGTGTTCTTATGGCATCTTCTGCGCTAAAACATCCAGCAGTATTAGGTAGGTAAGTGTATTTCTGAGGATCAAGAAAATCCTGTAACATTGGTTCGCCTTTTTTCTCTATATTAACACGACGAACTGCAACAGTTACAATTTCAGAATTTGAAGCTTCAATTGCCAGTTTAGTTTCTTGAAAATTTTTATATTTACCAGTCCCAACTAGAAGTCTTGATTTAAACTTTTTGCCAGCTACTTCAAAAAAATCTTCCATTATTAAATATTAAAAAATTTATTAGAAAAAATAGTAACAATAAATAAAACTACTGGAGCAGTAAACATTAAGCCATCGAGCCTATCAAGAATTCCACCATGACCAGGAATTATATTGCTAGAATCTTTTACTCCAAAAATTCTTTTAATTTTAGATTCAAATAAATCTCCAGCTTGTTCAATCAATGCTAGAATTGCGCTCATAAATATGAAGAAAAATGTACCGCCAGGAAACATAACAGAACTTAGTAAACCAATAAACATACTTGCTCCAACTCCTCCAGCAAGTCCTGACCAAGTTTTATTTGGACTAATTTTAGGTGCTAATTTTTTTCCACCAAAGGTTTTTCCTGAAAAAAATGCAAAAATATCAGTTGCCCAAATAACAAAAAACATCCAAAGTACTATATTAGAGCTCATTATTCTTAGTTTTATAACACAAAAGATTGGAAAAGCGATGTACAATAATCCAATTAATTGCCATTTATTTTTCTCTGTTGCTGACTTTGTTATTTCAAGCCATTCAACTGTCATTAATATTGTTAGTACTATTGCAAGAAATATAAATAGATTTTGAGCAAAGCAAATTGCATAAATTGCAATTGGAATGAGAATAAGAGCGCTTATAATGCGTTTTTTTATGTTCTCAGAAGGAGACATGTTATCAAACTTTTCTATTATTTTTTCTGCAAAATTAACTACGAAATCAATAATTAGTTTGATATTTTTTTCTAACAAATTTAAGGTTTTGATTATTTTATCTTTTTCCATAACGTCTTTCTCTTTTGTTGAATTCCTCTATTGCTTTCACTAGATGTTTTTTATTGAAGTCTGGCCAACAAACCTTTGTAAAATAAAGTTCACTGTATGCTGCTTGCCATAGTATAAAATTACTTAGTCTCAAGTCTCCAGCTGTTCTTATTAAAAGTTCTGGATCTGGAATATCTGGTTGATAAAGATTTTTTATTAAAGTTTCTTCTTTAATATCTTCAATGTTAATTTCTTTTGAAGCAACTGCAAGATTTATCTTTTTTACAGCATTCACAATTTCTTGTCTTGATCCATAACTGAAAGCAACATTTAGTAGCAGTGTTTTGTTATTTCTGGTTTGTTCTTCTACTGATTTTATGCTTAGTTTTATGGAGTTTGATAGTTTTGACAAGTCACCTGAAATTACTATTTTTACATCTTTCTTCATTAATGAGACGGTTTCTTTTTTTAGATAATCCTCCATCAGATTCATCAAGTAATCCACCTCATCTTTAGGACGATCCCAGTTTTCAGAAGAAAATGCGTATATTGTTAAATATTTTACACCGATTTCAATACAGGCATCAGCAATTTTTTCGACATTTTGTGAACCAGTTTTGTGACCAAGCTTTATTGGTAATTTTTTTGATTTTGCCCATCTAGCATTTCCATCCATAATTATCGCAATATGAGAAGGAACTCTAGTGTTTTTATTTAACTTTGTAGTTTTTTTACAAAAAAACATTTATCTAATGTTAGAAAATCAGTTGATGAAAGTTTTGCTAAGGTTATAGCTATTTTTTGTAATTAAACTTTCATCAGGTCTTTTTCTTTTTCAGCAATTACTTCGTCAATTTTTTTGATAAACTCATCAGTAATTTTTTGAACAATATCTCCAAACGAATGGATTTGGTCTTTAGATGCCGCTAATTCTTTTTCTTTTTTCTTGAAGTCATCAAGTGCATCACGTCTGACGTTACGAATTGCAATCTTTTTATCTTCGCCATATTTTTTTGCTAACTTAACCAAATCTCTTCTACGTTCTTCGCTTAGTTTTGGAACCATAATACGAATTGTCATACCATCAACCATTGGATTGAAACCAAGATTTGAGTTGATTATTGCTTTTTCAACAGCTTTAACGCTTTCGCGATCCCATACTTGAATTGCTAAAGTTGTTGCTTCAGGTACTGAAACACTTCCAACTTGAGAAATAGGCATAAAGCTTCCATAAACTTCAACTTTTACAGTATCAAGTAAACTTGGGTTTGCTCTTCCTGTTGAAATTGAATCCATGTCACGTTTTAAAGATTGCATGGTTTCTTCCATTTTTTTACGTGTTTTATCTGCTAATTCGTTAATCATATTAATTCTAATTAATTATTGTAAATTTCCCTTTTCCTTGCACAACATCGCACAAAGCTTTGTCGCCTTTAATTGAAAAAACAACTATTGGTAACTTATTATCTTTTGCTAGTGTTATTGCAGTTTGATCCATAACCTTTAAATCTTGTTTCAAAACATCAATATATTTTACTTTTTCATATCTAACTGCGTTTTTGTCGATTTTTGGATCAGCAGAATAAACGCCATCAACTTGTGTTCCTTTTAATATTACATCACACTTAACTTCAATTGCACGAAGAACAGCTGCTGTATCAGTTGTGAAAAAGGGATTTCCAGTTCCAGCAGAAAAAATAACTATACGATTTTTTTCTAAATGTCTAACAGCTTTCCTTTTTATATATGGTTCGCAAATACTATCCATATGAATTGCTGATTGCATGCGAGTGTCAATTCCTCTTTTTTCTAAAGCATTTTGTAAAGCAAGACCATTTATGCAAGTTGCAAGCATTCCCATATAATCAGCGCTGGCACGTTCCATTCCAGTTGCAGCAACAGAAACGCCACGAAATATATTTCCGCCTCCAACAACTAAACAAATTTCACAACCAAGTTCATGTGCAGCAACTATCTGATCGCAAATTCCTTTTATAGCGTCAACATCATGTCCGAAACCTTTGTCTCCCATCATAGCTTCTCCCGAGACTTTAAAAAGAATTCTTTTGAATTTCAGATCAGATTTATTTGGCATGCTTATTATTCTAAATTTATTTGCAATAATCTAATTAGTTAAAATCAAATTTTTACAAACACAATCAAAAACTAACTATAAAAACTAAAAATTTTGGATTATTTGGGTTTCTGTGGTTCTGCTTTTTTGTTACTCTGAGATTTTGAATTTAAATTTCAGAGTAACAAAAATTTTGTGATAAGAGTTATTTTGTCATTGATGCAACTTCTGCCGCAAAATCATTTTCTTTCTTCTCAATTCCTTCACCAAGAATGAAAAGTTTGAAACCTGTAATTTTAGTTTCGGAATTTTCTTTGCTGAATGCAGCTACAGCATCCTTGATTTTTGATTTATCATCCATAACAAATGGTTGCTCCAAAAGAACAACTTCTTCGTAGTACTTTCTAATTCTACCTTCAATCATTTTATCTATAATGCTTTCAGGTTTTCCAGAAGCACGAGCCTGTTCTTTTAAAATTTCAGTTTCACGTGCAAGCTTAGAAGGATCAACAGAATCAACAGTTAGTGCATCTGGTTTAGTAGCTGCAATGTGCATTGAAATTTGTTTGCCAAATTCTTCTAATTTTGTTTTGTCAGCAGAAGATTCAAGTGCTAGTAGAACAGCGATTTTTCCCATGTTTTCAGCAATCGCATTGTGAATATAACTTACAACAACACCATTTTGAACTGATAGGTTAGCAATTCTTCGTATATTTATATTCTCACCAATTACACTGATTTGGTTTTTAACTTCTTCATCAACAGAATGAGAAGCTCCAGAAAATTGGGAAGCTTTTAATTTTTCTACATCATCAAAACCAAGAGCCATTTTTGCAATTGCAGCAGTAAAATCTTGGAATTTTTGGTTACGAGCAACAAAATCAGTTTCAGAATTTACTTCTACAACAGAAGCTTTATTTCCTTGGAAAGCAACTGCAACAGCACCTTCAGAAGTGATGCGTCCACTTTTTTTACCAGCTGAAGAAAGTCCTTTTTTTCTTAGCCAATCAATAGCTTTTTCAAAATCATCACCGTTTTCAGCTAAAGCTTTGTTGCAATCTGCGATACCACAACCAGTAGCTTCGCGAAGTTTTTTAATTAAATTTAGGTCTGCCATAATTTTATTTAAGTTTTTTTTGGTTAAAATTTAAAATTTTTTCGAGATAAATCTGCGTAATTTTGTGGAACGCAATGAAGGAAAGCCAAGCTTTTTAGGCTTGGCTTTTTATAACTATTTTTTATCAGTTTTTTTAGCTGCAGGTTTTTTAGCTGCAGGTTTTTTAGCCGCAGGTTTTTTTGTAGCAGGTTTTTTATCATCTGATTTTTCAGAAGACTCTTCTTCAGATTTTTTTGCAGGTTTATTAGAAATTTCTTTTTTACCTTTGAAATCTTTTTCAGCTTTCTTTTCGGCTTTTTGAGCAACTGAGGTTTTGTATCCTGCTATGTCAGGTAATTCACCGTCTTCAAATTTGCTGATGTCTATGCCAGAGATTGCCATGTTTTCTTTAATTCCAGCAATTACAGCATCAGAAATTAAACGACAATAAAGTTTGATTGCCTTTGCAGAGTCGTCATTTCCTGGAATTGGGAACATAATTCCATCAGGATCGCAGTTGCTATCTAAGATAGCCATAATTGGAACACCAAGTTTTTTTGCTTCAGCAATTGCCAATGATTCTTTATGAGTATCAATAACGAAAACAAGATCAGGATATCCACCCATGTCTTTTATACCACCAAGAGCTTGTTCTAGTTTTTCTCTTTTTCTTTCAAGAACTAACTTTTCTTTTTTGTTTAAACCAATTGAATCATCAGAAAGTTGTTCAGTAATTTTTTTCAATGTTTTAATTGATTGGGAAACTGTTTTCCAGTTAGTAAGCATCCCACCTAACCATCTGAAATTTACGTAATATTGACCGCATCTTTTTGCAGCTTCAGCGACTGGTTCGGCAGCTTGTTTCTTGGTTGCTACAAATAAAATACGACCGTTGTTTTTGGCAACATCTTTAACTGTAAGCATTGCTTTAAAGAGTAAATTGGCACTTTTGTTCAAATCAATAATGCTTACTCCGTTGCTATTTGTATGGATGTACTTAGTCATTTTAGGGTTGCGGCGCATAGTTTTGTGGCCAAAATGAACACCAGCTTCAAGAAGCTGTTTAATAGTGAATTGAGGAAGATCGGTTTTAGACATAAAAATTTAAAAATTTTGGTTAATTAAGCAATAACAACAAAAATTCCTTGTTCCTTACTTCCGTAAGAGAGAAGAACACCAAAAAGTTGTTATTGTTAGATTGATTTTGCTTAAAGAAAAATTAAGTGCCATTAATTCTAAATAAACACTACTTTAATTGCAACAACTTATTTGTTTTTATGCCAGTTATATAAATTAGTTATTTAGAAAAATTAAATGTCAAAAGTTAATCAAATTTTGGCGGTATAATTTTCTTATCTTTATATTGAGCTGGAGTGTAATTAGTTGATTGATTTTTTTTACTAAAAAACACACTAAATACAAGACTTATAATTGCTAAAATTAAACTTGCATAAAGAGTGATAAGAAATCGCTTGTTTTTTAGTGAAAAAACATCTTTTAGTTTTTTGGAAGTTGTTTTTTCTCCTACTATTTTTTCACCTTCAATTATTTTTTCTTTTTTTAAGATTCTTTTTATAAATATTTTTTCAATTACAAAAATCCAAAATAAATAAAACAAAATTGGAAGAAGTGCGGGCCAAATTTTTAGAAAAAATCTTATTAGCATTTAAATAAATTATTGAATTGAATTTTATTTGTTTGAATAATTCAGACTTAATTCATTTCATTTTCAAGTAAATATTCAAATATGATAATTTTTCCTGCAATAGATTTAAAAAATGGTCAGTGTGTTCGGCTTTTTAAAGGAGATATGAATAAGGCAACTGTATTTAATGATAATTCTGCTGCTCAAGCATTAGAATTTCAAAATTCTGGTTTTAAGTTTCTTCACATTGTTGATTTAGATGGAGCAATTTCTGGAAAAACTGAGAATGAAAAATCAGTTAAAGAAATTTTGCAGAATATCAAAATTCCAACTCAATTGGGAGGAGGTATAAGATCAATCAATGTAATTGAGAAATGGCTTAATCTTGGAGTGTCAAGAGTTATACTTGGAACAATTGCAACAAAGAATCATGATCTTGTTCGTGAAGCTTGTAAAAATTTTCCTAGTAAAATTGTGGTTGGAATTGATGCCAAAAATGGTTTTGTTTCTACAGAAGGATGGGTTAAAACTTCTGAAATTAAAGTATTGGAATTAGCAAAAAAATTTGAAGATTGTGGAGTGAGTTCAATTATTTATACTGATATTTCTCGTGATGGAACTTTAAGTGGTCCAGATTTTATTGGAACAGAAGATTTGGCAAAAAATTTATCAATTCCTGTAATTGCTTCTGGTGGAATTTCTTGTCTTGATGATGTTTTAAAGATAAAAAAAATGGGAAAATTTGGTGTTTGTGGTGCAATTGTTGGTAGAGCACTTTACGATAAAAAAATTTTTGCTGCGGATCTAGTTAATTTATAAATGTTTTTTCATTTTTGTAAATCTTACTCCATTCAGTTTTAAAATAATAAGTCGTAAAGTTTTTGTAAAAAAAATTATGAGTTATAGAAAATAAGTGGCTTGAAATATTAGTTATTAGGTTGTATTTTGGGAAGCGAATTTTATTCCTCATTATATTTCTCAAAAATTTTATGCGTTATTTAGCTCTTACCGAAAAAGATCGTAAAGAGATGCTTGAATCTATTGGCGTCTCAACAATTGATCAACTTTACGATGCAGTTCCTGCAGAATTTTTACTTAAAAAACCAATTTCTGAATTACCAAATCATCAAGGTGAGATTGAAGTTGAGTCTTTTATAAAATCTTTATCTAACAAAAACCGTTCGGCTTCAGAAGGTCCATTCTTTTTGGGAGCTGGTTGTTACAAACATCATATTCCTGCAAGCGTTGATCACATCATTCAACGTTCTGAATACCTAACTTCTTACACTCCTTACCAGCCAGAAATTTCTCAAGGAACTTTATCTGTTATTTTCCAATTCCAAAGCATTATTGCTCTTTTAACAGGAATGGAAATTGCTAATGCTTCAATGTATGATGGTGCAACCTCAATGGCGGAAAGTTGTTTGATGGCACTGCGTATTAAGCAGGGTCGTAAAAATATTGCAACTTTTGGCAATATACATCCCGACTATTTGGAAGTTACTAAAACTTATCTTGATCTAAATGATGCTAAATTTGTCTCAAAAGTTGATGAATCTTGCGCTGCTGTAATTGTTCAATACCCTGATTTTCAAGGTGAAATCAATTCTCTTGATGAAGTTAGAAAGCAATGTGACTCAGCTGGTGCGCTGCTTATTGTGGTAACAAATGAAATTGTTTCTCTTGGTTTGTTAGAAGCTCCAAAACAAGCTGATATTGTTGTTGGAGAAGCATCAAGTCTTGGTGTTGGTTTAAATTTTGGAGGACCTTTGCTTGGTTTTTTTGCGTGCAAAAAAGAATTTGTACGTCAAATGCCGGGAAGAATTTGCGGAGTTACTGTTGATGCAGATGGGAAGCCAGGTTATGTTCTAACTTTAAATGCTCGTGAACAGCATATTCGTCGTGAAAAAGCTACTTCTAATATTTGTTCAAATCAGGGTTTATGTGCAACTGCTTTCACAATTCATAGTTCATTGCTTGGTGAAATTGGATTTAAGAAACTTGCTTTAATCAACCACAAAAAAGCTTGTGACTTAGCAGATGCTTTATCTTCTGTTAAGGGTGTTAAAATTATAAATAAAAGCTTTTTCAACGAATTCACAGTAGAACTAAGTAAAGATGCTTCTGAAGTTAACAAGAAACTTTTAGCAAAAAATATTATTGGTGGATTCGCGCAAGGAAATAAAATGATATTGGCTGTTAGTGAATTGACTAGTAAAAATGATATTAAAACTTTTGTTCAAGAATTAGAAAAAATCCTAAATTAGTAAAAAATATGACTTTTATTCCTCAAGAAATTGGTGGCCTAAATCACGAAACTGATATTCTTATTAAACAATCAAGAGTTGGCGCTTGTGGTGTTGATTTACCAGAAGTTGCAAGTTTTTCGATTCGTACTGGTCAGAAAGAACGTCAAGAAATTGGTCTACCACAAGTTAATGAACCAACAGTAATTCGTCATTTTGTACGTCTTTCGAATCAAAATTATTCTATTGATGCTGGTTTTTATCCTCTTGGATCTTGTACCATGAAGCACAATCCACGCTTAAACGAAAAAATGGCTCGTTTGCCCGGTCTTTCGGATATTCATCCTTTGCAAGATCAATCTACTGTTCAAGGTGCTTTAGAATTAATGTTTAATTTGCAAAGCTGGCTTGCAACTTTAACTGGTCTAGGTGCAGTTTCACTTTCTCCTGCTGCTGGTGCACAAGGTGAGCTTGCTGGTATGTTAGTTATAAAAAAAGCTCACGAGAAAAAGGGTGAGGCAGCTACCAGAAAAATTGTTCTTATTCCGGATTCAGCTCATGGTACTAATCCTGCAACTGCAGCGATGTGTGGTTTTGAGATAAAAGTTATTCCTTCTAACAAGGAGGGTTTGATTGATTTAGAAATATTCAAGAAGTTGATTGCTGAGTATGGTAAATCAATTGCTGGAACAATGATTACAAATCCAAATACTTGCGGTAAATTTGAAAAGAATATTAAAGAAATTGCTGACTTAATTCATTCGATTGGAGCTTATTTTTATTGCGATGGAGCTAACTATAACGCAATTGTTGGTAAAGTGCGTCCAGCTGATATAGGTGTAGATGTTATGCATTTTAACTTGCATAAAACTTTCTCAACTCCTCATGGTGGTGGTGGACCAGGTTCTGGACCGATTGCTGTTCGTGCAGAATTAGCAGAATTTTTGCCAACTCCTCATGTTGAAAAAGAAGGAGAAATTTATAAATTAGTTGCTCCTAGGTCAAGTTTCGGCAAGGTGAAAGGGTTTAATGGCCAATTTGGAATGCATATTAGAGCTTTAACTTATATGCTTTCTCATGGCGCGGATGGATTACAAAAAGTTGCTGAAGATTCAGTTCTGAGTGCAAATTATATATTGTCAAAATTAAAAGATTTATATCATGTTCCTTTTGAAGGGAATTGCATGCATGAGTGTTTGCTAACTGATAAATTGCAAAAAGCCAAAGGAATAAGTACTTTAGATATCGCTAAAGCTTTAGTTGAGTACGGAATTCATCCAATGACAGTTTTCTTCCCACTTGTTGTACAAGGTGCAATGCTAATTGAACCAACCGAAACTGAAACTAAAGAAACTATAGATCAATTTATTGACACTATGATTTTCATCGCTAAAGAAATTGAGTCTAGTAAAGGTGATCGCTTCCACAACTATCCTATTTCAACTCCAAGAAGAAGATTGGATGATGTTAGAGCTGCGAAAAATCCTATTTTAACTTGGATGAACAATAATTAGTTAGTAATGAATAAAATTAAGGCTTATAGCTTAGTTGAGTTATCAGTAGTTCTGATTATAATTTTAATCATGATTGCTGGTCTAATGGGAGTTAGAGCCTTAGTTGATTCTTCAAGGATTGCTAATTCTAGGTCAATTACGAAGGCCTCAGTTGTTCCAAACATAAATGGTTTGGTTGCTTGGTATGAAACATCTTCTTCTGAAAGTCTGATTCTATCTCAGAGAAGTGACGGAGCACAAGTTACTTCTTGGTACGATTTAAATCCAGTTTCAATTCCTTCCAAAAAAAATACTTTAGTTGCAAATTCTGGATCAGTAACTTACTTGAAAAAAGGAATTGGAAATTTACCGAGTTTAAAATTTAGTTCTGCGAGTGATTCTGGTTTTTCAGATTTTTTATTGAGCTCTTTTGACAAAGGTAAATCAAATTCTAATACGATTTTCATAGTATTTTCTCAACAAACAAGAAACTCAACTGGTAGTACTATTAGAAATTTAATAAGTAATCCAGTTTCTGGAACTAATGGATTGGTAAGAATTGGTTATAGAGATAATGATTCTTCTGATAGCGTAGTAATGGAGGCAACATCTTTGGTTGAAAGTTCTTCAACTAATATTCCAACAATTTCTGATAACTTATCAATTATTGCTGGTTTTTACTATGATAGAGATTATTCAAAAGGCTATGTTAATAATGCTTTAAGTCCATCTGGTGGAGGTTATTTATCTAATCCTGGAAACAATTCACTGGCTGGTCTAATTTTGGGATCTTCTTCTGATAATAATACTCGTTTTGTAGGCTTAATTTCAGAAGTAATAATTTATGACAGAACTTTAAAAAATAACGAAAGAATAGATGTTTTTCGTTACTTATCAAAAAAATATAGTATTACTGTGAGTGGGACTTAGAATTTTAAATTTTATAATGAAAGTTAGTTCTTCTTCTTTTGAAGAATATCTTTGGTAATTATCCCTTGAAGTATTAGTTTTATCACTTCTGTTATTGCGAGGAGCGTTAGCGACGTGGCAATCCACTTCGTCACGAGTTTAGAATTTTGCGACGAAGTGGATTGCCACGTCGCTAACGCTCCTCGCAATGACAGAAGTGATAAAACTAATACTTCAAGGGATAATTACCAA